>MKWU01007478.1_pt1 | contig 10429 bp, 6 predicted proteins | sample 809101 | NCBI WGS metagenome assembly MKWU01 (sample SAMN05860141, study PRJNA318959) | sponge metagenome | host: Aplysina aerophoba | place: Slovenia: Piran, Adriatic Sea, Gulf of Piran | collected 2013-05-07
GTCACCGTTTCCCTGCTGGTACCGATACCAATATGGCAAAGGCACCCTCAGCGTCTCATCATCGACCGACCACCTTGGCCGCTTTCTCAATCCAATCACCCATATTCTTGTATCCGTTGTCTTGATACCAATGGTAGAACGGATTTCCCGTTGGGATCTGGTCACAGCACCAAGACGTCTGTCCATTCTGATCATTGATTTGGCTTATATTGATACCCAGTAAGCCATTACCACGTGTTTGACTCTTGTCAATCTCGTATTCTACCCATTTACTTGAGCACGTATGAGAGCCTACTAGGACTACAGTTACAGACGTACCGAATAGCTGTGCATCGATCCAACTCTTAATGGCCGCATCTCCACCCTTCTTTATCTCCTCAAATTCTGCTTTGTCGACAAATCCCGCTGCCTCCTTGCCTTGTGTAACCCAGCTATTACGCACGACATTGGCTCGCCAGACATCGTGATCATATTCGAAGCTAAAGAATACTCTGCGGGCCATGCCTGACTACCTCCTGGTTTAGCTAACTTACGAAGATCGCGATTAGTGCTCCTGCCGTTACCGCGCCGTAGAATGTCGTTAGGGTTGTGGAGAACAAGGATGAGGGCCACGTTAACTTGGGGCTCGTGAAGTGGTCTGTTCTCATCGAGAAGTCAATCTCGTCAGGTCTCAGTCTTCGTACGTGATCGTACAAGGTACGGTAGAGACGTTCCTGCTTTAGGAAGTAGGCATCCAATCCCCAGAACACTAGCGTAGGGATCAGGCCTACGAGCGCCCCGGTACCGCCCTTTCCACGTGATACTAGTACAAGCAAAGCAGACACCAGAACGACGCTCCATCCCTTCAGGAGGAAGGAGTTGAACGCCATCCGGTTGATGACACCCTGAATCAACTCGAGATGCTTCAGTTTGGCCTCCATCTGATACCTCTCCCGTGGGGGCCGCCCACTCTAGGGTGCTTCGTCCCAGAGCGTGGCGGACAGAGCCGTTCCGGTGGATGGGGCACGACGCCCGCCGCTCGGAGGGAGGCGAGCCTTGCCGGCACGTGTCGTGGAACGCGTTAGGCCGGTGCGGGCTTCCTCGGCGGCGCGCTTGGCGTTAAGTTCGAGCAGGCGGGCCAGTACTTCGTCGCGGACGGCGTCGGGCCAGCGGTAGCGGTAGGGCTTCTTCTTCTTGCCCCAGGTCTTCTCGTCGATCTCGTAGTCGAGGAGGAACTCGCAGTCCGTGGGGATGTCGGTCCAGCCGTAGGCATCCAGTACGGCTTGATCCATGGCGGTGTGCAGACGGCGGAGTTCGGCGATCTCGGGATCGTTCTCGTAGGGATCGTGGAAGCGGTTGTACGTCTTGGTCAGCCCCTCGTTGTTGCGCACCATCAGCGCCGCCCGTAACTCATAGTAGGTCTCGCCTACCGTTTCGAGGTCGGAGCGGGTCTCCCAGTTCTCGGGGAAGGGGAAGGTCTCGAAACAGTCTGAAGGTGTGTAGTTTAGTCCGTCTCCCCTTGTTGAAGAGAAAAACCTCGCCCATATGTCGTGGAGTCTCGACTGCAAAGCACAGAACGCCGACTGAGTATCAAGTGGGTATACTATTATTTTGTCGGAATAGATCATATTTGTAGGTAGAAAAGTAAATTGAACCCATTTACTGACTCTGGCGTTGGCCAGGACTCTATCCGAGGATCGGATCTCATTATATAGTTGATATCGAGGGTTCCAGTACTTCCACCATTCGTGTACCATTCGTGGGTACTTGGTTGCGTCCTTGTTTATCCTGTTCGGCTTCACCTTCTCTTCCACAATCTCAAAAAGTTCTGGCCAGGTGCGCCGACAGGTCGCCTCACTATGTTCACCGAAATTGATAACGTAACGGTGATGCGCCTGGGTTGGGCTGAAGTTGAGTTCCTTACCTCCGATATAGGGTTGTATTATCTGCTCACTAGCAGGATGAGCTGTTTGTATTCTCGCCATTGTTGTGATGGGAGATGCTATTCCAGCCGTATCCGTGTCATCGAAGGTGAAACCCATACCGAGGACTACCGTTCCTTGATAGCTCTGGTTCTGGTTCTGGTAAAGCCTCTGTGGATCCTCATCAGTACCGCGATGGTACAGGTAACTAGTTATCGTCGCCACCGGCCTTTGGTCAAGGAAGCGGCTACCATTGAACCTGCCTCTCGTTACATGGACAACACTCACCAATACCGCCGCGTGTCCAGGCCATTTGATCCGTCTCGTGGCAGAGAATATCTCACCACCATTCGTGCAAATCCAACGCAGGCCACTGGCACGAGTATCACCTTGGGCGATCGTAGTAGTGGCGATTAGGCCAAAGTTGCCTCCGATTCGAATCAAATCATAGGCCCTCCTGAAGAAGTGTGCCACCAGATCCGCACCACCGCTGGAACCAGTGTGGATTGTCCTTAGCCAACTCGTGTAAACGGCACCTTGTGTCGCGGTGAGGTTTCGCCCTCCGAGGAAGGGTGGATTGCCGACAATTGTGTCGAATCCCGGGTTAGCCCGGTCGAAGACTTCGGGGAACTCAATCTCCCAGTGGAAGGGGGCTAGCGGCGGGTCGCTGTTACGTAGCTCAGTCAGCCATGCCCAATCTTTCTTCGCCTGGCCGACCAGCATCTGGTCTGCGAAGAACTTGCGGCGGGCCTCGCGCTGCTTCACCTTGGACCCGTGGAAGAAGGCCGCCAGCACCAGGTCTCCCAGAGAACGTACCGCGTCCGTCTCTTTCTCCGCGTCGTGCAGCCAGTCGCGGCGTTCCCAATCCGAAACCTGATCGTCCGCCTCTCCGATCCGGCGGCGCAGTTCTGCCGCTCGTTCGAGGTGCTTCTGTCCGCGCAGCGCCTCGAACCCGGCCGTGAAGTTTGGCGCGTTGCCCTTCCAGTGGAAGGCGCGCAACTGGGGGATCGAGAGTCCCACCAGGGAATCACCGTGGCGGAGAGCGTGGTCGAGGAAAGTCAAGGGATGGTCCTTGGCCAGGGTGATTAGCCAGAGTGACAGCTTGGCAAGGTCCACGGCTTTCGGGTTGCGATCCACCCCATACAGGCAGCGCTGGGCCACCAAGCGGCGGGCGTAGATCTCCTCGTTCTCGTCGGGCGGGATCTCTGGTATGGCGTCATGGGCGCGCCAGGCTTCGATCAGGGCGTCGGCGAGTTGGCGGCATGCCTCCACCAGGAAGGCGCCCGAGCCCATTGCCGGATCACACACCTTGAGGTCGAGGATCTGTTCGGGGTGGACGGAACCGCTGGCCTTTTCCGACAGGCAAACCAGGATCGGTTCGAGCGCTATCCGGACGATGGGCTCGGTGAGCCCACGAGGTGTGTAATGCGATCCTGAACGTCGGCGCTCCTCGCTCGGTTGTAGCACCATCGCCTCCGCCGGCACGATGTCAGGTGTGGCGTTCCTGTCAATCACAGAGTCGAGGGCGGCGTGCATTACTTCAAGCGTGTCGGCCTCACGCACCGACCGGCCTACCTTGCGGGAGAGCTTGCGGTCGGTACGGCCGCGGATCCACTTTACTCGGCTGGCGATCGGCACCGAGAGCAGGGTTTCGAGGTTCAGCGTGGCGGGCGCGCCGTGCTTCTTGGCGGCCTTGATCGCCACGCTGCGGCCGGTTGCTCTCTCGAGGCGGAAGCCCATCATGGTTTCGTAGACGGAGCCGATGTGCTCCACGTCGAGCGCCCGATAGGAGATCCGCTCGCCATCGAGGACTATCAGCTTCTCTAGGACTCGGTGGATCGTTCCGTCCGCTACCCGCGGTGGTTCGATCCGTTCGAGTGTCTGCCATGTGCCGAGCCCCCCTTCGAGGAACGGGTATCGGTCGGGTTGGAACAGGTCGCCGCGCTTGGGTGCCATCGCCATCTGCGGGCCTCGCGCGCCGTCGTGGACCATGCGCCAGAGGGCGAGGAGTTGGGCGTAGGCGCCGTAGCGTTGGTCCATGGTGTCGGGATGCACGGAGGCGTCGGCGCGTAGCCTCTCGTATAGCCCGGAGACTGAGTAGGCGCCCAGGAAAGTCTCGTCCTGGGGGAGCATGTCGCGTTCCTCGGCGTAGAGCAGGTAGACGAGGCGTAGCACCACGGTGAGCAGCCCTCGGTAGATCTCGTCCGGGTCGTCCGCCAGCCATTGACCGAGAAGCCGGCCGTTCGAAGCGTCGTGAGCAGCTTGGAAGCCCCGCAGCAGTTCATACAGGGCGTGGAGCACCTGTTCGGCGAGGCGCTCGCTCACCTCGTTCTGGAACTTGCGGCTGTCCTCGAGCAGCGCCGCCAAGCGTTTGCTCCGAGCCACGCTCAGCAAGCGCGTCTCTCCGAGAAGCTCGCGCATAGCTGAGCAGATCGGTCGGCCCGCCGTCTGGACCATGTCACGAACTTGGAAGTCGAGCCATCCGGAGCTCTCTCCCCGCGGAGCCGAGACGAGCCGGATCGTCTCGCCGTTGAAGAGGAGCCCCGCGGGAACGCCCGTGTTCCTCAACAGGCGCTCCATCCGGCCATGAGGCGATAGGTCCAGACCGCCCCCGGTAATAGCGCGATCCAAGTCCGAGCCGGGTTCGCACACGCTGACCAGAAGCTGCCACGGCGAGGGTTCCTCCGCCAGCTCGTCACCCTCCGGAACGGCAGGCGGCGCTGTAGCCCTGAGCGGTTCGGAGCGAACTGCGAAGTCAGGCCGGAACGCCTCGCCGGACTCCGGCAGCGGAAGCTCCAGATCGGCTGGGATCGGGACCTCAGGGGTGCCGGCGTAGCCCTTCGGGGAAAACCTCCAGCCGAGTACCTTCTCGGCGAACTGCCGGAAGTCCGGCAGTTCGGTCGTGGTGCCGGCCGGATCGGGAACGCCGCTCTCGACCCACTCGCGGAGTAGCTTCTGGCCTGCGATGTCCCGGCGGTTCAGGATCACGCCCGCCTTTACGAGCGCGGGTGCCGACACCACCAGACCGGTAGGTCGGACGAAGCCGATCCACTCCAGATGGTCGATTACCCGCTGGTCGCGCTTTGCCATCAGTTGGTCTCCGGCCATAGGTAGACGAGGCCCACCGGTTCGACCCGTTTCACGTGTACCTCGTAGAAGTCGCGTACGCGGGCAGGTTCGTCCGACAGGTCGTCGTCGAACTGGGCGAGCCTTCTGCGCCAGTGCCGGATGTCGGCGTTAAGTTGCCGAGTCTCCGCCGCGTTGAATCCGAAGGAGAGCTGCTCGTGCTCGCGTTCGTAACGCTCCAGCTGGGTGACCACCTGCTTACGATGTCTCTGGAGGGTCTCTCGCAGGGCCTTCTCCTCCCGCCGCCCGCGTTCGGCAAGCCGTTGCTCGGCCACTGCCGCGAACTCTTCCGCAAGAGGCTCGAGATGCGGGCGGAGATCGGCGATGTCCAGACGTGCGGCGGCGAGCAGTCTTCGGCGGACCACATCGTCCGGTTCTCGGGCGCGTGAATCCAGCGAGGCGTCGAGAAGCCTCATGGTACGTTCCTGCGCTTCCCGAGCGTAGGCGCGCAGCGGTCCGGAGCGCCGTTCCGGTTCGCTCCAGCGGGCCGCTACCGGGATGATCTGCTCGTGCAGACGCTCGGCCCCCCGGCCGTATAGCGATAGCCGTCCGAGCAGGATCACGCGAGGGATCGAGTCCTTCGTCTGGGCCAGGCAGGCCCGTGACAGGTCGTGATAGATGAAACCCTGGGAGCGGAACCGGGCCAGCAGCCGCTGGGCCACCCGCTGCTCCAGATGCAGGTGCACGGTCTGGTCGTCGAGCCGACCGGTGTCCTCGAACACGACCGGCCGGAGGGGTGCGTCCCGGCGCCACTCGGGGATCTTCTGATCCATCCGGCGGGGCATACGCAGGGAATCGAGGGTGGAGGTCCAGCTCGGGTCGGTGGCTGCCCGTTGTTCCAGAGCGGGGAACGTCCATACCCGGTGGCCGTTGTCGCCGGCGCCCTCCGCGAGTTCCGAAGCCCCGAGCAAGTGGAGCGAGCAGTTGATGGCCTGGCGGAAGGGTTCGGCCGAGAACCTGACCCAGTCCCGAGACTTCTCGAGGAGCTTCCGGCAACGCTCGATCTGGTCCTCGAGATCCTCACGCCGTTCACGGGCCGCCTCTATCTCCTCGGCGGCGGCAAGGGTGCTTTCGCCCTGGGGAGACTCGGCCTCGATCTGGTGTCTCAAGTGTTCCGCGTCGCGATGGCGGATGCCGTGGCGGATCAGGCGTTGCTCCACCGCGTCCTCGATCACCTTCGGCAGGCCGCCGAGTTCCTTCTTGATGGTCTCGGTCTTCCTGACCAGCACTTCGAGCACCCGGTCCTCGACCCGCTGCGGCAGCACGAAGTAATGGCAGGTCACTTCGGTGGCCGGTTGCAGCTTGCGGTCGATGCGGCCGTTGCGCTGCTCGATACGGCTCGGATTCCACGGCAGGTCGAAATGGAACATGTCCCGGCAGCGGGCCTGCAGGTTGAGTCCCTCGCGGGCGGCGTCGGTGGCGATCAGAATTCGCAGGGGCTCGTCGGCTGGGTCGGCGTTGAAGCGGCGTTGTATCTCACGGCGGCGAGCCGGACTGGTCAACCCGTCGATCACATCTATCCGCTCATCGGCCCGGTCGGTCCCGAAGATGGCCTGCTCCAGAGTGGACTTCAGGTACCGCTTGGTGCCCTGGCGGTTCTCCGTGAAGATCAGCACCCGCCTATCGGTCCAGGAGGGTGGGGGACCGGTGAGCGGCGCACCAAAGTCGGGCAGTCTCGGGCACTGGTTGCGGCGTATCCACTCGATCAGCCACCGGGTCTTGGCATCCGGAAGGTGCCTGGTCTCCTCGGCGATCTCCTGCATGCGTTGAAGGAGCACCTGCTCACGTTCCCAGGCCATCGTGTCGGGATGTTCCGACGGGCGGGCGGCTGCCGTGATTTCTTTGATCTGGTCGACCTCGTCGGCGTCTTCATCCTCTCTGGCCCACCTGGCCCTCTCGTCGTCGGCATCTGGTGAATGCACGAAACGGTGTTTTTGGACGGTGTCGAGCTGCGGCCGAGTACCGGTTGCTTGCTGGGCTTCCTTCCACTGACGCAAAACAGTGCGGCGATGCACCACGAGCGTCCGAGCGAACGCCTCGATCGAGGACAGCAACCGTTGCTGCAATCCCACCACCATCAACCCGGCGGCATGCCGGACGCGGCTGGACTCCAGCGCAAAACGTTGCTCGCGCGCCGTCCGGTACTCATCGAGCAGGCGGGAGAGCTCCAGCTCGGGCGCGTTCTCGGGTAGGCCGTCGATCTCGATCCGCTTTACATTGCGCTTGGGGAAACCGCCCTGGAGTTCACGGATGTCCTCCTTCAGCCGCCTGACCATCACGGGCGCAAGGTCGGTCTTGGGACGGGTCACCTTGACACCGCGGGTGAAGCGGTAAGGGTCCAGCAGTTCCAGCAGGGTGGAAAAGCTGTTGGAGTGGCCGTTGTGGGGCGTGGCGGATAGGAACAGCCGATGCTCGAACCTATGGGCGAGATCGCGCACCGCTCGGGTGAACTTGGTCTCGATGCCGTAGCGCCCGCCCGAGGAAGGGGCGGCGTGGTGGGCCTCGTCGAGGATCAGCAAGCTCCCGGTCCTGTGGTCGCCGAGCCACTCCCGCATGGGGTCGGTATAGGACGGGTCGATCAACAGCCGGTGCGAGATCAGGAACCGGCTGTGGGTACGCCAGGGATTCACACCGAAGCCGCGTTCTCGCCGCATTTTCGACACGTAGCGGCGGTCCAGCACCTCGAACACGAGGCCGAACCGGTCCTCCATCTCTCCCTTCCACTGTTCAAGCATGGAAGGGGGCGCCGCCACGACAATGACCTTCACCTTGCGGCGCAGCAACAGCTCGCGGGTAATCAGGCCCGCCTCGATGGTCTTGCCCAGGCCGGTGTCGTCGGCGATCAGCAGGTTGACCCGAGGGAGGAGGAGCGCCTTACGGAGTGGCTCCATCTGGTAGGCGTCAATGGTGATTCCGGCCCTGAAGGGCGCCTGGAACAAGGTGGGGTCGGTGGCCGTGGTGCAGTTCCAGCGCAGCGTGTTCAGGAACGCCGCGAACTGGTGAGGCGGATCGAGGCCCTTGGTGGCCAGGCCGTCCCATCCGGCATCCTCGAGGATCAGGCGGTCCGGTTCGTACTTCCAGAACACATCGAGCGACTGGCCCTGGTTGTCGTCGTCTACACACGCCAGCCGCACCAGGGGTGATTCTGAGGGGTTGTCCGACCCGGCGACTTCTTCCACGATCCAGCGCCGCGATCGAACCTGGACCAGTTCACCGACAGCGGGCGGACCCGCCGGGAGGGGCCCCATGGAAACCTCCTCTCACCGCTAGCTCAGACCGCTCGACATCCTAGACCCGCGTCGTGACACGCATCGGGGAAGCCCCCCTCCTCCCGATTCGGAGTCGCAACCTGTGTGTCCGGGACAGAGTCCGTCCCAACGGGACCGAACGCGAACGCATAGGCGCCCGGGATCCCTGAGAGGGCCGAAGATGGGGCCTCGGAGTTAATCATGACGACCAGCGGCCAGGGACACCAAGTGCGGGGTTCAGTCGGATCGACCGGATCCAGCGAAGTATCGCTACCGAGGCCCGGCGGTCCAAGAATCTTTGATGCATGGCGGAAACAGTGAGGGCCATCCGTCGATTCCCGGCTCGTCGGTCGCTCAGGGCGCGCGCCGGGAGGCACTAGTCAGGACTTATACCAGACCTAATCCTTGGTACTAAGTAGGTGCTCATACAGCTATCGCTATAACGGAAAACGAAGGGGCTCGCTGACACCCACATTCGCTTGCAGTCACCATGTGGATCGGTATGGTGGAACGTATGAGCAGACGTGAGCCAGAAGGCAATCGAGCAACTCCTCACGACACGGTGGACGCGATCGCTAAGTCTAGCCGGCGGAAGGCTTTTCCTCTGCGCCGAGTGTTTCTCCAACAGAAGCGGGGTGACGAGACTCGACCGGGCCCGCTGGCTAGATTCGTCTCGGCGGGTGACGGCACGGGTCTACTCCTGTACTTCTTGGCCCTTACCAAGGCGAGCCAGGAACCTTGGGACATTTCGCTCCACTCGGCGGTCTGGGCGAGGGCACTAGACCTACCACTTCCCGACACGGCAACCGCTCGGGGCCGGGTATCGAAGGCGTGGTCTCGGCTCGCTGATCGAGACTTGGTGGTCCGAGCTCGGCAGGGCCGCCTGGCCAGGTTCACGTTGCTACGCGAGGACGGGTCTGGCTCACCCTATACGAGACCCGAGTGTGCCTTTGTGAATGTCCCACACGATCTATGGACCAAGGGGCCCGTGGAATCAAAGCGGTGGTATCAACTACTGACCCTGCCTGAGCTCGCCTTTCTAATCATTGCGTTGAGTAACTTGGACGACTTCTCTCTTCCGGTCGAACGTGGTCCCGATTACTACGGTGTCTCGGCCGATACCCTGCTGCGCGGATACACGGGTCTCCAGAATCATGACCTTCTGGTGGTTCGGAGCAACGCATTCACTGCCCCCCTGTCGCCTACCGGACTGTCATACGAGAACCGGTACACGTTGAAGCCGCCCTTCGGTCCGGTCGGCAAGGTCAGCAGGGCGAGGAGCCGTGCCCGATGAGCCGGAACGCGTACGTCGATGAGTCGATCCGCGGGCATGATTACATGCTTGGCGTTACTTTGATTCTGGCAAGCGATACCAAGGCTATTCGCAAGAGACTACGGGCCATGGTGTTGCGTGGTCAACGACGGATCCACTTCTCAAGCGAGAGCAACCACCGCCGTCGGGCACTCCTGACTGATATCGCTGCCCTCAGGACGAGTTCGATTGTCTACCTTGCTCGGCACCATGATCAACCGGCGGCTCGCGAGGCCATTCTCACGACGATGGTGCACGACCTACTGAAGGAGCCGACGGCGCGGCTCGTGCTCGAATCACGCGCAGGCCAGGATCAGCAAGACCGCTCGGTCATCTCGCGTGCTACCGGCTCGAGCAGCCGGACGCGTCTTTCCTACGGTCACGAAGTTGGTTACCACGAGCCGTTGCTGTGGGTGCCCGATGCAGTCGCCTGGGCATGGGGCCGAGGTGGTCGCTGGAGACAGACGGTAAGCGATCTTGGGCTGGTAACCGAAGTCAAGAACATCGAGGTTTCCTAGAAGCGCGCAAGTCCGGCCGCTCTCCGTCCGGAGAGGAGCCGGACCTACTTCCTCGGTCTACTGTCCTCGGCAGTCGCATTATCACCTAGCCGAATCGGGATTTCAACCCGTTTGCTGGCAGAGATGCTCATGTGACGACCTCATGACGGTGCTGTGGCCGGGGGCGGTGCGGACCCTTCGATCTCCCAGCTAGAAGGCCAGGCCTTCAGTCGGTGCACTCCGATACCCAGGCGCGTATTCCGCTCCAGCGAGCCTTGCCAAGCCATTCGGCACCCTGTCCAGCCTCTGCCTATCGGCGGGTCTTGACCTGATCCGCCCGGTTCT
>MKWU01007479.1_pt1 | contig 10428 bp, 9 predicted proteins | sample 809101 | NCBI WGS metagenome assembly MKWU01 (sample SAMN05860141, study PRJNA318959) | sponge metagenome | host: Aplysina aerophoba | place: Slovenia: Piran, Adriatic Sea, Gulf of Piran | collected 2013-05-07
TCTGTCGCGACACTCTCAAGGTCGGTCATCGCGAGGTGGGCGCGCCAAACTTTCGCCATCCGTCGCTCAATCTCAAGAAATTCGCCGCGCTGCCAGCGGTCAAATGCTTCGGCCTCCAGCGTCTCCTCGTAAATAACGCCCTGTTTACCATCACGCTCGACGATCCGACCTCCCGGCATCGGTATTCTACTGTTCATAGGAACATAGCCGCCAAACAAATTGTGCACCGCGAGTGAGGCGTGATGAGGGCACGCACTTCCGTTCATCTCCGGAAATTTCGCTGCGATGATCCCGACTTCCTTTTCTGGAGTGCGTCCTTTACGAACGGCTTTCTCAAGGTCTGCAAGAGTCTCCACGTAAAACAGCGGGCACACAATTGGCATGAAGAAATGCCCGAACCAGACCGATTCGTCTAAACTCAAGGATTGCAGAAACGATTTGTCGAAAAGCGTAATTGGCCCCATGGTCATTTAGGATAAATTAGGCAAATTTCACCATGCTATCGCATTATGCCTACGCGGACCGGTGCTCAGCCCACTACACGGCGACATCCGCTCCACCGAGCTACACCGGTACGAAGCCCACGGCACCGACCGCCGCGAGGTGAAACGCAAACGCTACCTGGATTAACCATGAGTACACGTACAGACAATCGCCGCAAGTACGTCCTCTGTGTCGAAAACGACGACTACCCGGTTTCCCTGCAACTGCACAAAATCTACCGCACGCTGCCCGACCAGGACGCGCTCGCCGCCGCCGATCTCCGCATCCTCGACGAAGGCGGCGAGGACTACCTGTTTCCCGCCACTGCATTCGTCGCCATTTTCCGTCGCGCCAATCACAACCATACTCCAGTACAGTTGTTTATCGAATGACACTCTCGAGCGCAGCATCCGCGACCGCACAATGACGCGCCAAGGCCGGTTCAGTTTGCACCAGACGACGCAGCTTTTGAAGAAACCGCTGCGCCGACTCCTTCTCGACCACTTCAAAGGCCAACTCGGTCATCCATTCACCAGCGAATCGCGCCCATTCATCTAGACCCTCGTGAGCCGCCGCCGCCGCCATGGCAATACGCATTTCATCATCAGGATCAACGGTTAACCGCTTTCGCCGCCTCATGACCCGCGCCAACACACGGACCGTCTCTGCGAGATCTGTGGCCCGCGTCACTGCTGCTACCATCCCGAGGCCCCCAAGCAAGCTGAATACACTGCTATCGTTGTCCGTATTCTCAATCGAGTATTTTGCTCTCCGCAGCGCCGTCGCAGCCAATCCAGCCTGACTCACCGGCATCTTGAATAGCAACGCCAAGTTTACGAGTTCGGCGAAGGAATTCGGTTCCAATTGGTCTGCTTCAAGTTTTGCTGTCATTTCCTTCAGGATCTCGCTCGGCATACAGGGTTGATTCAACGCTATTCCCCCTTCTAGGGGACCCGGTAACATTGGGAACGGCCACGTCGCTGTCGTGACAAGTCTCGAGTCATCATCCATAAGTAGACTACGCAAAGAACGCGAGCGAATTTTTCCTCTGCATTGCGTCGCTGCATTCGAGATACGCCCGATAAACTCTGCGCGCAACTGATACGGGCTAACAAAATCCGGTAACCAACGGGGTTCGACTCGCAGATCCACCAAGCCTTGCAGAACGAACACGTGACCGAGACCGTCTCTTCTTACCCTTTCAACGAAGCTTGCTTTATCTATCTGCGACCGATTGATCGCACGAATGATTAATGACGCCTGTGCGATCGCCGCCTGTCTTCGGTAGAATGGATAAACGTGCTTCAGTATTCGCTTTCTGGTAAGTTCTGCGGCGACCAATATAATCGTTGTCGAAAGCACTGAAAAGGATCCACCATCGTCATCCGGTTCATCAGCGATGAAGCCTTCGACCATCTCCTCAATGAACGGTTCAAGTTCCCGACACCTTTCAATGTCCCGAAGCGCCACTTCAACAGCACCAATTTGTGAAATCGGGTCACCCTGAATCGCTAACATCTCGTACGTTTTCGACAACTGTTTTGAATCCAGTTTATCAATTGAGACGCGTTCGGATACACTTCCCTTTGAGCACATCAGTAACGAGCTCAGAAAGCCGCGAATCGGTTCCCATTCTTGGAGTCTATTTATCAACGGAACTACTCCCGTTTCGATATAGCCATCCACCTCTTTGTTTGATCCGGCAGGTCCCACCAGACGATCATAGTAGCGTCTCTCGTTTGGAACGAGTGTAGATATATTGACACTTCCGAGCGAAAAACCGACCCGAATATTTTCATAAATGCTTGCAGGAGTTTGATCAAGTTCACCAATCAACTCTGCAAACTCATCGTCATTCAATGGTCCACTTTCTATCCTTGTCTTCCAATCCAGATACACTTCCTCTTCAAGGTTTATCTTATTCCCTGTCCTCTCGAACCATGCCGTCCGTGTGTGGTAGTCTTCCGCTAAACCCGAATGATCCCGAATTGAAAAAACTCTCTCATCGTCCCGAACACTATATGACAATCCCTGGTCCTGGTAGTCCGCTGTAATTCGCCACGATTCCGCTTCGTCGTCTATTGCAGAAACTTCCCTTCCAGGTGCGCCGATTGCTTCCCGTATAGCTGCATACAATTGGTCACGCCGAAAGGAAGGACCATCTTTGCCTATGCTCACTCCAGCAGTAATCTCAAGTCCCCAGAGTTCCACAAAATTCTGATCATCCCAAAGTGAACGTCTCACACGAGGCGGCAAGAAGTCTACAGCGACCCTTGCTAGAGTGTGTCTCGTAGGATCTTTACTCATAGTTTCGACCTAAGCCTTCCTCGCAAGCCTCCACAATTCCAGCGACATGTTCCTTCGCCCATTCCATAACATATCTATAACTATCAGGATCCTCTTCCTGAAGCGGCCTAAGAACGCGCGAATCTAACCAGCGCCAATAAGCTTCCCTTACAGATGGCTGTTGGCTTACAGCCGATGTCATGAACACTAGGACCCAGCTACGAAACCGCTCCATCATTTGGTCGACGTCGTCGTCAAAACGGTGTGTCCATGACTGTACGTCGCTGAGCGCAAGTAGCCAATCTGATCGCGCGGCGGCCGTTGCCTCGTGCAAACCGTCCTTCCATTGTTCCTCCAGACAGACATGGCACGCCTGAATAACCCCATTGAGCCACGCAAGCTCCTTTGGGGCCTGCAGCATGTTGCTCATTTTTACTCTTTGGACGCTTTCACGGACCGCCCTTAGCTCAGCTGTCTCGTCGAGCATGTTCTCGTTTACTGTGCTTTTGGCAATTAGCGTATTCAGTTCCGCAGCTGACAGCGGCGTGAGTGCAAAATTGGCCCGCCGCAACGTTGTCAACGCCTCCAGTCTTCGATCTTCCGAAATCAATCCACGTTCTAGCAAGATATCCAACATTTCCACCGTCGTCAGTAGAGGTCGAGAATCGGTCTCCGTTGACATTGAGACATGCTGGTTTATGAACCGGTCGTCCACCACTCCCACATCGGCGTCGGCAATTAGCCCCAACATATCAACAGTGGGATGGGAAGACACATGCTCCGCGCCATCGCTGTCCTCGTCCCGAACCGCCTTCCCTAATCGAATCTTCTCGGCTTCCAGACCTTCGCGAATGCGAAGGCGTAGCCGTTCCACGATTGACACTACATCACTCGCCTTTACATCATAGAAAATGAGAGCATCCGCTTCTTCAACTTGCCTTCGGGACACAAATGCTGTTATTCCCGCACGATGAATTCTCGATAGCAATCCGACTATTTGGAGATTGGACACGGCCAGATCATCCAGATAAAGCACCGCATCCTCAGCTATCTGTTCCTCCGATGCCCACTGGACTTCACGGATTTTCAACGCAGCACGCGCTTCCTGCGCCTCGCTACCCGTCAATACTCCCTTTTGAGCCAGCTTGTCGACCACAGCGACCCCACTGCAGAGGTAGGATTCGTACTCGCTGAGGTCCGCTTCTTCCAGCTTCGGAGAGTTTGCCTTGTGAACAGGGCCTCCACGAACAACAAGCCTTTGTCGAGCATCCTGATGTTCCGAGGAGGACGCATCAGCAATGAGCCCGGCCAACGATGCTCCCACCTCGTTGACAAGTCTTTCCGGGGCAACTTCGCTACCTTCAAATCTTTGCAGATGCCCTTCCGCAATCATCTGTCGCAATTCGCGAGCGGCAACAACGCGACTCGGTTGATGGAACAGAATGCGCGCTTTTTCTCCTAGTAACCACTCGAGAGTACAATGAGGAATAACAATGCTCTCAAACGCTTCAATGCACACCTCCAGCAGATTCAGGAACTCTACCGTGATAAGAGCCGTCGCATCCATTGCAACGACTTTGGGCATTGCTTTGGCCTTACCTCCCACTCCACTAAATGCATAAATCATCGATCTCTTACGAACATCCAGCTCGTCTAGATTATGAAGTGCGGGCATAAGATAGAGGCTCAATAAAGACCGATTTAACCCCCGGCCTGCAGCAAAGACCGGGGTGTCCCCCCTCTCGAGTAATTCCCAAACAGTCGACTCTCGACGCTCCCAGTCTCGTTGCTTTTCCAGTATGTCGTGAAATGCTACCACCTGGACTGGCCCATCTCCGCCTGAGAGTTCCACGGCCCTCTGCATCCATTGATGAACCTCAATGCTGTCTTCCCACCCTGCTGCTGAAGCCACCTGAAAGCAACCCACTAATATCTCCGGATTGTCATCCGCTCGCGCCGCTGCCTCCTGGACAAGATTTTTTCCACGAACCGCGCCGATGTTCTGCGCAATCTGACCGGCCCGCAAGAGTTCAATCGCCGTTCGCTCGCTGCGGGCATTCCATTCAGTTTCCACAAAGCCTTGCAGCGATTCCCAGTCGCCGGACACAACTGCCAAGCTTATCTGAAGCTGACGGGCTTCCGATGAATCGCTAGACTGTCGCAACGTATCGAGGGCCGCTGAGGCTTGTTTCAGCCTCCCACTCTCAAACAAGATGTGGACGCGCAAGCGCCTCAGGAAATCATCTTCGGCCCAAAGCGCCGGGTACGTCTCCAGGACCGTAATCGCTTCATTGTGCCGCTCGCAGTTATACAGTGAAATCAAATAACTGCGCGCATCGGCAAGGTCCCCGCTGATGTCAAGAAGCCTTTGTCCATATTCGCAAGCATTCTGCCAATCCCGCGCATCGCTAAAGCCAGCCACCAGAATACGAAGGTCGACTATCGATTCGCTTTCCTCGTATGCCGCCAATCGCTCAGCGATGGGGTCGCCACCAATTGCCTCAGTCAACGTGCGGCGTAGCCGGACAATTTCTGGCTCAGACAGCCCTTTCTCGATGGCTTCGCTTAGCCGTTCTTCCGCCTTCGCAGTGTGCCCAGCCCCCGCCAGCGTTTCGATCTCAACTGAATAGACTCCCCGCCAATCCAGATGCTGCAGAAGTTGTTGCCTGTGTTCGTCGATATAGGTTGCTACAGATTGATGGTCATTCTTGCTCAACGCCAAGGTAAACCGTGCAAATGCAGCATCGGCGGACGTTCCCCCGCTCAGTGCCGTTTGTCGATCTACCTCACGTTCTGCCCACTCAAGATCGACATCAACGCCAAATTGCAGTCCCAATCCAAAGCGTCGCAGGAATGTCGTCGGATTCCTTATGCTCTCCTCCAGTTCCGCACGCGCCATTGCTTTATGCTCCGGATCCAGAAGCCGGAGCCAAAGCGCCTTTTCGTCCATGCGCCCTGCCACTCTCTTCAAACCCAATTCCTCTGCAACAGAATGCAATCGCCTGTAAAGATCTATCGCCCGCCGTCGATGCCCAAGTGCTAGTGGATCACCTCGCAACGGAAACTCTGCAGCATTGAAGGGCACATTCTGCGTCAAGAAAAACGTTCGCAGTTCATCTGGAACCGCCTGCATTAGAAGCGCGTCTCCAGTCGCACAAAACAGACCCGGCGAGCGCTCATAGGCCTCATCTTCGACCTTTTCGGCGGCAACAAACGCAACATTCCAATAGCCTTCTCCCAAGCTCCTTCCGATATAAAAAAACTTGGCATCACTATCGAGGGAAGCAAATTCCAAGCCCGCCTTCTTTAGCCACTCGTTTGCTTTCCTTATTCCCTTAAGCCTCAGTACACTAATGTAAGCGGCCCCGTATGCTACTGGTGTACCAATAGCGCATAACTCCCTTATGGCTTCCTCCAAATCACCGCTTGACGCCTTTGTCATACTTCGTGCGATACTGCTCAACTCGCACTCTTCAGAACCGATACGTTCCAGTATTGATTCCGCTTCAGAAACTGCTTCACCCGAGAGAAACCGCGCACACCAGGCGAAGGCTGTCCGTTTTTGCTCCTTGCTCGCTAGCACGAGCTCACCATCCTCTAAACTCGTCACAAGACTTCTCGATTCTTCGATTGCGTCGAACTCAGCAAAAAACCGACACTTGAAAAGCCGGTCTAACCTTCTCTTCACTTCGGCGTCCACGATGTCGGTATGGCCTCTATGTACAATCGGGTCTTTGATGATCATATTTTCCAGATCATCTATTGCCGCGCGTTGCTGTTCCGTCCGTACACTCAGTCTTTGAAGCTCCTTACTAGTATTCTCCAAGAGTTCATCAGTCTTTGTTACTTGCAGTCTATTTCCAAACGGACGAGTCAAGAAATCTCTAACATGAAGATAAACCTCCGCGTCTTTACTAGCCGGTTTGCAGATTCCCCTGTGGGTTTCGTCGACAATGATTGGAATCGCTTGTAATCCGGCGTCCGCGCTATCTACCGATACCGCGGTACCTAGACTCTTCGGTAAGGGAATACCCAGCAGACTTAAAGGCTTTCCTTCCGCGAGGATCAAATTCTGGATGCTATTGCTCTGACTGAATTTCCTGTACCAATAATTAAGATCCCTGAGAAGCGGATCACCCGGAACTAAGTCACGAGTCGCATCCGATGGCCTAACAAATAACTGCAAACGTCTCGAGATTGTTGCGAGAAGAGATCCCTTGTGGGGTGTTCCAAGAAAAACAACACGCTTGACCCGTCGTAGGAATTCCCGGGCCCTAGTGTCACTGCCTCCGTCGCGCTGTGCGTTTCGAAGAATCTGCTCTACAACCAGCCCTCCAAGGCTGTGCGAGATAAAAATGATATTGCCCTTAGTTAGTCGGGGTTCTAAAAGGAGGCGGGCCAATATTCCACCGGCGCGATCGACAATAGGAATGCCATAACCTCGCCAATTCGTTTTGGCAGCGTCGAATCCTACAAGCCAGATGCCAATCCCCGGAACATCGTCTTCCAGCCACGATGGCCAAAACACCGTCGAATCGCCAGTCTGACTTGTCCAAGTCTTTTCGATATGACCCGACAGACCGTGAACAAACACGACGTGTGTCTCAACACGATCATAGGTCGTCGAGATAGCGCGCAATTCGCTCAGAATTGTTCTCCAAGAGATCCTGTCCCAGCCCCATAAACCGACTCCACATCAAGAAAAGAGGGAGAGTTCGCGTTCATTTTGGCTTGCACTGGGCCGACATTACAAACAGATGGGCACACGTCGGCGACTCCCACCGAGTCGCTACCCCATCGCGCCGCGCCGCTCGACGGCATTCTGACGCTCCATCAGCCGATTGACAGTTCGACGGCCAGTGCGCAGCGGCACATCAGCGCCCCTGAATTTCTCCGCCCGCGAAAATCTGTGGTCGACCACAACAACCGATCAACGCACGGCCACCCTATCCGAGTCTTTGTCAACTACTGGAGGTTTTCCCGATCCATGCGCGGACTTGACAGCCAGTACCGTACTCACTGGTCCGCATTGGGACCGGCTGTCGCAATTGCTGGCACCTAACGCAAACCTGTGGAGTGGCCACCCCAATACCAGCGCCTGAACCTCTACGGTTCCTCTAACCCTCGCATCCCACTGACCGCTCCCGCCACCACTTGGCTGCCACGATTCGCGACCGTTTTCGCGTTCGGAGTGACTCTCCCGCTGCCTTTCAAACACGGACACCGTCACGCCCACCAATCTCAGCACGCAATGTATCGCGCCCAAGCCTCTACGAAAGTGTGACGGCGGTCGAACAGCCCGGACCCCGCATAGACCGCTTCGGCAATACTTCGCACTACGTGAGCCAAGTCCTGATCGGCCACCTCCCGCGCTTGGCCCGTCTCACCACACCAGTCCCGGAAACCGGAACGGAACCCGCGCGGCACCGCCCCAATCGCGTTTTCCCTGCAGAGCTTTGACAGCGTGGCATTGGACAACGCTTTTCCGGTCGGCGACGGAAAGACCAGCTCGCCGCCCGAGAAATACTCCCTTGCTTCCCGCAGCACCACCACCGCACGTCTCGAAAGCGGCACCCGATGCTCGCGATTTGCTTTCATGCGTTCTCCGGGGATCGTCCACACGGCCTCATCGAGATCCATCTCCTTTCACAAAGCCAGCCGGACCTCTCCGGATCGAGTGGCCGTGAGCACCAGGAACTCGAACGCCAACTTTGTCGACGGCCAAACCTCGCTCCCCCGAATCGTCTCGAGTGCCCGACCGACCTTGCCGTGCGGTAGCGCCAAGTAAAGCGTGCGTTTGGCGCCGTTCTTCGGCAGCGCCTGCAGTACCTGCTCGCCTGCCGGGTTATCCGGCCGATGGCCCTGCGCGATCGCCCACTTGATCACGGCCGCAATCCGTTGGCGTACCCGCCGCGCTGTCTCCCGCTTGGTATTCCAGATCGGACGTAGCACGTCCATCACATCCCCCGAGTGGATACTGGGCACGCGTTTGTGCATTAGCTCCTGCGCGTCGGCATCAAGGGACGAACGCCATTGCTTTTCGCTCTTGGGACTTCTCCAATTTGGCCGTTGCAGTTCCAGCACCTTCTCCAATCCCTCCCTGAACGTCGGGATCCCGCCACCGTGTGGATCGAGTCCCTCCGCGGTAGTGCGGCGGTTCTCAACAGCCTTCTTTCTCGCCTCTGCGAGTGTCACAATGGGGTAACCGCCAAGGCCGATATGGGCAACCTGATTGACAACCCGGATACGCTGTACCCACGACTTGCTCAGCCGGCCGTTGGCCGTCGGCTTGACGTTCAGAAACAACCCGTTTCCGCCCCGCCCGTCACCGTAGCGGCCGGAGCGGCTCACGGTTTCCACGAATCGGGCATCGAGGACATTCGGTCGTTTCATGGCCTGTCGGCAGAAGCGCACCACTCTCCCTCGCACATCTGCAGTCGAGAATGTGGAGTGATGGATATGGGTGACAAGAATCAGCAATGACTGTGCAGGACAGCGAGTCTGCGTTCGCGACCAGCTATGGAAGATGGGCGACGCTCAAGCATGAAATTGACATGGGCAGGGTCGAATTGCATACCGCAAAGGTGCGACCAAACCCCCAAATGTGTCAGTTTCTTATTTTGGGCGAGGATCACAGAATTGGTTTACATCCAAGTGTCGATCTGATTGCGCTATGTCGCGCCACTTTGCACGCTTGGAGCTTGACGGCGGCGCAAGCAAAATCTTCGGTCCGAGAAGTTTGAGCCGCGCCTCGCGCCGCGACCTGGACTACGCAATGACCCCCTGCAATATTCCCCACAGCGACGCCAGCAGCAATACCACGGTCGGCAGCATTGTGATGCCCATGCCGGGCCCGCGCGTAGCGGGATCCCTGGCATAGGCATTCGCATAAACGATGCGTCCAACGATCCAGACCGCACCGATCAGCCCGGTTATGGCGTCGCCCAGGACATACAGGGCGAGCCAGAGCACCGGCAGAAACAGCACCAGTTGCTCGATGGTGTTCTGGTGTATGCGATTGGCCGCTTCGAATTCCGGGTGACCTGTCGAGACCGGGGCCTTCACGCCGTGTTTCCGGCGCATATTGCCGACCCGGAGGCTCAGGACGAACGTCAGAACGAGCGCGGCCACGGTGACCAGTGCGGTAAATGGCATTGCAATCATTGTTTGCTCCCTATGCTGGCGCGCCCAGTTGCCTGGCGGCCCAATCCTGGTCGGCGGGCAGACGCAGATCCCGCGGACCGCCCGATTTCTCGTCGTGGTGCGGGTGCCCTGCCCCGGACCACATCTGGCGATCGGAGTTCACCGCGGCCTCATACAGCCTGAAGGCGCCCTGCGGGTCCATGATCCGGTCCGTCGGTCCGTAGCCGATCAGCATCGGACATTCGATCTGGTGTGCCACGTGCTCGACGGTGTAATCCGCCAGCTTGCGCCGCGCATCGGCGAGATCCTCGGCGCCGATGATCCACCGCACACGATCCTGGATGGGCGGGTAGAAGTCGAACAGGTCCCTGAGAAGGTCGTGTGAGCCTGCGCCCATCCACACGGCCTTGATGCGGCTCTCGCCGCTGGCCGCACGCGGTGCTGAATACCCGCCCATGCTCTGTCCGCGCATGCCGATCCGCTCCGGGTCGACGTCGGGTCGGGACTGCAGGTAAT
>MKWU01007480.1_pt1 | contig 10426 bp, 11 predicted proteins | sample 809101 | NCBI WGS metagenome assembly MKWU01 (sample SAMN05860141, study PRJNA318959) | sponge metagenome | host: Aplysina aerophoba | place: Slovenia: Piran, Adriatic Sea, Gulf of Piran | collected 2013-05-07
GGAGCCCCGCCCAAGGCCTGCACCCAGTAGCCGACCGCGGCCGGCAAGGCCAGCTTCTGGCGCGTCACGAAATGTTTCGGCAACTGGCCCTGGCCGCTGTACACCTGCACGTGGCCATCCACGAACAGCGTGGCCACCTCCTCCGGCTGTTGGCCGCACCAATCCCGCGCCAGCGCTCCACGCCACGCCTGCAGCCCGTCGGAGGCCGCCAACTGGCGCGTGCGCCGGCGCAGCGTCTTAGAACACGGACAACGGTCCAAGCCCAGCAGCGCGCCCCACTCGCCGGGTTGCACATAGCGCAGGCCTTCGGCGTTGCGCACGCGGGCCAGCAGCAGGAAGGCCCACAGCAACAGCACCGACTCCAACCCGTAGAAGCCTTTGGGCAGCGACAGCCGCCCGAGGTGCCGTAGCAGGCCTTGCTGCAGCAGGCCCGGCAGGGCCGTGAGCACGCCGCCCGCGCTCACGGCGGCCGCCGACTCGAAGCACGGCGTTTGCCCGTCGAGCAGGCCCAGGCTGGCGGCCACGCGCCCCTCGCTGTCGCGGGCGGCCCGGCCCAGCGGGGCCTGCGCGTCGCGCAAGCTGCGCTCTTCCGGGCCGGGCAGCGCACTGGCGGCGACCGCCGCCGCACCCGTCCCCGCAGGCACGGCCGCTTCCTCAGCCGTACCCGTTTCCTCAGGCGCGGTGGGCGGCTGGTCCTCAGACTCGCTCGGCGGCCCGCCGTCGCTGCTGGCAGCCCGCCGCGGCGCATGCTGGCTGGCGGGCAGGCGGCCCGCTTGGCTGTAGCTCCACAGCGTCGTGCAGCTCACGCCCAGTTCCTTCGCCACGCGATACAGGCTGTGCCCGGCCTGCAACATTTCCGCCGCCTTGTCCAACAGCTCCTGAGCCTCGATGCCGTGCGCCCGGCGCGGCTTGCGCGGCTGGACAAAGCCGCCCTCGCCGCGCTCCTGCAGGCGCCGCTTGGCGCGCCCCACCGTGCGCGTGTGGAGGCCAAAGGCCGCGGCCAGCGCGGCCTGCGTGGCGCAGCCATACAGCGCCAAGCGAGCCAGACACGAATTGCGGCCCACCTTGTCGTCGATGGGGTGCGAGGCAACCGGCTGGGTGAACAAGAAGTAGACGAAGTCGGCGTCATCGCGCAGCACTGTCAGGCTCTTGCCCAGGGGCAGCGCCTGGCCCGGTTCGAGGGCAAACGCGGGTGCTGGCAGGGCGGCTTGCCCGACGCTCTCACCGGAGATCATATGACATATTATATCGAAAGATAGCAAGTCATGTCAAGCGCTCGAATCTCAGCAGCAAGAGTCTCTATCCCTTGGTTTACTTGGCAGTTACACCGCGATCGAGTACTTCGCTACGGCACTCCGATGTCACGAAGTCTGATACTTCCGGCCTCGTGCAGGAGTTCCTTAGCGATAAGGCAGCGGTCACGCAAGTAGCTTAGATAAGAATGTCGACCCAGCTCCCACGTGTCGCGATAGGCCTTGACCATCTCTGGTTCTCGAGAAAGCTCGTCGTCTTTTCCATGGTCAACCTTTCTGCGCCGAACGAAGGGCTGGAAGTTCGACCCAAACTTCACACCATAGGGTGGGTCGAAATAGATCATCTGAATTTGGCCGCCCATCCCCTCGTAGTCAAGGAGCGAGTTCATCACCGGGAGCGAGTCACCAAGAATCAGCCGGTTGGTCCACGGCCCCTTGTGCTCGTAGGCGTCGAGCTTGTCGGCGATGTCGAGGTCAACGTCACCGAAGAGATCGAGCGTGGTGCCGCGTGCCTTGTGAGATTGCAGGGTCTCCAGAATCGCCTGCGTCGAGTGGCGCTCGTGGACGAACAGGGGCAGCGTCGGTACCGTGATCTGCTGACGCTCGGCCTTTCCGCTCCAGTTGAGGAAGGGTTTGGTCAGGCTGCGCAGCCGCGCAGCGCACTGTGAGAGCGAGGTGAAGCGCTCCTCGGACCCCTGCCAAACCTGTGGTTCGGCGAAAACCTCGCCCTCTCCCTTTTCGGCGGCCTCGGCGATCATTCCGAGGAGCCACTCGGCGAGAGCCCGATCGGCGTTCTCGTCCCAAGAAAGCTCCGGCGCGAGACTGGAGTCGTAACGGTGAGTCCGAGGCGGTTTCTTGTGGGCAAACTGCGCCTCGACGCCAACGTCGGGGCGCAGCACGGACTGCTGCGCGTGCTTGTAGGGCGATGCTGGAGCCTCTCGAATCTTTTTCTGCGCCATGAAACCGTACCTTTATGTTCTCTCCGTTGCGTATTCGAGGACTGCGCTACGGCCTCGGGGAAAATGATGGCCGAGAGCGGCGACCGAGATGCCGGGACAATGCGCGGCCTCCTTGACCGGGACGCTCGTACCGCGACGGATCGCCAGCCTGGCGGCTTTGTCCTTCTCGTCGAGCACTGGCGGACGACAGCCAGTGCCGCCATAAACGCGGGCTGCGACGAGCCAGGCGCGGGTCCGTTCCCCGATCATGGATGGCTTTAACTCGGATACGGCACCGAAGCTCTGGAAGACGAGCTTTCCGTCACTGCTGTTGGTGTCGATGCGCTCGGTCAGCGGCTGGAAGTCGACCTGGCGGCCTTCGAGATCCTCGACGGTCTCTGTGACCTGAGTCATGGACCGGGCGAGTAGATGAAGCCGCCAGACGATCAGTGTATCGCTGGAGCGCATGTACTCGACTGCGGCCTTCAGTTCTGGCCAGTCCCGCTGCACGCCGGACGCGCTTTCGGTGTAGGCCCGGTCACACCCAGCCTGCTCCAGCGCGCGGAGTTGAACGACAGGATCCTAGTCGCTGGTTGAGACTCGCGTGTGTCCGACAAACGCGAGGACGGTTCCAAGAACTTCCGTTCATGATAGCTTTCTAGAACGCGAGTATCAAGAACAAGTTGGACGAAGGTGTTCCGACTTCAGCTTCCATGCCTATAAGACGTGGACAGGACAGCGCTCCAAGGATCACCACCTCAACCCACGAACCCACCGAAACCGGCTTCTGGAGATCGAAATGAACTCCCGGTCAGAGGCAAATCCGCATGACCTCGAGGTCGTCGATAGAATCCACCGCCCTGTCTTCCGGCTTTGTTCGATCAGAATCGACCACGCTGCGTTTTCGCAATTGAGGCGTGGTTTCTTGAAGTAGATCTGCCACCGAAGGTAGGAATTGAGGGCAGTGCCGACGTGTGGCTAGCTGGCTCATAAGCGGCGGCGCGGCTTTTCAGGGGGTAGAGCAGCGACGATTCGAGGCAGGTGCAGCGGTTGCGATCTTGAGTAGTAGGGGGACCGCCCATGTATGCGATCGCTCCAACGGCATTACGTAGGGCGGGAGCGGACGTCGTGCGGGGCGGCCAGCAGCGACAAGCAAGTGGCGACATCCCTGTCCACCACGGTTTCAAGCGCCACATCTGCGCGACTGGCTAATTCGACAGGGCGCAGACGTTCCACGTACCACCCATGAGCAATCCTGTCCATGCCAGCGCCCACCAAAGGGGCGGCGGTCCTGAGGCTCGCCCGCAGGGCCACGGCATCAGTTCTGCCCCAGTGCAAGACTAGGTTGCGCTGGCGATATAGCCGCCTGAATGCAGACTCGACTTGTGCCCTAACCTTGCTTAGCTCGTTCTTGGGCGAATTGAGAATGATTGCAACTCGGGCACGGGCCGCCGACTCCGAGGCCATTGGGTGCTCGCTTAACTTGTCCGAGAGAATTGCCCTAGCCAGCACCTCGCATCGCTGACGATTCTCTACGCACGAGGACAATTGGCGACGAAGGGAACCGCCACCCTTGCCAGATTTTTCGAACGCATGGGCTAAGGCCGTAAGCTCTGCCCGGGGAATCGAGCACGCAACGAGAGCCGCTAACCGATCCGCGGCCACACCCCGGTCGGTTGGCTCACTCAGCAACGATTCTATTGCGGCCCACCCTCCGGCCACGGCGGCACTGGGCGAACTTCGTTCCAAGTGCGAGAGCAGGTCAATAGCTGCATCAATGACGCTGAATCCTGCTTGGTCATGGAAGACCTGATCCTCGCGGTACAGAGCGCCGACCCTGACACCTCGTCCGTAACGTGTGAGTCGAAAAGGTTCCCTGACTCCTCGAACCCATACGCGAGGTTCAAGCTGTGTTTCCTTGCCCGTACTCACCGCTACGCGAGCGACCAGATGATCAACCCGTTCCACAGCGAGCTCTACCGCAGATTGGGGCTCGAGTGCTTCGATGGCGAGGCAGAACCCGCCGGCCGACCGGAGACCCGAGCAGTCCGAAGAGTTTTGGCGTAACCACCTCGACACTTCAGCAGGGTCCAGCCATGCAGGATGATCGCTACGTCCGGTCCTCGGACGCGAAGAGAAGCAGATCAAGACACTGAATGCCTGACAGGGTTTCCGGGCAAGCGTCTGCGCATCTTCGACAATTTCAGGCAGAGACTTTGGTGTCTCTTCGTAACTAATCTTGAACTGCCACCACTGGTGCAGGAAGTTCGCGCTGAAGCCGCGATCAAGCAGATGAGCCGCGATGGATCTTGCGACCCGCTCTCCGCTGTTGCCACCATCACCAGTTCGAAGCCTCTCGGCCCAGCGCAGCAAGTAATCCGACTCCACTTGATTCGTAAGTGTTCGCAGAGCGTGGTAGTCGAAGCCATCGTACTCAAGTGAACTCGACAACCTAGAACGGAGGGCTGCTAGTCGCGAATCTTGAACGCGGTCGGGCTCGTCCGCTAGGAGCTGACGACAGGTCGACCTGATTACATCTAGCGCCTTTGGGGTGAGGATCTTCTGGCTAACAGCCTCGCTGGCCTCAAGGAGTTCGCGGAGTGCGAGAATGAGTCCTAGATTCCAAAGGCTTCGGTGCCAAGGAGTCCTACGTCCGAAAAACTCACGGACCCTAGCTGCAACGATTCGCTCGTTGTCGTTGGCAGGTACAAGCATTCGTGCTATCCTCTTATCAGGACAAGGTTCCGAGGTCTATCCAGGGCAGGTCCCGCACTGGTAGGATGGCATTCGTCCGATCGTGCGGTTCCTGCCCTTTTTCAATTTCAGCGTCATCACGTCCTGCAGTATTGCGCATGACAGCCGAGACCGACCGGCAGATCACTGTAGTCGTTAGCATGGCAGCATCGGGTTTAGCATCTCACACCAGTTAGAACGACATTCCATGCACTGGCCGTGAACTGCTCCACTGAATCCTCGACCTATAACGCCACTTGGCGAGTCGGACTCAAGAGGCAGCAGTGGCATTGAGTGGTTTGAAGCCACTGGCAAACGACGATTATGCTTGGTGCCAGAAATCTCCTGTACATCCTCTGCGCGCCTGAATCGTTGCCCTGCCTCTTCACCTTGGCATCCCTGCCATGCCCGCGCATCTGACAGTAGGCCCTGGTCAGGCCCAGATCTCTCCAGTTCGTAGCACGAGAGCGGGCTCCGGTAAATCTCCCGCGTCGACACTCAGCCGACGTTCCCGCGAATCCGTCGGGCAGCCAACTTGTTCAAGCACCGACTGGCGGCAAGTGTTCCTATAATGGAGTTGGCAACTCCTTCAGCAGACACACCCGTAGACGTCATGGCGGTCGGTGCCGGATCCAGCAGGCTTGCGTGCGGCATCGAGGTCCAGAGGGGCGACTCTACGGTTAAGAGAACCGAGTAGGGCCGCATTGTCAACTCGCAGTACAAGTCCTCAACAAATCTGACCCCTTTCACCACTCCAGAACTGCTCGATATCGGCAAGACCCCCATGACGGCGGTCCAAGACAAGCATACCGGCCTCTCGCGGTTTGGAGGCCCACCTCCGCGGATCGCTTCTTCGACGTGCGTTTTTTCCTTCCTTCAATCGACTAAGCGAACGCGGAACCACCTTGCAAGGTCAGCTTTCGAAATCTGGCTCGTGGCAAGGCATTCTATGGTCCGGACAGTGTCGAACGGATCGAAACTCAGTCGGTAGCAGTGATCGAGCAGGAACAGGCTAGCCGCCACCCACCCCGTGCGCTTGTTGCCGTCGACGAATCCATGGCTAGAAACCAAACCGTGAGGATTCGGAGACCTGACCTCGATAGCGATGCCTGACCTGCCAAGGGTGCCGAGCGGAACGCGAGCGCAGAAGCGGCTGCGGCGGGACACTTCATCACCGTGGATAGTGTCGGCTGACCTGCAGTCTCAAGAGCGAGACATCCGGTGGTACACTGGCCCCCAATTCACGGCCGTTGGCAGTCGTAACCCTAAGGATAGACCGTTATGGAATGGATCATCTTTGGAATCCTCATAGGCGTTCTTAAGCTCGTGTGGGAAGTCCGCAAATACAGTCGGCTGGAAGAATCAGTGGATAGCATCGAACAGAAGATCCAAGGTTTGCTTGATTTTGATGCAGCCGATTCCTACATCAGCGATATAAGTCTGACTGGCGTCGCAATAGATCGGGGACGGCGAGAGTTCCTGCTCGTGGACGAGAGTTCCCTGCGACGTTTTCCGTTCTCATCGGTTATCTCGTGCGAGATTCGTGAGGACGGTGTCGAGTTGGCATCTGCCAACCGCGGCAGCCGACTCGCAGGCATGGCTCTCGGCGGCGTGGTGGCGGGTGGTGTCGGGGCGCTGATTGGTGGCCTGTATGGGTCGCAGCGTATCGACAGCAACGTAGAGAAATTGGTTCTACGATTTGTGACTGACGACTTCCACAGGCCGAATCATGACATTGTGCTTCTCGACTGGAGCCGCGAAAAGAATGGAGGAGACCGAGACGACCCGTACTACAGGGAGATGTTGGAAACAGCAGAACTTTGGCACGGCAGAGTAATGGCCACGATGAAGGCTGGCGATTGAGGCCAGTAACAGCGTCAGGGTCGTGATGTCGCCATGGAGACCCTGAACACCCACACCTAGATTCGACGATGCGCTAAAGCACGACTGCTGGCTGCACATTACGAATAGCGAGCTGTGATGCATGGCGGGCCAGTTCCTCCCGGGTGCCGTACTTGGAACCTAGCGATCCAACCTGCCGAAACGGCGGGGTGGGCCGTAAGTATCAACGCTCGCCGGAGCGGACGCTCGAGGCGCAAATCTCACAAGCTCCTCATTGGAGCGCTGTACGTCCTGTTCGAGTTGAATGGCGGATCAAGGTAGATCAGGTCCACTCTCTCGCTGTTCATCCCCCGCATGATGTCGAGGTTGTCTCCCATCCAGATAGTCTGGTTCTTCCAGTTAGGCCCAGAGGCTACTAAATCGGGTGGGCGGCTGGGCGGCTGGAAGCTACCGTCTTCATCCGACACCTCCGTGGAGTAGCTATCGACATGGATGCTCCGGTCGGAGTCGAGATTTCGAACGCGGATGAACGCGCCCGCGACCCCGCTCCCGCTCGCATCTCTCAGCGTTCCCCAGAAGTACCTTAGCGGATGGAGCGTGAAGCTCGCGCTTCCGGGAACCCCGCTGGAGGGTTCAACCTCGTCCGACGAGTGATTCGCCGCCGATGCTGCCGCTGCGATCACGCCGGAACCGACCTCGATTGAGAACTTCCCTTCCTCATCCGTCTGATGCACCTCCAGCGAAACCCCTTGCGATTCTTAGAGGACCGAAACGGTCGCGGCGATTGGGTCTCCGCCTGCCGTTCGAACAGTCCCCTCCAATGTTGCGCTAAGAGCGAGACCTCCGGCTAGCAGCATCCCGAGTCCCAATGTGATTGTTTTTCGCTTCCACAGATTCATTTCAAGTTCTCCTTTCTTCCCCTCAGTTCGATAACCATGGCCCCGCTGCGACGGTCGGCTTGATGGGATACCGCGTACACCGCGGCGGGGAGACCGAATCCTACAATGAGTCCTTGCACCCTGTTGCGGTTCCTGTACCACCGGCCTTCCGGGATTCCATCCGGAATGGAGAGGCCGAGCGTCAGTCCGACGAGCCAGAGCGGGAACGCTCCCGCTACGGCGAGAGCCCTCCACTTCAATGAACTCGTGTTCTTCGGGTACAGGTGGACGGAATGCACTCTCTCCCGCTCGATCCACGTGTGTGCGCCTCTTGAAGACCCCTTCCTCGAAATCGTGATTCCCGAGTCGGACACTCGTTCCAGTTTCCCGCGAATACGTTCGCGGCCTTCCTCCCCGGTCCGGACCGCCACTCGCTGGCGGAGGTCGACGTGGTCTACCACTTGCTGGAGTTCGCTCCAGTCCAGGGCAAGAGCGGGAGGCTTGGCCGAGATCGGAAAAGCCGCCAGCAGCAGCGAAGCGATCAATCTTCGCATGTGGGGTCTTCCAGCGGATCGCAGCACTGTCCCTCGTCATGGAACGTCGCACTGAGCACGCGGGCGGCCGCCCTGGCCGATACGGCCCCCGTACTGCTCGAGGTCTTGCTTCGGTAGGACCCGATTGCGGTACCGTCGCACCCGTACACGTCGCAGGCGCTTCGGTTCGCTGGAGTGATGAGAGAGGGGAAGTACATCGTTCCGCTCTTGTTGTCCCATGGGCGCCAGTGGTCTAGTTCCCACAGTTCCATCTTATGACCGGTTAGGTAGAGGGACTGAGGGGATGGTCAAGGACTTCCTTGCATCCGTCTGAGTCGGGGTAGTGGTCGCCATCGTCATCGACCGGGCAGTTCACGCCGACATCCATAGTTCCCGTGCCGTGCGAGTTCACGGCGGCCGTTCCCGCGCTCTTCTGTCGCCAGCCGTTCGAGTCGTTGTACAGGCGGGTGTTCCGGGGACGGAACTTGGGCTTTTCCGACGTGCAAGCGTTTCATTCGTACCAGTCGTCGCCACACGCTGTCCAGCAGTGGCCATCGTTGTCGCAGACATAGGAGTCGTGGCACCAACCCGCAAACTGGAAGCCGTCCTTGCGTGGGCTGGTTTCTGTCTCGACACCCCAGTTCCCGAATGGTGCCGAACCCGTATCAGCGGGGCGTCCGCATTCCTTGTTCACAGGTCCAGCGACCTTGCGGTCCTTATTGAAGACTTCGTACTGGACCCAGCAGACTTGGCCCGACGCCGAGTCGGCGATCAAAACGGCCGCCGCCAACGCGGCGAGCGTCAGGTTTGTCTCGGCTAGTGAGTACCATGGCACGATCTCACCCTCCTAAACGCCCATGGCCTGATGGCTTGATGATGTCAGGCACATTTTCTTGTCCTGATAGAAGGGGATTGGGAGAGCTTGAATCCTGCTTCCACGTGCTGTGCAGTCGCTGGGAGCACCCCCGAGGACTTGCCACGAGGGGCCTAGGCAGGCACCCCGGGCGAGGTCGACGGCTGAGGCTGAAGGGCCGACACAGCGGTCCCGTTCCGCCGGTTAGGCGGAGCGCTGCTGGCGGTTGGTCGAGCTGCCCGGGCTAGGGCCCCGTGTAGCCATAAGAGCAACAGGACAAGGGCTTACGGCTGACCTTCGAGGGCGCGCCGATGCACGCTCTCCATGGCGACCTGGTGCCCTAGCGTAGCGTTGGTCAGCGCGCTGTAGCCATGCCACATAATCTGGTGGCCGGGATCCGGGTCGTGCTTGCGGTTTCGATACCCGCCCAAGTGCGCCACCAACTGCACCGCGGCCCTCAGATTGGCCGGGCCGCCGAGACCGAACTTGACCGCGTAGTCGGCCAGAAACCCCAACTCGTGGTGTTGTCGCTGAACATCAGGCCCGCCCCGCACTCCGGCACCGCCCGCCCCAGCAGCAGCATCATCAGCATGATGCGCCACGCGATCACGGTGTTGATCGCGATCGCTCGCTGCAGCCGGTCCGCTGCGCGAAATGCGAACTGTTCCACCCGGCAGCCTGACTTCAGCACCCGGAAGAAGTCCTCCACTCGCCAGCGCTGCAAATAGAGGCGCACGATCTCCGCCGACGCCTCCGCATCCCCCACTGGCAGGCTGGTGAGCAGGTACCACTGCACCGGCTGCTCCCCCTCCGGCGCTGCGCTCTCGACCACATGCACGCCCGCCAACTCGACCTGCTCCGCTCCCTTGCGCGTCGCCGGCAGGCGCACCCTCCGGTAGCGCAACTCACCCGCCGCCCGCCGCTTCTGACGCGCCGCCCGCGCCGCCTTGCGGCTCGCCTTCGGACGCTCCGTCAGCCCCGCGATCTCCACTTCGATCTGCCCGTCCGGCGGTCCCCCGGCCAGTTTGGCGAACAGTTTGGCCCCCCGCCGCTCCAGATTGCGGTCATGCTTCGCCTGCACTAGATCCCTTGTCTCGGCGCAAGGTTGACGATCGAGTCAAGTTCGAACGTGGGGCCCAGCCCCCCAGCCCTCGTCGGGTTGACGGCTGATCTCGGCGGTTGTGCTGACGAGGGCCGGCGAGCAGGCCTGAGCCAGGCCGATTCTGGCCGCGCCCCGGCCTGCTATGCTACAGCCATGGCCGCTCCTGTCACGCTCCTAGAACCCGTCACCGGCCGTGCCGCAGAACAGCCGCTGGAGTACCCCTATTCCGACGGCAAGATCCTGATGGAGACCGACCCGCATGCCGATTCCATCGTCGACATGCGCTACCAACTG
>MKWU01007481.1_pt1 | contig 10425 bp, 7 predicted proteins | sample 809101 | NCBI WGS metagenome assembly MKWU01 (sample SAMN05860141, study PRJNA318959) | sponge metagenome | host: Aplysina aerophoba | place: Slovenia: Piran, Adriatic Sea, Gulf of Piran | collected 2013-05-07
CCGTTTTGGACACCTGGAATGGGATGGCGATGATGCAGACTTCATCCGTGCAGATGACGTATCATGTGTGGACGGATGCCTCTGGCCATTTCGGTTGTGGAGCAGTGTACCCGACTTCTCTTTCTTGGTTGCAGCTGCCATGGCCTCAACCTCCTTTACAGGGAGCGGTGCATCTGCCATGGCCTCAACTTCCTTTACAGGGAGTGGTGCATCTCCAGGAAGAGAGCATCCTACTGCAGGAGCTTCTACCTATCGTTCTTGCAGGTGCCACGTGGGGACGGACGCCAATCCTGGTAAGTGGGATGTTAAGTGGTATTAGGGCTTAGCACGAGGTAAGTGTTTGAAGACGATTAACTGTAGATACGTATTTACAAATACTGTATTCTGTTTTGGGAAAGAAAAATTACACCTCCTAGAGTCATGACGACATCATCCACACCTTCTCGTTGACTTTCACACCTTTCTTGTCAACATCCACAACTAACCTACTTCAGTCTATCAAAAGATGAAGGTTCATGGCCAAAATGTACCGAATGACTATGGTGAGGTGCTATGTTGCCCCCGCCCCTTGCAAGGTGGTGCATGAACCCCATTTGGTATCCGAGAACATGAGCCTCTACAATATACATCACGGCATATGGTGAAAATTAATCTTTGTCACACAGTCAGAAGGGATATAAGTACAACAGAGCTTTCTACTGACCTCTTTCTAGCACCATCTATATATATATTCTCGTAGAGCCGATCCTTTGTTCGCAAACTCCTCCCGCAGCGTGTCTTCGACGGAAGCGAAACTTGGCCTTATTACAGGGCGCCGCACGGGGAGTGTCATAAGGGGGTAGGCGGAAGATGATTCGTTACGGCCGAGAAGAGCGCCGCACAGATTCCCATTCTTACGGAAATAGCCGCCATGTTTTTCGTGCATATACGGATGGCGAATATGAGATTCCGGACACGTTGTTGGGTGTAAAAAAAAAAGGCAGCTCAATGCCCAAGAGGAGACGCTCGCGCTGTATGGCATGCAAAGGCACCTAGGGGGACCATTGTGCACAAATAAGCTACAAAATATGCATGTGCTGTGGTTTGCCCAAGCCAAACTGCCAGACAGCTTGCTTCGGCTACATATTCCTGGGATAGTGTTATTTGTATATGGCCAAGAGCTATATAGCTAGTTACCAAATGCAAGATTTAGCTAACAACAGTGGTACCATCAAGGCACTGTCGTTGAATCACAGTTGTCGGAGTGCCGTCAAAGGGCCGCTGTCGAAGGAGCGCCGTAACAGTGAAGCCCGCCTTTGGCGGGCTTCTCTGCTAGTTATAAATGCTTTTGCATGCATTTAATTGTCTTCAACTACCTCACCAATGTGATAATGGGTAGAAAGAAGGTGTTGCTGAGCTATCCAGTCTGTAGTGTGGCTAGCTCTTCAAACACAGTTGGTTTCAACACAACATAAATACGTAACATGCACAATAATAGCAGAACGCTTAGAAAGTTGGGCATATTAACATGAAATGGAATAGGTTTAAAAGAAAAGAGCAAAGATCCACAATGTAAGCAAATGCACTAGTTCTGCTATTACTTTGTGAACAAATGCATTATAACGTACCTGTACTTTCTGGATCTAAAGTTAGGTAATTTTCAGTCATTCAGAGCCATTTGTAAGATTCCTCTTGAGTCTGCTTGATTTCATTTGAAGGGTTTAATTTGTCCTTCAATTAAGATTATTGCAATAAAGGAGGTACCGATTTACTATTCACACTGAATTATGGTAAAATGTTTTTGTGATTACATATTATGTATTTTTAAGTTGCACCTCTTGAGAGCTCATACATAGTTTGAGGTACTGTACTGTACTTGAAAGGAAGCTTTCAGCCAGTGCTAGAACTCAAGCTAACAAATGAATTTGCAAAGGATGTCAGACATTGCTTTGCGATCACATATACGTATGTATACCATGTTGAAACATCTTATTTATGCTCAATGTGCAGTGAACACAGTGGAGACTGCGCATTATTCCTTGCCATGAAAACACATGAACAAGAAACAAGAATAAAGGCCACTTACATGCCTGTTCAGCACTTCCCCTGGTTTTGACCCCAAGAGAGAACTAGGCATGGGTATCTCTGTCTGCCTCCTCTCTCCTGTAACAGTAAAATACGTGCTGCGGTTGAACTGCTTTGGGGGATCCACTTCCTCCAGGTCCTGTAGTGTACATGCACATAATTTATTATTGCAAACACTGAGTACTGTACAATGTCACACAGATTTATACAGATACAATACTGTTAAGTACATACAGTATGTCCGTGTCCAGCTCATAAACACGACACGTCATTTTATATCCCACACACCTTATGGCTGGATTGGGGCTAAAGCTCTGTACACATACGTATTTCTGGATGTTACATTGTATCGAACACCTCAGAACATGGCTGAAACACTATCAACCGTTCAACTCAAGTGCTTTCCAAGACTGATCCTAGCAAAAGCGCATTGTGTTTCCGCCATTTTCTGTGACATCATCACTGGATTATGAACTTGTGAGATCTGTAAACTTGCAAATGCTGCTGTTGCTGGTTTAGACTGTAGGTTTTATACTATTGCACACAGCTACTTTTGTGTTGGAATTATACATACATTCATTTTGTTAGCAATTAGTAATTACTTGTCACAGTGTTTTTGCATTAAGCTATTCACAGATCAAATTACCACGTCCATTATTAGTAAACAAACTATTGAGAAACTATCAAATATTGTGACTATGCCTCAGCCACTATCGCAATGGTAGAAAATGCACTATTGCTCAGCCCTATTCTAAACTGGAGTATTTTTAGTGCACCTTGGATTCTGATGGGTTCATATCACTCCCTGCTACAGTGTCATCCTGCTCCAGTGCTGCTATTGTCTCAGCAATAGGTGAGTCTGCCTCGTACTGCATCTCAAGGTAGTCAGCTGCTGGGTGTGAGGGAACAAAGTTGCTGGGTGATGATGCAGTGTGTCCACTGGCCCCAAGGTAGGCCAGTGCTGGCGTCGGGTTGTTGGGACGGCCGTTATCAACATCCATGCTAAGGGTATCTCTGAATGCATGTCCAGGGGTTGGGTTCAGGGGGCGGGCATCTGTAGGTGTGCCCATGCCATCAGCATGGTGTGGTGTTGGGTTCTGTGGCCGAATGGATGATGGAGTATTGACTTGGCCCAATTCACTGGGTGAAGGAGAGCTGTTACAGTCACCCATGGGTACAGCTGTGGAGCAAGTGGTGGAGGGCGTGCTACAGACAGAGACTTCAGCAGGACCATGGCCATTACCACGTACGCCTTGTGGAAAGGGTCTGGAGGGGTCCTCAAATGAGACTTTTGCCCTGTATGCTTGATTCATCTTAGGGTGAGCTAGCTTGCTGGCCAGTGCTTGCATGTTTGGTATTTGAGTGGAAAGAAATTCTTGGCCATTAGGGCTCTCAAAGTATGGAGGCACTGTGCCACTTCGAAGGGCTGCCTTTGTTGCTTCAACTTCTTCTGTAGTGCTTTCCTTCACTCTTGACTTCGTAGTAGGAGCAGTAGAATGTGCCATTCTCTGTGTCGCATTTGAGCCGCTGTCATGAGCACTACAAAAGCCACTTACGTATGCACCCCACAGCTCGGTACTGAAGGTGCCTCTAGATACCTCTTTGGCTACATCCTGTTCTAATTTGGCCGCACTGTGTCTCTCTGTAGGATCTCTGCTATCACAAGGCATGATTGCCTGCAATCCCTTGTCCTCCTTATTGCGCCAGGTCACATATGCAGCCAAAGCCTTGATTGTGGAGGCTCTGAGACTTTCAGATTTTTGGTATGGGACCAAAAATTGACGATGAAGGAGTGCCTTAACATGAGGCACAGGAGGAGGTGGCACTGGGTGCTCCAGACTGCCAATTTGTAGACTCTTACCTACGCTCAGACCAAACTGAGGCTTAATGGTATTGCACTGAGGAGTTGAGTCTTCTCTGGGCAGGCCTGCTTTCTTCAAGTTGGGAGGAACAATTCCTTCCTCTAGGTAGGGTACTACATGGAATGAGGGGTCAGAGGAGTGCTCTGGGATGAGAAAGTCCATACTCCTTTGCATAGGGTCACCTGGGAGAACATCTTGCAAGACCACCTTTTCCGGGGAAGCAGTCATGTCCTTCAAGAGGCTGTCAAGCTGGTCTGTAGACGTCAGTTTATAGCACAGCCCATCATCCTTGACAATGTAGTACAATGGAGTATGCTGGCTGGGAGGTGTCTGCAGGTCTGCGAGTTGATTAACGTCCCCTGTGCTGCTCACACTCAGCAGAATGCTAGCCTTCTTCTCATTACGGCATACTTTGAGGATGGCATCTGCCTCGTGTACAGCATAGTCCAGGTCATACTGGAAGTTGGTAGCACAAGGGCGATATGAGGCAAGACCACCACCGGAAAGTGAGAGGATTCTACAGCCTTCCTCTTCAATGACATAGTCACCCTGTGTGCTGCAATGCACTGTGTAACCATGGGGGAGGGTGACAACTGCAGAGTTGTCTGGAAACGTGTACTTGATGCGAGCAAACCCAGAGCACTCTACAACAAAGCTCTCTAAAGGGCTGCTTGGTTCACTGCTGTACCGAGTAGTGAAGCGGGTGCCATCCGGATACTCAACAAGGACGTGGCCAGATGGTCGGCGCACCAGGCAAACTCCATCTTCTCTCAATATCATTTCCTGTGGTGAAAGTAAAATAGTGGAGTATACCAGTGCATTAATGCTTAATATTCTGGTTGCTTGTATATGTGTGTACATTCACAGTACTTGTTATTTACATAGACACACATATGTATGCATGCATACATAGAAAACTAGATGTTAGCTGTGTACATTAGAGTGTGCTCAGACGTACGTCACAGTACCTATACAGAATTCAGTCTGAGGAACTCCATTCGATGACTGGTATACAATGAGGTGTAGCAAAAATAAGTGCCCTTGTGATTGTTAGCAAGGAGAAACTGATATAGCAGTTATGTATGCAATCTAACAGTAACAATGATTAGACCATTAGACTTGAACGTCTGAAACTTTCTGGCCTTAATAACTAGTTCTTTATCAGACTATGTACCTTTGATGTAAGGGCCTGAGTGGCTAGGTATGGTTACCATGTACGTATTACTTGCTGCACATTAGCCAAGAGTGTCAAAACATGTAACCCTAATGTTCTTGGCTAGTGTGCAACAGGAGAAACACAAACTACCTTTGAGTGACACAACAAAAACCACCACAGAATCTCCTTTGGTGAGTCTACGGCCAACAGTGATGAGTGCTACGTACATACTCCACTCTGACATTACATCATATGTTCAGCAATGTACGTAATATACACAGTTCTGGCATGCCACATTTGTCTCACCTCCTTAGTGACTGGGTCAACACTGGAATGGATCTCCAGTCTTTGAAGGGGCATACAGATGCCACCTTCCTCCCCCTCCTCCTCCTGCCCATCTTCTTTGACAGGACCTCCTTCCTGCTGTCCAGTGGCCTCCTCAGTGATGGTTTCCTCCACCAACGGCTTCTTTCTGCAGCCATCACCAGACGGTTTGTGTGATCGCCAAGCATATTTTTCCCCCGATGACATGGTGACAACCCACAAATCTTTGCTAATGTCATCTTCGCTGCTTTCATCTTGGTGACCTGGCTTTTGTCCATTTGCTTTGTTTCCATCATCTTCTCCAGCTACACCTGAAAATACCACCTTGCTGCCACTGCGGACAACACCACTCTCAGGAGGTTGCTCTACTTCTTCTCCCTGAGGCTGATCAGCATCGCTGGTGAGAGATTTCCTTTGGAGGGAAGACAAATGAGCAGCAAAAGCAATTCTTTCCCCTTTTGATGCAGAACGGTATATGGCACCATGTGGAGTGAGGATTTCTACTGAATTGTCCAAAAGCACCTTGCACAGGGTACCATCGGGATACAATGCACGAGACTTCTCTTTGAATGGCTGCAAGCGCTGCTTCTCACAATCCTGAACACCTGCAAGGAATGAGACCAATAATGCATCACTCAGTCAGCACTGCATGGAAGCTAAAGTACACATTAACCTGCATACAAAGAAAGGAGCTAGGAAGCTTAATTCTGCTACATCTATTAACTGTAGCAAATTCAAGGCAAGTGCTTTCCAGCTCCTTTCGCATGGTCTGATAGAAACTCAAGATAGAGTCTGGAATTAACCTAGAAATAACTGAAATGACGGTGGGTCAAATCTGATTGCTTTCACATGCATAAATTTGTTATAATGCTTGGAAGAAAGCAATGACACCTGGTGTCTAGATACTGAGGCTGCACCATTTTGTGGTTCTCGCTGAGAAACGCTTAATCCTGACACACTTGAAGGTGTCAGGAAGTTGAATGTAGTTACTGGAGCACCCCCACATATGCTTCCACTGCTGGTTATGTGCTCAATGCACACTATATTGCATCAGGGGTATGGATGATGACGTGTTAGTGGTCACTTCAACAGCAATACTATGATAGGTCGGTTTACCTGACTGATGTAAGCAAATAGGGAATAAAGGATAGTTTTTAATGATTACGCTCTGTCTGTTGTCTGTGGTGACTGTGACATTCAATCCTGCCTTTTTGGCATTTGCTTTTGTGATGTGAACATGCTTCCTCTGATGCTCCTGGCCTCTCCACTCAAGGTATGTACGTATGCTGTTCATTCTGTATCAGGCCAACTATCACAGGTGGTCGCCCTACGTCTGGTTTATAGTTGCAGTATCTTCTCTACAAGTGAAGCGGGGGGTTCTCAGCTTGCTGTTGCATGAACGATAATGGTTTTACTCGTTGGATCCAAGCATGAACAGCTTCCATGCAACTATGCAATGTTGACACTGTAGTCATAGTGCAATTCTGGAGATCAATTGTCAACCCACCTTTAGTGACGGGTATGGATACACAACAAAATGGGGCACTGTCGTATGTCCACACATGAAAAAAAACAACTTCAAATCCCCTCACCCAGTGCTGTTTCTAATCAAATTTGTGCTGTGTGCTGTTGTATTTGATCAACACTGAAATAAGTTTATCCATGGTCTTTCATTGATTCTTTGGTCACCATTATGCTCCTTTTGCCAAAGTGTGCTAATCATTAAGATAAAAGATACCATGCACGTATTTGTCAAGTATGAGTGCTTGCTACATTTGTTACATCCTGGACTGGGCAAAGAATGTGTCAATTTCCCAACTTTCCACAGATAAAGAGAAGACCACCTGTTTTGATTTGATACTCAATGAAGACAACTTGGAGTAGTATACGTAGCTGGACACTTGTACCAGCTAACACTGCTGCAGACACCAAATGGAGTATAAATGTGTTCAAAGAGGTAGAAAGAGAGAGAGAATGCAACTGTATCTTTCCCTGCAGGCAAAGTGCTCAATGGCCTTCTAGTTGGTGATGACAAGAGTCAGCAATGCAAATAATGCATAATGGCTATGCAAGTTCAGGCATATACGTATACGTACATATGTGCATCATCAGGTAGTTCTGGCATGTTTGAGAAGGTACTAGTACTTGTCTTTCTTTTTGGACTTGATGCTGAACTTGTACAGCCATTTGTATAGCAGACTCTTGTCATGAAGTGCTAGAATGCATTCAAGCACTTCATCATTGAGGAAAGGGTGTTACACACCCTGCATAATTATGATTCTATGTGCAAGTGTGGGTGACGTTTGGACAGTGTGATGTGGTAGAATTAATATATGTACTCAATACGGAAGTGGTAGGCACTTGTCACCTACCTGCCCAAACACAGCATTAGTAATTGATTCTTTACTCGGGTGGTGCCTTTAACAAAGTGACAATCATACACCCTCACCTTCAGTTTTGGAAGGGAAATTTTGATGGACCACGACTTGGGCAGAGCTTCCCTCTGTGTGAACCTGACACTTCACATGCAACCCTGCCATTGTGCTGAGGTTGAGCTGCTGAACTTTGCACTCCTTCAGTGACTTCTTGCAGCTCCTATCCCATTCATCCAACAGCCGCTCCAATTCTTCTTTGCGTTGTTGTTCCATTAACCTCTGTTGCTGAAGGAGCATTGCTTGCTGTGCTTCTTGGTCCTTCTTGGACATCTTCTTAGGAGTTTCAGATTGCTTGCGAGATGAAGGACGGGATGTCTGTTCTGGCGTCGCAGTTGAGAGTGCTGATAGTTCAGGCTTTGGGGGCAGTGGCAGACTGCCATCTCCAGCAGGACCAAAACTGCTCAAGGACACATGCAGGTAACCACCAAAAGTGGCAGATAGTGAGGCGCCCAAAATACCTTGAGGTGGTTGCATTAGTGCACCTCCAGATTCTTCCTCAGCAGGCTCGGCTTCACTCTTGGCCTGCATGTCAGTGGCTTCCTGTAAAGGGTCCACGTTGGTGTTGGTCTTAATCTTTGCTGATGTATCTAGGCCTTCTTTGCATCTCTCCCCCACTGCCGCTATTGCCTTCTTCCTCTCATCAGCAAACCAGAGTGATGTATTCAGTACTGCATCAGGACCAATTATGGCATATTGCACTGCTGAAGAACCCTCCACAGGCGTCATGGTAGAAATACGTATCTACAGCAAGGCAAATGGACAAGATGTAAGGAACTACACTTGAATGCTGGAAGGTTGAATGGCAGTACTACATAATGCACACATAGCTACAATGTTCTGCCAAAACGTTAATACAGCTACGTAGTTGAGCATGCAATAGCATTCTTCAGGCAATCATTAAAGATTCTAAAAGGTGGATGTCACGCAATCCTGCATTGCAGTCAACATAGTTGTAACAAATAATTATGGTGGGTTATTTAAGGCCACAATGAGAGTCATTTCAATGTTTATTGCTTAATCCAGCACAATCATCTAGGTTCAGAGATTCTGTACAACCTAGGGGCAGCTTTCTTTATTGTATGTGTGGGTTCATGAGGTAACAGGTAGGCAGTTGTGATCCTCCCATACATCCGGCATTAATCCAAGTCTATTCAATGTATCCTACACCCCTTGGGCATCTGCACTGCTTCCGCCTCTATCAAACCATATGATAGACCCTTGTGCATGCATTTGAAGGATGGTCAGGTGTGGTCTATAAGATAGATCTCTTGTAGATCATACTCTAAGGTGTTGCTTGGGCAGACAGGTCGTACTTTGCAGGACTGGTTGAAGGAGGACAAAGGGCACAGTTATATTATATTACTTTTGAATTAATACCCACTCATTTGCTACTTGCACCCACACTTTCATCCCGTTTTCACCCTCTCACTGTGCTTCCCTCGTACATTTAAGATGTCTTGCCATGTTTTGTAATCATTCTCATTGAGGAGGACCCCTGGGTTGGGGCTTAAAAGTCTGATATTTGACTCCTATATCTGTTGTATTGTGATCAGCTAGAGTTGTTTCAAGAGAATAGTCAGACCTGTCAAAATGTGTTACCATGCCCTTACCCATATCCATACATATATGTACACTTTATCTGTTGTACAGTGAGACAGTGGCTGCCATATCAAAAGGATTGTGGCTTTACTAATACTAGTCCCAGACGATTGCTTGAAGCGTTGGTACAAAGATTTCTGCTATGGATACAGAAGCACCCTTTCCCAGCCATTGAACTAATGATGTAGCACAATACCAAACATTCGCTTTATATGGACATATATTAATGATATACATATATCTACATACATATGTCCATACGTACGTACCTGCTGTCCATCAGGACAGTGAACTGTAGACACTTTGGACTTAAGCAGTGCAACTGTGTCACCAATTTGGTAGCCAGAGAATGCCTTGCTGCGCTGAAACACAAATTCCTCCGTCGCTAAAGGCATGGCAGAAGCAACTGGTATGATATCTTGTGCATCCTTTTGCCTCTTCTTGTCTGCAGATGCTTTTCCTCCTTTCTTGTCTTTTTTAGCCTGTTTAGAACTGTCTTCCCTTGAAGCAGCTGCTGCTGCCTCCTCCTGTAGCTGTTTTGCCTTCTCCTCCATCATCACTCGCCATTCTTCTTCCTGGACAGTCTTGCTCTCTTCATCAATCATCCACAACTCTTCCACCTATGTATGATACAAAATCACAAAGACAAGGGAACAATGGCTTTGGCATCTATTCACACTTCTGTTCTTCAGGTAATGGTACAATTGCTTGCAATGTCAGTGCACTGTCTACCAACTTAAGTGTGGTGGCTAACCATACTTGCAACAATATTCACTCTTTGCTACATCCACGTGAGACAAAACAGAGATGATAATGCTGCAACCAACCATGTAGCAGTTCATGATGCAAGTATTAGTACAGAACAAGTTAATCAAGCTGTCCTACCTAGTTCGGATTTCATGCACAAGGATACAGCTATACATGCACACATTGTACATGCGTACGCACCTTATCACTGTACTTTCTATCAAAGTACTTGAGGTAG
>MKWU01007483.1_pt1 | contig 10424 bp, 6 predicted proteins | sample 809101 | NCBI WGS metagenome assembly MKWU01 (sample SAMN05860141, study PRJNA318959) | sponge metagenome | host: Aplysina aerophoba | place: Slovenia: Piran, Adriatic Sea, Gulf of Piran | collected 2013-05-07
CCCGATGGGTCGGGATCAATCGTGGCCGCCTGACCCTCAAAAACGTCACCGGTCGAGCCGTCGAGCGATATCCAGTCACCGTCTTTCAACGTCGTCGTGCGGCACTGCAAGCGCTTGGCTCTGGTATCGACGTTGATCTCGCCCGCGCCGGCCACGCAAGGCGTTCCCATACCGCGCGCGACAACCGCCGCGTGGCTCGTCATTCCGCCGCGCGAGGTAAGGATGCCCCTCGCGACCTCCATGCCGTGGATGTCGTCCGGTGTCGTCTCGGCGCGAACCAGTACGACCGGGGCCCTAGCCGCCTGTTTGACAGCCTCGTCGGCAGTGAAGACAATCCGCCCCACCGACGCCCCGGGCGAAGCCGGCAAGCCAACTGTCAAACGGTTGAGAGAGGCTTTCGATTTCGCTTCAAGAACGGGGTGAAGCAATTGGTCGAGCTGCGCGGGGTCGACTCGCAGCACGGCTTCCTGCTTAGAGATCAGGCCCTCTTCGACCATCTCGACCGCGATGCGAACGGCGGCCGGGCCGGTGCGCTTGCCGTTGCGCGTCTGCAGCATGTAGAGCTTGCGGTCCTGGATCGTGAACTCGAAATCCTGCACATCGCGGTAGTGGTTTTCCAGATTGGTCGTGATCTTCCGCAACTCATCAAAAGCCTCGGGCATCAACTCCTGGAGCTCTGAAATCGGCCGCGGCGTGCGAATGCCGGCGACGACGTCTTCCCCTTGCGCGTTGATCAGGAATTCACCGTAGAACACCTTCTCTCCCGTCGCGGGATTGCGCGTGAAACCCACACCGGTCGCCGACGTATCGCCGAGGTTGCCAAACACCATCGTTTGCACATTCACGCCCGTACCGAGGTCATCGGCGATCTCGTTCATACGGCGGTAATGCCTGGCTCGCGGGTTGTGCCACGACCGGAAGACGGCGTCCCGCGCCATGTCGAGCTGCTGCCGAGCGTTCTGGGGGAAATCCTTCCCGGTTTTCTGCTGGACAACCCCTTTGAACTGCTGCGTCAAGAGCTTGAGGTCTTCCACCGTGAGGTCGGTGTCGAGCTTGGCTTTCCGCTGCTTCTTGAGGTCTTCGAGCAGATGCTCGAAATCATCCTTGTCGATAGCCAACACGACATTGCCGAACATCTGAATGAAGCGCCGATAGCAATCGTAGGCGAAGCGGGGATTGCCCGATTTGTTTGCGAGCACCTTCGTGGTCTCGTCATTGAGCCCGAGGTTGAGGATGGTGTCCATCATGCCCGGCATCGAGAACTTGGCGCCCGAGCGGACGCTCACCAGAAGCGGGTTGTCCGTATCACCCAGCTTCTGGCCCATCGTTTCTTCGAGCTTCGTGAGCTGCCGCTCCATCTCTTCCTGGATCGCGGGCGGGGTCGTATTGCCGTTCTCGAAGTACAGGTTGCAGACCTGGGTTGCGATGGTGAAGCCTGGGGGAACCGGCACTCCGGCCCGGCTCATTTCTGCCAAGCCCGCGCCCTTGCCCCCGAGAGTGTCTTTCATCGTCCCGTCGCCTTCGGCCGTCCCTGATCCGAATGCATAGATGTACTTGTCCATCTTCTTTTTTGCTCCGTTTTTTATTTGTGCTCGTTGTTCTGGTTCTGCCATACGACGCTTCCGAATTCAGCCGGAAACGATCTCCCCGAAGTCTGCGATGGTAGAGAACTCGGTCAGCACGTGAGCCAGGAAGACGAGGCGGTTATTGCGCACGGCTTCGTCTTCGGCCATAACGAGCACGTCGTCAAAGAATCGATCGACGGCGGGCCGCAACGAGGCGATGGCGATCAACGCCGCGGCGTACTCACCCATTCTCTTCCTGCGGCTGACCTGGGCGCTGAGAGCAGTCACGGCGCGGTACAAGTCGGCCTCCGAGCCCTCTTCGAGCAGGTCCATGGCGACCGTCTGCACAGCGTACTTCTCGACACCGCCAGCCTTCCTCAGGATGTTTTCGATGCGTTTGAAGCTGACCGCCAGAGGTTCGAAATCGGGGGTCGGACGCACTCGTGAAATGGCTTCCGTACGAAGCCTCACGTCCAGCGGAACCTCCGAAGAGGCACCGATCACGGCGTTCACCTCGTCGTAGCGGTAGCCCCGTACTTCGCGAAGGTAATAGCGCAGGCGGTCGACGAAGAATGTGCGCAAATCGCCGGCGTGACCGCCCGCGCCGGCCAGCTCGCAAAGCCGGTCGACCGACAGCGGCAGTTCGCCCTCAATCAGGATGCGGATGATGCCGTAGGCCGCGCGACGCAGCGCGAAGGGGTCCCGCGAACCGCTCGGCATCATGCCGGCCGCAAAGAAGCCTCCCAGCGTATCGAGCTTGTCGGTAATCGCCACCATCCTGCCAGCGAGGCCCCTCGGGATCTCTTCTTCCGCTCCGGCCGGCAGATAGTGATCGTAGATCGCATCGGCCACTTCTCGCGGCTCTCCCTGGTGGGTCGCGTACAAGCCCCCGATCACCCCTTGCAACTCCGGGAACTCGCCGACCATCGCGGTCGTCAGATCGCACTTCGCCAGCTCGGCTGCACGGCGCGCATGCCGCGATGTCTCATCGTTGACGCCGAGTTCCGAGGCAATTTCGCCGACGATTCTTATCATCCTCCTGCTCTTGGCCAGGTACGTGCCCAGCTTGGCGTGAAAGACGACACCTTCCAGATCCTCCACACGTTCGGAGAGCTTCTGTTTCTGATCGACTTCCCAGAAGAAACGTCCGTCGTTGAACCGCGCCCGAAGGACCCGCTCGTGGCCGCGCTGAATCTCCCCAGCCGGGTCGCCGTCCAGGTTGGCCACAGCAATGAAGTGCGGCTGCAGCTTGCCGTTGGCGTTCTCGACGGCAAAGTACCGCTGGTGGTGCTGCATCACGGTCTCGAGCACCTCTTCCGGCAGGTCGAGGAATTCCTCTTCGAACTTGCCGAGAATCGGCGTCGGGTATTCCGTCAAGTAGCACAGCGTCTTGAGTAGTTTGTCGTTCTTACGGACCCGCAGGCCGTCGTGCACAAGTTCTTCCGCGAGCTTTTCGATTCGCTCCCGCCGCGTTGGCGCCGAAAGCAGCACGTAGTTTTCGTAGAGTTGATCCTGGTAATCAGCGAAGCTTGTGACGTCGATGCCGACGGAGCCCAGACGCCGATGACCTTGCGTGCTTCCACCGGATGCGACGCCGGCGATCTCGAACGGCACGACCCGCCCGTCGAGCAGCGCCACAAGCCAACGAATCGGGCGGATAAAACGCGGCCCGGACTTCCCGGTCCAATACATCGTCTTCGGAAAGTGAATCTTGAGGATGACGGCCGGGAGCGCTTCGCCCAGAATCTCGAGCGTCCCCCGGCCTTTCATGATTCGCTTCACAAAAAGCCGGTCGTCGATACCGACCTGAATGTCGGTCATCGCAACGCCCGCCCGCCTGGCGAAGCCCTCACCGGCTTTCGTGGGCTTGCCGCCCGCGTCAAAAGCGATCTTTCTGGGCGGACCCTTCAGCACCTCTTCCTTGTCGGCTTGCCGCTCGGGGACTTGCTGAGCAGCCAGCACCAGACGGCGAGGTGTCGCGTGTGTGACGCAGGCCACTCCTTCCGCCAAGCCTGTCTCCGTCAGCACGCCCAGGAAATTGCGCTTCAGATGCTCGCAGGCGGGCTCGATCATCCAATCCGGAATCTCCTCGACGCCGATCTCCAGCAGGAATTCAGCCATCAGCCGATCGCCTCCTGCTGGTCCATCCAGGCCGCCGCCAAACTAACAGCGAGCTTGCGAACCCGTTGGATCATCGCAGCCCGCTCGGCCACGCTGATCGCCCCTCGCGCATCGAGCGTGTTGAACAGGTGGGAGCACTTGAGCACCTGATCGTAAGCAGGAAGCAGGGGGAAGCGCGCGCTCTCGGCTGTATCCTCGACGGTCTGGTACTCGCCGACCAAGCGCCGGCTCTCCGCTTCGTGGATCTCGAAGGCCTTACGTATGGCCGAGACGTCGGCCTTCTCGAAGTTGTAGACCGAGTACTGCTGCTCGTCGAGCAAGCGCACGTCGCGGTACGTCCAGGTATCGTTCCACTGGATGTCGTACATGCTGTCGACGTTCTGCAGAAAAGCCGTGAGGCGTTCGAGCCCATAGGTCAACTCCACGGGCACCAGGTCGAGGTCGATACCGCCGCATTGCTGGAAGTAGGTGAACTGGGTGATTTCCAGGCCATCGAGCATCACTTGCCAGCCGATGCCCCAGGCGCCCAGCGTAGGCGCTTCCCAGTTGTCCTCTTCGAGCTTGAAGTCATGCCGCCGCAGATCGATGCCGATGGCCTCCAGACTGCGCATGTACAGCTCGACGATGTCGTCCGGGGACGGCTTGAGAATCACCTGAAGCTGCATGTGCTTGTAGAGCCGGTTGGGGTTCTCGCCGTAGCGGCCGTCCGCCGGGCGCCGGCTCGGCTGCACGTAGACCGTTCGGTAGGGTTTCGGACCGAGCACTCGCAGAAAGGTCTCCGGACACATCGTGCCGGCCCCGACTTCCATGTCGAAAGGCTCCTGGATGACCGCGTCTTGCGCCGCCCAGAAAGACTTCAGCTTGAGGATGATGTCCTGATACGTCTGCATGTGTGAGCGGGGACAGCTACTACAAGAAACAGCGGCCGGGGTCCCGGCGCCGTGAGGACGTATCTTTCTTTATAGCTGACCGAGCCGCGCGGCGTTTTTGAGCAGATGCTCGAAGTGGAATTGCAGCCGCCGAGTCAGGAACCGGAACAAGTCGTCGCGATGGCTGCTCGGGTCATGGCGGCCGCGAAGATCCGGAAGCGAAAACAACCTGCTCAGCGGGCTCGTTCGTTCCATCCCTCGCGTTCGATCAGCCGCTCGATGTGAGCCAGATGATGCCGCCCGTGCCAGGCGTAGGCGCCGACCGTGACGGCCAGTTCCACCGGGCCGGACTCGGGGTGCACGAACTCGCGCTGCAGTTGCGGCCAGCTCAAGCCGCGCAGCAAGTCCGCCCAGCGGCGGTGCAGGGCATCGAGGAGGTCCAGCGAATGCCCGATCGGCTTGCAGCAGTCGGGAAGCACGGCCCAGCCCTTTTCATCGTAGGCCTTGATCAGCGGCCGGTCTTCGGTCAGCGCCCACTTGAAGCGGATGAGACTGTTCATGTGGCTGTCGGGCAGGTGATGGACGACTTGCCGGACAGTCCAGCCGTCCGGACGATACGGGGTATCGAGTTGCTCGTCGGTCAAAGTAGAAACGGTGCCCCGGAGATCGGAGGGCAACGCCGCGATGTCGTCAATCCAACGATCGAGCTGGTCCCGCGTGACTGTTGTGTCCGGAGGTGAGAACTGCTCAATGGGGTAACGGAGGTCCGGTGCCTCCGTGCTGATCAATTCCATTGAAGAACGATACCTCTGACTATTCTTTGTATTAAAGCTGACTGAGCAACGCGGCGGATTTGAGCCGCTGCTCGAAATGGAATTCCAGCCGCTGCGTCAAGAACCGGAACAAGTCGGCTTGATTACTGTTCGGGCTGAGACTCTCGCGAAGTTCCGGAAGCGAATGGCGCAGCATCCTGTTGGAAAGTTGACGCGACAAGGCGCTGAGAGGCCACGAATCCGCGTTCCGGAAATCGGCCGAGTAGAGGCCATCCTGCCCGCGGTCGAAATAGGCCGTCTCCTCGGGACCCAACTCCACGCCGCTTTGAACGCACACGTTCAGAGGAGCCAACCAGCCGCCCAGCCGAAGCGACCAAAGCGCGAAGTAGACCAGTGTCCGCCAGAGCCAGACGGGCACATCCGATGAAGGCGGCGCGGCTGCACGCGGTTTCGAGGTTGCGTCCGCCGGTCCGTTGCTTGCAACCACAGGTCCTTCGGCGTTACCAGGCGAGGTCGTGCCCACCGTCGTCAGCTTGCCGTTTACCCCCTCTTTCATCTCATCGAGCACCAGCAGCAACAGGCGGAAGTAGGCGTCGTTCGGCTCGTGTTCCGGCAGAAGTTTCTCGCTGACCTCCGCAACGAAAGCTTGCGCCACGCTCACGGAATAGTCCGCTTTCAGAAACAAGGGAGGGCTTTGCAACTCGCAGCGATCGAGCCGCGCGAGTTCCTGGTTTTCCCGCAGAAAGTAAAACAGCCGAACGTGCGCGAGACTCTCGAGGCCCGATCCCCAGCGGCTCTTGGGACGCCGGGCCGCGCGGGCAATGCCGCGCAGCTTGCCCTGCTCGCGGCTGACAAAGCTGACCACAAGATCAGCCTCACGGTAGGGGTACGTTCTCAGAATCAGGGATTCGCTTTCGCGTGCTGGCATAGGCGGACGGCCGCGCCGAAGTACGCCTCCCTCAGAATAACAACGTTCGTTTGGGGGGCCAGCCGTCGGCCGTCCGGACGGCGCTGTGGTGCGTTCCGGCGTCAGGGGCGCACATGCAGCCGGTGGGTCCTCACCGCCGGGTGTCGATTCGGACAGATCACTCAGACCATAGCGAGCCTGCGTCTCATCCGGTTCACGCGTACACTAAAACTTCCAACCAAGCAGGAACGGCCTTCGGCAAGGTGACGAAGCGCGTTGCGCATGAATCCCAAGAGCTCCATGGCGCCGATTACTGGCAAGCATTCTCTTCCGGTTCATCTGAATCTCAACGTCCGTGGACTCGAACCCTCCGCGACACTGGCGATCAACGAGCGGTCAAACCGGCTGCGCCGGGAAGGCCGCACGATTCACAAGCTGGGCCTCGGCCAGTCGCCGTTCCCGGTGCCGACTCCGTTGGTCGACGCGCTTCGCGACAACGCCTTTCGGAAAGACTATCTGGCCGTCCGGGGCCTCCGCGAGTTGCGCGACGCCGTTGCCACTTACCGCCGGCTCCGGCATGGGACCGATTGCAGCGGCGACGATGTTCTGATCGGACCCGGCTCGAAAGAGCTGATGTTCCTGCTGCAACTGGTCTACTACGGCGATCTGGTGATACCGACGCCGACTTGGGTATCGTACGCCCCGCAGGCACATATCATCGGCAGGCATGTTCGCTGGCTCGACACGAAAGAGTCCGACGGCTGGCGGCTTACCGCCGATGCGATGGACCGCCTTTGCTCGGAGGACCCCGGGCGGCCGCGCATCGTGATTCTCAATTACCCATCGAATCCGACCGGAGGCACCTATCATCGCCGAGAGCTCGAGGATCTAGCGGCTGTGGCGAGGCGTCACCATTGCGTCCTGCTCTCCGACGAAATCTATGGCGAGCTGCACCACGAGGGCCGCCATATCTCGATCGCCCGGTTCTATCCCGAGGGAACGATCACAAGCAGCGGCTTGAGCAAATGGTGCGGAGCTGGCGGCTGGCGTCTCGGGACGTTCATCTTTCCACGCGGGCTGCGCTGGCTTCTCGACGCCATGTCGATCGTCGCGAGCGAGACCTACACATCGACCTGCGCACCCATCCAGTACGCAGCGGTACGCGCCTTCCAAGGCGGCACGGAGATCGAGAGCTACCTGAAGCACTCCCGCCGGATTCTGCACTCTCTGGGCAAGAAGCTCGCCGGGCGGTTGCGCGCGGCAGGAATCGAGGTCGCACCGCCCCAGGGAGGCTTCTACCTTTTCCCGAGCTTCCATCCTCACCGGGAGTCTCTCGCGGCGAGAGGCCTGGCGGACAGCGTCAGTCTTTGCGAACGCCTGCTGGAAGATACGGGGGTAGCTATCTTGCCCGGCAGCCATTTCGGCCGTCCTCGCGAAGAATTGACGGCGCGCTTGGCCTACGTGGATTTCGATGGCGCCGAGGCGCTCGCCGCCTCGCAATCGATGCCACTCGAAGAACCGCTGGGCGATTCGTTCGTCGAGACCCACTGCGGCGGCATCCTGGAAGCCGCCGATAAAATCTGCGCATGGATCGAGGGGTGAAATCTTCATGGCCAAGCAGCTCTGGCATCCGTCTGACGAGCATATTGCCCGCGCGAACCTGACTGCTTTCCGAACCTGGGTGGAACAACACGGCGGCCCGAGCCTTGCCGGATATGCCGAGCTCTATGACTGGTCGGTCCGGCACGCTCCTGATTTCTGGCGCGCCGTGTGGGAGTTCTGCGGTGTACGAGCTAAGCGGCAGGGTGCTGAAGTCGTGCGGCATTTCGACAGGATGCCCGGCGCGCGATGGTTCCCGGAAGCGCGGCTCAACTTCGCTGAGAACCTGCTGCGCCATCGGGGTGATCGGGAAGCAGTCATTTCGTGGAACGAGAAAGGCTGCCAACGAATACTGACCTACTCCGAACTGCATGAAGAAACCGCACGGCTGGCGGCGGGGCTTCGGCAAGCCGGCGTGCGGAAAGACGACCGCGTCGCGGGGTTCATGCCCAACCTTGCTGAGACCGTGGTCGCGATGCTCGCGGCCACGAGTATCGGAGCGGCCTGGTCGTCCTGTTCCCCGGACTTCGGCCTGCAAGGAGTCCTCGACCGCTTCGGGCAGATTCAACCCAAGGTCATCTTCACCGCGGCCGGATACCCATACAACGGGCGGACGTTCGATTCGCTGGAGAAGGTCTCGAAGGTCGTCGAGCACATTCCCTCCATCGAGAAGATCATCGTTATCCCTTACGTGGCACCTGAGCCGAACCTCGCTGCACTACCCGGCGCAGTTCTGTATGACGACTTTCTGGCGCAGAGTCCGAGGCAGCCGCTTGCATTCGCCTCGCTGCCCTTCGATCACCCCGTCTACATCATGTATTCCTCGGGAACGACCGGAAAACCCAAGTGTATCGTTCACGGCGCGGGAGGGACGCTCCTGCAGCACCTGAAGGAGCTGATGCTTCACAACGATCTCCGGCCGGAAGACCGCATCTTCTACTTCACCACCTGCGGCTGGATGATGTGGAACTGGATGATCAGCAGCCTCGCTGTCGGCGCCACGGTGGTTCTGTTCGACGGCTCGCCGTTCCACCCCTCCCCGGCTCGGCTCTGGGACATGGCCGAACAGGAGAAGATCACGGTTTTCGGCACGAGCGCAAAGTATCTTGCCGCCGCCGAGCAGGCCGGAGTCCAACCCATCAAGACCCACAACCTGCGCGCTCTGAGGGCCATCCTCTCCACCGGCTCACCTCTTGTGGAAGAAGGATTCGACTACGTATACGCGAACATCAAATCCGATCTACAGCTCGCGTCGATCTCGGGCGGGACGGATCTGATCTCCTGCTTCGCGCTGGGCAACCCGACAGGCCCGGTCTACCGGGGTCAGATTCAGACCCGTGGCCTTGGCATGAAGGTCGAGGTGTTTGACGACGAGGGCCGCTCTCTGCCGGCGGGCGAGAAAGGAGAACTAGTTTGCACCCAGCCGTTCCCTTCCATGCCGGTTGGTTTTTGGAACGATCCGGACGAGGCGAAATACCGTGCGGCGTACTTCGAGACATTCCCAAACGTGTGGTGTCACGGAGACTATTGCGAGCTGACCCCTGAAGACGGGATGGTCATCTGGGGCCGCTCCGACGCCGTTCTCAACCCCGGTGGAGTGCGCATCGGCACCGCCGAGATCTACCGCCCTGTCGAAAAGATCCCCGATGTCCTCGAGGCGGTCGTCGTCGGCCAGAGCTGGAAAGGCGATGTTCGCATCGTGCTGTTCGTGAAGCTTGGCGAAGACATCGAGCTCGACGATGCACTGGCACAGGACATCCGCCAACGCATCCGAAGAGAAGCAAGCCCACGCCACGTGCCGGCGAAGATCATTCAGGTCGCCGACATCCCACGCACCATGAACGGCAAGATCGCCGAGCTGGCGGTGCGCAACGTGATCGAAAATCGGCTCGTCAAGAACCGCGATGCGCTCGCCAATCCCGGCACCCTCGATCTCTACAAGGGCTTGCCGGATCTGCAGACCTGATGCACTCCTCTGACGAATCGTTGCTGAAACCAGCGATAGTGATCTATCGGATCAATCGCCGAGGCACTTACTGAAAACGATCCGTTCGCACCCTGAGACGCCGTTCGACGGCCCATCTGGCTCGTTGCGTTGGTCAACTTCTTGGGGGGTGCTCCGGAAACAGGCGGCCGCGGTCGTGTCAGCGGCTACAAATGCTTGACCAGAAACGGGATGCCCTGCTTGCCCCAGAAGCTGTGCTCGCCGGCGAAAACTTCGTGGCCGGCGCGTTCGGCGACACCGAGTACCTCGTAGATCTTCTTCACGCGTGTGAAGCATTCGCGGCTGGCATCGACGGGGAAAATGCGGTCTTCGTCCCCCGACTCCACGAAGACCGCACGCGGCGCGATCAGTCCGGCGACATCATACATCTCGCACCAGTTCAAGATGCCCGGCACGTAGTTGTCGATGCAGTGCGAAATGCTCAGGATGCTGTCACGGAAGGTATTGAGGTAGCCGCTGATGAAGGCCGCCTTGATGCGGGTTTCGAGCGCCGCACCGAACGTGGTAATCGTTCCGCCGCCGGAGATGCCCATGCAGCCGACACGGCTGGCGTCGAGCTCATCACGGGTCTCAATCCAGTCGATG
>MKWU01007484.1_pt1 | contig 10421 bp, 6 predicted proteins | sample 809101 | NCBI WGS metagenome assembly MKWU01 (sample SAMN05860141, study PRJNA318959) | sponge metagenome | host: Aplysina aerophoba | place: Slovenia: Piran, Adriatic Sea, Gulf of Piran | collected 2013-05-07
AGAGCTCCAATGAGTTTCCCATTGAAATCATCAACAACCAAAAAGCGTAGTCTCCGGCCATAACCCGAGGAAACTGGAATACTCCAATGCAACGTTACGTAGCGAAACAACAGCTCATCTCTAGATCCGGGCTTTACCTCAACCAGTGTCGGGTGGATGCGCTCTGGCACTACTTCCCTACCTGAGGCAATCATCTCTTGGAGTTCGTCCTGGTATTTGATTAGCGCTGGTCTACTTGCTTCCAATTTATGGGCAACTGCTGTCCGATGGAGTCTCCGGTAGCCTTCCTTATTCAGATCGTCGGGCGGCAGAAGATGGATACCCGATACTCGAAAACCTTGCTCTTTCAGTGAACGCAGGATCGTCCGCTTCAACTCTCTAGTTCTCATACCGCTGCCTCAATCGTGCTGCTCATAGACACTAATCATCTACAACCAACATGCCGACTCTCGTTAGCCGCTCCCGAAGCTTCGGCAATGACCCGAAATCAATAGACCACATTTCGCGACATCCGCCCGAATACTGGGCTGCATTATATTCTTTCGGGACAGCAAAGACTATACGAACATCCGGGTGGAGGTAAGAAAACAGCGAACTTCCCAATGCTTGCATCTTTGATCCAAGAGGAGATAGAGTCAGCTTATACGTACCCGCCAATTGATTGTATATCGAATCTAGTTCCTTCAGTGTTTCCTGATAATGAAATGTACTAACTTCGTGCTGCACATCCTCACTAGTTAGGCCGTTTATCTCCTTCAAAGCACTGATTCTCCAGTCGTTCCCCCCTAGGTGGGGAATGCCGACTAGCCAAATGATTTGCTCGCCTCGTGTGCCGATTAATGCGGGATCCACGTAGTCAATTACCGCTTGGCTGCGCTCCGGCTTAAAGGTGGGGAAGAGGATTATTGCGTCGGGTAGCGGATCAAAGTGTTGTCCGGGAATCTCTCTACTAGGCCTTACATCGCTCACCCCCCGTGCTAGCCCCAAGAGGGATTCTTCACGCCAATTGGCTGGCTGGGCCTCATATTCCTCCCTAGTAGGGTGGTAAGTGGCCGCCTCCGAATACAACACTCGAAGATCAGCATCTGTCTCGCACAATAGAGCCATTGTTGTTACCACAATCCGATTTGCAGCGACACTGCAATCAAAAGTGATTTTGGGTCCTGTTCCAGCACCGTTCCCTGAGAGCGACTCTAGTAGCCGACGCATTTCATTCGGGAAGTCAGGATCCTTCAATGGTAACGCTTGAACGCTATTTGCCATTGTGTGTAAGCATTTCGTGAGCTCTCGGCGATTAACATCGTTGTCTACTGCGTTGGTGTCGTACTCAAAGAAAAATGCTCTCTCACTTCTGTACCCGCTTTCAGCAAGTAGCTGTGGTAAAGCCAAGCATCGAGGCTCGAATCCGAGCGCGCAAAGGAAAAGGTCATCAGGTACGCTGGAAACCACGGAGCGTGGGTCAAAAATCGCTAGTTCAGGCAATTCCCCAATGATTTCACTGAGTTCCACCCGGCGCACATGAGCCATAGAGTCACTCTTCCTCACCTAGGCCATCGATTCCCATCATTCGAATCTGTACCCCATCAGATCCTTCCTTTGGCCATTTATCCAATTCCAATTGGCAGGCCTCTGAAGGGTTCGTCAGGAAGAACCGGAACCATTCTGAGTCTTCCTTGATTGCAGTGTTCTTGGCCAGGGAGGCACCAAATGCCGGCAAATAGACCCGCCTCAACTGAGAGCGGAATGTCGTAACGTTCCCGTGACGAGACAGACCCGGCTCCATATCGATGAAAATCGCTCGCCTTACGAGCTCCTTCCAAATGCTCTGCTGGTGCCCCGATAATTGTACAACTATATGTCCTTCGAGCTGGTCGATTTCAATCCTGGGGCATTCTGACGGGACCGTCGTGTCGCCCTTCTTCTGCTCGCGTCCTTGTTCAAGTATGGCCCTCACCAACTTACCGAAACTTGCGACAATGCCATACATCTCGGGACCATAGGGGAAGTATATGTTGACCGCCTCAAGCAGTTCGCGCGAAACACTGCGAATTGACCGGCTTTGGATCGTCTTCGAGATTCGTGTCGTAGTGTCCTTATTCACTCCCGCACTTTCGAACATCCGCCTGTAGATGAACAAGAGTGTCGAAACATCCCCTGAACAAACAGCAGCAACGCAATCGAGTCCATGATATTGATCCAGCTGCCGTCCTGGCTGCCTATTGACGAGTGCCTTGGCCAAAGTTCCCTCCGCCCACGAGGAATCTCCTATTAGACTCTCCGCGGTCCCAACGTAGCCAGCCTGCTTAAGGCGATTGTTCAAAAGCTCTACCGCAAATGAATATCCTAGCCGGGTCTTCCTAGCATCATCGAGCGCTAAATACTCTCGGCCACAGTCTATCTCCACCATGTCGCGTGCCAAGTCCGCAGAAGCCCCCGAGGGATCCGTGAGTTCGGCGCCGTGCTTTTCTGACGAGAGTTTGAAGATGTGAGAGGCACGACGCTCCCAAATGACCCGGTTCAGCACATGTTGCACCGGAGCCGGCAAGCGATGAGTAGAATAGTCGTCAATTAGGAAGGCTATCCTCTTCTCCTCGAACCGCGGCATGAGCTTGCAGATGAAACTGCTCAAGTCTCCAAGGAATGTGGCCGGCAAAGTTGACGGAATCGATTGTCCCTTGATCATGTGAGAGTGGGAGTTGAACATCTCTCTCTCGATTGTCTCGAGGGTCTGCTTCGTTAGTCCCACTCCCTGGATGCGAAAAGGCGAGTCCGTCTCAAGGTGCCTATAAATGAACTCCTGAAGTTCCCTTTCTTGCGAAGCTCCGTATCCCCAATAATTCGTTTGCTCCTCTTGCCCAACCATTGAATCTAGCGTGCCGACAACCTGGCGAGTTAGCAGCAGATTGAAATAATGGACGATTTCCTTGCTGTACGCTTGGGCCATGTCAGGCGTCGTAATCCAGTCAAAGCGGTTCTGTAGATCGGTAGCACATGACACATAGAACCCAGCCAAATTGAAGTCATCAAAATTCGCGACAGCATCGTGGAGATGTGCCTTGAGGCTCATCCACCGGAAAATCGTTGATTTGCCGCAACCCCTTGGTCCTGTAAGGAGACATGGATCTGGACTAACTACTTTTTCCAGCCAAGGACAAGACTTTGCAAACATCTCAACCAACAATCGATCATCAGCAATATGCTCGGCTGACAGGAATTCGAAGGGGGCTCTCAACTGGTGTGCCGAGTTCGCCATAGCTGAGTTTGAACGGGTCATCGCCAAATGAAACTGATGTTTTATCTGCGCCGGGTCCCGCAGACTTACGGAAGGATCTTCATCCAGCATGCTTGCAAAGAGCTTCTCCACTTCCAAAATGAACATTCGCTCTCTGACAGGCATACTACGCCTGGAATGGATTGCATTGCAGATGGCTACTAAATGATCCACAAAATGTCTATGGTCGTCTTTTGGTTTGGAAAGTGGTTGGTCGGCCGGCTTGAGGCTCCCAGTGTCGATGATCTTGACCTTATAGCCTCCAGCGATTTCACCGGGCGGAGGCGAAGCAATCATCACATTTCGAGCGTGTAGGTCATCATGCCTAAGTTTATTCGCCTGAAGCGCTGACAAAGCCAAAGTGAGAGCATCTACATACGTGACAAAGAAGGACGATGAGATTTCAGGGTCAGCACTACGAAGGTACTCTTCGAGGGTGAAGCCGTCTATCCACTCTTCTACAAATCCTACAAACTCTCCGGAACTTCCTGGCACCTCAATCTGAACCAAACCAGCGTCTATGAGCCGAGCAAACGACTCATATTGTTCAAGAGGTGCAGTACGCCTTACCTCTTCAAGGAAAGACCTATCTTGATAGTCCTCAAAGATTGCCAGCTTGAGAGCACGAGGTCGGCCAAACTTGTCAACTGCCTTCCAAACGACACTCTTGTATCCCGACGCAATCGGATCGCTAAGGGTGTAATACTCCTTGCCGACAAGAATCCCAGTAGGCATCTTGGACGGACTCAAGAGGAAGGCACGCACTTCCTCAGATATTTCAATGCGGTTCAGCATCCAGTACTCTCCTTGCGGGCAAATGTCGGCCAATTGAACATCTTCACCTTAGTTGGTCACTAGTGTTCCGGCCGAAGCCCAACCCACAATCGCAACTCCTAGGCAGATCCATGAATTAACCAGTCCATGGTCCTATACAAGAGCCACGCGAGCTAGCGGAAGGATGCTATATTGGGAGAGTCAAGCATTCAATTCAAAGGGAGACCTCTCCCCTGTTGCCCCAGTGCGGACTCGTTTGGACACTATGCCGAACGCAGAATCTTGACCTAGTCGATGGACTGGGGTTTATTATCGCTACGGCGCTTACGCTATAGCAAGAGCCTCAAGGTCACAATTGATGTCAATACGCAAAAGCCCACAGTCCGTTGAAGTTCAATGGTTCCGCGAAGAGTCGGCTTCAGCCAAATCAGCCTGCCGCTGCCCACGCCTCCGACAGCACTTCCGCTTGCTCCAGCACCGTCTGCGTTGCCTTCTCCTGCTTGTCAGGCGGGTAACCGTGCCTGCGAAGGATGCGGCGGACGAGGACCCGCAGTTGGGCCCGCACGGTCTCGCGCACCGTCCAGTCGATGGTGACGTGGCGGCGCACGGTGTCGACGAGTTCCCGAGCGATGTCACGGAGGGTGTCGTCGCCGAGGACCTGGACAGCGCTGTCATTGGTCTCCAGGGCGTCGTAGAAGGCAAGTTCGTCTTCCGAGAGGCCAAGTCGCTCACCGCGAGCGTTGGCCTCTCGCATTTCGCGTGCTAGTTGGATGAGTTCCTCGATTACCTGCGCCGCTTCGATCGCGCGGTTCTGGTAGCGTCGAAGCGACTGCTCCAGCATTTCAGCGAAGGAGCGGGCCTGCACGACGTTCTGGCGTCGGCGAGCGGCCACCTCGCCTCGAAGGAGCTTTTGTAGCAACTCCACCGCCAGGTTGCGATGGGGCATGCCCTGAACCTCGGCGAGGAATTCCTCTGAGAGAACTGAAATGTCGGGCTTGTCCAGCCCCGCCGCTGCGAAGATGTCCACTACGCCCTCAGACGCCACGGCACGCGAGATGATCTGTCGCACTGCCAGTTCCAATTCGTCTTCGGGCTTTGCCAGAGCTTCTGCGCGCTTGGTGAGGGCGGTACGCACTGCCTGGAAGAAGGCGACATCGTCACGGATGCGCCGGGCCTCGTCGTGCGTTGACGCCAGCGCAAAGGCCTGCGACAGCTCCCGCACTGCCGTTGTGAAGCGGTCCTTGCCGTCTTCCCGCCCCAGCACGTGCTCTTGGGCAGGGGGAAGCATGGCGAGACGTTGCTGGCCCGTACCCGTTGCCCACCCCGACCAGTCGAAGCCGTGGAATATGGCGCAGCAGACTTCGTACTTCTCCAGCATGACGGCGACGGCCTCGCCCTGATCGACGGTCGCCTTGCCTTCGCCGCCGCTCTCCGTGTAGGTGTGGGTAGCCTCGCGGATGTCCTGCGCCAGTCCGAGGTAGTCCACCACGAGGCCTCCGGGCTTGTCGCCGAAGACGCGATTGACGCGGGTGATGGCCTGGAAGAGCCCGTGGCCGCGCATGGGCTTGTCGAGGTACATGGTGTGCAAGCACGGCGCGTCGAATCCGGTGAGCCACATGTCCCGCACTAGCACGATCCGAAAAGGGTCTTCCGGGTCACGGAAGCGCTTGGCAAGGGCCTCCCGGCGCGGCTTGTTGCGGATATGCGGTTGCCAATCCGTTCGATCTGTGGCCGAGCCGGTCATCACCACCTTGGCGGCACCCCTAGCGTCGTCAAGGTCGTGCCACTCCGGGCGGAGGCGCACCAACTCCCGGTAGAGGTCGATGCAGATGCGGCGGCTCATGCACACCACCATCGCCTTGCCGTGCATGGCCTCCAGCCGCTGCTCGAGGTGGGCGATGAGGTCCTCGGCGATCTGCCGTACCCGCGGCGCCGCGCCGACGACCGCCTCCAGCTGTGCCCATTTGGTCTTGAGCCGCTCCCGGCGTTCGACCTCTTCACCCTCGGTGGCGTCCTCAAAGTCTGGGTCGATGCGCGGCCGCTGCTTCTCGTCGAGGGCGAGCTTGGCGAGGCGGCTCTCGTAGTAGATGGGCACCGTCGCGCCATCCTGCACCGAGCGCCGGATGTCGTAGATGCTGATGTAGTCGCCGAAGACGGCGCGGGTGTTGGCGTCCTGCAGCTCGATGGGGGTGCCGGTGAAGCCCACGAAGGAGGCGTTGGGCAAGGCGTCCCTCATGTGCCGCGCGAAGCCGTCGATGAAGTCGTACTGGCTGCGGTGAGCCTCGTCGGCAATGACAACGATGTTGCTGCGGTCAGAGAGCATCGGGTAGGTGTCGCCGCGCTCCTCCGGGAAGAACTTCTGGATGGTGGTGAAGACCACGCCGCCAGCGGCAACGGAGAGCTTGGTCCTCAAGTCCGCGCGGCTCTCCGCCTGCGAGGGCGTTTGACGCAGCAGGTCCTGGCAGCGGGAAAAAGTGGTGAAGAGCTGGTCGTCCAGGTCATTGCGGTCCGTGAGGACGACGACGGTGGGGTTGCGCATGGCGGGCTCCCGGGCGATTGCGCCAGCGTAGAAGGCCATTGTCAGGCTCTTGCCCGAGCCCTGCGTGTGCCACACAACGCCGATGCGATGGTCGCCGTCCTCTCCGCCGGGCTTGCGGCCCGACTCGTAGCGGCCTTCTCCGTCACCCTCGGCGACGGCGGCGCCCTCGCGCTGGAGCGCGGCAGCTCGCAGCGTCTCGTCGACGGCGGCGCGGACGGCGTGGAATTGGTGGTACCCGGCCACCTTCTTGACCAGCGGCCCGCCGTCGTCCTCAAACACGATGAAATCGTGCACCAACGGCAGCAGGCGGTCCGGCGAGAAGACGCCCTGCACCATCACCTCCAGCTCCGAGACGGCGCCCTCGGCCAGACTCTCGCCGGAGACGGTCCGCCACGGCTTGAACCACTCACGCCCGGCGGTCAGCGACCCGATGCGCGCCGTCGTGCCGTCGGAGACCACCAGCAGCTCGTTCATCGAGAAGAGGGAGGGCAGCTCGGCCTTGTAGGTCTGGAGTTGCTGCCAGGCCGCCCAGATGGTGGCGTCCTCGTCCAGGGGGTTCTTGAGCTCCATGACGGCCAGGGGCAGGCCGTTGACGAAGAGGACGATGTCCGGGCGGCGCGTGTGGCGGTTCTCCGTGACGGTGAACTGGTTGACGGCGAGGAGGTCGTTGGCGAAGGGTTTGTCGGCGTCGATGACGGTGGCCTGCGCGCCCTGTACGCGGCCCTCCGCGAGGAACTCCACAGTGACGCCGGCTGTGAGCATGCGATGGAAGGCGCGGTTGCGGGCCTCCAGTGACGCACCCTCCAGCCGGGTGAGCTTGCGGTAGGCGTCGTCCAGCGCGTCTGGGGGCAGGCCGGGGTTCAGCCGCGCAAGGGCACCACGCAGGCGGCGCCCCAAGACGACATCCCTATAGTCGTCACGCTCCGGCGATGGTCCGTCGGACGCGATTTCCGGCCCGTGGGCCACCTCCCACCCCAGCTCCCGCAGCCACGAGAGCGCGGCCTGCTCCACGGTGTTTTCGTTGACGGTGGTCATTCGGCTATTCTACTTTGCCCAATCCGGCAGACCGTAAATCGCGAATGCAATGCTCACCGCCAGCGCCATACCATGGAGCACAAGAAAGAGTATGGGCATCCATTTTTCAATATGCGTCGTCGGCCAGTAGGACTTGCCCCGTCCCTCTTCGGCCAACTGCCATTCGTAGGCATACAGCGCAGCGGGCAAATACGTTTCCATCTCATGGATGATCTTGAACTTGATGCTGTTCAAGTCGCGAAAGGACTTGATGGTGCTATACCACAGCAGGGAGAGCGCAATGCCAGCCACAGCTAGAGGAGCGACAAAAACTACTTGCTCGGTGAAAGCGGACTGGAAACCATACGCAGCAACCAGAGCAGCGTTGAGCGTGAGCAGATAGCGGTTGGATGCAATGCGGCGCCCGCTTGCGTTGTCAGCCGACTGCACATAGAGCTTGTACTGTTCCAAGAGGTCTGCCGTGAATGACTCGCCGTAGGACTCTTCCCTTTTGTGAATCAGACGTTGGGCTGGCTTTTCGTCCATTTGGCTCTCACACGCTCTCCATGATTCTCTTCAAATTCTCCCGAGTCCCTCTGTGCATCTCGTCGCTCCATAGTGCGTTCCTGGGTTTTGTGCAGGTTTTTCTCCTGCGCCCCTTTAGCAGGAAGTACGGCTTGTTCTCCTCCTGCGTAATGGTGACTTCCCCTGCTACGCCTGCTGCATCATGTGTGTGTTCTCCACAGATAACTATAACAAGGTCAACCCTGCGAATGCGGTCGCGCACCTCCCTCCTCCAGTTCTCATCTATCGGAGCTCTCACCGACCAGTCCGTGATGCTGAACGGCGAGTCAGGCCTCACGGCTTGGGCCACAAGATTTCCCGGAAGGTCTTTGTCATTATCGTAGTCAAAGCTGATGAATACGCTCTTGGTAGCCATCACCACCGCCCACTCTACGGTCGTCATATACGTTGACCAATTGAAAAGCAGCGCTAAAGTCGCTCACTATTTGATGACCGATCCTGCCGACGCCCAACAGCACTCCGTATGCTGTCGAGCCAACTTGCATGTTCAGTTTGGTCACGCATTGGCAGTCCTCCCTTGAAGTACAGGGGAGTGATGCCTAGCATAAGTTCCTTGCGATCCTCATCAGGCAATCGACTCATAAAGGGCCACAAGAGGGTCAATTCATTAGCAACCCTGTCAATCTCTTCCTCCCGCCGCCTATGCTGACCTGATTGGCGCAAGGCGTAGGTGGAAAATAGCAAAATGGAGGCTAAAGCACCAGAACGCGCCACTAACCAGACAACTGAAAACTCTCGATCTACAATTGCAGCCTCGACAAACACCCCTATAGCGGCCAAGACAAGCAATACAAGTGTACCTAGACCAATCCTACGCCATATATCCGCGCTTCTCTTTTGAGCGTCGCGCTGCTTTGCGTAGTGTTGAGCGCTACCGGCACCCCCAACTTCTGCCAGCATGTCTCTTGCTTGATCCCTGTAACCTTCTAGCTCAGTGAGTGTTGATTTAGTGCTACCTTCAAACCTCTCGTGACGTGCAGCCTGGGCCTCCATAAACGCTTGCTCCCTAGACTCTTGGGATTGTCGAAAGACTTCTTGGTTGTTGGTCACATCTCGCTCGAGCCGTTCAACAGCCTCACTTGTTCTGCCTGCAAGCTCATTTAGCGAGTTGCCCATTTGCTCAACTTGCCCCTCAATCTCCCCACGCTGGTTGGTCAAGTAATTGTCAATGTCTGATTTGGTGCGCTCTAATTCATCACGCGAGCCTGCTATCTGGGATTGGACTTCAGCAGCTAGGGATGAAATTTCTCTCCGTTCTGCTGTGACTTGCTCATCGAACTGCCTAAGCGCACGTTCAACAACCTGCCTTGTCGTCCGCAAGGGGATGGCTGGCAAAGGTGCTGCAGCATTCACGAGATCGTCCAGTTGATTGTTGGTAGAAGGGAGGTCGAGATTGAGAGCCGGGGCGGAGTCCTTGAGACTCTGTGCCAAATCAATGAGGGCTTGCGAATTGCCCTCAATCGCTTGAATCCAGTCCACTGTAATTAAGGATGTCCCTGCCAATCTCAACCGACTATGTACATTTGACACGACTTCCTTGAAACGGGAAACAAGAGCGTATGTTTCCTCAACTTCCCACTTGGGAGAGCCTATCTCATCCAACAAGGCGCTAAGTACACGAAGAGTCTCTAGTGCGGTGGATTTGTCTGGCATACCCGAATATTCGTTCACACCCGCACCTTTCCCGCCAACAACTGCGGCAGTAGCTCGTCACGCTTGGCGGCCAATGTGCGCGATTCATCAGCCTTGATGCGTACCTGTTGAAATAGTCGCGCTGCTGTATCTGCAAAGGCTGAGCACACTTCCTCTGTCGGAAGCAAAAAGGGGATGGCACAGAGATTCGTCTGACTTAGCTTCGGTTGGACTGCTCCCGTCACGAAAGGCACAACGTTGGTTTGTTTCAGGAACAGATAAAGCTGCTCCAAACCAACACCGTGCTTCGCATGAAGTACATGCGCATGGTTGTTGACCCAAAACTGCCCCCAGACATATTGCACTACTGGATAACCCTCCTTATCGACCACTGAACCATCTTCTCCGATCAGCACATAGACATCATCAAACAGGTAGCCGTCAACGTGATCCATGATACCGGCTGCGCCGTAGTAAGGATAAGGCCCCTGACGCTCAGCACGCTGACGACTGTTCAAGGGAATTCGCTTGTTATCGTGAATAACCCCCACCTCCCCCAAGCTCCGCACCTCCCACCCCTCCGGGATGTCGCCGAGGGGGGAGGGG
>MKWU01007485.1_pt1 | contig 10421 bp, 7 predicted proteins | sample 809101 | NCBI WGS metagenome assembly MKWU01 (sample SAMN05860141, study PRJNA318959) | sponge metagenome | host: Aplysina aerophoba | place: Slovenia: Piran, Adriatic Sea, Gulf of Piran | collected 2013-05-07
CATCCACTGGCTCACCAGTCACCCACCCACCACCCCACCCACTCCCCCACCGTCTGCCCTACCCACTACTCAACCCTTGCAGTACGCCACCAGAACCTTCAGGAGCCAGAGGAGTTGGCTGCACCAGTGCAGGAAGTGGGCAGAGGTGCCCCTCCAGAGGAGAGGCAGGAGCTGGGTGAACCTCAGGAGGAAGGGGAGGGAGTAGCTGGAAGTGAAGATGCTGCTGAACCAGAGGAGGGCCTTGCTCACGGTGTTGAGGAAGGGACTGACGGTGGAGAGCCTGATCCCGAAGAGGCAACACCTGAAGTCCGTGTGGGAAGGGTCGAAGTGGAAGAGCAGCCAGGAGTGTTTAAGACACTGCTCATCTTTGTTGTCTCCTTCTTCACCTCCCTTGTGCCTCAGAGGCCGCCAGAATTTGTGGGAAACTGAGTGAAGTTATTTACAATTATTTGGTATATACGTACATGCATACCACTATCTATGCATGAATTAATGCAATTATTACAAACTGCCCGATTGGCAACTTTAATTGTTGACCAACCAAAATTGGTTTTATTTTGCATAAAGGTGGTCAATGGTATATTCGCATAATTATAATATATTGTGGAAGGTATAATTATATTGTTGCATGATTTTTATGAAACACCTGCGGATTGATGAAGATCGATTGAGAACAGAGAACACAATCCATGCTCACACATGCATGTATAATTTATGTATATATATATATATTAGCATATATATGTATATATACAATGTATGCTTAACAAGTGATTATTATATATAATTTACGTTCATGCATGCAGTTCAATCGTGCATGATCACAATCAGGTTGCAGGACATCACTGCATGTGAATAGGTGCTTATATTGTTGTCATGGAAGAACATGTGGAGCCAACAGTGCAAGCACTGCTTTATATGGAACAGATGTACATACCACACACCAAACATTAATGTCCATCTTATGTCCGTCCATTCACTATTCATGCTAGGTGTCTCGCTGCACATTAATTACATTTCAGGGGATACCGTAACATAATTACATTATAATATTTATATATTATATAATACGTATATGAATACATTTTACTAATTATACTACTACTAAAATAGGGCAGTGCCTAGAACACTGTGCTACTAAAAGTGCTTGTGAATAGTCAAATAAAAATATTGTCTGATGGGGGCAAGGTAACCCTCACTGGACAGCCACCGCAACACCCTGCATCAGAAACTGCAGGGAGCACGGCTCCCCGGTCTCATCCCTGATCCTGCGACCCAGCTCCTTGATGAAGGTTATGGCCTCCAGCCCAAATATCCCTGATGTTTCGATGGCAATTGGAACGAAGTGGTGGCTGGAACCGAGAAGGGCGTACTTCTGGGTTTTGCCTTCTCAGCTTGGCTGGCCACCAGCCCTGCTTCCATTGTAGCGAGGGCAACATGGGAAGGGGTGGATGTATCAGGGCAAGGGGCATCCGATACCAGTGACCAACCGTTCTTCCAGGGCATCACCGAGATCCCATCCGGCCTCCTTCCATCAGAGCGTGCAATGCCCATGGGCTCCAGGAGAGAGGGGATCTTTGCTGAGGCCAGTGATCTTTTGAGAAGGTCATTCACTGCCGCATGTCTTGGGTGCTGAATCTGACTCCTCCGGCAGCTAAGGCTGTGCAAACCCACATGGTCCACTTCAGTGTTGCACATTATAATATTATACAGTATGAGCATATTGCAAAATCGCAAATTAGATCATTCTTCCAGAAATCGTCATTCATTGAAAGGTATAACTATAATGCACCATGAAATACAATATGATTAAGATGGACTATCGTGATGTGTGGTAGAGGATCATGCCACTGCGTTAAACCGAACGGGGACATTGTTGAGCAATCAGGAAGCAAGGGGATAATTTGCAGTGAGATGTTTCGACCTCGAGTCAAGGGTCTTCATCAGTCACAAGCCTTTTTGTGACTGACAAAGACCCTCGAGGTCAAAACATATCACTGCATATTATCCCCTTTTCGTGATTGCTCAACAATGTTCCTGTTCGATATACTAGCATTATCCCATTTAGGGGAGAATACTTTGTGAATATTTTGGAGAAATCACAAAAATAGTAAAGTTTAAACCTCACAAAATGTTCCCGCTATAATTATGGTAATACAATTCTCTTTATCAGTGACCATTAACTACAGCGCCAGCAGCTGATGGTACTCCACACACCTGACCCTTTCCGCAGCTTAGCTAATCACCTGGTGCCAATACTAGATACAGTTGCCCAAGTATGTCCGAGTATGGTTTCTTACCCTAAGTGGTGAACAATGCAATGAGAGGAAGGCAGCATGTGGTCCACAAGTGCGTGAGTGGAGGTTACACTTAGTTACGTAGCATCACGATGACGTGGGAGCACATGTTCAAACGTAGGGCTGCATCGGGACAGGGAGTTACTGCAAGCTCAAAGCAAACACTGTAGCATTTTGTGAATGTCCCTCGACCAAGGTCACAGATCTTCTCCCACCCTTTTCCTTAAAACCTGGTTGGCTGCAAATTGATTTAAAGTTAGGTCATGAATCACAATTCAATTTAAACGGAAAAGTTGATTGGCAGAGTGTAAGCCAGACACTCTCTTGTGGCTCTGCTTGTGTGACATCATAAATTTAGTCACTGTCTCGCTATTACAACCATATATATGACATAATGTACACAATTGGTGACAAGTGGAGGTGCCCAACAAGTGACATACTGTCCTCAACAATACCAAGCTTCAAGAACACTATCACATGCATACGTAATACTCAAGGTAGTTGTTCTCACAGCACACCAAGGTAAAGGGTGGGGGGAGGGTAAAATGCATTCAAACATGGTATATAAAAGTGAGACAGTGTACCTCAGGCTTTAGCAGGATTAGATGCATCAATTTCACTGCATTCTACTTATACGCTCTCCTTTCTTGGAGGTAGTCGTACTTGCCTCCAGTAGCACAAGATGTCTGCTTGTTGCCGCATCCAAGAGTAAGCTCCACTTGCTTGCTTACTTGGTATCTTTCTTGCAGAAAGAGAATCGCTGATACTCGCTGACGAAGGGATCCCTTCCTAGGGGCTTCGCTAGTGCCATGACATGCTACATGTACTTATCGTATGCCGATATTGGAATACCACAATACCACATGTTCACAAGACTAATGATTACAATGCCCGGGCATTGAAATACACAATTTGTTGGTGAAATCCAATATCAGCAAAATCGCCAAATCTGCTAGTTGAGGGCCTTGGCCAGATCCTACTATATGGCATTCTGGTCATATAATGTGGGGAAATGTCATTTTAATAGAAACATCCGCACAGAACCATTGAATTTAGAGGACGATTGACCCGCTGACACAACTGATGTGTAAAAAGGAGCACAGCAAGTTGATACACATACATTACAACAGCGATTTAAAGCCACTCTGCTTACATTGTGCAGCAAAGGACACAGGACATGGCTAAGACATGCATAGAGTGCACACCGTGTTCAAATAACTGGTCAATTGAACTGAGTAAAGGTGGGGATTCCTTCACGCCAAAATGAGGTTAAAGGTTGGAGGTGATAGGCAGTCCAATTATACTGTCATCCATGCCTAACCCTAGACATTAAATATTATTCTAAATAACATGTTTGAGGGAAGCGTTGCATGTCCTCCCGATGGCCCTAAGTAAATTATTCGGTCACAACACCTTCCAACTACCACAGTTACCCTTTGCAACCACTCTCCCCCCCTTGCCAGATATATGTGACTCCCACCACCACCAAGGAGGGCCACTCTTAGGGACCAGCAGTCTTGGGCTTCTCTGGGGCAACTGAGTTGGTGCACCCACACACACTCTGCTGAGCACACACACCCACACCCACACCCACACACTGCTGAGCACACACGCCTGGTGTGGAAGCTTCAGCCTAGTCTTACACGACAGATTTACACACTTGCAGTGTTAACTCCTGTCGATATGTGAAATTGGCACCTACACAAACAACATCGTACCCATGGGACGCCCCATATATTGAACCCTGGCAAACCATCACACACTTACACGGCAAACTTCCCCCTTAATAATACAGCGACACTGCCTAGACTTATGCATAAATACAGTGGAGGGCCCAAACTCAGAGTCGATTCACTAGCCCCATCCAAATAAGGGGTGTGGGTTGGGCTGTTGGGAGTATATGAAGCAATGGCCAGGCTCAGATGTGGCCAATGGCTGCCCTGCAATTTCAAGGAATTTTGATGAGCGTGACACAGTGGGAGATGGTGACAACAGACGAATGGTAGGCCACAGGAGAGGAGGAGGGATTCCTTCGTTTGCCATCCGGAGATCCTAAAGGGTACAGAGTAAGATTCTCCTCTCAGGAATCACGCTTTCGGGTGCCCGAGGCACCATAAAACGCCACCCTATCTCCATCCTTCCCTTGACGTCGTATGGCCAGTTTCCCCTTGGAAGCTTCTCGCTCCGCTGACGCCAGTCAGACCACGAATGGCTCGTCTCGCGCCGTCTGTACCTCGTGCGGACAGAGGCTGTTCCCGGAGCAAGGTAACGGCAACGGAAGTGGGCAGCAGCAGCGAAATACGTGCAAGAACTGCGCGTTCCAGCAACAGCAAGGGCCCAGAGGCGGGTCGGGCGCCGGGGCGTTCGGTGCTGGGTTCGTGCGTCCCATGCTAGGCGCTCTGCCGCCTCCCTCCCCCCTATCTCATGGTCCGTTCCCTCGTTTCCACTTCTGTACTGGCAATCCGGGTGCCTGTCCCTGTCCCAACTGCAGCGAGTTACGAATGCGGCAGGGTCCGCCCGTAACGGCTAGAGGAGTTGGTGAACTGCCGCACCATTTTGTCCCTCGTCTTTCGCCCACCCAGGCAGGACTACCCCCGCCCCCCAGGATCCTGTCTCCTCACTTACAGGAAGGTCCCCTCCCCTTCTTCCCGTCCTCGCCTCCGCCGCACCTGGGCAATCCGTCGCAGCAGAAGTGTCCCATGCACGACGAGTTAATGCTATCCTGCTACTGCGTGACATGTAAGATGCCCATCTGCCTGGCATGCTGGCACTCCTACCACCACTACCACACCGTGCACAGCGGCCAGAGCCTGCCACCACTTGTGAGTGTTTTGATGGCGGTCGCACGGACAGAGTTGAAGATGTCTACGCAGTCAATAGAAGCTACCAGCGAGATGGAGGACCGAATTTCACGTGCTCGGGAGAGAGTCACTAATGACATTCGGCAGGTCTTCCGTGTGCAGTATGATGCGTTGAAACAGAAAGAGGCGGAGTTGCTAGCACAGGTGAATGCTGTCTGTGACCTGCGAGTAGACTCTCTCTCTGCACAGCTCGTTAAAATGAAGGAACACACTTCAAATGTACAGACCCACTACAGACAGGCAGTTGGTACCTTGCCAGGTGCCGAACAGGGCAAGGGCAGTGCTGCTGTTGTGAATCTCAGCGACGAGTTGTACCTCGTTAAACCGACAAACAATGAGTCACCATTTGCTGTTCTTGAGGATGATTCGTTCCACCTTAGAAAGAATTCATCACACGTGTTAGAAGCCATTCAGAGTCTCTGCCAGCTGTCCACCTCTGCGTACCCACCTCTTTGTGTGCCCTCTGGAGAAGGTCTAAGCCAGCCACGCTGCAATCAAATCTGTACAGTGAGCATTAGCACCAAGGACCGCACTGGTGCTCCATGCTTGGAGGGTGGTGAGCCCTTGTTCGTGGAGCTGAAGGGACCAGACGAGGGTATAATACCAGCCAACATTCACGACCACCAAGATGGGACGTACTCGTTCACTTACAAACCGCTCAGCGCCGGGAGACACAGCCTGACCATTGCCATCCGTAAGCAGCACATACAAGGGAGCCCCTTTACCCTGCATGTGGAGGAAAGCCATGAATACCACTACCTCGGTAGGGTGACGCAGGTGTTTGGATCTGAGGGGGCTGAATTTGGCCAGTTCAATCGCCCGTGGGGCGTCACAACAGACCACCATGGCAACATCATCATTGGAGATAGGAGCAACCACAGAATTCAGGTGTTCGACTCAACGGGCAAATACAAGCATTCCTTCGGCACGGAAGGTGTCCGTCCTGGACAGTTCAACCGGCCAGCTGGAGTGGCTGTCACACGAGAAGGAAATATTGTAGTGGCTGACAAAGATAATCACCGCATTCAAGTTCTGAAGGCAAACGGGCAGTTCCTCTTTATGTTTGGTTCCAAGGGAAGCAGCGATGGACAAATGATCTACCCTTATGATGTATCTGTGAATGAGCTGGATGGCAGGGTTGCAGTCACAGACACGGGTAACCACCGTCTTCTCATCTTCAGCGCTGAAGGTATACTTTTGGGCAAGTTTGGCCACAAGGGCTACTTGTGTGGCCACTTCGACTCACCTCGTGGCATAGCCTTCAATGGAAATGGAGCCCTTGTTGTTTCCGACTTTAACGTCCACCACATCCTAGTCATTTACCCAGATGGAACCACAGCTAAGATTCTTGGAAGTCATGGCAGTGGAAACGGGCAGTTTACTCGCCCTCAAGGTATTGCAATCGACCACATGGGGAACTACGTCATCGCAGACACTCGCAACCACCGCATAGTCGTTATGCAGCCAAATGGACATGTAGTCACTAAATTTGGCAGTCCAGGAAGTGCTCCTGGGCAATTTGATCGCCCCACGTCTGTGGCTGTTTTGCCTGATGGACGAATCGTAGCTGTCGATTTTGGAAATTCAAGAGTACAGATATTCTGATTTGTTTTGAGACTATACACACACAGATCACCATAACATTTTGAACCATATCTCAGCATTATGCTTGTCACTTTATAATTTGAACAGATCCGGTTTAGCAATTCACCATCAAAAAGTGTAACAGCTATTACAAGGTGACTCAGAGTCACTGAAAGTACCTTTTATCTTTAGTGCCTTGTTTCTGTTTCACATGCATGATCAAGTATATATGACCATCTTCCACCATTTACATAAGGTAGTCAGCATGTGTACATCTAGTTCCAACTGCATGTATTATGTACCTACCTCTTTCATGAGTTGAAATGAGTGTGTGTGTCAGTTAGGAATGGTGTTATGCAAAATCCCTGAAAGTTACAATTTGCATGCCATACCGAGCATATTCTAGGCAAATATGTAGACATCGGATAGCATCTGATAGAATTTAGCACACAATACAAGGAAGGTTAAGTATACATTTGTTTTGACATATATTCTTGCAACCAAAGTCAGACTTCAGCACTTACACAGCCTCTGAAGGCCTTCTTGTCCAGCTTACCTAGCATGGCCTTGAGCTGCCGACCGGGACCACATTCAACAAACACAGCAGTGGGCATCTTGGAGACCATGTTCGCAATAGTTGTATTCCACTTCACTGGTGACTGCAATTGCGTGACAAGCAACTTCTGTATTGATGAAGGATTGGAATAAGGTGCCCCTGTGACATTGGAATACACTGGAAAGTGTGGGGCTTTCAAGGGAAAAAGGGACAAAGCATGCTGAAGCTTTGATTCAGCAGGGGCCATGAGTGGAGAGTGGAACGCCCCAGAAACTTGAAGGTCCTTGACTGTCTTTGCTCCTAACTGCAGTGCAGCATCCTTGACCCGTTCAACTGCCTGCAAGCTTCCAGAGACAGCATAACCTCCATCAAACAGATAGCTAGCAATACAGACGGACTCGTGTCCATGATGAGCAGCATCTGTACACAGTCCTTGCAACTGTTCCTCACTCAGCCCAACCACAGTTGCCATTTTGCCCCTCTGCTCCCTAGCAGCCTCCTGCATTGCTTCTGCCCTGTCCTTGATGGTGGTCAACCCTGCAGGAAACAGCAGATGGACAGGGCACCCTACAACACTACCAACATTACACAACACCCCGTTGACACAACAAGAGGGTGTGTTAGGGATGCACAGTCCTAATCATCACAAGACAAACAGGATGATTATGTAATATTTTGATAAGTATCATTGTGTGTGCAAACATCCGGCTTCTTCACAAGGTCACACTTTCCATTACGCTACACTCGACTCTCCAGTTCCCATGGAAACAGATTCATGGGATCAAACTGTGTAAACTCAGGCCTCCCAACTTGATGGCACTTTGCATTAGCTGTACTTTGGTATATGCAGGAAGCGCCTTCTGGGCAAGGTCCCACCCACAGGTCCACATGGTCATGAAGAAGCATACAAACACATCACACAAACCTTTATCACGTGAGGAACCAATAAGATGCTCAGATAGCTTTTCTGTACCCAACTTTTTGCACACCAACCTTGCTAAAGTACACTGCTGATTGTAGTCTGTAGAGTAGTGTCACATGACACACTTCCAGCACCACTGCTGATTGTGTGCTTCTGCAATACCAATGGAGGTTGCATCAACCTTACCCATTCAGTGTCGATTAGAAGACTTTTACTGGGTATACATACACAATGGACTGAGGTGATGTCTGGCAAGTTACTAAAATGATTCCATGGTTGCCATCGTATTGAGCTTCAAAGACAAACAAACTGCGTGAAGTGTAAGAGAGAAGCAGTATTGAGCAGATATGGAGACTGCTATTGAAAGAAATAGCTACTGATTGTCTTGACTGCCTGGGAAGGCAGTGCCAAATCGTACAATCAAGCTGTCCCAAATTGACTGCGACAGATATATGGGGATGATAACATAACATGATTATACAGATCGCATGATGAAGAAACCTTGTGGGCAGGTGCACATGGACCTTGCTATCAATGACAGAGCTTGACTAGTCAAAACTGATTGAATGAGCGCTTTTTAGTCAATCAGTCATGGCAATAGTACTCTTGGAAGCTAAGTCAGGTCACAGTCAGTAGATTGAAAAAGGAAACCAAGCATTCAAGCCTTGCTGTTGAGCCCCAAGCAGTGCTGCAGCTTTTTATACATAACCTTCAACCTTGTAATAATAACATAAGTCGTTGCCATGATAATCTCATGCTGCATGCATGATTTAAAACTGATGTACATATATAAGTGCTCTGCAGAAGTGGAACTATAGGCAAGGAATGCAGCTACCCACACATTTAGCTCCTAGCTTAATGAAGTATATGGTTCTACTAGGGCATCACATAGCACTGCTGGAGCTCATTCATCAGAGCCACCAGTCTCCCTAAATCTCCCTGTCTGTACCAGCCTTTAATTAACCAGGCCCCTCCCCTCACCCTCTACCCAGACTAGACACAAAGTCTGGTGGGAGAGATGGTATGTAAACACCACCTAGAAGTGGGCCTCATCCCAGAGGTCATATACATAATTATATGAGAAAGTAAAACCAAAAGTGTGATAGCAAATTGATTTTCTTTGATGATCCTCAACATATTCAGTGACAAGTCTTTATTACAAGTCTGATTACTCAATTAGTTACAGCCCTTTCAGGGTTTCCACCCTTTGGCACATTGCAAGTTGCCCTCAGCCATATACAAAGTTGGGTTGGTTGGGTTCTGTTGACTGCCCATTGCACACTGCTATCAGTCACATGATTAAGGGAGCTCACAAGAATTCCAATGGGGATTTACAGGTGGGCCTCCCCAGTTCCAGTACTATAATCATGTGAGTGATTACAGTGTGCAATGTGCATAGGGGACTAGAAACCCTGAAACCTCTGTATTGGAACTGCAGAGCCTCAGTAGATCTCCAAAGGCAATTATCAGTAAGACCCCTGAGACCCCTGCAGTTCCAGTTCTATAATCAGCTAAGTATTTGCAGCCTGCAATGTGTGCATGGGACTAGAAACCCTGAAACACCATAGGTGGGAAGAAAGAGGACAGTGTAGGAAAGCATATGGGATGACTTGGTACATCGCAACCTTTGGGCAGCAACACCATTCACAACTGGGCATCATGATGTTGACATGTGTAATAAAAGGTGAAGCTTTGGGCTTCAAGATCCTTGTATGGTTTAAATGATACATAGATACGAACACACCACTGAGTACAGAGAAACAAAGTGTATACATCCACGACATGCACACCACATGCTCAACAGACCCACAGTGTGCAATACTGGTGTGTCTTGATCAGAGCTAGTTCCACACGTGACATGGTACTATCTAATTAAATTATGCATGCAGGGGCTTCATCTGAGGGCAGTGGAGCAGAGATAACTGTGTTTGCAAGCAGAAGCTGCATGCCTGGAAGCAGAATGACCTTCTTCCTGTTTGACAGGTAAACTCGCCATTCTCATTCACAATTCACTCACCACACAAAAGACACCAAAATGACACAATGAACAGCAGCAGAACAAATCAATACAAGAAAAGGAAGAGGTGTCATGATACCACTACACCTGCTGTGTGTGCATCTTCACAGTGTGATCAGGAAGGGTGCCAGCTCTGATTTTACATAGAGTTGACTTCAGTACATTTAAGCAAGAAAGATGCAAA
>MKWU01007486.1_pt1 | contig 10421 bp, 6 predicted proteins | sample 809101 | NCBI WGS metagenome assembly MKWU01 (sample SAMN05860141, study PRJNA318959) | sponge metagenome | host: Aplysina aerophoba | place: Slovenia: Piran, Adriatic Sea, Gulf of Piran | collected 2013-05-07
AAGTGTAAAAGTGTGATGGGTGCGATGAGATGGTCCAGAGTGCTCCGGCACCGTTTTGTTCACTACTGTTTATATAGATGTAACATTGCAATTTCTTATCCCAATTGCACATTGCCCAATGCAATCTAAATAGTGGTATCTCGTGGTTTCTGATGGTGTGTGTAATGGCGCACATCCACTGTTCCATTGTCGCAAACACGTCGTGGATTGCAGTGTACGTTTGAGACTAAATATAGTGAAACTACCGTGCTAATTAATTGAGTGGCTCACATACAGAGCACATTTGAATGTAGTGTTGGCATGGTGAGCTGTGTAGTGTATGTGCTCTTGTGAACATGCAAAGAGAACAGTCTAGACCACCTCTCATACATATAAGGCTTCTGATTCGCAGGGTGTGCTTAGGTTGTATCCTGTGCTTAGTTGTGCCTGCCCTTTTCCGACTGTTGGTTGTGCTATCTGCTATCTGGGTACAAGCCCACCCCAAATAAAAGCCTGCCAACGCCAGCCATCTCCTTCGTAAACAATTGTATGATTGAGTGTTAAGCAACAGTGATAGACTGTGCTTGCTTAGTAGCTGTGTGTTCGGATGTATGTATAAACACACATACTCCACAAATAGGATTCTGTTGGCATTCCTGCTCTATATATCCCAAATGTGGAAAGTCATGGGCAGCTTTGTGTTGTGTCTGGTTGGTGTAGCTCCTACACCTGGGAAGCCTTGCAGACACTCAACTTCCTATATGGGGTCAATTAGTTGGTGCCCTTGTAATTTTTCATCATGCCAAGGGGAACTGTAAAGCATGCAAAGGAACTGACTTAAACCCTCACAGGCTCACACAGGATGAGAGGCCCTTAGCATTGGGATGTAGCACTAACTTTTAGGAACCTGTTAAAGCATACATGTGCATGGTTAGTATCACAATGTACCAGGCTTCAGCAGGTACATAACTTATGAGACTTAGCATAATGACATCTAACCTTGCATCAGTAACAGTTATCTAACTTTGTTTAAACAGAGTTCAAATGATGTTACACAGTAAATCATTTGAACTGGATACTTCATCTTCTTGAATGTGGGCTGTTACAGTTCCACTGCTGATGAAGTCGTGTCTGGACATAAGTGTCTAACTGTTCCTTTTTCTGCTACGTACTCTATGTTCAACTGTTCTCTAGAAGTCCACAATCTACAATTGAGAAGTATGTACATACGTAAGTCTAAAGTATGTAATAGGAGGAAAAAGATGAACAATGAGAATATGGTACATTTGTCTGTTTTAATTAATATGTGTTGCAACAAATTGCATATAAAGATTGACCCCATTCCCTCTCCACCTCCTTCTCCATGCAGGTATCGACAGGAAATGCAGCGATACTGCACTGTGGTTGTGTCTCGAATGATTGCTGCTGCTTTCTCTACAGTCATCACTCACCACAACAAGTAGGTCCATCTCTGAGGGTGTGCCTCACTGTGTGTATGTATGTGGAGTGGCTGTACCACTTGTGGAATTGCTCAGCACAGACATTGTTATCCATACTATACATGCATGTAAGTGTTATTATTGTGATATTATTGTGTCCGTTGTTTGTCTCTGTGTACTCTATAGCTGTGTGCACCTTGGTACACTTCCACGTACATGTATGGTTTTCTGCACTGCCTCGAATCCCTTGTGATTCGTCCTCACTCCCGCCGCCGCCGTGACTGCTGGCTTTGTATGCACACAGTTGTGGTGTTGGCTGACAGAGAGACCACCAGCTGCCCTTTGTGTGCACCACTGTAGGACACACCTGTGCCAGTGCCTGGCACCTTGCCTCATGAGAGAAATGTGACATCACTGCATTCTTCAGTCCTTGACCTAAGCAGGTGTCTTCCCATGTTCACCCTCTAGGACTCTGCTCTCTCCAGCCACTTAGTCTAGGTTCCACACTGCACATTCTCAAGATAGAACTGTAACTGATCCTCGTAGTGTGTGTTCATTCTCTGCATTCTGTTGCTATCTCAAGTCATCAGGTAGAGGAGGGGCAATAGGCATGAATGGACTGCGTACAGGTCAAACCAGAGTCAGTGGGTGCATTGGGTCAGATTTTCTCCCTGCTGTACTCCTAAGTGGGTAGTATGGTGGGCTGTGCCCCTTTCTGTCATGTCTCCACTTCCATTTAGAAGAAAGCCTACTTACGTATTTCAAAATGGCAACTGGAATTGTGCTGGTAGTGTAACAATTATTAAAATTTATGCTATTTTCTCAAGTGTGAGATAGCAACTCATGTGGTGGTGGTGGACGAACAAGAGGAAGTCAGGGTCCTGGGCCAATAATGCTTTCTTAATTAAAGGATTTGAGTCGGAATCCATCTTTGAGGTAAAGGCCACATTGTGTATATTCCTTACCCAATGATTAACCATCTATCCATAATTCAAGTAAGGTTGGCTTGGTTTTGTTATCAGTAATTATATTCATGACTTGGGACACCAGCAGGGTAGAACTGTTTACTGCTTGTTTACCCATTCTTGTTGCATTGCTCACTAGATTATTGGTCAGGTCACAAGCAGAGATGTGTGATTATTATCACCTGTCACCTCTTCTTGTGCTTGACCACAGCAGAAATCTGTCTCCAGTCAGACCCCAGTGGTGTGCTTTACTCCTTACATATTCATGAACATCACCTCATTTTAAGGAGCTGTTTTGAATGCCTGAGTGATTAGGTCAGTCCTGGGTTGTGGCAACCTGTTCCCCTCACACCCCAGGTGTCAGCTCTAGCTGTCATACATTGGATGCTTGGCATGCTGTGAAAACTTCTTGTTCTACTGGCTGGATGCTTACTTTGCCACTCTACTTGTCCCTTTGAAGGTGTACGTAAGGCTGTCTTTAGAATTTAATGTATAATATGTGCACATGTATTGTAATGTATACTGTTTGCCCTCTTCCCGGTGAACTGATAATGTGCATTGTAGATCCACAATTGCTAGGAAAGATAAGGTTATGTTCCCTTTGCCACAGTTTCATGATGACGGGTATGTAAGTCTACAAGGTTTTGAAAGTGTATATTTCCTAGTTTGCTGCAAAGTGCTGTGTCTCAGCAGTGAAGTAATGATTTTTCTAATGTTTACTTCATCCATCTTCATTGTTGTACATTTGCCCTTTCATATTGCACCTGGTCATCAGATTGTTTTGACAATTATTTTGCCAGCAATAACGATTTGACATGAGGGATTTTCTATGGATTTGTGAAATAGTATATGTGTGTGTATCATGATGTCTTTTTATCTAGGGGAAGTACAGAAAACCTGCGTTTCCTATTACTATATTTGAAATAGTAGTTAAGTCAGTAGCAGGGCCATTGTTGTGGGTATGGTTGTCATGGTTACTGTTGTCTTGGATACACTGCACTATGTACTACTACCATGTACGTAGTAGACAGGTTGTCAGGCACATCTGCTGTATACATAATCACATATTGTTAAGCTTACACTTGCTAATGTTTTTTCAGTATGCTGGTTAAGGGCCATTTGAGAGCTGGGGTACACCCCCTCGTTCAGTACACACACGGTATAACACAGAGTGTGATTTGAGAGATGAACAAGTGCGTCAGTGCTGAACTAGTACTACAGACGCTGGATGGTGCAACTACAACTACGTACGTACATACGTATGTACCTACCCCTGCCACTAACTTTCAATGTACTGTCAGGCAATTGCTAGTACAGGGCTACGTTTTTTGCAGTGTTTGCCACCAATCACAATTTAGTGTTCATGTACTCTTCATAGTGTTTCAAGCTCTCTCTCCCGTTTTGGTGCTAATCTCTGCCAGAGTAGCTAATGGTGTCAAAGGCACACACACACATGGATAGCTACAATAAATTGGTACAGTATAATAATTGTAATAACATGTATAGGTAGGTACCTATATACATCATGTTCTGTGTGTTAGGCACATACCTATACTAATACCTAGCTGCATAATTCATTGGCTGGGCAGTTGTTGGCTCATGCGCCTAGCAACCAGTCCATAGTGTATGTCACTGTTGTTGTTTTGCATGTACGTACATTAACTGGTCACTAGCCTGGCATTGAATGCAGGGGAGACATGAGGGAGCAGACTGTGGCATAGTAATATCACAGTTCAACCGTACCTCCCATTCCATATACTTGGACATAGGATTTTGCATTGCATAGGTAGTCTGTGCAATGCTATATGTGCCGTCGCCGATGCAATGGCGTGATAACGCAGCTACCGGTGTGTGAACAAGCATGTACATGTACAGTTGTCATTGTGTTAGTCCGTACGGTAACAATCCATACTGTGCATACCCACTATAACCTGCAGAGAAGCTTGATAAAGAGTGGGGTAGTTCAAATTTCCATTGCCCTAATAAGATTGATTTTAAATGCAAAGTACCTAAAGTGAATTGCAAAGTTTAAGGGGCTTTCAAGATCCTCCTTGTTGGAACCATTCTGATTGTCTTCACTGGCTTCTGTCCCAGTCATTATTTGCAAACTGGCACATCAGGTAATAATTGTTGTGTGTATACAGTCATTTGTATCGTTTAGTAACATCTCACTGCAGCACCTACTGTAGATGGCATCATGGAGCGCCCATTACCATGGAGCATGTCTCAGCCTGGAAGGCTCTTTTGCCTTATATTTACTAATCAGAACCACACACAAACTGCCCAGTAACAGAGCTGCAGGGATGGTTGCTAAATATTACACAGCACATGAGCCTGCTACACTAGTATCACATTACGTGTAACACATATGTATGTATCAGGTAGTGTAGAGGGTTGAGGCCCGAAGCCGTACTGACTGGTAACCAGTAACTGACCTCTGTGTACCAAACAGTCAATTTGTCTCTGTGCTGAAAGCTTTGTCATACATCCTCACATTTGTGAGGCAGCTTGTGCTGGAGTGGTACTGCCTTCTGAAGTAGTGAGGGTGCAAGCACACTGTGCCATGCAATATAGTTGTACCCCCTGCCGGTCACTGTCAAGGTGTGCAAGTGTGGCACTTGTGTAGTTGGGCAGTTGCACTCTTGAAAATTTCCCCTGCTTCCTGCTATTGCAAGCACATGGACATTTGAAGGCATGCATATCTTATATGCTTGATGAAGCGTGCCCCATTGAACCTGCCCTACAGACAGCCATCCTCCCTCACTATCGCCCACTCCTTACATGTTCAAGAATGCAATCTTCGTTCCCTATCTTCTCCTTACATGTCGCAGTGCACCTAATTTGGGGTAGTGATATACCTCAAGGCTCCTAAATTTTCTATTGCCAACACAGCACACCTGTTGTTGTCTGGCATCCGGTCCAGCCCTTCTGGGGAAGCTTAGTTATTCAGCTGTGATTCTGTTGGACAACCCCTGGGCCCCTTTTCCACCCTCCAGTAGCTCCACATGACCAACAAGGAATTGGAATTTGTTATGCTCAGGCAAGGTACACAAGTGGCCTGCAGTTTGAAGTCAGATGTGTATGTACGGAAGTGTGTACGTGTTTGGTATCGGAGGTGTGTGTGCAGCAGTGGTACCACTGGATATGGTGTGCTGTTCGTACCTCAACCAGTGAGAGATGAGCATAATTGATGTCATAGTACATCAGTGGTGCACTTACATGTACAGTTAGTGTCTCCTGAGGCATGTGCACTGAGGACCAGTAGATAGGATTCTGCCATTTTCATGGCTGGGTGGTTTAGCCGTTGCAATAGAATAGGTTGCCAAGTTAGCAGGTTCAATTGAGATTGCAGCAGCCAGTTGGTCTGCTGTCTGAGGTGCTCCCAAACATATGGAATGTAACATTCTATTGATTAATGTTTTATGGGCACACTCCAGACCAGGGCATGTTGTAAAACACAGCATTCATTGAGAGGTGTCCTTTCAAGGCATTGACATGTATTTGGTGCTATCAGGTCTGGCTGATGTCCTGGTAGAGGAATCTTGACGCATGCACAGAATGTGGTGGGAGCACTTGTGTGTCTTCTGAGTGTGACCTATGATTTGGGGTGAGAGGGATGCCATAAGAGGCCTCCCAGTAGAGCCATGACAGTTGTCAAGTTCAGTTGAGACATTTCAAGAATGCAAGAGTGCTGTGTATGTGTATGTATGTCACAGTATGGGCTACGTGCTGCGCACCATTCGGGCTGTGACCCCATTGTATCTGGGCAACTGCTCTGCATCACTGCTGCATACCACACAGCATGACCGTACTAATATAGTGAGTGAGAGGAGCCACTTCAACCAAAGGTTTCTTGGGAAGGTGCCTGTATGTCTCCCTCCAAACAGCTGGGTATGATTATGCTTGATAGATTCATTTTCTTAATGTCAAGCTAGATTATTTCTCATATATACCCACACTTCATGTAAGATTGGCATGCTAGGAATGGCATTTGTGGTAAGCGTGGAGGTCTGGATAGCATCAAGGTCCAGGGAGCTGGCTGACCTCACTTTGTTCTCCTCCACTGCTCCTCTCCCACCACAGAGTGTTTTCAGTGGAGAGTGGTTAGATAGGGGGGCTATCTCTTAGGGCCAGAGATTTTGTGGATTGGAGGTACAAAGTGATGTGTGCTGTGGTGGCTGAACTCTGGCCAAGTGTGGACATATGGCAAATTATGCAATTATGAGTTCACACACAGAAGGCTTCTGAATGAGGTATACTAGTCTATGATTTAACATCCTGAAGGACCCTTCTGTTCCTGTCGGCCGTGTGCAGGCAGTGAACCATGCTGGGCAGACTAAAGGTGGTTGCTAAAGTGATTGATGATTGTAATTGGGAACAATTAGCTCTCTTACCTCTGCCCCACTGTGTGTTCAATACCATGAAATGGACCCTCTTAGTCCCCACGATAATAGCTTATCTACACCACACACACTGTTGAGATCATTCTTGGAGTGTGACAACACGTGTCCTTTACCACAGTAAAGACACTGCTGCAGACAGTACCTGCAGCACCTGTATTGGGCTTGATAAAGACAAGTGGGGCAGTACTGCAGACATGGGAATGGCTGTCCAACAGTGGTTGGCAGCTTACAACTGTGGTCGACCGTTCCCGCTACCCTTTTCCAGAGTTCATGCTGAGGGCTTCCACTTCTCACAGAAACTTGGTCTTAACTCTACTTTCGGATTCCTTGTGCCTTCTTGCTTGAAAGAGTTACTTCTTTGTCCAACGGGCATAACGGGATTGGAAGGTGCTTCTGACTGCCCCCTTCTGCCAACACTGACTCGCGTGCAAGCTCAACATTACACTATGACATTGCTGATGTGACACATACATACTTGTATGTACGTATGTACATGTGCACACCTGAGTAAGGCAAATATAATTATAGCGACCTCCCATCTGCCTGTACAGACTTAGTGTGGGTAGTGCTCACAACACTTTGATGGGCGCCAATGAGTCTAAAACCTGATGTCACACCAGAGAACAGTGGATTCTGGGCCTCTGATGTGAATGGTGTATGTTGCATTGTGTGCGCTGGGCATTGGTGTATTCAAATCACAGGACTCTATAGAGGGGCTCTTATTGATTGATGGTACACGTTGGTACAGGGGCTTGAGTGATTCTTTCTTCTTTCAGTTTTCTGTTTGGAACACCACGTGACTGCATATCATTTTACTTATAACATTTCAGTATGTTGCATTGGGCATAGGGTGCATTTTTTGAGTGCTTGGTATCTTTCCCACGATCTTGGGAGACAAGATAATAGTAATATGCAGAGGGTGCAAAGTATTTCAAGGTTTTACCAAAGTAGTGAATTGCAAGTCATACCTGGCATGTATGCATGAAAGCCGCCTTCTATAGCCATATACCCCACAACAGAGAAGTTGATTCTCATTGTCGTCATTCCAGCACATGTGAGAGGAGGGCACCCTTTGTGCCTTATTGTGAGGAATGCAAGGAATGACTATCATTAGCTGAAGTTACAGGGCTACCTGTGGGGGTCATTCTGCACCCATTTTGTTGCCCCCTCCCCCTCCACAGCTCAACGTGAATGGTTTGGGCATGTTGTCACATGACAGGCATTTTGACACATTGTGTCTTCAGTGAGGGGGGTTATCTGTGGATTGGGCGTGTGTGACTTTTTCATGGGTTCTGTATGTGTGTTACAGGGGTTTAACACATTCTGCCCCCTTTAGTTGGCTGTGATGTCTGCTTTGGCTGACTGATGGCTATCACACATAGATAGAAGGACATTCTTATGAAGTGGCAATTCAATTCCCACTCTGTCTTGCGTACCTGTAGTGGTCATTCGCATGGTCATGTCTCAGCTTGCCGATTGGTGTTCTTCCCTGCCTTGGAGAGCCAGTACATGCATGGCTCCCATCCTAATGGTAGGGTAGTCGTGGGATCAGTGAGCTACTTGTTGAATGGTGAATGTCACTGTGGCATACTTAATTAAAGAATTCACTGCCACCTTTGATTAAAGCAATGACAGGAAGGTGGATGACGAGACTTTTTAATTGGCTGTAATCCATCCATAGGACTAAAGCATCAACATGCTTTACATATATTTACATACTACCTTTGTAAGTGTATCAATGTTAGTGCCACTTGTGGGCTATTCATACATCACTCCCTGTCTTCACCACCTATGGTGTGTAGTCACTAAATTTTGAGTGTAAGGTGACACATTGCAGGATGTCGCAAGTGTGAGGCTGCTCTTTGAAGCACGTTACAGGCGGTACTGTGCGCTAATTGGCCGTGAAGGCCGTATTAGAAATGTCAGCTTTAGAAATGAAGAGACTGTGTGATGTGTAAGCTTGACGGGCAGCTTCACTCCTCCTCTACATGCGAGTGCACATATGCATACACATCCTCCACTGTATCAGATTAATGCCCACAGAAGCACAGTTATATGCTATTCGCATCTGTGTGTAACAGGTGTACACCAGCACCGGGCAGATATATCTCTCCAAGAATCACTTATATGTACAAGCTATATAGCCTGAAGATTGAATCTTGCCTTCCAACTTGCTTTGTGTGCATGCCTTACAAGGCGAACAATGCTGTCATTGCACCTAGCGCATTGATAGGCTCACAGACGGCTAGTCTGCCGACTTCTTGGGCTTCAGACATGCATCTGTTTTTGATTTGTAAGTGCTCAATTAAGCACTTGTGTGTTATGCTAATGTTGGTTATTAGCCCCTCAGTATGTGTATGCCTGTAGTACATGGTATGGCTTCCTGAGTGGAGTCATTGTGTCTACACAGGGCCTGGCCATTGAAACTTGTAAGTGTTCCCTGGACAGTTTGTACTGTGGGTTTGATAACCTCAGTGAGCTGTATCGATAGACATGGGCAGTTGATCTTTTCTCTGATAGTAGTTGATCTTTTCTCTGATAGTAGTTGATCTTTTCTCTGCTTATGGTATTGGCAGAGTGAGAATGGCGAAGGATGGTTGCCGTGAAGTGGATTTGTAGCTCACAGTTTGTAGCCAGTTGGTCTCATCAACTTTGATGTCAGCGAGCAGCCATTCATTCTGCGTCACGTATGCATTCAGACATGGGTGTGTTGCAGAGCTGTCACCACCTTGCACCACTTCCATGCTAATGAAACATCACTGCAGTTGAAAGGTTATTCCGAGGGATGATGCAATTCCCGGAGGAAAGTGTTAGATGGGTATCTCATCAGTGAATCTTGGTCAACAGCATGAGGAAAGCACCTATAGTATAGCTAGGTAGGTTTCTCCTTCTCAGCTGCTTGCCCTAGCCAGCTGTCTCCTAACCTGACTTGTGCTCCTCCAGTGGTAGTGGCAGAGGTACTGTAAGGTGCTCTTCTAATCTTATTATGCATGTGCCCTGGTGGTGGTCCCTGGCACCATATCCTGTTTGTTGGGGGTTAATAAGATTCATTGGCGCTCTTATCTATTCTTTGATGTAGTGGGGTGAAACCATAATGATATTCATTGCTGCTGTAGACTCCTCCCTTATTTCAAGTGCCCTCAAGTGCATTGTGGTATATACTTACTATGTATATACTGCGTAGATATTTCAGGTCTGCCCATGCAAGACAGACCCCATGCTGTAGCACCCTTTTGTAGACATCAATAATTGGGTAAGGTAGTAATATTTATCTGTCCTTGCTCTTTAAGTCTGAATCAAGTCCATAATATAAATTCAAAGTTTTACACAATTATATGCATTACCGTGTGGCTGCCTGAGTGTCTCCACAGACCTCCTGTCTACAGTTTATGTAGTGGTACCTGTGGCTACCTATGAATGCCATTGAATGCAGGGTGGCATTGTTTACCAGTGGGGAGATGTGTAAACCTGTATCTAAGAGGCATGTTGTCCTGTCCCAACAAACCCAATATAATACACACTGCACTGCACTGTCCTGCTGCTTACAGCCCCTAGTGACCTACTCATGATGCGCACACAATATTACCAAACATTTTTGCATGAATGAAGATCTGGGTCAAACCTGGATTTGAGCT
>MKWU01007489.1_pt1 | contig 10419 bp, 7 predicted proteins | sample 809101 | NCBI WGS metagenome assembly MKWU01 (sample SAMN05860141, study PRJNA318959) | sponge metagenome | host: Aplysina aerophoba | place: Slovenia: Piran, Adriatic Sea, Gulf of Piran | collected 2013-05-07
CCGCATTCAACGCAAGCGATTTTGCGTGCTTGAATGCTTTTTTACGAAGTCGCTTGAGTTCAAATTCCACTTTGGAGTCTTGATCAATCGGTTTGGAAGGGTTCAATGGCTCTTCCTTTGCAGGTGGTGTCGCTTCTGCAGGATCTAATCTGAATGAGCGTCCGGATTGTTCTTCGGCACACATGATCTTTGTCACACTTTGTTCTAAATCGAATGCCATGCTCAACTCATAGGTAACTGCTTCCTCAAAGGCATCAAAGTCCCAATCTGGTGAGTCGTGCCGAGTGCACAGTTCACCGAAGATTTCATCAAACGCTTCTTGTTGTTCGTCCGTCTGGCGCGACCAGAGCTCTTTTGCCGTTCTTTCAAGATTCTTGATCTTGACTATTCGCTGTTTTCCGAGACCATGGTGGAAAGCGATCGGCATGTGTGGATAGAGTCGGTTCACTGCATAGTCCATGTAAGAGATCATTCCTTGACTGAGCGGATAGCCGTTTTGCGATAGAACGTCAATCAATTCGCGTTGAGAGAGCGTAGGCTTTTCTCCCTTGCCAACATTGAAGTTCCTGATGCTCATGATCGCCTGTGCCTTGTCGATGAACAGTAGTGCGCCATGCATTTCAGTTTCTCTTAGGTGTGCGATGACCGCATAGATGTCACTGACCCAAGGCTGGACGATACAGGGTATTTTTTCAAACCGTGAATCACCTTCATGGAATAGCTGTCTACAGATTTCGAGGCGAGTATTTCCGCCTGACGGTAGAGTGAAATCAGATCGTCTTGGTTTCCTAGAGATCAGTAGTGGCACCTCTAATCCGTTCTTACTTATTGAAGCTGTTAACCTGTCGTATTCAGGATTTCTGCTAGATCGAGGGTTGTGTTCAAAGGGTTGGATCTGAGTGATCGGCACATATTCCAAGCTCGAATTTGTGTAGTCGATGTTGATGGTGAGCTCCTTGATGTATTTAGCTGAAATAGGGACGTAAGCTTTTTTAAAACTGTTTTATTGTACAGTATATATGTTTAAGTATACAGTAGTTTTGGATTGAACTTCGTTTAGAGAATCAATCTGTTCAAAAGTTGCTCAGAGATCAACATTCTTGGTTGGTGTGACTATCGAGTCTGGAACTTTCGGTTCAGAGTCGAGAAGTAGCAGGTAGCACTCCACCGCTGCGCCAAAACAGAGTCGGGGAGATGTGAATTCGTGCAACCACCGACATCGTGTATCTCACTACAATGAACTTTCTTCTACGGAAGTTGACGAGCATGGATCATCTTGGTTTCTTTTGTATCTGCTTACAAGCACAAAATCTCGACAATACAGTGAGGTTCTATCGTGATTTGGGTCTTGAACCTACCTTAGAAGATGCTCCAGGACTTAGGGTCTCGTTGAGGAATGGTCCAGATGTCATTACTTTTATGTCATTCCTGGAGCAGGACATCATCAATTTTCGAGGGGCACATATCTATCGATTGCTCGAACAGATTGAGCACAAAGGCATCGAGATCCACGGTTTCAATGCACATCCAGAAGAACAACCGTTGACGCTTGACTCGGATGGCATTCCATTACCGAAAAACGAGTGTGGACACTTCACGGTATATGACCCAGACGGACATGAAATCTTTTTCAATACACACCCTGATGAGCGCGAGCCATTCGAACAAGCACTTAGAGACGCTCAAGAATCGCTCGCTGATGAATATGTTGATCGACTACTCGGTCAGTTTCAATATGTGCTTCATGTGTCGAACCTCAGCACGAGTAAGTCTTTCTATGAAACGCTTGGTCTAGATGTCAGAGTTCAAGAGACTGCTGGCATGGTTTCATCGGGACAAGGTAGTGGGAATGCTGCTTTTCAATTTGGACTCGAAGGTACTGGAGAACCCAAGGTTGTCCTGCGTTTTCTGCAGGATTCTTTCGATGACACGGTTCTTACCCGACATGGGTTTACCGAATCTCAAGACAGATGGCGCATCAGCGATCCGGATGGGCGACTAATTGAGCTAATCAAGAACAACTGAGCAATACTCACGCGTTGATTCTTCATCCCAAGTTACAAACCGCACGTAAAGTCGTTCGAGTGTAGCAATGGATAGGGAGGTGCACCGAGGTTGAAGCTCCGTGCCATTGGTCGACGGGTTACCAGCAAATGGCGAGGGTCGTACCAGTGTAAGCGGGGCGTGGACATAACCGGTTTCCAAGTGTCGAGATTCATTATCAAGGATATTGAATAGCTGAAACTCAAGTGCGTTTGAGTAGAACTGCAAATCCCTATCTTATGTTGTACGAGTAGGTGAACCAAGAGCCTTGGAGAACTTGCGTCGATTTGCCTCTGTTGAAATTGGGCGAAAGGGGTCCTCACCAACTGCTGCTTGAAGCCAAGTGGTTGTGTCATGGCGTATCCTCTAAGTGCAAAATCGGCTATTCCTTAATTGGTATAGGTAGATTCCGCGCGGTAATTTCGACACGGTTCGGGATGCCGAAAGTCTTGGCTAGTGACAAGCATGGGGTAGCTACTTCCAGTTCATTAGGCTCTGGGTGGCCAGGGAGAAGCTCTACAAAAGGAAATTCATTTCCAAGAGACCGAAAATAACGACTGATTGCTACCCAATTGAGTGTTCCATATTCATCAGACTGACATCGAACGCGAAGCCGCATGAGTGATATGCGTTGGATATCGAGGCGAGTCTCTTCTTCCGCTAGCTGCCATACCAATCCCAGGGATGTTGGTATAGGATGAAGCCTTTACCTCATCAATGAACAAGAAGACAACACCACCCTCTACGTAGAAGCCAACTAGACCCTCGCCACATAGACTGAGTCTTGGCGTACATTGATTACTTGAGAGAATCCAAGACCAGCAAATTTCACGGATCTCGTCATCGGCAAGAACACACTCTGCTAAAGCTTCTCTCTTAGCACAGGCCTTTTCCGAAGAAACAGGTTGAATGAGACCAGCCACAAACTTGATCTCCATGAATTCACCCAACTGGTTTTGATTCTCCGTACTTTGGGAAGCCCGATAAAAACTGCATTGTTTCAACGCTGGAAAGAGAGTTGTGGTATTCGTCTGATGGTGTGCATTCGTCTCTCCCACAAGCAAGTCAACTTAGACTACGTAACAAGCGCCAAGCTCTTTTTCTTTTGACTGCTAAATCCTCCTGTACCACCAGATCACCGATCTGGTTAAGTACTGCAACCGGTAATAAGTCGATGTTGTTTTGGAGGGTACGTTGGTCATATTCATAGTTGTCATGAGGTTCATGTTGCAACATCTGCCGTAGCGTGATGTGATGATTGGCTAATTCTTCTAGATGAGCATAGTCACAGTCCAAACCATGTTTCAACGTCGCCAATACCAGTAGTCGCCACCAATTCATCTCAGGGTGCCCAGTGTGATGAACATGGTCCCTGACGACATGCTTTTCCATCAACGTCTGAATATGCTTACGAATCTCGGTATTCATGTACAGTTGCTGTAGTCCGATCATAATAACGGGAATATCGTCCCGGCTCTTCGGATTGATCCAAATTTGATCGATGGGATTGATGAAGAATATTTCCTTTTCCTTGGAACTTTGCAAGAAGGCACTCCTGACAGGTAGTTAAACAGTGAACATCCGGCAAAATCGGTTGACAAATACGTGAAAGCACCGAATATGTCCAGTATCCAGATGCTGAATGTTAGGTCTTTATCCCAATAAATACAGTCAATTCAAGGAAAATCGCAGACTAAACGAGGTCATTTGCAAGCACTATACTAGACAGACATTGAACGCGAGTACGACATGACAACTGATTCTCAAGGCACAAAACCGAGTCGTGCTCTCCCGTATAAGGACATGTTGTTCTACGGATGTGGCGCGTTCGCAAACAACCTCCAGGCCGCCGCCAGCGGTGGCATGATGATTGTGCTGAATTTGGCGTTCAGTATCAGTCCAACGGTGGTCGGCATCCTTAGTGCGATCCCTCGCTTGGTTGATGCGATTTCAGACCCCGTGATGGGCTATGTTTCAGACCATACAAACTCTCGCTGGGGACGTCGCCGACCATTCATCTTCTCAGGTATCTTGGTTGCAGGTGTGATCTTTGCGCTGATGTGGCAAATAGGGGACGGTCAAAGCGAAACGTTCTACTTTGTCTATTTCCTTGCATTCTTGATCGTGTTCTTTCTTGCATACACGATTTTTGCCACTCCGTGGGTAGCTCTGGGTTACGAACTGACGCCAGACTATCACGAACGAACCAAATTGATGGGCGTTCAGAACTTCATGGGGCAGGTTCCATTTTTGGTTTTAGCCCCTTGGTTTTTATGGTTCATGGAGTTGGATGTCTTTGGTGGTATGGCAAATGGAGCATCGGTTTTAGGAATCACCGTCGCAGTTCTTTGCATAGCCGGAGGGTTAATCCCAGCGCTGTTCTTAAGAGAGCGGTTCGCGCAAGCGACCACCGCTGAATCAACTGGACGCATTGATTTAAAAGAAGCGATTGTGAGTGAGGTAGCCAGATTTCTAGCTGGATTTGCAGAGACGCTAAAAAATCGAGACTTCGTGATGTTGGCGATTGCTACATTTTTGGTATTCAACGGATTCCAATTGATTGGTGCTTTTCAGTCGTACGTAATCATCTATTACGTGTTTGCAGGCGATCGCGATGCTGGCGGCTTGCTATTAGGTCAGTTTGGCATGATTTCCTCAGTAGTCACCTTCGTGGTAATCGCGATTACAACCTTCCTCAGCACGAGAATTGGAAAGAGACAGACGTTTTACGTGATGATCGGAATCTCTACCATAGGTTATCTATTGAAATGGTTCTGTTACAGCACGGAATATCCCTATTTGATTCTCGTGACTGCATTTCTGATTCCGTTTGGATTAGGAGCGTTGTTTACGCTGATGGGTTCAATGATCGCAGATGTGTGCGACAAAGACGAACTGGTTACCGGTGAACGACGAGAGGGAATGTACGGTGCGATTTTCTGGTGGGTTGTAAAACTAGGGATGAGTGTTGCTTTGCTTCTTGGTGGGATTCTGCTAGACGTGACCGGGTTCGACGTAGATTTAGAAGTTCAGGCAGAGGAAACTCTTTATTTACTGAGACTGTTTGATGCCATAGTGCCTGCGGCAGCGTCACTGCTTTCGATATTTTTGGTGGCTTCTTACTCAATAACGGAAAAACGTGCAGTAGAGATTCGCGCGGAATTGGAGTTGCGGCGGGGTGTGGTGTGAGACAACAGCTAGTAAGCTGAAAAATCTAAGTCCATGAACGGAATAGAGAACTAACAGCTTATTTGACTTCTGAGAATTAACCCACTAGGAATCACAAGAAGATTGAGGCTTCAATTCTCCTACGGTATACCGGTCTCGTGCGACCCAATCATTTAGGTACTCGATACTCCCATACCCCTCCCACGGGTTAAATCCAAATAGTTCGAGAAGACGCGTAGATGCACCTTCGAGTATTTCGGGGAACACGCCCAATTGAAAGTTCTCTTGTTGTCTAAATTGTGGTGCACAGAAGTTGGTATTCACTCCAACTCGCATTGTTTCTGTCCGGTTGATCCCGGTGGTGTGCCATGTTCTTCCTTCAAAAACAACCAGACTGCCTGCAGGTGCCATCGCTGGTACCCAATTTGCGTCCTCATCTTTTTCGTCAGGTTCTCTGCCGAAAAGGTGGCTACCTGGTACGAAATTGGTAGCGCCATTTTCTGCGGTGAAGTCTTCCAGCATCCACATTGAGTTGCAGACGACGGGTTGAGAAATCGACATAAATTGCGCGCCAGCTTTACGACTACCGAGCGCACCACGATTCCTCTCTCGTGAATAGGAACCAGGCCGAAGTTGCGGTTGTTCTTGAGGTGAAATTGGCGGCGGCATCCACCATTGATCCGTGTGGAGTACTCGACCACCCCCAGGATGGGCGATGTGACCAGAGATACTCGATAGTAGAAATCTCTCACCAAGTACATGTCCGACGATGGCATTGAGACTATCGTGAACCGCAAGATCTAGGAATACTTGACCTTTGTTTGCGAGAAAGTAAACGAGCTGTTTCCGATCTGGTAGAAGATGTTGAATACCTAATTCTTCTTCTGCCTGAAGTTGCTCCAACAGTCGGTCCCGACATTTTAAAGCAGTGGATGCACTAATCGCGTCAAGAATGACGCAATAGCCGTATTGCGTCATATGAGATTTGGCTAGATCTAGATCAGTTGTAGGTTGAGGTACCTGACCGAGGCTCATGTTCTTGTTTTCTACACAGGCGAACTAAAGGTGTTTCAAAGATCACTACGAGTTTTCTTTGCGTATTCCGCTTTCCTAAGACTGTTATCTCTTCTTCCCGAATACAAGAAACGGAATGTTTGCGTGTGCGACGCTGTTGTTCCCATCGTAAATCAGGACAAAAATTCTGTAATTACCTGGTGTTCCCGGCGCATTAAACGAAACACTCTCTGACGTCGCATCGTCGATGAATAGTCCATCAAGGTCACTGATGTCTTCTTCGTAGTCACCACCAATAACCGTCTCCGTACTTTCCGGCTTGATTTGCCATTGATACTCCAGTTCATCCCCATCCGGATCCATGGCATTAACCTTCGCGGTGTACTTGTTCCCCGACGCAAGGCGAATGCTCTTGTCTGCGGTACGGCGAGCGAGCACTATTGACTCTATTAAAGGTGCTTGGTTAGCCGGAATACGATTGGTCCACACAAACTCAAGTGCATCTACGGCCGCGGTTGCCTCTCCATCTTTGGTAAATAGACTGAACCATGTGCTGGTCCTTTCTTGCTTTTGTCCCCAAAGGAATGCGTAGGAGCCTAGTGCTGGACCCAGGAAAGGTTGTATCCAATTGCGATAGCTGGCGACATAGTGCCGACCCTTTTCGGTACTGGTTTGTTCTATCGGTGCGCCCCAACGAGTTTTGCCAACTTCCCAGTGTCCGAGAGGACCCCATTCAGTAATCATGAACGGAGCATCCTTCAAGTATGAGATGGCTTTTGGCATTAGAGCCAATGCACCGTAAGCCTGCAAACTGATGAAATCTAGGTCTGGTGTGCGTTTTCGGATATCTAGGATGATATCTTTCTCGAACGTAGCAATGGTCGTTGTGGTCGGGTGATTTGGATCAATCTCGTTCACGATCTTGGCAAGCTCATTGACCTCGTCATAGGCTTTATGATCAGGTGCCTGCATATCTAGTTCATTCCCAAGTATCCAACCTAATAGAGCAGGATGAGCTTTATATTTGGTAACCGCCTCTCGAATGGCTTGTCGCTGTACCTCGACTTCTTCAGGATTGTCATAGTCAAATCCAAATCTTGGTGGGGCAACAGGCAATCCCATGAGTACGGTAAGCCCATACTTTTGAGCCTCGTCCAGCGTCGATTGCGCTTCCTCAATCCCCCAAGTACGAATCGAATTTCCGCCGCGCTTGACTACGGTGGAGAGATCGATTCCGCTAGCTCCGGCACCCTTAACTACAAACGGCACACCTCCTTTTACAAAGGTATAACCATCTTCTGTTTTGACAACTTCGACGTGTGCGCTTGCACTCACCATCGCGAGGCAAGTACCTAAGACAGTCAACGCACAAATCCATCTTTGATAGTCAACCATGTCGTATCTCTTACTCAGTATTAACAATCCAGGAGGGATTTCTTCTCGCGAATACAAGACAACTTGTGCGAGGAACAATCCTCATCTGCTGTTCTCAAAATTAACGTTACAGATCTCCGATCCGAATACTAGCTCGTATACCTGCTAATCGAGGACGCGTGAAGAACCGCGTGTTGTCGAATTGAGTGATGATCTGTGCTGCTTCGTGCACTTCACCGGTCAAGTTACTGATGAACCCTTCAACACGAAAGCGTCCGCTTGGATGAGAATAGCCAACACCAGCATCTACCGAAACAAATCCTTCAACTTTATCGTTGAGACGTAATCTGGGGTTATTTGGATTTAGGTAATCTATGCTGTTGAATATGGTTCGAAACTGATCGTCGCGCCATCCAACTGAAACCACATAATCAATCGCACCCCAAGGGGTGCCTATAAGTTGGGACATCGATCCATTCAATTGAAACTTGGGCGTATGAGGTAATCGACGGTCATCAATGGAGCGAAAAATTGCTTCCTCAGGAGAGACATCAGCCTGGAAGCGAAAATCTTGGATTGGCATTGACTCACGGATAAATGCTTCTAACCACAAAGCAGTCCAATTGAAGTTTATGTTGTAAGGTAGCTGGAAGCCGCCTTCCATTTGCATGCCATAAATCCTCGAATCCGCAGCGTTGTAACTGAACGAAACGACCAGTGAGCCAGACCCGGTTTCAGTAGGATCTATGAGCGTGACTCCACCGGCATTGAAATCCAGTGCTTGCTCTACCGACAACAACGACGTGAATACCTGGTCGCCGTAGTCGTAGTAAAAGCCTGAGACGTTGAATCGAGTCGGCGTATCACCCAGATTGAAATCGTTCTTCCAACCTGCTTCGTACACAACCACCTGTTCCTCATCGTACGTAGGTGCGACAGGCAGACCGGTCTCGCCGGTAAAGGTGTCATTGAATCCACCTGACTTATGGCCAGTTGAAATCATCGCATAGCAGAGAGCGCCATTGCAATCGTTCTCAATCCTGAATCGCCAGTCCAGAAAATTGTTCTCCATCTCACCGTACTGAGGCGTGATTGAGGAATTTGGATTGATGATGGCTACGAAACTGAATAGGCCATCCGGCGGACAGTAAAAATCGTCTTGATTCTGAGTATCGAAGCATGCCACCTTATCTTCTTGAGCAGCCCCACCACCGTAAGTGCCTTTGGCAAAAATGTCCAAAACATTGTCCCGAGCTCCAAACGATTTAATGCCGTCGTAGTAGAAAGCCAGATACTCGTCGTCTGAAACGGTGCCATCTCCATCCGTATCGGGGTCGAAAATGGTTCTATCTCTAGCGGCAAATTCGAAACCCTCTGTGCCAAGACGCACGCCGCCACAACACGAGAAATTACGTCCACCCAGCGCAAATGCATAGCGTGCGTTTACTCCCTCCCGACTTTTTTCGTCAGCCGTGAACCTCAAGCCCGCGGTAAGACGCGTCTCCTCTGTCCAGTGATAGGTGACGTCGCCGTAAGCAGAGGTCGAACTGGAATCCGTATCTGGCTGATTGAACTCCACTCCTTGGAAGAACAAGCCGCGATCACCGACTGAACCTAGGAATGTGTACTGATTTTCCGTGAACCAGAAGAGTCCAGTGGTCCAGCTCCACGCACCAGTATCTCCGAACAGTCGCAATTCTTGAATATCCGACACACTGTCAGTGATAAACTGGAATCGTGACCAATTGTCATAGATCTCATCGACAGGTTGTAATACGTTTGCTACACCAGGCCAATCAGGAGCCAGCGGTGTCGCTGCATCGTAGTTGTAAACAAGATCGCGTCGGCTGACTTGGTACTCTACTGTTCCCCAATTCAATTCATAGTTGATTTGGAGTTTTGCACCCCAATGGGTCGTATCAAGCTTGGGTGTAAACGCTCGAGCATACACATCTCTCGGATCGTCAATGTCTTCCGGTCGTACGCCGTTGCCCAGTGGATTGGCGTAGTTCGTACCTGTCCAGCCAGTGCCTTGTTCGTGTATGTCGTCGTATGCAAAGAGAACCTGCAAGCGATCCCATTCACCGAGCAATTGGAATCGGTAGCCTTGATTATCAGCTGCTTCTGGTCCTTCTAGATCCAAGGGACCGACATCGTTGTAGTACGAAGAGTGTTCTGTCTTATAGCCCGCGAATCGAACAGCCATGTCATTGCCGAGAGGTAAATTCACGACTCCTCGAGTGACTCGCGCATCGTAATCACCGGTTTCAACTTCGAGCGCCATTTCAGTTCGATTCAATCCAGGTCGCCAGGGTATGATGTTCACAGAACCAGCAGTGGCATTTCGACCACGTAGTGTTCCTTGCGGTCCCACATTGACTTCCACACGGGCAATATCGAAAAAGGCAGATCCGATTCCTGCTGCTCTTGGTAGATAAATACCGTCGAAATGAGTCGCGGCGGCTGGGTCACCAAGTTCAGTGTTGTTCGATGAACCTACACCTCGGATCCAAACCTCAACATTCCCACCTTTGTTCCCAATTTCAAGGCCAGGAGCCAATTCACTCAAGTCTGTGAGGTCCTGAACGCCTTGTTGCTTCAGATCATCGCCTCCGAAGTTATAGGCAGTGACTCCCAAGTCCTGGAGATTCTGTTCACGCCGCTCGACCGTGACGATGACTTCTTCAATGCCATCACTGGCTTGCTCCGTGGTTTCTTCTTCGTCTTCTTCTTGTGCCAACGAGGCAGCGCTCATACATACAAGAATCGAACAGAGGAATGCTCGATAGAGTGTTAATAGATATTCATTTGTTTTCATTC
>MKWU01007490.1_pt1 | contig 10415 bp, 11 predicted proteins | sample 809101 | NCBI WGS metagenome assembly MKWU01 (sample SAMN05860141, study PRJNA318959) | sponge metagenome | host: Aplysina aerophoba | place: Slovenia: Piran, Adriatic Sea, Gulf of Piran | collected 2013-05-07
TGCCGGTTTGCGTGTAGTCGCCATCGGGCGTGATCTGCATCGTCGCGCGCGGGCCGTGTTCGTCGAACCAGCCAACCGTCTTGATGTACTCTTTCCGCCAGCCGTAACGGTACAGGTCGAGCCGATAGGGCTCCACCGCATGGACCCGGTACTCCGAGCGCTCGCCCGAGCGCACCCACTTGGGCCAGGCATAGCCGACCAAGTTGTTCGAGAGAAGCCGGAATTGATACGGCCTGCCTTCCGTGACCCGGACGTCAACGCTCTTGGCGCCGTAGCCTTCCTTGTACAGAGTTACTCTGTACTCGCCGGATTCGACATCGGCGTAGACAGCCCCCGTCGCCGTGGAGTGGGCCTCGACCGAGCCTTTGCTGTTTTCGAATTCGAATAAAACGTCCGGGATGGCGAGATAGCGTTCACAACTGACGTAACCGACAAGCATGCAATGACTCCTTGGATAGGCAAGATTACCAAGTGTAGGGCAAATGGCCTCAGGCTTGCCGGGGCGCCGTGCCTGCGCGCCGGCGGCCGGTTGTGGCGCCGGCGGAGAGTGGCGTCATGGTCGGCATGATACCCGGGCTGCGGGTGAGACTGTTGCCAGAGCCCTCTGCGGACGCCGGACCGGGAGGGAGAGGAACGCCGAACTGGGCAAGAGTGTGAGAATCCTTGCGCAACGGGCCGCGGCTTGACTACCATACCCCTGCCAGGGCGCTCGGAAGTCCTCGGTTATAGGAGCCTCAATGTGCCGGATTCGCCTCGCCGCTTTGCTGTTGATGGGCACTACATCACTTGTTGGGCAAGGCTTGCAAGACAGAGACCGCGCGCTCGGCCGCGGCATGCTTCAGCAGATCAGGAAAGACATCCAAAAGGAGTACTACGATCCTAGCTTCGGCGAGATTGACCTCGATACTCATTTTGCGCAGGCCAACGAAAAGTTGCTGCAGGCGGCCTCGGTGGGTCAGATGCTGGGGATCATCGCGCAGGCGCTGGTCGACTTCAACGATTCCCACACCCGGTTTATTCCCCCGGGCCGCGTAGCTCGAACGGAGTACGGTTGGCAGATGCAGATGATTGGCGACGAGTGTTTGATAACCGCCGTCAAGCCCAAGTCCGAGGCTGAGGCGAGAGGGTTGAAACCGGGTGACCGGATCGCCGTGCTGGACGGCTACCAGCCGACCCGAGAAAGCTTCAAGATGATCCGCTATTTCTACTACGCGTTGCGGCCCCAACCCGGCATGCGGCTGACCACGGTCTCTCCGAGTGGCCAGTCAAGGCAAGTGGATGTACCGGCAAAGATCACGGAAGGGTTTCGCGTTCGCGACCTTACCGATGAGTTCGAGTTCTGGGAATACATCCGTGACTTGCAAAACGAAGGCCGTAAGAACAGGCATACGTATCTCAGCCTGGGAGAGGATGGGTTCATTTGGAAGATGCCGGCCTTCGATCTGGCGGACCGTCAAGTCGAATCGATGATGGGGCGCGCCAAGAATCGGGAAGGCTTTATCCTCGACCTGCGCGGCAATAGCGGGGGATACGTAAAGACGCTGGAAACGCTGGGCGGCTATTTCTTCACTGAGCAACCGGTAAAAATCGCGGATCTCACCGGACGGAAGAAAATGAAACCCCTCATGGCGAAGCCGAAGGGCGGACGGGCGTTCACGGGAAAAGTGGTCGTGTTAGTGGACAGCGAAACCGGATCTTCTGCGGAACTGTTCGCCCGTGTCATGCAGATTGAGGAACGCGGCATGGTGATCGGCGACAAGACTTCAGGGGCCGTGATGCAGAGCCGCGTCCATCGCCATTCCAGCGGAGTCGGCCGTGTCGTGATGTACGGCGCGAACATAACCAACGCGGATGTCATCATGTCCGACGGAGGCCGCTTGGAGCGCGCCGGTGTTATCCCGGACGAGCTGCTGATCCCCTCCCAGGAAGACCTTGCCGCCGGACGGGATCCTGTCTTGGCCCGAGCGGTGAACCTGATCGGCTACGAGTTGTCACCCGAGCAGGCCGGCGAATTCTTCCCCATCGAGTGGGAAGACTAGCCGCGGCTTGATTAGCGCGTGACTTGCGATGTTGCGATATTTATTTGCGAGAACGGCCAGGGATGTCCGGGAGATGCCGGGGGTATTAAAGTCTGTTCAGATGTCAGCGGCTTTGGAGGGGAACATCAACCCGCGTCACCGCTTCGCATGCGAACGTTTCGGCGAGGAGATCCCTGACACGCCGAGCGGCCATAGCGCCGCCTGCGACACCTTTGGAAAGCGGGCGTTCTGGAGGAACCTTTTCCACTGGATCGGAGTCAACCGGGACGGGTGAGCCGAGGAACCTATGACAGCAACTTGCGATCGCTTCTTTGGACTGGCGCAGCGCGGCACTGACGTGCGCACGGAGTTGACGGCCGGCGCGACGACGTTCCTGACGATGGCCTACATCGCCTTCGTCAACCCGCAGATCCTCTCCGACGCCGGCATGCCGTTCGAAGCGGTGTTCGTCGCCACCTGTCTGGCCGCCGCGTTCAGCACGCTGGTGATGGGGCTGTACGCCAACTATCCGATCGCGCTGGCGCCCGGCATGGGGCTCAACGCGTTCTTCGCTTACGGCGTCGTTCTGGGCCTTGGCCACAGGTGGGAGGTGGCGTTGGGCGCGGTTTTCGTCTCCGGTGTGCTGTTCCTCGTGCTCAGCGTGCTCCCGGTGCGGCGCTGGATCGTCGAGGCGATCCCGCAGGGGCTGAAGCTGGCCATCGCGGCCGGGATCGGCCTCTTTCTGGGAGTCATCGCGCTGAAGAACGCCGGCATCATCCAGGCCAGCGAGGCGACGCTGGTCACCACCGGCGAGCTGATGGCGCCGGGGCCGGTGCTGTCTCTGCTCGGCTTCTGCGCGATCGTGGCGCTCGCCGCGCGCCGGGTGCCGGGCGCCGCTCTCATCGGGATGTTGGGGGTCGCTGCCGCCGGTCTCCTTCTCGGCGTCTCCGAATGGAAAGGAGTCGCCTCGCTGCCGCCCGATCCGACGCCGACGCTGCTCGCACTCGACATCGCCGGCGCGCTGCAAACGGGCATGATCGCGGTCGTCCTGACTTTCCTGATCGTCGACCTGTTCGATACGGCCGGCACGCTCATCGGCGTCGCTCACCAGGCGAAGCTCCTCGACGACCGCGGGAAGCTTCCGCGCATCGAGCGCGCCCTGATCGCCGACTCCACCGGGACGGTAGGAGGCGCCCTGCTCGGCACCTCGCCGGTCACGAGCTACATCGAGAGCGCCGCCGGGGCCAGCGCGGGTGGACGCACCGGTCTTACCGCGGTCACCGTGGCCGGGCTGTTCGTCGCCTGCCTGTTCTTCGCACCGCTGGCCGCGTCCATCCCGGACTACGCGACGGCGTCCGCCATCCTCTACGTGGCGTGCCTGATGGCGCGCCCGCTGGTGGACGTGAACTGGCGCGACGTCACCGAATCGGCCGCTGCGATCATCACCGTCATCGCCATCCCGCTGACCTTCTCGATCGCCGACGGAATCGGCATCGGCTTTCTCACCTACGTGCTGATCAAGGTGATGGCGGGACGCCGGCGCGAGTGCTCCCCGATGTTGATCGCTGTGGCGCTGCTCTTCGCGGTGAAGTTCGCCTGGCTGTAACCGCAGCTGTAAACGGCGGTGTCAGTCGCCGAACTGCGTGACCGCCTCAGACACTAGCCTGCATTTCTCACCACGTGGCGAGGTGAAGTGCGTGAGAGGGCCGTCAGGACGAGGCGCGCGCCGCTTGGCGCGCGCAGGCGTACTTGACGGTACGTCGAGCACGGCAAGCAAGCGAAACGAAGTCTTGGCGGTCGCATCGCGTGCTTCGACTGTCGGGTGGTGAGAAATGCAGGCTAGAGATCCTTGAATACCTGAGCCTCGTACTCGCGAGGACAGCACAAATGGTACGCGGTTCTCCCATCGGCCACACGGCGCAGCGTCGTCCGCGCAATCAGATTAGCCGCGCCGGGAAGCAGGCGCTCGAAGGCGCGCGATCGAAGCAGGCGTTCCGTCAACTCCTCGCGCCTCTCGAACCGATCCTGCCGCTTGCGGGCTCTTTCCGCCATGCGGCTCGACATCTTCTGGATGTCGTGCGACTCACGGGCGTTGGCGCAGGTCGCAGGATCGAACAAGACGAGAGCCGAAAACTCCTTCTCTTCAACCGATTGAAGGACCGACGACGAATGAAAAACCCCAATCTTCGGCCTGACGCCGAAACATCGGTCGATGGCTCTGACGATAGATGAGTTGTCCCGGACAAATGTGGGGATGTTGTGCCTTCGAAGATCTCCTACCGGATTCCAGCCGTGATTCCGGAGGTCGTAGAGAACGAGATCGAACCGGTCGCAAAGCAATGACCAGAAGGGATAATACGCATCTGCCGCGAACCCGTTGGCGTGGCTCAAGACCAGCCGAGGACCCTCCGGATTGCCATGCCGCCTGAGCATGATCGGAGTGCCATCCGACCCATGCGCCTCGCAGACGGCAAGCGGCTCTGGAATCCTCCACAGCGAAGTATCCTGCAGGCTCTCGACGCCCTTCAACCGCTCGGACACTTTTCTGCCGGCCGGCGTCCCCACCGGGCGCTCTGGCAGTGTGCCAACCCCCGGTTCGACAGCCTCTCGAGCGCCTTCCCCGCTGCTGATGCAATGCCTGCTTCTCGACCGGCCGAGAGCTGGTTCGGCAGGGTTCCAAAACCGATCCGGTTCTGCTAACCTTGCCGTACTATGCGACGTCAAGCACTTTCCTCACTAATCCTTTTATTATTCTTGGCCGCCGCTCCTGCTCTCGCCAGCCATCCGGACAGTGAAGCGCTGACTTGTGCGGATCGTTCCGTCAGCGCCAAGGCCGTGCGCACGACAGGGGACGTTCGGGCTTTCGTTCAGTGCGCCTACGAGTACGTCCAGGAAATGGGCTTTGAAGAAGCCCGGCGAGCCTTCCACGAAGACGAGCGTTGGAGAAGCGGTGCGTACTACGTCTTTGTCGACGAAGTGACACCGATGAGAGATGCGGCGCAGGCTCTGGTCTATCCCCCAGATCCATCGCGAGAAGGGACGCCTTGGGGCCCCTTCATCGATGCTTACGGCAACGACTATTTTCAAGAGCTGCATCGCATCCTGAGCAGCTTCGATGAGGGCTGGCTCTACTATTCCATCTTCAATCCGGACAGCGGAAATAATGATCCGAAAGCCTCCTACGTCAAAGCAATCGACTGGGACGGCACTCCGGCCGCGATCGGCGCCGGGATCTACCGCCGCGACTTACCGGGCACCTGCCAGAGCGAAGAGGTCAACGCTATGGAGCTCGAGGCCGACCCGTCCGACGAGAGGCTGCAGGAGTTCGTCCGCTGCGCAGCCATGGAGCTGGAGTCGAAAGGGTATTTCGCCACGATCACGCTGGCAACCGATCCACGTTGGAAGCATGGCTCGATCTACTTGTTCGGCCTGGACACCAACGGCTACGCGCTGTTCAGCGGCGATCCCGACATCGGGCAGCCGGGCGCCGGTGCTTCCGAGTTGAACGACATGATGGACGGCCCCTTCGGCGGTCGGGACGTAGTGAGTGTGGGCGATGCGTTCGGGGAAACCCTTCTGTACTACACGGCGCGGAATCCCGGCAACGATGAGATGCAGAACAAGGTGACGTTCGTCAAGAGGGTCGTGGCCAATGGCCTGCCCGTCCTGATCGGAGCCGGTTATTATCCCGGCTATGTGACCCGGCCTGACTACGGGATCTTTCCCTTCTAGCAGGGGTGTGAAGTAATTCCGTCTCCGCGGGCGGCGGAGGCAGCCGCGGCACCGGTTACGCGGAGGCATCGTCGAGGAACCGTGCCTTGCGGGCGCTGTGGGTGTTGCAGGGGTGGAACATCCGGTCCGAGGGAATCAAAACCTTGTAAACGACCACGCCGCCCGACGCCGGATCACGGTTAGCTGCATCAGGGGACAGCCGGAAAAGCACGTTGTCCGCAGCGACATCGGCATGTGTGGCAATCCTTCGTTGCTGCGAATCGGATTTGACGTCCCAAGGCTGATCGAAACGAGTACACTGCGGTCGGGGCACGACGAAACCCATGGTCACGCACTCCCGTAAAACGGACCTTCGGAGGATGACACGCATGCTCGAGACGATCCGCCTAAAGCCCTGGCTCGCCTGCACACTGATTTTGCTGGCAACGGCTGATCTGCCGGCTCAAACTGCCAAGACCACCCTCAATAATCCTTACCGGCTGCTTGAGGAGTGGGGCGATCTGCCGGAGGGCGTTCTTTGGGGGGCGTCGATCGGGATCATCCCGGATGGAGAGGGCGGAGCGTGGCTCCATCATCGATCCGACCCGCCGATCATCAAGCTCGACAGCGACGGCAAGGCCGTCAGTACCTTCGGCGACGGCATGTTCGTCCAGGCGCACGGGTTTTGCATGGACCAAGACGGCAACCTCTGGGCTGGAGACAGCGGGCCTTTCGGCGACGATCCTTCCAAGGCAGGGCGCGGCTATCAATTCTTCAAGTTCAGGCCGGACGGCGAGCTCTTGCTGACGCTGGGCAAGGCGGGTGTGTCCAAAGCAGGCCCCGACACGTTCATTGCTCCGACGGCGTGCGCGGTCGCTGCTAACGGCGACATCTTGATCGCGGATGGGCATTTTCCGCGTCCGTCAACCAGCCAGCAAGACGGCGACCGAATCGTACGATTCACGAGTTCAGGGAAGTACGTCGACTCCTGGGGCCGGAAGGGCTCCGGCCCTGGCGAATTCGACGGGCCTCATGCATTGTCCTTCGACTCGCAAGGCCGGCTCTTCGTTGCCGACCGTTCCAACAATCGAATTCAGATCTTCGATCGCGACATGCGGTTCGTGGACGAATGGAAGCAATTCGGAAGGCCGAGCGGGGTGGCTATCGCCGGGGATGACATCCTGTATGTGGCGGACTCGGAATCGAACAGGAAGATCGCCGGAGTGCTGGTCAATCCCGGATGGAAAAACGGGGTTCGGATCGGAAGCGCCAAGGACGGCTCCCTCTGGGCCTTCATCGACGGTATCAACCCGGAAGGAGTGGGAGCGGACGACTTGGGCAATGTGTTCGCCGGACTGACCCGGTCTCCGCGCCTCAGCCCCCCTCTGTTGCAGAAGTGGGTGAAGGAGTAGACCAGAGCCGGTCCGCCTGGGCATGAATCACGCCGAGCAGATGCAGTGCGCCGACATGTCCGGGGCTCCGTCACAAGATCCGCCGGCAATGTGACGCCGCAGCATCACCATCGGCCTCCGGGAGAGTCGGGCTCAAGACCCCAAGGACGGGCTGGAACTCAGAAATACCAGAGCAGGCTCACCAGCAAGCCGATTCCGTCCGCTTCCAGGTCGATCGGCACCTTGATTCCAAGGTCGTCGTACGGAACAACCCTACCTGCGCTTCTGTAATCGGTGTAGCGCAGTTCGCCCCGAATGGCAGCGTTCCACAGCTTTTTTTCCAGGCCGCCGCCGGTTGTCCACCCGGTGAAACCCTCGTCATAGCTGAACGTTCCCGAGGTAAATTCCTCCGTGGCCGTACATAACTCAGAACTGAAGCATCCGACATAATCCGCACTCAGCGTCGCGTCGAGGCGTCGCAGGCCGGCGAGGGCATACACGCTCAAGCCGAAGCCCGTCGGAATTCCGGCACCCAACCGCACCGTCAAGCCATAGCTTCTGTTCTTTTCGAAGGACCAATCCTCGGGCCAATTTTCCCCCAGTTGCGAGCGGCTTTCTGAGGCCCCTGCGCCGTCGAAGTGCCCCTGCACCGCACCGCTGGGAAAGGTCAAGTCACCCTCGCCGCTCGCCGCTCAGAAAGACGCCGCTCGGGCCCAGAGGAATGCGGTAGCCAGCCAAGAAACCAACGCCACCTGCCGTGCCGGCAGAGGAATCGTCTGCCCGATATACCCTTCCCTTGCTCGGTGAAATGTTGCGCGGGTCGGTGTTGTCGACGGTTTTCTCATAGAAAACATCCAGACGCTCGGCCATCACAGGAACACCGACATAGAACCTCGACCCCTGAGCAAGCGCCGTGTCCGTGAAAATCCAAAACACACCGGTTACAAAAAAAATGAAAACGAAACCGATTCTCAGACTCAGAATGGCCTGTACAGTGCTCACCAATTCCTCGGCGACGACAACAGCGATTCTGCGCTGCTTCATCTTGAAGTTGCCCTGTGTTTGCCCGGGTGCCGCGGTCTGTTTAACCTGGAAAATTCGGGAGTGGTTCCTATTCCGGCCGACAAACGAAAGCCTGAGCGTAGTGAAGACACTGCCGGATGACGGTGTTTCAACACGAAGGGGATTCTCAGTGTGATGGGCCACACGATATCACAGACTGTTCTGCTAAGGTGCTAATCATGCGAAGAAGTGTTCTCGTATGTGGATGGGCTCTCGTGCTCGCGGCCACGGCTTGGGCATCGGACGAGCTTTCCAATCGGCGCGCTCCGGGTTTTTCACTGCCCGACTCGGACCTGAAACATCACGACCTGTACGACTATCGAGGCAAGGTCGTACTGCTCAACATCATGAAGACCACCTGCCCCCACTGCAGCAGTTTCTCGAAGGTGCTGTCGCAAGTGCAGCAGAAGTATCAGGACCGGATCCAGGTGCTGTCGATCGTGAATTCATCGCCTGAAACCCAGGCGACCGTGGCGCAATATCATTCGCGGAACAACCTGCAAGACAACGTGATCCTGTTCGACTGCGGACAAGTGGCGATCTCCTACCTCAAGCTCACTCCGGAGCGGCCAAGATTCGAAGTACCCCACGTTTTCATCATTGATCAGAAGGGCTGGATCAAAGAGGACTACCGCTACAAACTGTCGAATCGCGGCATCTTCGAAGGTGAAGACCTGTTCCCTATCGTAGAGAAGTACGTGTCCCAGACTCCTGCGCTGCAAGCCGATGCTGAACCCTTGCCCCGCCCGTAAGCCTTCCAGGTTATGCAGTCGAAGATGAGGAAGAACGGCCGTGATACTTGATGCACGATGTGACAGCGAGAGGGTAACTGTTTCTCGGGCGATTCTTTGTCGCACGGCGCCGGACAACTTCCGATGGTTTTTCCGGGACCAGGATCACGAGACACGTGGAAGGTGGAAATGAAACTCCTTCGATGCTCCCTGCTCCTATTCTTCTTCCTGTCCTCGTACAGTCCTCTGAGCGCTGAGAATACTGAAGGAGATGGGGAGTTCTTTGTCGGTTTTGCTGGATCAGCCGTTTTCCCATACGACCCCAAGCGTCCATCGGACGCCGGTGGCGCGGGGGGCGATTTCAAAGCGGGAGCCGGATTCTCGGCGGCATTCGGCTACTCTTTCAAGGAGGGATTCTCTACCGAGATGGAATGGGGTTACCAGAAAGCCGCTGTCGGTGGTCCCTCTGTAAATCTCTCCCAGGGCTTCAATTCGGGCTCCACAGGTTCTGAAGTCTCCGCCCGTATCCCGATCGGCATAGGGATCGACGGAGACATCAAGACCCAGTCCCTGATGGGCAATGTCTACTACCGCTACCCCAAATGGAAAGTGAGTCCCTATGCCGGTTTCGGCCTGGGATCCTTCTTCCATGATGGGGTCATCAACTCCACCGTCACCTTGGAGACCGTGCTTCCCGACTTCCTCACCGGTTTGGTAGATTCCCCCCCACCCGGCTCTGGAAACACCAGCGATCCGCTCTCCCTCATGACCACGGTCACCTACGACGACACCCGGTTTGCCTATCAGATCATGGCAGGCCTCTCCGCTCGAGTCTCACGGCGCATGGAGTTCCGCTTCGGCTATCGCTTTCGCTCAAGTCGAGGACAGCCGATCGATTCCGACCAGATTGAAGGAGGCGTCCGGTTCCACCTGTAACGCGGCGCTTGCCTGACAAACGCCAAGGTTACACCGGCGCCTGACTTCGCGCCGCGCATCATGAGACACGAATCACGGCCTTTTATTCCACTCCAATGCTAGCGAGGAAGTCCTCAGACCGACAAGCAGGACAACTGATCGACGCGTCAACTTGACTCGAATGTGAACCTTGGCAGCGAAGAAAAAAACTAGAAGGGGAAGATACCGTAGTCGGGCCGGGGCACATAACCCGGATAATATCCGGCTCCGATCAGCACCGGCAGGCCAAAGACCACCACCCTCTTGACGAACGTCACCTTGCTCTGCATCTCGCCGTTGCCCGGATTCCGCGCCGTGTAGTACAGCAAGGTTTCCCCGAACGCATCGCCCACGCTCACCACGTCCCGGCCCCCGAAGGGGCCGTCCATCATGTCGTTCAGCTCCGAAGCGCCGGCGCCGGGCTGCCCGCTGTCGGGATCGCCGCTGAACAGCGCGCTGCCGTACGTGTCCACACCGAACAAGTAGATCGAACCATGCTTCCAACGCGGATCGGTCGACAGCGGGATCGTGGCGAAATAGCCTTTCGA
>MKWU01007491.1_pt1 | contig 10415 bp, 4 predicted proteins | sample 809101 | NCBI WGS metagenome assembly MKWU01 (sample SAMN05860141, study PRJNA318959) | sponge metagenome | host: Aplysina aerophoba | place: Slovenia: Piran, Adriatic Sea, Gulf of Piran | collected 2013-05-07
CGGCCAGCGACCGGCCGCGGGCGCCCGTGCAAACGGGCCAATCTGCTAGCGCCGTCTCGGAATCTGGTCAGCGTCGGTATTGCCATGTACCTCACTCCACAGTTCAATGGCTCTCAGCTTGCTTCGGATTCCCGCCGGGCTGAAATCGTCGATCACGTCCGGCGCGGCGCCGGCGCCGCCAGGACCTCCGAACGTGTAGATGTCCATAAGAAGGAGCTCGAGTTCCTGGCCGGGAATCGGCAACTGCGTCCAGCTGTGCTGAACCAGGTCTTCCCAACCCCGGTCGTCGAAGTACTCCGTCCCGTTACCCATCATGAAAAGCTCCATGCGCTTTTCGTACTTGTAGGCTTCCCACAGGTCTCCGCAGGAACCATCCGCCATCTTGGGTACGCAACGGTCGCCTCCGGGCGCCACGCCGTTCACATCGGTAAACGGCGGGAGTTCGCCGCTACTGGTGCGGTACTTGTTGACCGTTTCCATCGTGGCCGCCTTGTCCCCCATCCAGTAGTTCGCTTCCGCCACAATGAACTCCATCTCCATCGGCGTCACGTTGGGCCAGAACGTTTCGTAGCGGAAATCTTGCCACAGATACTCCCACCGAGTGTCGATGTAATGGGAGTAGTGGTAGATGCCGCGGTCGGCCGGGAAGGGGCTGTTGCCCATGAACGTCTGGTGCTTCCCGTCGCTCGTCGGAGAGCCCGCGGTGATCCGGCGGTCGTCGGTGTCGATTTCGAAGGGAGTGCGCTGGTCCAGCGGCGCGGAGATCCATTTCTGGTAGTTGCCCGACGCATCCGACGGGCCGATCCTGCGGTAGTCCGTGCGGGACCAGCCACGAATGTACGAGTAGACCTTCGGCCACATGCGCACCCAGCTGGTGCTGCCGCCTTGCACGTACTCCACTCCGAAGGTCTCATCGATACCGGTGGTGGCGTCCGCGAGGATCGCCGACCAATTCAGTGCCTGCTGGTCCGCCAAGGTCCGCGGCATCTGGGTGCGGTAGCGCGTGCGCATGGCCCGCGTCACTTCCGCCATCCGCGGACCGCTCCAGTCCCCACCACCTCCGACCCAATCCGAGGGTATGGTGAAGGATGCGCTCTGGGCGCCCTGGATCACCTCGGCAAACTTCGCTTCGGCCTCCGCCCACATCTGGTTGTAGTCGATGGTCTCGAGTGCGCTGATATCTTCCTCCGTGGTGGCGTCGTCGATCACGAAGGACCGGTCGAAGGTCACCGCCAGTGTTGCGAACGACAGCCCCTGGATCAGCTTTCCGAAGAGCACCAGTCTCTCCGTATTGTCCGGCCCGCCAGGCTCCTGGATCCGCAGTCCGTCGTTGATGGCCTGTAGCCCGGACCGCACCGCCGCGAGTGACCCGTAGGAACGGTTCCAGGGATTGGCAGCTACGGAGCGGCTTCCGTAGGTGGGTGCGTTATTCCAGGCAATCCGCGGCTCCGAACAGTTGTCGCGCATCCCGAAGTTGCCCCAGGACGAGGTGTGATTGTCGGCGACGCAACTCATCACCATGTTGGGCGTCGTACTGCTCTGGTTGGACCACCAGTTGCGATACGCGCCCGATACCAGCGCCTCGACATCACCCGGGGTCCGGATGGCGCGTTCCCGGTCGGGAGCGTTCAGGTTGGCGACTTCGAGGTCGACGCACGCGGTTCCGGCGAGCAACGCTGCCGCACAGAGCCCCAGCATCGGGTTCAGTCTCTTTATGTTCATCATTGGATCTGTATCCCCTTTCTGCTAGAAGGTCAGCTGCAGGCTGACGCTGAGCCGACGCGGATTGGGCTGTTGATAGCTGTCGTTCCGCGAGACGAGGCCGCCCACCTCCGGGTCGAAGCCGGTGTAGCCGGTGAATGTGAACAGGTTGCGGCCGATCAGGTTGACTTCGGCGCCCGCCACACGGCCAGCGAAGATCGCGTCCAGCCAATCGGGATTGAGCGCATAGCTCACCGACATCTCACGAACCTTCAGGTAGTCCGACCTTTCGATGAACCAGTCGTTATCCGCGTTGGTGTTGTATAGGATCTGGTAGTACGCCACCGGCTTCTTCATTCCGTCCGACTTGCCACCCTGGTCCATGTCGCCGGAGCGGTTGTCGCGGTACGCCCACTGGCGGGTGCCGTTGTACACGTCCACTCCCAACTCGCCGTCGAGGAGCACATACACCGCCAGGCCGCGCCACCTGAACGTGTGGGTCATATTGTAGTTGAGGTCGGGGGCGGTGTTGCCCAGGTAGAGGAAGTCGGTGCACCCGGGGTCGCCCTGGCGGCGTTCCACGCACTCCCTTTCCCCGTCGGTGTAGTTTTCGCCAAACGACCTGATCGGCAGACCCCACCTGAAGATATCCTGGCCGGTCTGGCCTTCGCTGGTCGTCCCCCACATGCCTTGCGCGATCCCGTCGGTATAGTTCGCGCTGCCGGTCCAGACCATCAAGCCATCGTCGTTCACCTGGAACTGGCTGCAGTCCGAACCTGTGGGAAGGTCGTCGCAGGTCTTGGCCCACTTGACTCCGTAGTGGGCGCCGTAGACCTCGCCCTCCCTGTAGTAGAAGCTCCCACTCCGGTAAGCGGGGCGGTTCAGCTCCGTGATCTCGGAGCGGGACCGGTCCAGGTTCATGCGGATGTTGTACCCGAAGTCCCCGGTAGAGAGCACCGGCAACTCCACGGAGTACTCAATGCTGTTCGACTCCAGCGTTCCCGCATTCTGCACCTGCGAGGTGAACCCGCCGCGCGAGCGGGCCAGCGGCACGCTGATGATCTGGTCCGTATCGCTCTTGAACGAGTAGACCAGGCTGGTAATCACCCTGTTGAAGAGGACCATGTTGAGCCCGAACTCATTCTCCGTGGAGCGCTGCGGGCGCAGCTGCTTGTTGCCCTGCGCAGCCTGGGAGATCGTGCCGGAGCCGACGGAATAGGTCTCGTACTGGTTGGCGAATTGCGGCCGCCGTCCCGCGGTCCCGCGCGACCAGTGCAATTTGAACTCGTTGATCTGGTCCGGAAGCGGCCACCAGGCCTCGAGCGAGGGACGGTAGGCCAGCGATGTCCGGTAGTACGTCTGCCAACGCTGGGCTTCCCCGAACAGGCTGGAACCGTCCTGGCGAACCACGCCGTCGAAGATGTACTTGCCCTGGTAGTCAAGCCCGGTGATCAGGAAGTAGCCTTCCTCACGGGTGGTATTCTGGTTCGAATTGACCCTGTGAGACTCTGGGTCGGTGTTGTTGAGCCTCGGCACGCCCGCCGCGACGAACTCGGCGCCGTAAGCGTAGAAGTAGTCGTAGTCCTGCGTTCTCTGCAGGTAGCGCGCGCGCGTCCGGGTGTTGAGATCGCCGAAGGCCCGGCTGACCGACACCGTCACCTCGCTGTTGACGCTCTGCCGGTGGGACTGGCGCTTGTCCATGTACCCGGTGCTCGGCACATCCTCATCTTCGTAGTTGTATGCGATCCCCTCGGGGAAGAGCCTCTGATAGTGGTACGCGTTGCGGTCCACTCCGAAGACGCCTTCTAAGTCCAGCCACGAGGTCGGATTCCAGCGCGTGTTCACCGCCGCCTTGATGTCCTGGTTGCGCGTGACGTAGTCGCCCAGCTCCGCGAAGTAGAGCGGGTTGCTCGCCTGAGCAAGCGCGTCGGGTTCGTAGTAGTAACAGCCATCGTCGGGGCAGGCGTCACTTGGATTCGGGGTCCGGCCCAGGTCCATGCAGCTTTGCCGGTTTGCTTCGAGAACACTGGTGCACGGATCGCGCGCCAGCAGGTCGACGTACGGGCCCATGAAGGTCAGACCGTAGATGCTGACGTTGTAGAGGTCGTTCTCGTTCTGGCTGTACTGCGAACTGAAGTTGACCGTGAGCCCCTCGCGCACCTGGTTGTCCAGATTCATCCTGAACCCCTTGCGCCCGAACCCGTCGAAGTACTGCGGGAAGAATCCCATGTCCCGGTGATGCTCGAAGGAGGTCCGGTAGTTGGTGCCGCCGTCACGGCCTTCAAGCACGCCGTAGTTCGACAGCAGCCATCCGTCCTGGAAGATCCGGTCGACGTGATCGTAGAGCTGGAAGTTGGAAGGCCACGCGCCGTCCACGAAGGACGTGTGGACGCTTCCACCGTTCAGAGCGGGGTTCTCGCCGTCGGGATCCGACAGGTTGGTGATTCGGTTTCCGTTCACGGAGACCAGCTGGCCCTCGGAGTCGAGTTCCCACGGATGGTTCTGAGAGAGGGGGATGCTCCCCACCTGCTGGTCCACACCCGTCTCGTTCCGGTACGTAATCCGGTTGTAGTCCCGACCACCGAACCCCGTGCCCCGCTTGGTGAAGATCTGGATCACACCGTTGGCGGCGCGGGAACCGTACATCGAAGCGCCCGCGGCTCCCTTGATGATCTCGAAGGACTCGATGTCGAGCGCGGCGATGTCGTCGAAGCTGCTCGTCGTGATCACATTGTCCACAATGATCAGTGGAGCCTGGCGAGTCGATGAATTGCCTCCCCAGAGCGAGGTAGCCCCCCGGAGCATGATCTCCGAGGAACTTCCCGGATTGCCGCTGCTGCTCTGCACTTTGACGCCGGCCACCTTGCCCTGGAGCCATCCCTCGGCCGAGACGGGCGGCACCGGAAGGGCAGCGATATCCACCTTGTCGACCGTGAAGGGGAGTTTCACCCTCGGGATTCCGCGTGCCATGCCTGTCACCACGACATCCTGCACTCGGAGCGCGGTGACTATCATCTGCCCGTCCCCCTGCGCGGTCCCGCCGGCCGTCACCGATACCTCTATCGTCAACTCCTCGTATCCGAGGAGCGTGAAGGTCACCTGGTGAGAGCCGGTGGACACCCCGGGGATGATGTAGCGTCCGGACGTGTTGGTCAGCACTCCGCCCTCGGCACCGTCGAGCTTCACAAGGGCGGACTCGAGGATCTGCCCTGAAGCCGCATCGGTGACGAGGCCGGTGATCGTTCCGGTCTGCGCCGCCGCGTTCTGAACGGCAAGCAGGCAAACCAGCCCCGCCACCGGGATGAGAAGGGCCTTCCTCCTCCATTCCCGGAACCTGCGGGAGTTATTCTGTTTCATACCACTCATGGCCACCTCCTGGTGTTTGGCGGATCGATCCCGCCCGCGCTGTCAAGGCCCCGGACCAACCCGACTCCCGATCCGTTACCGGACATAACGAGCATGGACACACCGCAACCCGGTCACCCGACCGGGCCGCGGCACATCCGCACGGTGATACGAGCATAATGGGGAGCCATTTCCAAAAGCGCAAGGACTCTGTCAACGGGGGCCGGAGGGCAGCCAGGCGCGCAGGGGTGCTGGGGAGTCATCCGGAAGGCCCCGGAGTAGCCCGCAGCGCCCGCTCCAGAGGCCGGGCCCAACGCGATCGAGCCGCCGGACGGGCGCAGGGCCGCCTTCATCCGCGACCACAACCTCTGGGTGCGTGACCTTGAGACCGGCGCGGAGAGCCCCCTCACGACGGACGGGGTCGAGGACTTGGGCTACGCGACCAACAACGCCGGGCGGATCCGGCGCGATATGATGAGGAGACGGCGGGACTACTTCGTGCGGCACCCATGGTGGGTGTCGAGCCGCCGGCATACACCATCGGCGCCGGGCGTGGGCCGGTGAGCTGACGGACGATCGAAATGCGCGTGCGCGGGAACAGCCGCAGCATCCGGGGTGTGTAGCCCGGACTGTTCGCTACCCCTGGCCCGAGCACTCCGTTTGCAACTTCTGGTGGGAATGAGCTACCATACGTGAGCAGACAAACCGCGCTCGCCCCCGTAAACCGAGGAACCGACCTTTGGTCAGACAGCTGGTCAACGGCGTGGTGCTGGCCGCTCTTGCGTTTGGACCGCTGAGCGCGCCTTCGCACGCTCAGACGACGGAAGAAGTTGCACGCAAGTGGCGCGTTGCCGTGTGGGCGAAGGCCGGCTACCAGCGGCCGTCCGGCGAGTTCGCCAGAAACCTGCCCTCCGACCTGCCGGAACTCGTCAATTTCGTATCCCAGTTCAGGGTTGATCCCGCCATGCTCTGGGGCGGCGGTGTGGAAGTGCGCTTTCCATCGACCAGCATCACCGCCAGTCTCGGCTGGGAGGTTTCCGGGGTTGCCAACGCCGTCGGGACGCTCGGAATCTGCAACGTGTTGGGGGGACCGATCTGCGAACCGACCCTGGCCCCCACCCGGTTCCAGTCGCTCATGGCCGATGTGCGCTTCCTGATGCGACGGAGGAGCGACCGCATCCGTCCCTTCTTCTTGGCCGGGACCGGACTGCGGCAAATGTCCATCGATGCTCCTTCGTGCGACCAGACCGGGGACGCCCTCCTGATCTGCCAGTTCGCCGTCGCGCTCTACGAGGATCCTTCGCCACACGGATATCTGAGGCTCGGGCTCGGACTCGAGGTTGCCGCCGGTCCGCTGTTGTTGGATGTGGGGGGGAGCGTCGGGCTGGGACAGTATGCGGGCGGAGACGATCGCACCACCAGCAACTGGTACAATGAGATCCGGATCGAGACATCGGCCGGACTCGTCGTGTACTAGGCACGCCCGTGATGAGTACGGCACGTGCGATCCTGACCTTCGCGGCCGTGGGCCTCGCAACCCTCCCGACAGGAGATTCGGTTTCGGCGACGGCGTTCCGGGTGCATGCGGGCCAGCCGGATCCGGTTGTGGCAGTTTGGCAGGATCCGGCGGAAGACGCATTCGAGCGCGGCCAGGAGCTGATTCGGGCCGGCGACCCTGAAACCGCACTGATCCTGTGGGTGTCCCTGCAGGACAGCCTTTGGGCTGCCAGGGCCGAGGATCCGCGGATCGGCGTGGCCTTCGTTCAGACTGTCGTGGAACATGGCCTCGACGACTACCGTGAGGTTGCCACACTGATCTTCGAGCGGTCGTTTTCGGGCCGGGAGGTGGCCAGCGACGCGGCGCGAAGCGAAATCATGGCCGAAGCCCGGCGCACCTTCGCCCTCATCGAGTCGGTGAACGCGGACCACTTGCTGCGAACGGGTGAGACCGACCCCACCGTTCTCGCCAGAGCGATCAAGAGATTCTGGATCCAGCGTGATCCGACGCCCACCACTCCGCTGAACGAGCGCCTGTTCGAACACTGGGAGCGGATCGTGCACGCCCGCCGCAACTACATCTACAACTACAGTTCGCCGTTTCGTACCGACGACCGGGGCACCTTCTACGTCAGGTACGGGGAGCCCGACCGGATCACCGCCGGAACGCTGACAGTCAGCGCCTTCGACCTGCAGTACCGGGGGGTGGCGATACAGGACATTATGACCGTCGATCTCAATCCCCGCTACGAGATCTGGCGGTACGCCAACATCGAGCCTCCCGCGTTCACGTATTTCCTCTTCGGCAATGTGGACCAGACCGGCCCCTTCGAATACGTAGAGGGACTCAGCGAGATCATCGGTCCGACCGCGCGGATGGCGAGAATCAACGGGATCCGCGCCCAATACTACCTGGAACTCTTTTACTACATCGAACTCGGCAAGATGGGGGGACCCTACGGCGCCCGGCTTGACGAGCTGGACCGGCTGTGGGGCGAGGCCCGTCAACCTCCAGCGGGGGTGCTCGAGGCGCGTTCGGTGCAACACGCGGTGGAGGACACCAGGGAGGCGCAGCGATTCAAGGCTCCCTCGCACTCCAGGTTCGACGACTCCCGCAAGAGCGTGCTATCCGCCCAGGTGGCGCGCACACTGGTCGGCCAGGATCCACGCCTGCTCGTCTTGGCGGTGTCTTCCCCGCTGTGGCGCCCCGAGGTAGGCAGGGAGTTGCGGGACGGCGTGTCGCTGGCGCCGTTTTCCGCCGCACACACGGTGCTCGCGCGGGATGGAAACCTCGACGAGGTGGCGAGGGCGGCCATGGTCGAACTGGATATAGAGGGCAACGTGTCCATGCTGGTGATGCGTCACGCCTCCCGGATCGGCCACCTGACCGTCGCCGCGGAGCACATGGTCCGGGGGCAGGACCTTGAAGATGCCGAAGATGTCGGCGTGCTGCCGGGCCACGCGCACTTCGCCGTCGCACGCCCGCTGCGCCGCGATGCGGTCCAGTTCGAGGTGAGCGACCTGATCGTGGGGATCGCACCGGAGTCGCTGGTGGGCGTGGACAGTCTCCCCCTGCCGCTGTTGCCCGCCTCGCGGTTCTGGCGGGCAGACCCGGTGCGAGTGTACCTGGAGATTTACCACCCGACAGGGGTAACCGACGGCGAAACCGGCAACTATGACCTGCGCGTCCTGCTCGTGCCCTTCACCGGTACGGCGACTCCCGAGGAGCTCGCCCGGTCGGACGCCGGTGGTCGGGCCGCGATCGAGATCAACATCGAGTCGCAGGCGCCCACGGGACGCCATTACTTTGATCTGGACCTCCGCAACGAGCGCCCGGGGCCGCTCCAACTGGTCGTCGAGGTGACCGACCGTTCGACAGGGGTCAGCCGGGCCCGGGCTACACCGATCGCGCTGCTGCCAAACTAGGCGGGTCGGGCGCTCAGCAGGTTCGGCAGCGGTGGTTGTTCCCGGAACCCAGCTTCTCCAGCAGCACCACGGTAGCCGGTAGCGGTGAGACGCGCTGCACGGGTCCGTTGGCCATGTCGGCCACCGTCTGCCCGCGGCGGCTCACGGCTCCGATATCGGCGCCCTGCTCCACCAGGTAGAGGATGACGGCGTGGGCGCCGCGGGCGGGCGCGGGGTGGGGGGCGGGGGACCCGGTGTTGGAGCGCCGTGTACCCGTTGTGGTCGCGCTGGTTCACGTCGGCGCCCAGTTCCTCGACCAGGTACCGCACGGCCGGAAGCCATCCGTGCGGCGCGTGCCGGTGCGCGTTGCCCGCGAACCCCTCCCCGTAGCCGACCCCCGACGCCGCATGGATGGGCCATACTCCCGGGCCGCCCGCCGGAACCGGGGGGAAGCCTGATACGTCCGGTGCCAGAGCGCGAAGTGAATCTGCGACTGCGGCGGAGCGCAGCAGGCTGGCGCGAACCTCGTCGTCGGCGGCGGCGAATACCTCGTCCGGAAATTCCGCGCGCGTTTCCTCCGGAAGGTCGTCCAGGACGGAGCGCAGCAGTGCGGTTCGGGCCGAGTCGGCCAGCTCGAGCCAGGTCGAATCCGAGTCGAGCTGCGTGCGGTTCTGGCGGCTCAACTGCTCGTCGGGGGTGAGGCGGCGGCGGGGAGCCGGCGCGAGGGTGGACACCGAGGGATCCGCGCCGTACTCCGCGAGCAGGCGCATCGCATCGACGTCGGTCGCGTAGGCCGCGCGCCAGAAGGCCGTGGCGCCCTCCGTGTTCACGAGGCCGCAGTTGCTGTTGCCGCACCCGCTGTACTCCATGTACCAGGGGTGGACGGTGAGACGGACGTCGGGATCCGCCCCCGCTTCGAGGAGTTCCCGCATCACGTCCAGGTAGGTCGCCTGCTGGAGGCCCATCTCCTGGGGCTGGGGATAGCGGGTGCGGGGTTGCCAGCGCGCGTTCACCGCGGCCCAGAGGGGGGTTGCGCCGTTGAGGGTCGAAGCTGGGCGCGGATCCGCGCCCAGCGCCAGGAGCTTCAGGGCCAGGTCGAACTGGCCGTTGATCGTGGCCATGAGGAGGGGGGTCGTGCCGTCGCTGACCGTCGGCTGGTCTATATCGGCACCCCCGTCGAGAAGCACCTCTACCGCTTCGGTATGCCCCTGGCGAGCCGCGTGCAGAAGGGCCGTGAGACCTCCTCTGGCCGTGATACGCGGCCGACGCGTGTTCCGCTCCTCTTCTTCCTCCTCATCCTCCTCGGGCTCGGGAAGTCCCTCTTCGTAAACCGCCCGCGACGCGCTCACCGCCGCCTGGAACTCGGTGGGCGTCGGTGCGCGGTTGCCGGCCGTCAGCGCCGCCACCGCCTCGCTGCGGCGCCGGCTCGCGAGCCGGTCCAGCTCCGAGATGGTCTGCAGGTCCTCCACCCTGCTGGCGATGCCCGGGTCCGCCCCGGCGGCGAGCAGCGCGCGAACGGCACCTGCGCGGTTCATGGCCGCCGCGAACATCAGCGGCGTCTGGCCCCACGCGGCTTCCCGGGCGTTCGGGTCGGCGCCCCGCTCCGCGAGGAGTGCCACCAGCTCGGCCGAGCCGGCCGCGGCGGCGAGGTGGAGCGGTGTGGTGCCGGTGCCGGCCGCGGCGGCGGCCGGGTCGGCGCCGGCATCGAGGAGAAGACCCGCTACGGCGGCGCTCCCGCTCCGCGCCGCCACGTGCAGCGGCGTGTAGGAGCCGATCCGCGTGACCGGATCGACGCGCGCACCCGCATATAGGAGCATCCGCGCCAGATCGGGGTTGCCGCGCTCGGCGGCCCAGTGCAGCGCGGTCATGCCGTCGCCCTGCGCGGCGTTCACGTCGGCGCCGACGGCGAGCAGCTCGCGCACCGTGTCGATCTCGCCGCGCATGGCCGCGTCGGCGACGGGGGAAGA
>MKWU01007492.1_pt1 | contig 10414 bp, 8 predicted proteins | sample 809101 | NCBI WGS metagenome assembly MKWU01 (sample SAMN05860141, study PRJNA318959) | sponge metagenome | host: Aplysina aerophoba | place: Slovenia: Piran, Adriatic Sea, Gulf of Piran | collected 2013-05-07
ACATACACTGTATAACATTCTGCCATGTGCTGTAGAATGGTGACACTCCCTTACATGTGGCCACACAAGAGGGACACCTTGACACTGTGAAGCAGCTCAAGGCACTCAATTGTGACATCACTGCTTGCAATGGAGTGAGCTACATGCTTTCACCCAGATTGTGTACAAATGGTGTTGCTAATATCTCTTTTCCCAACACACTGCCTGCAGAATGGGTTGACAGCAGTGGATCTGGCCCTACAGGGTAACAGTGATGCGATGGTGGAAGCTCTGTTGGATTGACAGCCTCGGTTTTAATGCCAATTAACTGTAGCTATTTGCAATTTGCGCAGTGTATAATATTATATAATATTATATATAACTTACAGCTATCAAAGTGAGAAAATAGTATAAACGTTAACATGTGTATCTTCACATAGGTATAGTCAACTGAGACCTACAGCATGGCATGCAACTACAGTGCTGGAGGTTATCCATGTGTGTGTCAAATAATAGAGTTAATTAATTCCACAAATTGCAACTGCTGCTTGAGTCCGTACACACTTATATAACAGCAGCTAGCTATGTATTGCTCCAACATATAATAATATCGAAAACTATATTATATGTATACATGAAGTAACACAGATGAACTATAGCCACTAAATCACTCTGTAAGAGGAGTAGGCTGTGTATATAGATCTATTCATTTTGTGTTGCCTTCTCCTGTACATGTATATACCTACACTGGGTGTGTCCAAGCATGCAGCAATATATACATGTACAATATATATATATATGTAATATAATATATAGGTGCATGTATATAGTGGTGCAACCCATTCTTGGATTGGGGGGAACTGTGTATCCTCTAAAGCTAGAGGCACAAAATGAGATTGTTTTCTTTAATTAGCTGTAGCTTATAAAAACATGGCATTCTGTAGATGTATAATTATAAATAGCTATTTAATCACACGCCAGATACACACTGCCACACCATCAAGCTCCTTTTTCACCTTAGCAGACTATAAAAATGCAAATTTCAGTAAGGAAAATAAGAGAAGAAATGAGATGTCACTAACATATTATGTTAGTGGCATCTCTTTTTTCTCTTAGTTTCCAAATGTAGCTAGCTAGCTAGCTATGTAGCTTTAAGACAATTAATAACTTGTGCAGCAATTCATCATACCATATCAATATTATATGTGTACATGTGTAATGTGTACATGTCATGCTCACATTATATAGCTAGCTATAGTGGCAAAACTACAGATTAATCTGATAATGATCAGTAACCCTGGCTAAGCAACCTCTGATTCTCATGCTGAGGTCACTGATGTTCATAGACATATATCAATCAATTGATCAATCATTATTAAAGTGCACCATGTACAAGAAGTCCAATGTAGCACTAACACATGTCATACAAGTAACTAAGAATCATACACTAAATCTTGCATACCACATTGAGCAGAGATAGTTGAGAAGAGTATAATTAGTGCATGCTGTAGCCAAAAGAAAGGCCGCCTGCTTGATGAGACTCTGCCCTTGAAAGCCGTCACACTGGCTGACTTCCTCCACCAAGGGTCGCCTGAGATGGTCCCAGGCCGGGCACTGTAACAGCCAGTGGAAGACGTCTTCACCTTCTTCACTCTGGCAATCCTTGCATGTTCTCTCCTTCTTCTCCACTCCTTGCCAACTTCCCACCTCTATCTGGAATGCTGTCGTGCCCCCTCTGAGCTTGATCATCATTCTCGACACAACTCGACTCCAATTCAAGGGACGCAATTTCCTTCATCATCCCCAGCTTTGGTCTCTCCTCCAACTCCTTCATCAACATGCTCCTCACCTTCCTCCAGGCAACACTTGACAGCATATACCCAATCAGGCTCTTAATAGCATCTCCTCCTATATATACCTTGCCACTCGAACTCACCAACACACTTCGCCATGTTCTTCACCCAGATTCCCTTGCCACACTCTATTGCTTGTCTCGCTATTATTCTCAACAACCTCCCCTCATACATCTCATTATTCAAAACCTTCAACCAGAACTTCACACAACGCATCTTTGCCTCCCACACAACAGGCAGAGCCTCCACTTCTCGTAGCAATGAAGCCTTGCGATGAAGTGTGCCAACTCCGAAGAACATTCGTAGAGCCCGCAGCTGGACTTGCTCAATTGGTTCTAAGTGCCTACTGCATCCCCATATTTCCACACCATACATCATGCTCGACTCCACTATAGTGACCCCCACAACTTCCAAAAAATTCCAATTCCTATATCACCAATCTCTGGCATATATAATAATAATTATACGTATCTAATACATCGACGGCGAAGTGTATAAACAAACATTATTCAAGTGCACCACGCACCAATAGCCAGGTGCTAGCCTAGCTATGTAGGATAGCACACGGGTAGCCATATAGCTAGTGGTTACATGCATATGCATGCATACACATAGGTGTATGGCTGGCGTCTGGTGCTACAAGAGCCTGGGTAAAGAGTGACGATCAAAGGTAGCTATATATTAGCCTTTAGCTGCAGACGAGCGACTACGTATAAAATTATATAACGTATACGTATACGTACATACACCCGCCATTTTGCTGGCGGAGGGGGGGTCTAGCTAGCTATAGAGCCCCATCTTGAAGTTGTAATGGATAATCAATCAGCTGGAGGCTTTCTCAGCCATGGAAATCTAGCAGAAGATATCTTAGATGAACTAGAAAGTGACTCTGACGAGGAAATCACCGATGAGGATAAGGAAGCCAAACGCAACCTTTCTCTGGGCACACCTGACGAGTATGTGTAGCTATCACAGCTAGATAGCTACGTGTAGATACTCTACACTACGCGTAGTATAGAGTGTCTATAGAGTATGGTCTATATATCTGTCACAAGTGTAACCCAGTAACTATATATATATATATTTCGCCATTTTCTTGAGGTCTATGATATGTGGTAGCTATCCCGCATAGCTACGCAACTTCAATCGGCCACGCGTTTGTCTTCCTGCAGGAGAGAGGACAGAATGTACTCTTGTGTACCATGGCCTGATCCAGACCACGAGGTATGAATGCATTTTGTTGTATAGTTTGGTTGCTAATGGTCAACCTATACTGTATTATGTCATGTGTTCCGTTTGGCCAGGTATCGATCATCATGAGGAGTTAAATACTTACATCCTTTCTTCCAAGACTGAGATGCTTTAGTTTGCTTGTTTTTCCCATAATCTTAGGTGGACGTTAGAGTACTGAAGGCTGCCGTTGAAGGGGACATGAGTGCCATGAGGGAGATGCACGTGTTATCTCCAAAGAGATTGAAAGCTGCACACAACAAGGTACCATCAAGACACTGCAACCCAACTACATGTCTATAGTAGAAATTTACTTCTGACTGATGTATGTATGTGGCATTCTTTTAAATTTGCCTGTAAGCATGACTGTCCATTAATTGTTCTGCAGTATGGCTGGACAGCCCTTCATTTGGCTGGCTTCTATGGAAATGCTGAGATGGTGGTTGAGATGACCAGTGCAAACCACTTTGGTCTACCCCCAGACAAGCGAAACAAGGTTAAGATATGACTGTAAATATAACTTTGCTTATCATTGGAAGTGAGTAATAAAGTAGCTGTGTCGTGAAAATGACTGAGTGTGCTTTGTGCAATAATCATAGTGATGTCAGGTGGACAAATTTAGCTGTTTCTTTTCAAACCAAATTCTACATAGGCTACAATTCTAGGGACCACTTGTCAAGTGCAAGCTATGATCCAGTATAGTTGTTGCAACCACAAAACACACTTCAACTAATGCTAAAACTGTAGAATTGCCACTCCTCTTCTGAATACTATAGTATGGATGGACTCCAGTGATGGCAGCAGCGTGGGGAGGAAGGGGAGAGATTGTGAAGTATCTTCTAAAAGACCTCCAGTGTAATGTGAATGTCAGAGATGTGGTGAGGCTGAGACTAATTTATAAAAATACTGTGCTTTGCATAATTGCAAAAGATAGTGTATTATGCTTTATATGGATACCTGACCGTGTATGTGTTCTTTGTGAGCTGGTACTAACTGTTTAAACTCTGAGGAAACAACACAGCTCAGGAGAAAGGCGACATGGGAAAAAGGACCGACAACCGAGCCCCGAACCCATGACCTACACTCTAACGCGGAGTTTCAGCCACTTGAGCTACGGAATCGGTCACGCTCCTTCGTCCGACATTGCCCCGTATGTACCAGTCACGGGTGTGCCGAATCCACGACCACTTAATACCCGCGACCTCGAGGCTGGCACTTGTATGCTGGATGGTAGTCAGCCTGCAAGCCTGAGGTGGATGGTGTAACTGCCTCTTCTGTCTCTAGTGTATGTGTTCTTTGTGATCTGGTACTAACTGTTTAAACTCTGAGGAAACAACACAGCTCAGGAGAAAGGCGACATGGGAAAAAGGACCGACAACCGAGCCCTAAACCCATGACCTACGCTCTAACGTGGAGTTTCAGCCATGTGAGCTACGAAATTTCTCCTGAGCTGTGTTGTTTCCTCAGAGTTTAAACAGTTAGTACCAGCTCACAAAGAACACATACACTAGTGACAGAAGAGGCAGTTACACCATCCACCTCAGGCTTGTGGGCCGACTACCATCCAGTATACAAGTGCCAGCCTCAAGGTCGCGGGTATTAAACGTTTGTGGATTCGGCACACCCGTGACTGGCACATACGGGGCAATGTCGGACGAAGGAGCGTGACCGATTCCGTAGCTCGCGTGGCTGAAACTCCGTGTTAGAGTGTAGGTCACGGGTTCGGGGCTCAGTTGTCGGTCCTTTTTCCCATGTCCACTTTCTCCTGAGCTGTGTTGTTTCCTCAGAGTTTAAATGGATACCTTACCATGTTATGCAACAAAATGCCAGTTGTGTCACTGTGCAACTGGTTGTATAACTGTTTGCGAGTGATAGAGAGTTGCCCTGTTGGACATCAGGACGAATAGCCCGGTTAGGAATTGAAGATGACTGTAATTAAATGCTTGACAGGATTTCCCATTATGCAGTTAGAAGGCAGCTAGAGGCTGCCTGATAAGTCAAGAGGGGGATATGTACTGCCTGGTAGGCTACTGGTTGGTATTACCCAATTAGCTCATGTGCATAGGCACATTTTATTTGGCCTTGCAAGTGAAATATTGAAATCAGAGCACAAATAGTGAGCAAGCAAAATATAAGTAGAAACCCTTAGTACACTTGCATGTACATCATATCCAGATGCATGATGGCAAATCGAACCCTATGTGCATGGATGACTTAGACAATTGTAATTATTCATTTATACCGAAACGAGAATTTGGAGTGTAATATGTATAACACTTTTGCCCAGGATGGCCGGGACCTCCTGCATGCATGTGCAAGGGGCGGTAATGAGGATCTGGTCAAGTGGCTTGTCCAAGAGTTTGAACCACCAATGACACTAACAAAGGTATGCATTTGGAATATTTGGATGCGCAAGTTCAGTGGTAATCCTTGACAGTGTGTCATGGTCACATTGGTGCTTGTTCATCTCTTCAGAATGGTGCTGACGTGTTGATTCCAGCAGCCGAGTCCGGCAATATAGCTCTCTTTGACTGGTTAGTGGAGAAGTACATGTTGGACCCACTTGAGTGGAGCAAGGTGATTAAACACCATAGCTAGTGCAGATGTAACAGATACTGTCTCACCCAATATATTTGAAGCTGTGTGGCAGTGAATAATAGTGTTTCTATCCCTGCGTTAAGGACATGGTGCAGCAACCCTTACACAATGCACTGATGTATGGAAAATTGGAACTTGCCCAGCATATCGTCAGGAAGTATGCAGCAGATGTAAATTCCATTGCACAGGTGTGTATTTGTATGTGCGTCTGTGCTAGCATGCGTGCTGTGTACAGAAGTGGTGTGTCAGGTTGGTGCACTATGTATGACGTGGCTTAATTAATCAATCTACGTATGTTATATATAGTACACTGTAGATATTTTCTATTATTTCATTGCTGCGCATATGTCCATTTTTTCACTCTTGCAGAATGGTGCTACCCTTCTATCTCGTGCTGTGACAGGTGGAAACATGGAAGCCATTGCCTGGCTAACACAAGAATGCAACATGGATATTCGGTCACTTAATGTGAGTTGACCAAGAACACCTTTCTCTACACATGGAAAATACTGAGCTGCTCAAGGTCTGCCCATGTCATGTGCCAGGAAGCAGGGAGGTGGCACTGGCAGCATTGGGTTGATAACAAGTATTTGAGTTACAAAACTCGTGGGATGCCGGTAGGGCGCCCCAAATGCAAACTACTTGTGAGAAATGGTGTCCACATTTGTCATGCCCTTTAGCATCACTCTAAATGCTAGAGTGACCCCAGGGTACACCACACGGTCCAGAAGTACGCATGAATGGAGTTAGGAATGAATGCATCAGGGTTTTAGATACAAACCAAGACAGCTGTGCCTATACATTCACACTCATTGGACGGTTGGCAATTGTAGGGGTAAGTGTTAAGTATTAGGGTGCTTTGCACAGGTTAGAGCCTTGCAGTTTCACAGCTTCATGCACTCTGATACCTAGTTGTCCTAAACCGGCAGCTAGCTAGCTATTCAGTTGCCTAACTGGTGACATAGTAGTTGTTGTTGGCTTAGTTGGTGATAGATTCAGGCATTAACACTCTGTGAAGTCTCCTAAGCATAGGTAAAGACAATTCTCCATGGAGATCATCTTAACAGCTACCTGATTCTCACCAGAAGTGAGAGCGTTGATTCCTGCCAGGGTGGATGCAATTTGTATATAGGTCAGATTTAAAATGAGAGCTGAACTGGAGCCTCTTATTTAACTCATGCGACATCTTCCACATATTTTACTATTCCTGGCAGATCTTAATGGTCATTGCCTGCATCTATATTGATATACAAATTGTCTGTGCCACCATGCCTCCAGGGATTTACCATTCTGCAGTTTATGACATTGGTGCCTTACTAATGTATGCAGGTTGTACGTGGATGGAGTACCTTGCATTATGCTTGCGTGTACCGTCACCAAGAAATTGTTCAATATCTCCTCTCTCTTGGGTTGGATCCCATGACAATTGATAAGGTGTGTTTTTGTGAAGTGAGAAAGCATGTGCTTTATCAGACGTCACTACCGTAACATGAGGGAACAAGGAGGTCTATTCCGTGACAGTGTGCAATGACGTTTCACAACCGGTTTCAGGCAGCTGAACGGATGCGCGAAACATCGTGCACAGTCGCAGCTGTTTCTCGGCTCGTACTTCTGTCGGCTAGACCTTCACTGCAGATCAGGACGCCTCCAAACTTGCTGTTTTAGTCTGTTCGCCTTTCGACTGTTCCTGCGCCTCAACCAGAAGCCACCCTTTGCCCCTCAGGAAGCTTCTCGCTGTCGTTTGCTCTCGTTACTTCAGTCAAGCGGCAGTGCAAGTTTCACTTGCTTCGTATCATTATTGTCTGCTCTCCTTTGCCTTTTCTGTGTCTTAACACGAAGGCACTTCGTTTCTTTGGAACATTTTCTGCCACGAAGCGCAGCGTCTTTTACTTTAGCTACACCGTTGCTGCCTGATTCTGAGCTTGTTCGTACTTTATTCGTATTGCATCATTATGTGTACTTGGAGTACCCTGGTGTCGGGGTCGGACCAGTGCTTTGCCCAATTTCTTGGGTAATTCACTCGGTGGCTGGAGTGATTTGTGCTGGACATTTAAAACTGCAGACATATCACACTCTCTTTACCATTAATTTGAACTTTTCTAAATGCCCGAGTAGCTAGGTAAATGAGTCATAGTCACCTGGTACGCACTAGCCAATTCTCACGATAAATTCAGACGTTTCGGTGACTGTACAGCCACCTTCATCGGTGAATGCCATTCACAAGGTGGCTGTACAGTCACCGAAACCTCTGAATTTATTGTGAGAATTGGCTAGTGCGTACCAGGTGACTATGATTAATTTGAACTTAATTGCACTATGCACTGTGTGCATGCCAAAAACTAATGAAACAAGGGTATAAAAATGTTTCCTTCAAAAACAAGTAGAGATGTAGGGATGGTGGACGGTGTCTCTGATGCCACTGGTAGCTGCATGGAAAAACCAACTGGTGGAAAAAGTCCAGGAACAAGGAGGTCTATTCCGTGACAGTGTAACAACCCGGTCAACATTCGCTGCCTTCAAGACACACTTTGGATACACTTTCACCATCCCTACATCTGGCAACATTTTGATGCGGCACTGCCATCATGGCCTCAACATTTACTGAAATATGTTGATCCAGGATATCACATATATATTATTGCAATAATTAAGTGTCCACCAACTCATGCACGGAAGATCGCTTTGAATTCCATATGGCCGTGGCCAATCACTTGTACTTGGATTGATATCGTGTCAGATAGCAATATAACATGTAATGCAACACATATACCAAATGATTCATGAAAGTCTTAGTTGTATACAGTAGGTATAATATGCATATGTCCTTCATTGCAAATATTAATGCAAATAGTCTTTCAATTAAGTGACTAATGAATAAATCAGTGGAAGCATAGTTAATGAATGGCCTCTCAAAAGAAAATTATACTGACAGTAACTATAGTCACTGACTTGAAATATAATACTTGCTCTAACTATATCTCTTTGACAATCCCTGTATATTCAAGTATATATTATGCTCTACCTGCTGGCGCAAAGATTTGAATGATTGTCTTTTGTGCGTGAGTAGACGGCAGTGTCAGTAAATGTTGAGGTCAATAAAGCAGACCGGTACACTGAGCCTAGCTGCAGCAAAGTGTTGCCAGATGTAGGGATGGTGAAAGTGTATCCAAAGTGTGTCTTGAAGGCAGCGAATGTTGACCGGGTTGTCACACTGTCACGGAATAGACCTCCTTGTTCCTGGACTTTTTCCACCAGTTGGTTTTTCCATGCAGCTACCAGTGGCATCAGAGACACCGTCCACCATCCCTACATCTCTACTTGTTTTGAAGGAAACATTTTTATACCCTTTTCTATATCTTGCTGTGTATTCAGATGACCGGTATAATTATGTAATAATACAGACTCACAGGACATGATTTGACTGATCTTACTCTTGCTTTGTAGTTTGGACTGACATGCCTACATTGGTCCATCTGTGAAGGTCCAGTTGCAATAGTGAAGGATCTCCTAGCACGGAATACATGCAGGATCACCAGAGTAGAGGTTTGTACAGTATAATGCTGGATTAATTCTGATCTACATACCTTCAAAGACTACTTTAGATTCTTATCTAGCGTATCTCAGTTGTTGAAATGTATATTATTCCCATACCCCTCGACGTTTCTAGTAAAATTGAGCACATACCTCTTCATCTGTTTGATTGATTGATTGATTGACTCAAACATAAATATTTATTCATTAGTCCTTTGAGCATTCAGTGCATGAGATCCACATGAATGAAATAAACTAAAAGAAGTGTTACCTCAAAGTCAACTAATCGTTTAACTGCATATATATGTACTGTATATGCGTATGTTTATCTGCCAGCTGGGAGGTTGCCCTGATTACAGACAAGAAAGGACACAGTTATAACATAGACAATGCTGCACTATTCAAACTTATGAGTGTATCTCCTTTGATGGATTAATTACTGTATCTCTTAAAAAACTTATAATAGAAGATCTTGTGAACTATATAAATGTATGCATGTAGGTAATGTAACCCACTAGTGTTCTATAATATGCAAAATGAAGCTCTAGAAGCATGATTTAATGTATGTTTACACATGTAATTCATAGCTTTTCATTGTTATGATTTGCATGTAGTCTCAGCTGCAGCAGCCTGCAGTGATCCTAGCAGCTGCTAATGGGCAGAAGGAGATTCTGGAGTTTCTGCTGAACCACTATCAAAATCTCTGTTCACCCAAGGATACGTCTAGGGTATGAATACTGATTTACAGTAATCCCTTTTGTAACTAATTGGGCTTAGATGCAATTTGTATAGTGGGCATCCATTTTGTTTAATATACCCACTGCAGAATGGGGAAACTCCTCTACTGTCGGCAATCCAAAATGGTCACCTGGCTGTGGTGAAGATGCTTCTTGAGAAGTACCAGTGCAGTGCCAATGAAGTGTATCCAGTAAAGCCAAACTTATTTTCTAGGGTCATGTTTTATTAGATTGTCACTGTGATACTAGTGTTGACTGCTTCAAAGGCTCTGACTATTATTGTTTCTGCATGTATGGATCTATTTACAGAATGGTTTCAGTCCAGTTCTTGCTGCTTCATCAAATGGACACTTGGAGGTGCTGAAGCTCCTTGAGAAGCACAATGGGGACCTCTTCCATACAGATTCTGCCAAAGTATGTAGGTGATGAGTGCTATGACAGCACAAGATGTATTCAATATTATACATGAATGTGTGTATTCATATG
>MKWU01007493.1_pt1 | contig 10413 bp, 14 predicted proteins | sample 809101 | NCBI WGS metagenome assembly MKWU01 (sample SAMN05860141, study PRJNA318959) | sponge metagenome | host: Aplysina aerophoba | place: Slovenia: Piran, Adriatic Sea, Gulf of Piran | collected 2013-05-07
CTGGCGGCGGCGGCGGACGAATACGTGGAATTGTCTCCAGATGGCACAATTCGGGTGGTTAAAGAGGAAGAGCAGGAAGAAGAGTAGTGCAATACCTTATATACGATGACATGGCCGCAACGAGAATCCACGCCAATCAGACCCCTTCGCAATCGCCACTGCACCGGATGCAAGGAAATACCGCAATCTGTTGCATCGCGCCGCTGTCTTTCACCCGATGGATACGCGCCACGCCCAAAGCGCCATTCTGACGCTTCCAAGTCTGGCGAAAGTCTCGACACGTACCCTCTTTTAGAAACAGAGAGATGTATGCTTAAGGCCAGGAAACTGGCATTATGGTAGAGCAGAGAAATCAGAGTGAGATACCTGGATGAGAATTGTCCGCCCAATGTCGTTGACATTCATAATCGTGCTGGCGCTCGCTCTGCCGCATGGCGCTTCTGATGCGTTCTTAGCACAGACCGAATGTGTGCAGCCACTTATTTCAGTTGCTGTCGAGGACAAATGGAACAGCGACTGCCTGTCACGGAGCCGTGAGTACGCCTACGCACGCTACTATACATTCAGCGTACTGCAGCAGTCTGACGTGTCGATAACGCTTGAATCCGAGACCGATCCTTATCTTTTTATCTTCAGCGGCACCGGCGCTGACGCCGACTATCTCACAGAGAACGACGACATAGACGCGAGTGGTCGCAACTTCAACTCACGCATAGCGATAACGCTTGAGCCCGGAGACTATACGATAGAAGCAACAACCTACGAGCAGCCCGCTACGGGCGACTTCACCCTGACCGTGATGGGCATTGGACCACTTGATGACCGTGCCGTTCTCCTCGCCCTCTACAACGCCGCCGGAGGCGACAACTGGCGCCAAAGCGACAACTGGCTAACGGATAAACCCCTATCTCAATGGCACGGCGTGACAGCCGATGCCTATGGACGGGTAACAACGCTGGATCTCGAACAAAATAACGTAGCGGGAGAGATACCACCGGAGATAGGCGGTCTCAGCAGTCTGGTAACTCTCTACCTGGGTGCCAACGATTTGTCGGGCGAGTTACCTGCGAAACTCGGGGAACTAGAATATCTGGTGACCCTGGACCTATGGGGCAATGCGTTCACGGGAGAGATACCACCTGAACTTGGAAAACTGGCCAACTTGAAGACTTTCTATCTGCTGGCCAATGAACTTTCGGGTGAGATACCCGCCGAATTGGGCGACCTCAACAGGCTGGAGGTCCTCCACATCGGGGAAAATCATTTGACGGGTAAAATACCAGCCCAATTTGGAAGCCTCTCGAACCTTCGGGAGCTGATGATCTTCGATAATGATTTGGCCGGCGAGATACCGTCGGAGTTAGGTGGACTTGTCGAGCTTAATCGGCTGTGGCTCTATGAGAACCAACTGACCGGAGAGATACCGCCGGAATTGGGAAACCTCACTGGGCTCACGGAACTTCACCTCTATGAAAATCAGATTGTCGGGAGCATTCCTGTAGAACTCAGCAAGTTGACCAGCCTGACTGAGTTACATCTTCGTGACAACCATCTGACAGGCGAGATACCGCCGGAACTGGAGAACCTGACCAAACTGAGGTACATATTTCTGAGTAACAACAGGTTGGAGGGTCAGATACCACGAGAGCTGGCCAATCTCTCCAGTCTCGCCGCGCTCGCACTTGGCAGCAACCATCTGACAGGAGAGATACCGTCAGAACTGGCCGACATCAAAACCTTGCGGGCGTTGTGGCTAGAGAACAATAATCTAACGGCGCAGTCGTTCTTGCCGAGGCTGAAAGAAATCGTAAACCTGGGGGTTCTTGATATCGGTGGCAATCAGATTGCAGGCGCTGACGTGCTCCCACAGATTGGCACGCTGGCGGAATTGCGAGTGCTGGGACTGCAAGACAGTCAGCTCAGCACTGACCAACTGGTGCCGCACCTAGAGGCGCTCTCCGGACTCGAAATGCTCTATCTCGGCGACAATCGGCTTACTGGTGACCACTTACTGACCAGACTTGCGAATTTGAAAAACCTGCACACTCTGGATGTCCACAACAATCAGCTGACGGGGACAATCCCTCCGGAACTAGGCACTGGGACTGGATCGAGCGCATTCAACAGAAGTTACCTGGACCTCAGTTACAACCAATTGACCGGGCAGGTGCCGCCTGAACTTGGCGATGCAGATGACCTTGAATATCTGGACCTCAGCAACAATAGGTTGACGAACCAGATCCCCAGCAACCTCACAGAACTGGACAAACTGGAAACCTTCCGCTTCCACAACAACGCCGGTCTCTGCGCCCCAAATGACGAAGACTTCCAGGAATGGCTACGATTTATAGTCAGGGTCGAGGGTCCAACTTGCGACGACACTCAGACAGACCCAGATCCCACACCGGAGTTGTCCGAATGCGTCGAGCCTCTACCCGCGGTAGGCGTCGTAAATGCCATGTGGAATACCGACTGCACTTCCGACGTAACCGCACCTCAAGGCAGGGGCGACAGGTACGCCCGCTTCTACACCTTCATCCTCTCCGCCGCATCTGATGTGACCATCACGCTCAGCTCGGAAGAGGATGCCTTCCTCTATCTGCGCACTGGGACATCCACTGACGGCCCTGCGTTTCATGAGAACGACGACTACGATTACCCGGACTCCACCGACTCGAAGATAGAGGCAACTCTCGACGTCGGCACGTACACCATCGAGGCCACCACCTACGCCGCCGGAGTGACCGGAGACTTCGCCCTCACCATCAGCGGCATAGGGCCGCTCGAAGACCGCGCCGCCCTCACAGCCCTCTATAACGCCACCGAAGGCGACGACTGGGAGGACAACGACAACTGGCTTACAGGCGCTCCATTAGACGAATAGAACGGCGTGGAAACCGACGTAAACGGGCGCGTGGTCATTTTGGATCTGGCCGGAAACGACCTGGTCGAGCACATTCCGCCGGAACTGGGCGAGCTCAGCGAGCTGGAGGTCCTGGAACTAAACAGCAATCTGTTGACAGGCACCTTACCGTCCGAGCTGGGAATGCTCGGCGAACTGGAGCACATGGAACTAGTACCAAGTCCACGTGATACTGGCACAAGTATAAGATATGAGTTAAATTCGGGCACATCTTACAGCGAGGATGTAGCCGAATATGACCGCAAGCAAGTACAGAGTTGAGTTGACCGATTCCCAGAAGCGCCGGCTGAGTGAAGTCGCCCACCGTGGCAGATCGCAGGCCCGCACGGTAAAGCGAGCGCTGGCGCTGCTCAAGGCCGACGAAGGACAGATTGATAACCGAATAGCAGATGCGTTGTCTATAAGCAGGTGCACGGTCGTCAGGATACGCAAGCGCCTCTGTGAGGAGGGTCTTGAGAGCACGTTGGTCGATCGAGCGCGGCCCGGTAAGCAGCGCAAGTTGGATGAGCGTGCCGAGGTGCACATTGTAGCCATAGCATGCAGCGACCCTCCTGCGGGTCATACGCACCGGACGCTGAAGCTGCTTGCGGACAAGGCTGTGGAGTTGGGCTATGTAGAGAGTATAGCGAGGGAGACGGTGCGTCAGAGCTTGAAAAAAACGAACTCAAGCCCTGGAGGAACAAGGCGTGGTGCATCCCGGAACTGAGCGGGGAGTTCGTGGCAAGGATGGAAGATGTCCTGGACCTGTATGAGGAAGAGCACGACGCTGAGCGACCTGTGGTCTGCTTCGATGAGACATCCAAGCAGATGATAGGACACACGAGAACGCCGATAGTCGCAGAACCCGGGAAATTGGAGCGCATAGACTACGAGTACAGGCGCAACGGAACGCGCAACCTGTTCGTGTTCTGCGAGCCGAAGGGAGGTTGGAGACACGTGGAGGTTACGGAGCGGCGCACAGCAGTGGACTTCGCGCATCAGATGCGATGGCTGGTCGATGAAGCATATCCCGATGCCAAGGCGGTCAGGGTGGTGCTGGACAATCTCAATACTCATAAGATGGGTTCGCTGTATGAAGCCTTTGAGCCAGCCGAGGCGCGGCGTATAGCGCGGAGGCTGGAGTTCCATTACACGCCAAAGCACGGGCGTGGCTGAATATGGCGGAGATAGAACTGATTGTCTTCAGCAAGCATTGCCTGAGGGGTAGAGTAGCGAATGAAACACAGTTGAGACGACAGGTAGCCGCACTCGAAGCCGAGCGCAATGATGCCGGAGCCATTATCCACTGACGCTTCACCACTCACGATGCCCGCCATAAACTTCATCACATATATCCACTAAATTCATATTGAACAGGTACTAGAAGCGAGAAGGCGCTTGAGGCACTGGAGTGGCTGGTCTGACGGAAAGCGAAGAGAGCGTTATGACTATGGGACTAGCCGTGAGGCACGCTCTCAGGGGTTATATGGACTTCGGCGGACGGGCCACAAGGGCAGAGTTCTGGTGGTGGGCCCTGACGTGGGTACTGGTATTCATCGGAGCGAACATGCTGTCCTCACTTATCGAGAGGTTCTCCGTTAGCTGGGGTTTCCTTTTATGGGTCCGCGCCGCGTTGGAATGGCTTTTGCTTGCGTTCCTTGTGGCGACTCTGATTCCGAGCCTGGCGGTGACCGTGAGGAGTCTGCACGATACGGGCAGGAGCGGTTGGTGGCTGGCGGTGTGGCTGACCGCTTTCCCGGCGTCCTGGATACCGTTCGGCTTCGCCTTCATTCCCGCCCTTGGAAGTTCGCTTGCGTTCGGAGACGCTAACTGGACACCGGTGATAGCGATGGCGCTGTTGGGCGGAGGATGAAGCCTGGCGGTTCTGGTCTGGTCGGTACGGTGGCTGGCGGGACCGGGGCAAAGAGACGCCAACCGGTTTGATCGGGAGAGTAGGGCTGCGGTGCCGTAATACCGGGGCGTTCCGGAGACGCGCGGCGTCTGCGCTGAGTACGGGACCGCGACCGTCAGGAAAGAAATAGCGCCCCAGCGGTCCTGCCGCCTATTGCCTCGCCACCTGGGCGAGAGTCGCGCCCGCCCGAAAGCGCACGCGCGTATGCGCGGGAACCTTGATCAGATCCCCGCTGCTTGCTCCTCTTATCGGCCGCACCCTGCGCGCCTTCACCTCAGCGAGCTCGAACGTGCCGAAGCCATTCAGGACGATCCTGTCTCCCGCGCGCATCGCGTTGGTTACGCTCTCCAGCACGGCGTTCAGCGCCTTCTCTCCCTCGCCATTGGAACAGTCCATTGCCTCTGCAACTCTCCGTGACATCTCACCCTTGCGTATCGTATCGCCCATATTCTCGTATCCTGCATTGCTTTTACCATTCTCGCTCCACGAGCTGATAGTGGTAGGCAAATGTCCAAAGCACCTATAATCCCCATACGAAAAGTCCCTTCCTCCTCGATGGGGGAATACTAGGATGGGGGTGGAATCACAACCGCAAGCACGGCCATCTCCAAAACCTACTCCTGTCAGCCCTTGATGGGGGAAGGTTAGAGCCTGTCATGAGCCTGCCGAAGGGATGGGGGTGAAATTGCTATTCACCCACGCAAACGGAAATACTACCACGAGGATTCAAATATCGACGGTCAGGCTTAGAGATCAGGACTAACGAGGTGTACAAGATTGGGATTATATGCTGAGATAGAGTTCTTGGAACAAATCAATCTGTTCATTCGTTTGGAGTATTGAGAGGGGTCTTCTCAATGGGGAATGTATGCTTATGTTGGGTACAAAGCCTTTGGAGGCGAGAAAGATGAACAGAACGCATCTGATTGCATTGCTGCTTGCTACGCTGATATTGACGAGCGCGGTCATCGCATGCGGCGGAGCGGAGTCCGGAGACCGCCGTCCTGCCCGCGCCGATGAGCTAGCGGCGGCTGCGCCACGGTCTTTACTGGCAGCAGAAATGGGGCTGGACAGGCCGGGATTGCTCGGTCTGTCGGGTGAAGAGCAGGGGACGTTCACGTTTACTGATGGTCCAGCGCCGGCACCCGCCGCTCCCGCTCCAGCCGACGCGCAAGCGGCAGCGCCCGCTGCGGCGAGTGCCCCAGTCCTCAAAGAGGTGGAGGTGGAGATCGTTCAACAAGAATCGGAGAAGGTCATGGAGGAGGCGCTCGAGGATCCATATAATGCTGGGGAGTTCAGTGAGGAGCGAGCGGCACTGGTAGCGCAGAATCGCATCATCGTGCGTACTGTGCAGCTTGCCCTGGAAGTGAACGATGTTGCGGCTTCCATCGAGGAGATTTCGCAGAGCGTGCAGCGGGACGGCGGCTGGGTTGTCAGTACGGACAGAAGCTCGAACCACTTTGGGTTCATATCAGTGCGTGTGCCTGCCGCAAAACTGGACGATACATTGAAGTGGATGCGGCAGGTGGGTGTGGATGTGCAGTCGGAAGCATCGACTAGCACCGATGTTACTGACGAATACTACGACTTGCGGTCGCGCGTGACGAGCCTGCAAGCTACGGAAGAGGCGCTGATAAAGCTGCTTGACCGCGCGCAGGATGTTGAGGACGCACTGGAAGTACAGAGAGAGCTTGCACGTCTTCAGGTGGAGATAGAGTCGCACCTGGGGCGCATCAAGCTGCTGGAGGAAACTGCCGCCTTTTCGCTGGTGAACATCTCTCTGAACCTCGCGCCGCAGGACATGAGAGTTGACGCGGGCGAAGACAGGATCTTCAGCGTGGGCGAGGTCGCGCGCTTCAGAGCGACATTCTACCCTCCGGAAGGTATAGATGACTTCGACTTCACGTGGGATTTCGGCGACGGCTCGAACGTCATGACAGGTTACAGCAGCGCGCCCAGAGCCGACGGTGGGCGCATTACCGCTACCGTACACCACCAGTATCACAGCGACCTGGAATCGCCGTTCATCGTCGAAGTTACGATGAACGGGCGCGGCGAAGCCGGCGTAGTCGAAGGTTCGGACGCCCTTATCGCGACTGTTACCGAATTGCCCGCCATTTCGGTGTTCGCAGGCGAATATCTCTTTGTAGAAGAGGGGGAAGAGGTTGAGTTCTCCGGGTCGTTCACGAGACCGGACGGGCTAACTAACTACCAGTACGGCTGGGAGTTCAGCGATGGGAGCGAGGCGGTGACTGGCGCGCCTGAAGAGGGTGCGACTACGGTTACCACGTCGCATGTGTACCAGAATCATCGGCCGGAGCCATTTTATGCCACCCTCACAATCTCTGCCGAAAGCGAGGCAGGAAACGTCGAGGGCACCGCAACTATCGAGGTCTTCGTGCAAGAGGCGGAAGGCTTCGTGATCACAGGCTGGAGCGCGGGCGACAATCTGAAAGACGCCGTGCGCGCGCTGTCAGGTTTCGCTCAGGCAGCAGGCACTGTGGCCATCTGGGTGACGATATTCGTTCCGGTGTGGTTGGTCCTAGGGGTGATCATTTACTTGTTGGTTAGGTTCAGGGGAAGGGTGAGATTGAACCGGCGACGGCGCGAGGGTCGAGAATCGCGATCAGATTCAGGCGGCGGCGAGGGTTACCTCTCCACAGCGCAAGACGGCGATGCGGAGGAACGAAGCTAGAATGACGACGGTACGGCACTTCACTGCAACAGGATTCGTAGTTTATATGGACGGAACGCTGCTGCACTGGCACCCGAAAGTGAAGATGTGGCTGCTGCCGGGTGGTCACATCGAGCCGAATGAGGACCCGGTGCAGGTGTTCGCGTCGGGAAGGCTGCTCGGGTGTTTACCAGACCAGGCATTAGGGTGTGTTGACAATTGGATTAAACTTGAAGCATGTCAGCAGTTAAACTAACTCCGGAACGATGGTCGAAGATACTCGATTTCCTAAGAGAGAAGACTGGGATCTATGTCAAGTCTGAGCAGGAGTGCAAGCGATTCATAGAAGCCGTACTGTGGATGAGCAGGTCGGGAGCGCCGTGGAGGATGCTTCCAACAGAATACGGCAAGTGGTACAGCGTGTACAGACGCTTTGCCAGATGGACCGAGCAAGGTATATGGGAGAAGATGCACCGGCACTTCGCTGATGATCCGGATATGGAGCATCTGATAATAGACAGCACGACAGTGTGCGCGCACCCCTGTGCGGCGGGAGCGCCGCATAAAAAGGGGGACAACGGTCGCAGGCTCTTGGGAGAAGTCGAGGCGGATTCAGCACGAAGGTACACGTAAGTGTCGATGCTCTGGGCAATCCACTGAAATTCACGCTTACGGGAGGTCAGGCACACGATGTCACCCAAGCCTGTGAACTGATAGACGGCATTGAGAGTGAATATGTGATAGCTGATCGTGGATATGATTCACAGTGGTTTCGTGAGCGCATCGTCGCGATGGGAGCGACGCCTGTAATACCGCCGCGTTCCAACAGGATAGAGCCTCAGCCATACGATGAGCATCTATACGGTGAGCGCCACTTAGTTGAGTGTTACATAAACAAAATGAAGCATTATCGACACATATTCAGCCGGTTCGACAAGTTGGCAAAGATGTACCTTGGATTCCTACACTTTGTCGGCGCTCTCATATGGCTGAAATGAAATGTCAACACACCCTAGCCTTATCATCTCGTGAGGTATTGTCAGACTTTACAGCGGGAGTCTCTCTTAACTTGGCCCCTTCGCTGTCCTAACTGTGGGGTCGACTCTAGGCTATGACGTTGAAAAGCAGGTTCGCACCTGCTGACACAATGGCTATCATTTGACTCGATGAGTGGCTTATCTGACACGATGGGAGTTGATAACCGAACTGCTGAAAAAAATTGTGAGGATAGCCATGAACAAAACTGGTGGAACCTAAGGAAAGCTTTGAAGACTTCGATGAGCTTGACCTCGACCAAATCGCTTTTGGCGATTTCTCCCTGGTTCTTTCAGCTGGTCTGGACATGGGGTTCGACTCTGTTGCTCAGTTGACTGCGATTTATACATTGATTGGCCAACAACGTCACTCCGGCGCTGAACTGAGAAGTGAAATCAAAAGGGTGGAGGGGATCGCTGCAACTCTATCTGGTTCAGCCAATAGTCATGCGGTCGATACAGTTGTTGACTTGATACACGAATCGATTTACCAGAGCATAGCCCATAGCCCATAGCCCATAGCATGGCTGCCGCTGGTATGTTGGCCCCGTTCATCGAATCCGTATTTAGGGCTGCTTTTCGGAGCGTGTGCCGAGAATTGCCTAGCAGAGACTTGGTGAAGAATATAATGAACTTTGTCGATGAAGAAGAACTGGGTATTAAGCAATACATGCCGACAACACTGGAACCTACTCTTGAAGCGCTTTTCGCTTACAGAAACAAGTTGTTTCACTTTGGCTTCGAATGGCCGGAGGAAGAACGCCGCAAATTTCATGGGCGTCTTTCTGAGTGGCCTTGCCATTGGTTTGGCGTTTCTACTAAAGGTGGGGAGCCGTGGATGTTCTATATGTCACATGAGTTCATCACACAATGCTTGGACACCGCGGTGGAGGTTCTCAAAGGGTTTGCAATGTATCAATATAGCAACTCATAATATGATAGCAACTCATAATATGCGTCGTTATCGGTGTCGATGTACTTACAAACTCTGTGCAATATTTTACGGCAATCTGTTGCCGCGCCTGGCAGGTGGTATAATGACGACAGTCGGCAATCGCTCAACTCACTCAGACTCGGAGAGGTCCGCGATGACCAGCAGGACGACTACACTCACACAGGGAGCGGGCAAGCTCGAACGCTTCCCCGACTTCCCTCCGCGGGAAGACATGCAGAACACGTCCCATCTTCACCGTCGCTCGATTCTGACCGCCCTTGCCATACACATCGGCAATCCGGAGACAACCCTGGTGCATGGAGAGGTTCCTGTCGCTCCGACGCTTGACCCCTGGGGTGCCTATCGAATACCGGACCTCATCGTGGTTCACGACTGCGACATTGCGCTTGTGGACGAGCAGGGTGGATATGCAATAGACCGTCAGGGCAAGGCGCCTGACTTCGTGCTTGAGGTAGCGTCACGAAGTACGGGCGAAGTTGACTACACGGACAAGCGTCGAGACTACGAGCGGTTCGGCATTGGGGAATACTGGCGCTTCGACCCGAGTGGCGGCGAATACCACGATGCAGCGCTTGCGGGTGATCTGCTGGTGGACGGCATGTATGAGCCGATAGCGATAGAGGACTTGGGAGAAGGTCGTCTTCGGGGATACAGCGAGGCGCTGGGGCTGTACGTGTGCTGGGAAGATGGGATGCTGCGGTTTTTCGATCCTCTGACCGAGAGCTATCTGCGCTCTCACGATGAGGATACGGCCCGCGCCGCCGCCGCCGAGGCTCGCGCTGCGGAGTTGGAAGCTGAGCTTCGACGCCTGCGCGGCGAGGGCGAGTAGGATCGTTCCTTCTCCCGTCCATCGTCAGCCGGACACGCTTCCTCGCCCGCAAAAGCCCCTCACAGCCCGTGAAACAATCTACCGCAGACCCTTGCGGCGTGAGGCGG
>MKWU01007494.1_pt1 | contig 10413 bp, 6 predicted proteins | sample 809101 | NCBI WGS metagenome assembly MKWU01 (sample SAMN05860141, study PRJNA318959) | sponge metagenome | host: Aplysina aerophoba | place: Slovenia: Piran, Adriatic Sea, Gulf of Piran | collected 2013-05-07
AGCCGCGCAGGCGCTGGGTCGAGTACATCTTCTCCCAGAGCGCCTCGATCTGGCGAGCGTCTTGACCGAGCAAGATCGGCCGGAACATGTCTGTGATGACGGTTTGCACAACGCGCGGCGTCATTACGGCGTGGGACTCGCCCCAGCCGACGATGCCTTGGTCTGTCGTGACTTTAACCAGCAGCGTCTGCCGATAGCCGCCCTGCCGAACTGTCTCGGCGCGTTCAAGGCGGTTCCATAGGCCGATGCCGCCCGTGGTCGCGCCCAGCGGCGTCATTGAGACGAACTGATCTTCTGGCTTGCGCTCGGGCGGGTCACGCAGGATCAGCGTCTCAATATCAGTGATGTGCAGCGGCAAGCCGATGGACGCAGCAGCCAAGCGCAGCGGAGCGAATCCAGTAGCGCTGCCCAAGCCGGCGCCGATCGCAGTTTGAAGGAAGGACCGTCGATTCAACATTGTCTTTGCACCCACCGGCTCGTTGTGTCCCTGCGGCTAGCAGTCTGCGTCGAGGCGGTCGCAACAGCAAGATTACCGCTCGGAGAAGTAGGCGGCAAGCGCCATCGAACGGACAGGGCGGTAGCTGGACTCAGAACCACACGACCTACAGGAAAAGCAGGCACACCGGCGCGTCGATCGAGAGGTCGATCCCGGTTGGGATGAGCGCTCCAGTCTCGCTGTCGATCGAGAAGACCACTACGTTGTCGGAGTTTTGGTTGGCTACAAGTAGGTAGCGTCCGTTGGGGCTGAAGGTGAAGTTGCGCGGCCACTCCCCGTTGGTCGACACCTGTTCCTTGGGCGTTAGCCGTCCCGTTGACGGATCGAGGGCGAAGACCGCGATCGAATCGTGGCCGCGATTGGAGGCGTATACGAACTCCCCCGACGGATGCACATAGATCTCGGCGGTATAGTTCTCGCCTTCGAATCCTTCGGGCAGAGTGGAAACCGTTTGTGCCACGCTGAGCTCTCCGGCTTCCGCGTCGTAGTCATACACCGTCACGGTGGATGAGAGTTCGTTCACGCCGTAAGCGCTGCGCCCACCAGGGTGGAGGGCTAAGTGCCTTGGGCCCGAACCGGCCTCCACGGTCACGTTGGTCGGGTCGTGCGGTGCCAGCGTGGCCGCACTGGGATCGGCTCGATAGATCTTGACTTGATCCAACCCGAGATCCGAGAAGAAGGCGAAGCGGTTGTCAGCAGAAAAGTCGGCCGAATGGGCGTGAGGCTGGTCTTGTCGCTCGTGGATACTACTGCCCTCATGTTGAAAGAATGAGGTGGCCTCGCCAACGCTGCCGTCCTCGTTGATCGGAAACGAAGCGATGTTCCCGCCCTTGTAGTTCGCGACGATCAGCATGCGACCGCTCGCGTCCACATTGATGTGGCATGGCCAGCCGCCTCGGGACGAGACCTCGTTCAGCTTGGTCAGCGCTCCGGAGTTCGCGCTGACCTGAAACGACACAACTGACCCGCTGCCGTCTTCGTCAAAGTCGTCAGTCTCACTCACTGCATAGAGGTACTGCCCGGTGGGATGTAGCGCGAGAAAGGATGGCTCGCGCATTTCCGCCACCAACCCGAGTTCCTCAGCTGTTCCGGATTCCGAGTCGAAGCGATAGGCATAGATGCCAGCGCTCGTCTCGCGAGTGTAGGTCCCGACATACATCAGGTGCTGTGAATCGCTGCTAGTCGAAGGCATGGGCTCGTCGCTGACGCAACTCGCCGATACTGCCACTAGGAGTGTTGCAACAACTGTGCGGCGCGCCATGCCCTCTATCTGACCGCACTCACCATGGCTACGGCAAATCGTTGGGGCGACATCCCGCAGGGTAGCGCGTGTCTCGAACTACCGGAAGCCATCGTCACGCAGCCCTGCCCGATCACCCAGGCGTCCTGGCTGCACGTTGGATCGTCGCAAGCTATGGTTCCCGGAACAGAGGCACTGTGTAGAAGCGCCCGGAGCCCTCGTCGGCATCCCTTGCGAGCAGTTGAAAGCGATGTCAACGACTGGGTTGGTGCTGAGCTTGGCCTGAGCCAAGGCCGGTAGCAACTGATTTAGGACCGCAGCGCGGCAGCGCTGGTTCCTGAATTAAGGGATTTCTCCGTTTGGCAGGGTGCAGCGTGTTCGGGCGTTTCTCCCCAAGCTGCAGTCGCGTGCTAGGTTTCCGGCCGCAGCACACAACATCTCCCGCTGCCGATGCGTGCCGCGAGGTGAACGCCCGGCGCTGAATGGGGCGCGCAGCCAGCCGATCTCCGGAATTTCCTGCCCAACGAATTGCATTGGGGCCCGACCAATCAATTGCGGTGGAGGAGATATGCTGCCACGCCAGACGACGGGGCCTGCCAATAAGCGATAGGGTCAACCCTCTAGCCACTCCGGGCCTCGACTATTCGCCCCTTATTGCCACCATTGGATCAATTCGGGCAGCTCGTCGCCCAGACATGAATCCTGCCGCAACACAGACGGCAAGAAGAGTGGCGTATACCCCTATCCATGTCGCGACGTCCAGCGCACTCACCTCGAAGAGTAGCGAGGTCAATAGTCGAGACGCCCCCATCGCCGCCAGCCCTCCAAGCGCGATACCAATAGCCGTGGGCCGCAGCGCTGATTGCATCGCCGTGGTGACAACCCGCCGCGGTCCAGCGCCGAGCGCAGACCTTATGGCGAGATCATGCCGACGCTCGACGACCACCTGAGCGACAACGCTATAGACGCCGGCCACTACCAACACCAAGGCCATCAAGCCAAATGTCGAAACAAAGAGGGTGCTCGCACGGCGCTGGGCTTGTGACCCGGCGATCAGTTGATCCATGGAGTGAATGTCCGTCACAAACGAATGCGGGTCCACGGCATAAACGCGCTCCCTGACGGACGGTGCCGCGCTGAGCACATCGGTCCTCGTTCGAGCAATTAGAGTGATCGCCGCTTGCGGAAACAAGCCTTGAGGAAGATAAATGTCGATGGTCGGGTCCGCTTCGAGCCCCGAATACCGTACATCTCCAGCGACCCCGACCACTGCCATGTGCGAGTCGTCAAGTCCTTCGCCGAAGCTCATCCGCCGCCCGAGCGGGTCGCGCCCCTTCCAGTAGCGCTCCGCGAAAGAGTCGCTGACCAAGATGCTGAGCGCGGCTCCACGCTGTCCCTCTTCATCCCTCGGCTCGAAAGCCCGGCCCGCCACAATCGGGATTTGCATGGTGGAGAAGTATCCAGGGGACACGACGCGAATGCCATACTTTGGTCTATCCGTCTCGTCCGCGGGCACGAACCCTTCGATGGTTCCCTCTCCATTCGAGAGATAGCTGCCGGCTCGCATTGGAATGCCGTGCACGACTGCCGCCTCGCTGATCGATGGGAGCGACCGAACCTCTTCAAGCACTTCGCGCGCGAAGACTGCGTTGTGACCCCAGTCGAACTTATTGGCTGGCAGCGAGATGGTCATCGTCAGCAGGTTGTCCGGGTTGAATCCGGTTCTTACCTGATTGGCTTGGAACGCACTTCGGACCAGCAGTCCCGCTCCAACTAGCAGGACGACTGCAAGTGCGGCTTCGATTGTGACAAGAACGCCAACCGCGCGGGAATGCGACCTCCCCACCGTCACGCTTCGGCTGCTGAAACCAGTCACCAGGGTGCTGGCGGCGCGGAGGGATTGAACCGCCGGAGCGAGGCCAGCTATACAGGCAGTGACGACAACACTGGCCAGCGCGAACACCAGAACAGCCAAGTTGATTCCCATGCCTTCGAGCAGGGGCAGGCTCGCCGGCATCCATGGTCTCGCCAAGTTGATAGCCAGCGTTGCGAGCAATACCCCCAGTGCACCACCGCATGTCGCTAGGATCAGAGCCTCGACGAGAAACTGCCGCACTATTTCCCACCTGGGCGCACCGAGCGCGATGCGGGTCGCCACTTCGCTACGACGTCCAACGCCGCGCGCGAGAAGCAGCGTTGCCACGTTCGAGCAGGCGATGAGCAAGAGCATGGCCGTACCAAGGGCCAGGAGCAAGATGCCGTTGCGCGACTCACCTGCTATGTGGTCCCGCAACGGCACGACTTGGACTCTCCGGCCGCGTGCCGTGTCCGGGTATTGCTCCGCATGGAGGCCGGCAATGACATTCATCTCGGCTTGTGCCTGCGCGAGAGTCACATTTGGCCGCAGTCTTGCCACCACGTCGAACCAAGCGTCCCGCGGGCCCGGATCGGCCAACTGGGTTACCGAAACGAATTGCGGCATCCAGCAGTCAACCGTGTCAACGACATTGGAGTCCCCGATCTGGAAGTCGGCTTGGAGAGGAGGGAACTGGACCGGTGCCGTCGCTGCGCCTACAACCTTGTACTTGGTGGGACCGGCGCGAGAGAAGTTCAGGACGTGTAGATCGATGGTTCCGCCTACGAGTGTGGCATCCGAGTCGAATCGCCGACGCCAGACCTCGCTGCCGAGCACTAATGCCTCCCCAGCAACTGTCGATTCATAAGGGCCTTGCGCACCCCGGTCCACGGCCTGGAACGTACGGCCGAGCAGGGGCACCCCGAATACGTCAAAGAACTCCGGCGTGGCAAAGAGTCCACTCAACCTGTCGCTTCGAGCACCATCGATCAAATCGACGGTAGTCCTTCGGTACCCGGCAATCGCGTCGAATGACTTTGCCTTGAACTGCCAATCGGCGAGCAGGCCGGGGGCGGCACGCGTGATCGGATCGTCGCTAATCGTGTTGACGCTTCGCAACGTTACAAGGCGCTCGCCCGCACGGTAAGGGAGTGGCCGGAGCAGCAATGCCTCTGCCACGCTGAATACCGCTGTAGTCGCTCCGATCCCGAGAGCCAGATTCACTACCGAAACGGCGAAGAACGCTTGATTGCGCCGGAAATACCCGCAGGCGCTAATAATCTCCCGGACCGTCGAATGGACTTGAGTCACGGTGCTGAGCGCGACTCGGCTAGATACGTGCCTTCGCGCGGCGTCATCTCTCATCGTACGCATTCCTTGGCGAAGAGATTCAGGCTCGCTTCGAACTTGTGGGCGAGGTCCGGCTTGGTCTCTCGAAGCACCGCAGGTCTCGAGTGCTAGGGACAACGACCAGGCTGCCCTGCACACTCCTGTTGCGTCGCTCGTGTAGTAACTCCACCCCGGAGCGTGGACCAGTCTCGAGCCTGTCTGCCACTTGGCGCCGACCAAGCGTCGCGACGGAATCTACCAGTTGGCGTGTGACGTTCCTCAGCTCGACTACGGCGGGGCAATCGCGCCTCCGCCAGATCGCTACGTTTCCACTCTGGTTGAGACTACTAGCAGGTCATGTAGCCCTTGGGCATCAAGACTGTGCAGGTGGCATCGCTGAGCGTGATCCGGGCTGGCAACTCGCCGACGACCTCACCATCGACTTGGACTTGCACCGGCTCTCCGGCGGCTGGCTCGAGCAGCAAGTCGTCACGAGCCTCCAAGCGCACGCCGGGCCACTTTGAGATCAGGTGGCACCTCGCCGCCATCAGGTAGGTGCTGTACACAAGCCGGTTCGTGCCTGGATACTGGGCCGTGATGAAGTGGTCCGCGAGGAGATGTGCCCCAGGTGCCAGCACGAGTCCTCCCCCGTACAGGCTACTCTTCGAGACGACCACCAAGCCGCACCAAGAGCCGGTCTTGCCGTTGTCGGTGACTGCGATCCTCACGCGAGGAAAGCGCTGGAGGGAAAACCGTGCGCCTGCCAGCCAGAATGCGGCTCGGCCGAAGGTGCGCTTCAGGGGCTCGGACACGCGATCCGCGATGGCAGCGTCCAGGCCTGCGCCGCACATTAGCAGGAAATAGCGGCTTGAGCCATTGTTGCTGAAGACGGCCCTGCCCAGTCGAACTGGCTTGGCGGTAAGTTGGGGAAGCAGTCGAGCCGCCCTGACTGGGTCCGCCGGTAGCCCGAGTTCTTTAATCAGCACATTGGCGGTGCCGCCAGGCAGCACTAGCAGGGCAGGCAACGCTCTTCCCGCCAGACCTTGCACGACTTCGTTGACCGTGCCGTCGCCGCTGCAGACCGCGACCAAGTCGCATCCTTCGACTACGGCCTGTCTGGCCAGTTCGGTCGCGTGGCCAGGCAGATCGGTGGGTGCGAGGCGTAAATAGTCGGCAGACGCCGACAGGATCTGTCGGACCGTCTCCAGTTTCGATTGGCTGATACCTCGCCCGGAGGCCGGGTTGTAGATGCACACCGCCCGACGGTAGTTCATGCGGAAACCTATAATATGTCCGATGGCGGCCCCTCCCGCGCCGGACCGGTCCATAGACGAGGCGCGGCAGAGAGTGGCCGAGCTTCGCGCCGCACTCGTGCATCACGAGCGGCTCTACTACGTCGAGGATCGTCCCGAGATCTCTGACGCCGAGTTCGACGGGCTTATGCGGGAACTGCAGGCTCTTGAGAGTCAGCACCCTAGCTTCGTCGCCCCGGACTCGCCCACACAGCGCGTGGGGGGAACCCCTCGAGAGGGAGTCGAAAAGGCCGACCATTCCGCACAGATGCTCAGTTTGGACAACGCCTTCGATGAAGCAGAGCTTCGGGATTTCGACCGTAGAGCCAGAGAGCGACTTGTAGCAGACTCGATTGCGTATGTGGGTGAATTGAAGTTCGATGGCGTGTCTCTGGTACTGCGCTATCGCGATTGCCAACTCGACTTGGCCTTGACTCGGGGGGATGGCAGGCAAGGTGAAGTGGTAACGCCCAACGCACGAACGATTCGGTCCGTGCCGCTCTCAGTCCCCGCCGAGGTGGTCAAGAGGTGTGGCCTTCCCGCCAATTTCGAAGTGCGCGGAGAAGTCGTGATGCCAAAGGCCTCATTCCAGCAGTTGAATGCCAGGCGCGAGCCGGGGGACAAGTTTGCAAACCCGCGCAACGCCGCCGCCGGTGCGCTGCGCATGCTGGATGCCTCGGTGACCGCCAGGCGCCGCTTAGACTTCTTCGCGTATATGCTCCTGATCGATGGCCTCGAAGAGCGCCCGACGCATTGGGAGTCACTCGCCGTGTTGGAGGAGCTTGGCTTCAAGGTCGACAAGGGTCGGCAACGGCTCGATGGCGCGGATGCGCTAATGAGATTTTGGCAAGACCGGTTGGCCGTCCGGCAATCGCTGCCTTACGAGATCGACGGGCTCGTCTTCAAGGTAGACCGGGTGGAGCTACGAGGACTGCTCGGTGCCACCGCCAAGGCCCCGCGCTGGGCGATTGCTTGCAAGCCGGTGGCCCAGCAAGTAGAAACGGCGGTCAAAGACATCGATATCCAAGTCGGGCGCACTGGTGCGGTGACGCCACGAGCACTTCTCGAGCCGGTGCAGGTTGGTGGCGTGAGGGTTTCGCGGGCCACCCTGCACAACGAGGACGAGATCGAGCGGCTAGGCCTGCAAATCGGGGACAGGGTGCTGTTGGAGCGTAGCGGAGATGTGATACCGAAGATCCTTCGGGTCGTGCAACAGGGAGAGGGCAGGCGGCCCTTTCAGATGCCTAGCGCCTGTCCAGTGTGCGGGGCGGATGTGGTCAGGCCGGAAGGCGAAGTGGTGGCGCGGTGCGTCAACAACAGCTGCAAGGCCCGTCTGCAGCAGTCGATCGAACACTTCTGCTCCCGCTCTGCGATGGACATCGATGGCATTGGTGGCCAGCTCGCCCGTCAGTTGGTGGAGCGTCGCTACGTTAGTGATATCGCGGATCTCTATCGACTGCAGGAGCAGCAGTTAGCTGGACTGGAGAAGGACTTGGTGATCGCTCCCATCACTGCTGAGACCGCCCAAGGAGTCGTGGATACGATCCAACAGGCCAAGCTCGAGGCCACTTGGGATCAGGTCCTAGCGGGTCTCAAGATTCCGAATGTTGGCCCGAAGACCTGCGGTGCGCTTGCTGCAAGATTTCCGACCATCGAAGCTCTGATCGCGGCAAGCATCGGCGATCTGCTCTCGGTCAAGGCTGTCACCAAGCCTGCAGCTTCCGCGATCCGCGATTACTTCGACGGCCCTGCGGAAGTAGAATTCATCTGTGCCCTGAGACAAGTCGGATTGGCGTGTCTGGCGACGACTTCTGGAGGCCAAGACGAGGAATCCTCCCAAATCGAGAGATCGGGCCTGAAGCAGGGGCCACAGACGACGGAGGAACTTTGCAAACGCATCCAAGACTTCGCGGAAGGCATCGGTGTTTGGGGCCGCAAGGAAAGCAGAGACCGGGACGCAGTGACGGGCCTCACCCGCGACTTGATTCGAGACCTTGTGGCCCAATGCATTCTCACGGCAGTGCCGGACATTTTTTCCCTAGAGCCCCAACATTTGGAGGGACGCGGCGGGGCACGCCGCACTGTGCTCTTAGGATCCAAGTCCGCGCGTAAGGTGCTGGAAGGCTTGACCCGGTCCAAGCAGGCACCCCTGGTCTCACTGCTATTCGGCTTGGGAATCCGTCACGTAGGCGAACGCACTGCAAGCCTGCTTGCTAGTCACTTCGGCGATTTGGATCGCATCGCGGGGGCAAGTGAAGAGGAACTCGCTGAGGTCGAGGAGGTAGGGCCCAACATCGCCACTGCCATCCACAGCTTCTTCAGCGCGGAGTCAAACAAGGTTCTGATCAAGCGTCTTCGCCATTCCGGCCTGAACTTCGCCGACGCCGCGCCCGCCGCGCCCGCGTCAGTTCAACCGTTCAGAGGCAAGGTCTTTGTCATCACAGGAACGCTGCCTGACTCTTCGCGGAAGGAAGTTAAAGCGGCGATCCAGCGCCTTGGCGGCGAGGTGATGCCCAGCGTCAACGCCAAGACGGACTATTTGCTCGCTGGTGAGAAGCCTAGCTCCAAGCTGCAGAAGGCGCGCAAGCTTAACGTGTCCGTAATAGACCTCGCCCAGTTGTGGGAACTGGCACGTGAGGATCGGAGGGCACGGGCTAGTCTGGGCCCGGCGCGGTTCCGCCGCAGAGCATTCAAGAGGAGACACGGGCGCCTTGCGCGAAGCATGGCATTCCAGAGGGTCGCGAGTGGTGCCCCGGCACGGTTCCGCCGCAGAGCGTCCAGGATGAAACACGGGCGCCTTGCGCGAAGCGTGGCACAGCAGAAAGCGGCGCGGTTCCGGCGGTCACGCCCAGCATAGACATTGGAGCAGACGCCCAAGGCCAACGTGTTTAAGGCCAAGCCAGTCTAAGGATCGAATCATGAGCCCAGTCGTAGAAGTCTTGTTTGTGTGGGTTCCGATTTTGGGTGCGATCGTATTCGTGGGTTGGTTCGCCCGCAAGTGTTCACGGGAAGGCCTCGGCGCACTAGAGGTCCTGCTGGATCGGCGATTCATGATGGTGTTCCTGTACACCGGAGCACTGCTTGCGATCTATCTGTCGACCTTCCATTTCTTCTACCAAGGGCTGCGCTAGCGATCGGGATGCTGCGCGGTCCGTAGCCAGGGAATGCGGGCCTCCCCGCATGGCACAGCGGGACGGATACGGGATATTAGAGTGACTGGGACTGCCAGATCGTTAGGAACCGGCCGCGGTACACGACGACGAGCGGGAACTGCTACTACGACCGACTAGCTGCCAAGGTGGCGAGACCAAGACCCTGAAGCGCGGTTCGCCAACACCGGAACCGTGCGTAGATTCCAATCAGCTCTTACGGCTTGGGCGGGCTGATCATGACATGCGCGCCGGCAGTGCCGGAATACGTACGCCACGGACCCGGGCCGGAATCGCCTGTGGCCTCGTTCCGCTCACCAATGCCCGCATCCGGTGTCTTCGCTCGATCACTGAGCCAGGCAAGGCCGATTCGCTTCACATGACGGACTTCCGGGACGGCGGAGTCTACTGGGCGGCTATCATGAGGTCTGATCATTTACGGTGGAGAGCCACGGACGCGCGTAGTCCCTGTTGGTCTGCGCAAGGAATCAGATAGACTTCCGCAACAAAACCGCCGTGCTGTTCATCGGACGCGCCTAGAGGCAGCGATCGGCGCGGCGGCACAAGCAGGGACGGCAGAGCTTGCGTCGGTCGAGATGGTGCAAGCGCTCCCAGTGCAAATATCGAACTGGGATCTGGTGTTGGCTGGTCGCGGTGCCAGCCAATCCTCGAATCCTCTGACCAGGGAGCGGCAATCCGGTTGGATCATGGCGAGGACAACGGGCGCGCAAGATTCCCCAGAATTCGAGCTAGGGGCTGACAAGACGGCTGTGGATTCCATTCCAGCGAATCGTGGGGGCTCCGCTTGCCCGTCCGCGAGCTGGGGGCTGAAATAACCATGCACGAAGGTAGGTTGCTGATCGACCTGACGCTGCTCGTGGGCATGGCGATCCCCATCGTTGCGCTGGCACACCGCCTGTCGGCTCCGCCCTTGGTGGGCTTCTTGGTTGCCGGAGTTCTGGTAGGTCCCAATGGATTCGCGCTGATCAGTGCTACGGAGGAGGTGGAGTTCCTTTCCGAACTTGGTGTCGCCCTGTTGCTGTTCGAGGTGG
>MKWU01007495.1_pt1 | contig 10412 bp, 6 predicted proteins | sample 809101 | NCBI WGS metagenome assembly MKWU01 (sample SAMN05860141, study PRJNA318959) | sponge metagenome | host: Aplysina aerophoba | place: Slovenia: Piran, Adriatic Sea, Gulf of Piran | collected 2013-05-07
GAGCCATCGCGCTCAACGGCCGTCGCCCCCCCGACCCCGAGGTCGAAGCAAAAATCAACGCGCTGCGCCAGCGCGGCGTCACGGTACAGGTGGAGCTCGCCGATGTGACGGATGCCGCCGCGCTGGACGCGATGCTCGCGCGGATAGATCGAGATTTGCCGCCGCTCGGGGGCGTGATCCACAGCGTGGGCGTACTATCAGACGCCGCGATCGGAAACCAGCGTTGGGAGACGTTCGAGACGGTGATGTGGCCGAAGATGCTGGGCGCATGGCACCTCCATCAGGCGACCGCCGACCGCGATCTGGACATGTTCGTCCTCTTTTCAAGCGTGGCAGGCGTTCTGGGCAATCCGGGCCAGTCGAACCACGCGGCGGCCAACGCATTTCTCGATCAGCTCGCCGCCCATCGGCGTGCGATGGGACTCCCGGGACAGGCCATTGCCTGGGGTGCCTGGTCGGAGATTGGCGAAGCCGAGGAACAGCGGGAGCGGATGACCCGGCGTTCCGCGACGACCGGAATCGAATGGATCACCCCGCAACAGGGTCTCCGGGCCTTTGACCGGCTGGTGCGCGAGGACGCTGCGACCAGCGTTGTGTTGGCGAGGGACTGGGTTGCGTTCGGAGAATCTCTCGAAGGCCGCCCGACCTTCTTGGAGGACCTGCTGTCCGAGGATGGAGATGGCGAAGACGATGTTGCTGCCTCGTCGGACGATCTGATGTCCATGCTGCGGGAGTCGCCGGCTGCGGCGCGGGAGGCGTTGCTGGTCTCTTTCCTACAGGGAGAGGCGCAGGCAGTGCTGAGAATGCCGTCGGTGCCCGAGCCGACGGTGGGTTTTTTCGACTTGGGGATGGACTCGCTGATGGCGGTGGAGTTGCGGAATCGGCTCAACCGGGCGTTTGCCGGGGAGTACACAGCGCCGAACACGCTGGTGTTCGACTACCCGGACATCGCCACGCTTGCCCGTCATTTGGTCGGGGAACTTGGCGAGGTTGGTAGTGCGCCCGTCCCCCAGGCGGAACCTGAACTGGAGAGCCGACCGACGGTACAGAGCGAGGAGGACGGCATTGCGATTGTGGGCATGGCGTGTCGATTCCCCGGCGCACCGGATATTGCGGCATTCTGGCACCAGCTCGAAGCGGGTGTAGATGCGGTAACGGATGGACGCGGAGATTCCGGTTCTTGGGGTGATCTTGCCGAAGACCTTCCCACTGAGTACGCCGCGTACCGTCAGGGTGGGTTTGTGGAAGGGATTGAGCTATTCGACTCGAGGTTCTTTCGGATTGCGCCGATTGAAGCGCGCCTGATGGACCCGAGGCAGCGGATGCTGCTGGAGACGAGCTGGCAGGCTATTGAGGATGCGGGGATGGATCCAGAGCAGTTGCGGGGTAGCCGCACGGGGCTATATGCCGGTATTTCCGCCAGCGAATACCGGGACTTGATGACCGGCGGCGACTACGGCGTCAGTTATCTGGGCACCGCCGGGAGCATGACGGTCGGGCGAGTTTCCTTCGCGCTGGGTTTGGAGGGGCCGACGATGCCGGTGGAGCTCAACTGTGCGTCGTCACTGATCGCGGTGCATTATGCGGTCGCGGCCTTGCAGCAGGGCGAAGTAGATATGGCTCTGGTTGGAGGCGTACACGCCGTCCTGTCGCCTCATATAACTAGAGAGATGGCTGAGTTGGGGATGTTGTCGGCGAGTGGGCGGTGCAGAGCCTTTGATACCGCGGCGGACGGCTTCGTGCGTGGTGAAGGCTGTGGAGTGGTCGTTCTGAAGCGGTTGAGTAAGGCAGAGGACGACGGCGACCGCATCTGGGGGGTGATCCGCGGGTCCGCGGTCAACCAGAATGGGGCGAGTGCTGGGCCGACGGTGCCGAATGGTCCGGCGCAGGAACGGGTGATCGAAGAAGCGCTGACGCGGGCGAGTGTTACCCCGGCGGAAGTGGACTATTTGGAAGCACATGGGGCCGGGTCGGGGTTTGGCGATCCGATTGAGGTGCAGGCAGCGGCGGCGGTGTACGGCAAGGGACGGGAAGCGGACCGTCCACTGCTGATCGGCTCGGTGAAGACCAACATCGGTCACTTGGAGCCGGCTGCTGGGGTTGCGAGCCTGATCAAGACCGTGCTGGCGATGAAGCGGGGGGTGATTCCCAAGAATTTGCACTTTGAGGAACCGAGCCCGCACTTGGACTGGGACCAGCTTCCGGTGCAAGTGGTGTCGGCTATGACGGAGTGGCCGCGCCATGACGGACGGCCGCGGCGCGCGGGGGTGAGTGCCTTTGGGATCTCGGGGACGAACTCTCACGTTGTGGTGGAAGGATATCCTGCCGACTCAGACGGTGGAATGCAGTTGCCAGCGGGTTCTGCGCGACCTGTAGCCGTTGCCCTGCCGGAGTCGGTGGTGGACCTACCGCTGGCGGAGGAAGAGCTTCGGACGCGCGGGACGCGGTTGTTACCGCTGTCGGGGAAGGCGGAGGGTGCGCTGCGGGAATTGGCGGAGCGCTATCTGTCATGGTTGGACGAGCGCGACGGGGAAGGGGATACGGAGATGATACTGGCGGACATGGCGTGGACTGCGGGTGTGGGGCGGAGTCATTTTGATTACCGGGCCGGGGTGGTGTTCTGCGATGCTGCGTCGCTGCGGGATGGGCTGAAGATGATCGCGGACAAGCGGCTGGAACGAGTAGCGGCGACGAAGGTGGCGTTTGCGTTTACCGGGGAGGGGAGCGAGTGGGTCGGCATGGGTCAGGCGCTGTACGAAAGCGAGCCGGTGGTGCGGGCGGTTCTGGACCGCTGCGGCGCGGTACTGCGGGAAGAACGGGGTGCTTCGCTGCTGGACGCGATGTTCGGTCGGGCAGAGGGAGCTTTGGACGACCCGGCTTGGACGCAGCCGGCTCTGTACGCACTAGAGTGCGCGTTGGCGGCGCTGTGGGCGAGCGTGGGAATTAGGCCGAGCGCGGTGGTTGGGCAGGGCGTCGGGGAACTTGCGGCAGCGCAGGCGGCGGGGGTGTTCGGCTTAGAGGAGGGCTTGCGGCTTGCAGCGGCGCGGGGCGCGGGGGAGCCTGTGGAAGGCAGCGCAGTTGCGCCGCCAACGCTCACTCTAGTTAGCGGTGTAACGGGGCGGGTGATGGAGGAAGGGGACGCGTTCGACGAAGCGTACTGGCAGCGGCAGGCGCATGAGTCGGTAGCGTTCGACCGCTGTGTGGAGACGCTGGCCGAGTTGGATGTGCAGATAGTCGTGGAGATTGGTCCAGACGCGGTGTTAGGGCCGATGGTAGCCTCGGCTTGGCCAGAGTCGGCCAACGGTACCGGAGCGCCGGTCGTGTTGTCTAGCTTGCGACGGGACTCGCAGGGAGACGACAGCTTCGTGGCGGCGGTTGCGGCAGCGTACGAGGCGGGGTTAGCGGTTTCTTTTGCGGGGTTGTTTGCTGGGGAGACGCGGTCCCGGATTTCGCTGCCGAGTTATCCGTTCCAGCGCCGCCGTCACTGGATTGAGGCACGGCCAGTTTCAAGCTCGGGGCGTTGAGTACAGCGGATTGACGCAGCGTGCCCCTTTTGCTATTTTGCCCGTCGTTTTAATCCATATATATTCACCTTGAGAAAGGATTGCGAACATGGCCTCAACCGGAGATCGCCTCAGAAATCTCATCAGCGAAAACCTTGAAGTAGATGGGCAGCCAATAAATGTGCCCCAAGATCTGAATATCAGCCTCTTGGAAGCTGGCGTCCCCTCTACAGATCTCGTTGCGTTCGCGAAGTTGGTCTCTCAGGAGTTCAACGTTTCGTTTACCGCCGAACATTGTACTCAGCTTAACAGCCTCCAGGAAGTAGTCGAGTTTATCGATTCCCAATAAACATCCTTGGGAGATCGTCCGCTGATCCTGCGAAAATCGGCGGCTTTTCAGTCGGGCCGATACTACCGATTGGGAAGCCGCCGTTTCCATGTGAATGGTAGCATTCCGACATATGCCTAGTTCCGTTGCCGAGTGCTGGTGGCGTCCGTTTAGAAAGGTTGGCCATGCTACGGTCCTACACGTCGATCTGACGGGCCATGCGGCTCGCGAGGCGGAGGCTTGGGCGTGGCTTGATGAGGAAGAGCAGGCGCGTTGGCAACGCTACCAGCACGATGGTCCGCGCCGCCGATTCGCTTTATGCCGCGCGGCACTCCGCGCCGAGCTTTGTAGTCAGCTCGGTTGCCGCAACGAACAGCTTGCGTTTGGTGTATCCGATCACGGCAAGCCGTATGCGGTGGTGCAGGGGGTGGCGGCTCCCGTCAGCTTCAACGTCAGCCACAGCGGTGCGCATGGACTAATCGCGGTTGCAGCGGCTGGACGGCTGGGAGTGGATGTAGAGGAACGCAGCACGCCGCTCGATCTCGATGGACTGATCAGTAGCGTGCTGGGGCCGGACGAACAAGCCGAGCTGGCATTGGCGCGTGGATGTCGCAAGTTGCACTTGTTCTTCAATTTTTGGACCATTAAAGAAGCATTGATCAAGGCGCTTGGCCTAGGGCTTGCTTTGGATATGTCCGGCTTCGAGATTCCATTGGCCATGCGCCACGGTAAGACGACGAGCATCTTTCAGTTTCCGCATATACCGACCGTTAGATGGCGGCTGGAGGACCTTGGCAACGAACATTTCGCGGCTGCCATCGCTCACGAATTAGCCCCGGAGCCCAATTGACTGCGAATTCAGAACCTGTCTGGGAAATACCTGAGCCGCTTTCCACTAGCGATGTTCGCGTGGATGACGACACTTTCATCACTCTGCGCCGTCATGGGAATCCGGCGGGGCCGCGGCTCGTGTTGAGCCACGGCAATGGTCTGGCGATTGATCTTTACTATCCCTTCTGGTCGCTGCTGACCGACGATTTTGATCTGATCATCTACGATCTCAGAAATCACGGTTGGAATGCTGTCAGCCCTCTGCAAAATCACAATGTTTCGACTTTTGTTAGCGACCACGATCTTATTCTCGAAGCGATTGACCACCACTACGGCAAGAAACCGAAAATAGGAGTATTCCATTCGGTGTCGGCGCTGGCAACGCTTTTATCGCCGACCAAAGGTAGTGGCTTCTCGGCGTACGTGCTGTTTGATCCGCCTTTGTGCAAGCGCGGTGCCAGCTATGAAGAATTCGATGCAGCCGCCGAGCGCGTGGCCGCTATGACACGGCGTCGCACGCCTCAGTTCCAGACTAGGGAAGAGCTTACAGATATTCTTCCCTATATACCAACTTTCCAGCGCGTCGTGCCCGGGGTTTTCGATCTCGTGGGAAGGACGACGCTGCGCGAATGTGAGAATGGCGAGGGGTATGAGCTTCGCTGTCCGTGCGAGTACGAAGCGCAGGTCGTAGAGTATTCGGCCCCTTATGCCGTATTGGTAGATTTTGCAACATTCCATTGCCCAATAAAGGTCCTCGGCGCTGATCCTACCTTGCCGTATTCCTATCTGCCGACGCTCGATCTTAGTCACATTTTGACCGTAGATTACGATTTCCTACCTGAAGCGACGCACCTGCTGCAAATAGAGCAACCAGCAGAATGCGTCGCGGCCATGCGCGAATTTATCGAGCCGCTGGCTTGATACCCATTTTCCTACCGCGCCACTTGCACCGTGACGATGTCCAAGCCGTGATACTTCTGGTGCCGCACCGACGAAGCGTAATGGCGCAATAGACGAAACGATAGCTCTCGTTCATCGAAGGTTTCGGTCTGTTCGTCTAAATACGCAAGACGGTCTTCTAAGTTCTCCTCGTCGAAGACCGCTAGAAATTCCATTTCCACAGTCCCGCCCTCGGGCCGCGCGACGACGATCAAACGCGGGGCCTCGCCCGCTGGATATGCGTCGTCCGGCTGCAACAAACTCGACAGGGTTTCCTCGCCCGCGGAGCGCAACCGCTCGGTCGCAGCGGCATCCCAACCTATCTTGGCGGCAATCTCTTGGAGGAAGGCGTCGATGCGGGGAAGGTCGGCGATAGCCAACCGGACCTCTAGGCGTCGGCGTCGCGGACTGGTCAGTTCGAGGAACGCGGTGAGCACAAGCGCCGTCGCCGTGCCGACGGTTATGCCGTTGCCGAGCAATTCTCCCCAAGGGCTACCCAGCAGGTCCGCGAGAACGTTGCGATGCTCCATGCCGAGGCCGATGGAAAACGCCAGCCCTACCACGATGGCCTTTTGCGGGTCGAGGCCGGCCCGCGCGAGAGTCTGGATTCCCTCGACGAAGAGCATCCCAATCGCGACTAACAAGAACCCTCCCATGACCGGGCTGGGAATGGAGAGTAGCACGCTCGTTATCTTGGGAAAGAACGCCAAAACTACGAGAAGACCCCCCACGGCATATCCGGCGCTGCGCACGGAGACTCCGGTGAGGTTGATGAGCGAGACAGTAGAAGACGAATAGGAGGTCGTGGGCGGCGTTCCGGCAAGGCCCGATAACAGAACGCCCACCCCGTTGGCGTAGGTTGAGCCTTGGATCAGGCGAAAGTCTGTCGTTCGTGGCCGCCGCCGCGACACCTGTTGAATGACCACGCCGTCGCCAATGCCTTTGATCACTTGTACGAGGGTGACGATTAAGAACATCGGCAGCAGCGCCCAGAACCCTGCGCTCGGCGTCAGGTCCAGCCCTGGGAATCCGCTGGCGGGGATTCCAACCCAAGAAGCGGCACTCAAGCGCTCAAAGTCGTATAGTCCGAATGGCACCGCGGCCACGCAGCCGGCGGCGATTCCGAGCAGCAGGGACCACGGCCGCCAAGTGCGGGGAGCGCGGAGCATTGACATCGTGGCTGCAATCAGCGTCACCGCTGCCACGCACGGACCCGCCGCTAGTGAGGATCCTTCGGGCACTTCCTGCAATCGGTCGAAAGCGATGGGCAGGATCAGCGCCGCAATCAGCATGAGTACTGTGCCGGAGACAACGGGTGTAATGATGCGGCGCAGCAACGGCAGCCACGTCGCCAATGCCAAGTAAAAGAGCGATGAAACGACGATGAGACTCGCCAATATGGCTGGCCCGCCCTCATCGATGGCCAAGACCGAGACGGCGATAAAGTTGGGCGTGGCTCCCATAATGAGTATGTGGCCGCCGCCTAGCCGTCCGATCTTGGCCGCTTGTAGCGCAGTGGCCACTCCGCTGATTATCAGCGCCGCGAAAACGGCCCACGACAGGTAGCTTTCGTCTTGGCCGGCTGCTAGGACAGTAATGGCCACGATCAGCACCGTCGGAGCCAGCCCTATCATGACACCCTGAACGCCGACCCCTATGGCCACAGATAGGGGACAGCGCTCGTCTAGTTCGTAGCGGATGTTTGCGTTTGCGCGGGCTGATGACAAAAGAGGCTCAGCTTTCCGTCGGGATCACGGCGCAAACTGGTACACTACCGGCAACTGCGCGGTGTCGGTGATGCTCGTATCCGTGTGGTGGTAGATGTTGATGCGTCCGGTGCCGCAGTCGCCGAAATCGTCGCAGGCGATCGCGCCGATAATTCCCTGAAAGCCGGTCATTGCTCCAATCTTCGTACGCAGTGCGACGCGGCTTATGTGCAACTTGCCGTCTTGCTCCACGGCAACGGATTTGATGGCGCTGAGTAGCACTGTCGTGGCGTCGTACGCCTGCGCCCAGTACGGAGAAGTCGGCGACCCGCCGTACGTGGCTTCATACGCGGCGAGTATTTCGTCCGCGTTTTTGCCGGTTGCTGCATTGACGTTTGCGCCGTGGTCCGACTCTGGTCCGGCGAAGTACATGCCCTCCGACTGTGGCGTGCCGAGGAATTCGGACACGAGGAGAGCCGCGCCCGTAATGAGCGTCGCATCTTTTAGGCCGTCGAACGCCCGCGCCTGCTCGGCGAAGGGCGTGCCTTCCGCTTCAAAGAGCGGGAAGAAGATGCCGTCCGGTTCGGCGGCAGCAAATTCCGCGAGAACCTCCGTCATGTCCGTGTCGCCCTTGTCGATTCGGGTAGCGACTGCGATCTCGCCGCCGAGTGCGCCAAACGCATTGCCAAACGCGCTGACGAGGGCTGTGGTGTATGGATCGCCGTCGTCAACGGCGACCATGCGCCGCAGACCCAATTCATTGTAGGCGAAGTCGGCGACTGCGTTGGCCTGATAGAGGTCGTTATTGGAAGTGCGGAAATAGCCGGGGTGGTAGTTGGGATTGGCGTTGCCAGCGAGGTCGGACGTGAGCAGTGGCGATGTGTTGGACGGCGAAATCATCACCAGCCCCGCCTCGCTGATCACTGGTGAGGCCGCCACGGCCGCGGCCGAGCACGACGTGCCGATGACGCCGAGCACCTGCGGGTCGGTGCTGATCTGCTCGGCACCCGCGCGTCCGCCATCCGGCGAGCACATGCTGTCCATGGACTCGCCGAGTTCGACGGCGCGACCGTAGATGTCGCCGAAGTCGCGCACGGCTAACTCAATGCCGTGGCGCAAGGACGCGCCCAGCGACGACGCGCCAGTGAGCGAGAGCAACGAGCGGATCTGTACGGCCTCGCCCGCGCCGAGCGGGTAGAACCGCGACTCGGCCCGCCCGGCGACGGGTGTGGTGGTCCAAATTATGCTGCTGATTCTGCGCTTGGCGGCCGCCTCGGTCGGCTGGTTGGCGGAAACGGGATCGCGGTCGGAACATGCGCCTAGGGTCAAGGCGCAGGTGGTGAGGAAAAACAGAGCGGATTGCATGGGGTCTCCTTTATAGGGTTGGGCAAATGCCTTGGTTAATGGTAGCGAGGCTCACAGAGCGAACCGATAAAGTGTTCATCTCACTCTGGATAGATGCCCAAAAATTCGCGGGCCGGGTGGTGCGGCTCCGAGGCCGAGCGGGCATCGGGATCGTTGACTACCGCGGTAGTGGGCGGTACTACGGGTTGCCCGTGGGCTAGGGGGTCGTCGGTGTTTTGCATCCATTGGTCGAGGCGCTGGCGCAGCTCCTCTAGGCGATCTTGGCAATTGGGGTCTGCGGCCAAGTTATGGGTTTCGTGCGGGTCGAAGACTAAGTCGTAGAGCCGTTCGCGCTCTAGGGGGCGTTGCCGCCAGCCTTGGTCGATAAAATAGTCTTTGGTCAGGCTATCGTCGCAATTGGGCATGACTGGGTATTGGCGCTGGTCGAAGCGGCGGATGTACTTGAAGCGCGGCGTGCGGATGCAGCGCTGGGGTTCGTAGTAAGTGTGGTAGTTTACTTCGGCGAAAATTTCGCTGCGGATTTCTTGGGCCTGGCCGTTTACCAGAGGTAAGATCGAAGTGCCCTGCACGTGACTGGGTACCTCGATTCCGGCTAGGGCGCAGACCGTCGGATAGATATCGACTTGGCTGACCAAGGCATCGACCACCTGACCGCCGCTGAAGCCGCCGGGGCCGCGCAGCACTAGCATGACGCCAAGGCCGTGGTCGGTGAGGTTGCACTTCATGGTGGGGAAGGCAATGCCGTGGTCCGTGGTGCAAATGACGAGGGTATTGTCGGCCAAGCCGTTGTCTTGCAGGGCGGCGAAAACACGGCCCATTTTGGCGTCGAGGGTGCGGGCCGCGTCGATGTACTCGGCCATGTCGCGGCGCGTCTCAGGTGTATCGGGAAAAGGCGCGGGCGGTCGTACATAGCGCGGATCGGTGGGATCTTCGCCTTGGGGTTGGGGCGCAAAACCGCGTCTTTGGCGGTGGGTTTCGCTAAAGCCCACGTCTAAATAGAAAGGTGCGCGATGATCTTCGGCCAAAAAGGCGGCGGCCCGGTCCTCGGTTTTGGTATCGGGAGCCTCTTGGGGTAACAGGCGGGTGAAGCCGCCGTCGTTGATGTCCGCTACCACGTGCTGGAAGCCAGCCATGGATGTGGTGTAGCCGGCCTTTTGCAGGGTATGAGTCAGCAGCCGTTCGGGGTGGGGCAAGGTCCAGCCGCGATTGACCAAGCCGGTCATGCCGCAGGAATGGGCCCACTGGCCCGTGAGCAGACAGGCGCGGCTGGGCGAGCAGGTGGGGTTGGCGCAAAAGGCTTGGCGGAAGAGGACGCCTTCTTCAGCTAGCTGCTGGATATGCGGCGTGGGTATGGCGTGGCCGTAGGGCTGGACGTAGCGGCCGGTGTCGTGCGAGTGGATATAGACGATATTGGGAGCTGGCATGGGAACCTGCGGTCGATAGTGCGAAGCGAAATGGGCACCCGTCTGTGGGTATCACCTCATTTTTCAATGAAAAAAATAGATACCGTCATCAACCGCAATTCCCTAGACAACACCTAATGCGGCTACCCGCTGATGTACAGCTCTGATCGTTTGCTTTTTGACGATGGCACCTTCCCAGACGCCACTTCCTCAATGCGGCTGACCACGCCCTCGACATCCCAGACACCATCGACGCGACCAGCCAGCAGGCCGTCTGGTCCCACTAGGAGATAGGTGGGTATGCTCCGAATCTGGTACAATTGAGCCGCCGCCGCTT
>MKWU01007496.1_pt1 | contig 10412 bp, 8 predicted proteins | sample 809101 | NCBI WGS metagenome assembly MKWU01 (sample SAMN05860141, study PRJNA318959) | sponge metagenome | host: Aplysina aerophoba | place: Slovenia: Piran, Adriatic Sea, Gulf of Piran | collected 2013-05-07
CGCAACAAGCGATCTATCTGACGCCCAAGCGGGAACTGCGCTTCATCCATGGCCGCGGAGACGGCCCTTCAGTTCATCTTGGCGAGCATGTGGGCGCTGGCGGCACAAAGTGCTTTGCAGATTTGAATGAGCTGCTCGGAAAGCACACGGCAGTGCTTGGCTCAAGGGGAACAGGGAAGTCAGCTGCCGTTGCGGCGGTGCTTCACAGCCTCCTCGATCGAGGGGCTGAGGCGAAACTGGAAAACTGGAAGCCACGGATTGTCGTGCTGGATCCACGCAACGAGTATTCCGCTGCATTTCCCAACCATCGGAGACTGTCCACAGACGATGGATCCTTGAGCCTGCCCTACTGGCTCCTGAACTTCGATGAAACAGTGGCAATGCTGATCGGAAGAACGGAGTCTGTCGCCACGTCTCAAGCAAGCATTGTGAAGAAGGCCCTGCTCGAGGCAAGAGCCGATGGAGCAAGGAAACTGGGCCTGAATACCACAGGGATAACGGTGGATTCGCCCGTGCCCTATGAGCTTTCCAATTTCACCGCCAAGGTTGAGGCCGACAGACCCCGGCAACAAGGCAAGCAGGGTTCGCACAACTCGATACTGGAAAGGCTTGAAGTTCTGAAGAGGGATGCAGCCGTTGCTTTCATGATGCAGGAGTGGAAGGAAGGGGACAAGGATCCCTTTCCAGCCATTTTGTCTCAGCTTCTTGGCGCTGATGGCCAGCCAAAGGTTGTTGATCTTTCTGGAGTGCCGAATGCGGTTGCCGGAGTGTTGAGCGCCTCAATTGCGCGTACATTGTTCAACCTGAAAGTTTGGCAAACGCCCTCTGAACGCCGGAATGATCCTGTATTGCTGGTTTGCGAGGAGGCTCATCGCTATGTGCGAAACAGCGGCGAGGCTAAACATCGGGCTGCTCAGGAAGCAGTTGAACTGATCGCCAGGGAGGGTCGAAAGTATGGAGTTGGGCTTCTGCTGGTAGCTCAGCGGCCGAGTGAAGTCGAAGCTGCGGTTTTGTCTGAGTGCAACAGTTGGATCATTCTGCGAATGTCAAACGAGGAGGATCGCCAGCATGTAAAGTCCATCCTGCCGGATACAATGGCTGGGCATGCGAAGGTGCTGTCTGGCCTGCGCAGGCAAGAGGCAATCTTTGTGGGCCAAGCGGCAGTCATGCCGTCCAGAGTTCTGATTCGATCTCTTGCGCCTGAACAATTGCCACGTGCAAGCGACATTGACTTTGCAAAGGGTTGGCAGGCATTGCCCCTGAGCGATGGAAGACTCGTTCAAATTGCAAACAGATGGCGACGTCAGTCGAATTCCCCCGGCATTGTTCCAGGCGAATCGCCGTCATCGGCAAGCAAGCAGTTGTCCAGAGGGCAGGATGCTTCGTCCGGGCGGCGGGCACAGCAGTGGGGACGCCAGACCGCACGGAAGATCGCCGAAGCTCTCGGAGCCAAGAAGGCTGCCGACCAGCCGCGGGCCAACGAATTCCTGCTTGATGGAAAGCGATTCGCAGTCAAGTGTGCGGGGGGAGCAACTGGGAAATTCGAGCTCTCGAACAGGATGCGCGATCGCGTGGACGATGTCGTATGCGCGAAGCAGACCAAGGACGGAGTTGTCAGCCAGTACAAGGTGACAACGCAACTCTGGAAGGAACATGCAAGAGAACTCGCAGCAAGCAGTCGCAAGCATGGCAGGTCCACCAGCCTGAAGTGGTCCGTGCTTCGGCGAATTGGAGAGGACCTTGGCCAGGTTGCCATCAAGGATTGATTGGCGGCTTGTGAGTTCCAATTCCTGATTGCCGATGCTTTGGATGCCAAGAATGCCCTGCGACGTCTGTCCCGATAGGTCCGCCACCTACATGCGGATTTCCAGCAGGGCATTTCTTGAAGTCCGAAAGGACGCCTCGGCGTCCATCTGAGAGCCCGATTCGAAAGTCACATTTCCCTGTTTCATGCACACTCACGCCGGAACAATGTTCTCCTTTGGCCTGACCCTGGCACGGGCAATTCGGCGCGCCAAGTGCCGGCACGCCGCCAGCTGCGTCCACGCCAGTGAACTCGCCACTGTGCTCTCGCAGTCCTTGGACAGCCGGCGGCGCCGGCCCAGCCAGGCAAAGGTCCATTCGACATTCCAGGCGACAGTCGCCTTCGACGCCGTGTTTCCAACAGCGCTTGAAGTTGCTGTAGGGAGAGCAATGGAAGAGGCCATGACGAACATGCATTCATCGAGCGACAGCTTTCCCTGGCGGAAGCGCTTTCGCTCGCTGGGCATCATGTGATGGCGTTGCCATTGTTCGAAGAGGTTGGCGAAGTCGTCGAGACAAACGAACAGAGCTGTGATGGACAATTCATTCATGGGAGGGATCCCTTTTTTGGTTTTTCCCATCGAATCATGTTCCTTGGGGAACTGGAATCCCTCCCAGCAAAAACACCCTCCTGCTTGTCCGGAATCGGGGTGTACCTGCGTCGAAGGATGTCTCCGGGAGCGGCATGACCGGCTGACTTAAGCGCATTGGCGTCTGACATTCGGCCATATGCCGCCATATTGGAGCAACCGATAATCGTCACGAATTGCGGGGCTTGACCGCGCCATGAAGTTCGTGCAGACAGCACCCATAGAATCCCGCAGCGCAGACTCCCATGTTGTCACCGCCGGCTTGCCAAAATCAGCGAGCGATCATTGGAGCGCTCGCTGGTCTGGCTTCAGCAGGCTGTGTGCCGGCGCCTGATGCAGCAAGTGGTTCGAACAACGAAGGCGCTCTGCTTCAAGCCAATTGTTCTTCCCCAACCAACATTGAGCGACGGCGCAACTGACCCCATTCCATCGATAGTTCAGTTGAGCGCAACGGCAAGTGCAACGCGCAGCGCATTCTGCGCCGTTCCAAGGCGCGCCAGGAACTTCAAGCACAGCCGGTTCAAGCTCTCTCTTCACCGGAGAAATTCAAACTTGAGCCACTTCGCCGGTTCCATCGCCTGCAGAGCGCCGCTATCCTGAAACCAACCCAAACTGCTGGAGGTTGACTGAATGTCATTTCGAAGGAGGCGAACCAGGCCTGTCCGCCCTCGGGCCAATCTGTCGGAACAGCCAGAGCGCATCCTTGGGCAGTACAGCCCCGCGGCGCTGATTCCCATTGTCGGCGGACTGCTCACCATGCCTGAATTCCACGCTTCCTCGCTCCAAGTGGAAGCTCTTCAGCACTTCGCCGTCAAGTACGCCAAAGGCAAGAGGAGGCCGCCGAACCGATTGCTGGCGCGCTGGCTCAACGAACTGGAAAGAAGTGGTCTTGGACGAGTGGAGGTCCCTTCGGAGAATCTCGTTGTATCGCGCGTGTCCGGCAGCGCTCGCGACTACCTCGTGTTTGGGGGCCGACACCAATACTCTGCCTTCCATCTCCAAAGATTTGTCAACGTTCTGAACAACATGCCTTCGAGCCTACACTTCGGAGACCTCAAGCGCTCCGCAGAAGGGTTGCTCGCACTGTCCGACGAAGTCGTCAGACGGTCCGGCGTCGAGCCCTTTTCGATTGGCGTCATGCAACCGCTCGAGAAAGTCCCCAACTCTCTCATCCGCCAAGGACTTCACGAAAGGGTCGGTGACCGCGTTGTCTTTGACAACCGCGATCTCGCTCGCCTCCGGATCAGGCGCGAGGACATCGGTGAATTCATCCTGAACGAGGAAGACCGCTCTGAGCTTGACGAGTGTCATTTTGACCATACATCGCTGGAGCGGCATCCACTGATCGCCATTGCGGGCAAGATTTGCCTGGCTCTCCCAGGGGCCGTCTCGATGGCCATTCGGCGCATGGTCATCGAATGGTGCCTGGCCAATGGGTACGAAGGACTTCTCAATCGGGCATACGCCAATGAGATTGCAGCTTCATTTGGTGAGGTTTCAATCCTCGGAGACTTCCCGCCAATGCCTCGACCAACGCCTCGACAACAAGGTTCGAGCTTCGTTTACGGCGCAGAAACGAGCGCTTGGATTGACGAGGGGAGACTGCTCAACATCCACTTCGTGGTCGACAATTTCGCAGACTACGACGTGACCGGAACGTTTGAAGAGAATCCCATGGTCGACGACATCGAGGAGCAGTTGACGGATGCCCACGCCGACAAGATAGCTGCCCACTCGTCGGACCCGCAGTTTCGCGAGGGTCTAACCCTTGTTGTGACTTGTGCTTGGGGAAGGCCGATGTTCTCTGGGCGTTACCAAGCCAGTGGCAAGCGGTGGCGACTTGAGGGGATTTCCGCCCCGGACTTGATGTCGCTTAGCCGTGAACGTTCAATTTCCGCTCGTGACTTTTGGAGCTTGTTGGACACTCGTGACTGGCTTCAACAGAACGACGTGATAGTCATCAATTTTCGCGGCCTGTTGAATTTGCATGCGAATTTCGATTCATTCGACAGTTCGCATATGACGATAGCCCCAGACCGCTTTCTGCTCGATTCATCCGGCCAATTGAAGGTTCACAGGAGGGTTGCTCTAAGAGACAATGTCCATCGCGCCATGACTTGGGACAGGCAATTTGTCAGAGTTCGGCGATTTCTTGAGAGTCCCCACTTTCAGGAGGATGCCGGCGCTCCGCTCTACATAAGCCTTGACCATTTGGGCCAGAATCAATTGGCAGGCGTTCTTGAATCCGATTCACGCAGCTGGTGGGTTAGCATCGAAACTCCCAATTGCGAAAGCCCTGACCTTTGCAGGGCGCTGTGGGAAATGCTCTGCACTTGGGTCCGGCTGTCGGCAAGCGTTGTCGAGAAACATGTTCCGTCAATCCCGCAAGGGCCAATCGCGTGGACTTGCCTATTCCAGGACACGGAACTGCCAGACCAGGCCGCACACATTCCCACAGCTGAACAGGCCGATCAACTCCTGCAAGTCAGGACCAGCGACAATGTTGTTCGCGTGACGGCGCAGGAAGGTTTTCTGGCATCGTTTCGCATTGCGGAGAATGACGGCGAGAGACTGCTTGTGGAGCGCTTTGTCGCTGGCACGTGCAGTCTGTCGGACAGCGACTGTTCGCCGGAACTCGTCAATCAGCTTGTTGAGCAAATCGTGCCTGACAAGTGGGTTCGCAGCATGCACGCCATGCCTCCCGCGGCGTTTCGGGATTTCTTTGCAAATGATGCCCGCGAGAAGCCAATTCTGCTTTCCAAGAGCGATGTTGCTCGCGCGAGAATTGAAGTCGGATGGCAAGAGGAGAGTCTGGACCAAGGCGGCAGCGTCGAGGGGAATCGGGCGTGCTCCTTGTTGCTGAGGAATCTTGCCAACCAGACTTGGTCGGACATTAGGGGCGCCTTGAAGGGCTACAACTGCGACCAGACGTTGTTGCTCCTTCTTCACAACCACGAATCTGCAAGGATCGAGTCTGATCTATGGAGCAAAGCTGCGCGTGCAGCGCTGTCCTTGCATCGGGACCGGAAAGCAGCGGAACTGGAGGCCGCGAGCGAGATCAGCAAACTCAACGAAAGTTTGCTTTGCACACGCCTGCTTGCCGAAATTGCCTTGTGCGAATGCCCACGCGATGGCGGACTTCAGCCAGGCCGACTTGACCTCTTGCGACTTTTCGCAAGCGTTGGGAACTTGTGCCTTTTGGGCTGGTGGTTCGACGAAATCGAGCACCAGTTCAGGAAGCCTTTGCTGCAAGTCACGCCACTCGGCGACATGCTGTCACATGATGGGCATGACCGGTTGGTTGTCGACCGCCACATGCAGATTCTAGGTACAAGCCCATTCCGAAATCGTGCGGCCTCCTACCTGGAGCGCTTCCCAAATGTGGAGCCAATCGCCGAAGCGCCTGAAACGCTTGAACCTGAGTTTCTTGATGCATGGAGGGAGGAATTCGGGTTTTCCGTTGATGACCTGCACGCATTCATGGACAACTTGGACCAGGAAGGGATCAGACGTCGCAAACTGGTCTTCTCGGCGACCGAGTCCGAGGTGTGCCGTCTAGAGGGCAACAGGCGACTGGACGTCGAGATCGTCAACAAGATTCTCGAAGCCTTTGCTCTGTTCCCGCGGTCCACATGGGCTTTTTCTCCCGACGGTTACTCGCGGAGGGATGTATACCCGTGGCGTCATCGACGTCGCCTGTCCCCAGTTCGCAGACCCTTGCTGTGTGTTGACAAGTCAACCAGGCGCTACTTGATCGCTCCAGGCATGGTGCGAGACGGTATGACGAGGGAATTGATCACCTGTTACACTGGAAATCATGAAGCGAAGTTGTTCCCCAAAGGGAGCATGCGGTCATGGATCGGCGCGGCAGAGAACAAACGCGGGCGTGACTTCAGCAGGAACATAGCTGCCCACCTTGAGTCTCTCGGTTGGAAGGCAAGAGTGGAAACCAGGATGACGCACATCCTCAACGCAAAGCTTGATCGAGACTACGGAGACATTGACGTACTTGCCTGGAAGGCAGGTCGAGTTGTAGCGATTGAATGCAAGGACTTTCACATGGCGAAAGCGCCTCCAGACATCGCTCTGCAACTGCATGACTTTGCCGGACAACCAATCGACGATGAAAAGCCCGATCGTCTAAGGAGGCACCACTTGAGGCTTGACCTGCTTAACCTCCATCTGGCGGCAGTCAGGCAGTTTGTCGACGATGAGCCATCATTGGTGGAAGGGCTGCTCGTCGTCAGCAGGGACGTTCCAATGGACTTTGTGAACTTCGTTGAGGAAATTGGCATGCGCATCATGTCCAAAGAGGAGCTTGCTACTCTGTGAGGCCAAGGAGGTGCTCCCACTGCGCCGGATGGGTGCATTGGACCGGGCAGGTCGGCAAGCATGCGATGGTGCACGGTGCGGGGGCATGCCCCTGTTCGGGAATCCTCCATGTCCAGTCGGTGTCGGACCGGCAGAGTGCAGCTGCCGAAGCGTCCATGCACGTTTCGCGCGGTCCATGTGACTGCGAAGCAGTCCCGAGACATCAGGCAAGGGCGAGTTCTTGTTTTGTCCGATTGCCTGGCATGCCATTGCCGCCCTGGCTTCCGGCACGTTCCTGAAAGATGGCAGGACGGCCGCAACGCTCCATTGCCGGCTGTAGCTGCATTGGAGCCCCGACGCTTGTGAATTCACGCTTGCGACGAAGCTGACCGGCTTGGGGGAATTCGAACGCCGGCACAGCGAGAATCAGCTCCCTGTTGGCGTCAACCCTGTGAGCGAAGATGTTCCGAATTCGGCCCTTTCTGTTCTCAAACACAGTACGAGACGAGAGCCGGGACCATTGGCAGCCAGAGTGTCAAGACGACGGGAAGTGGTGGACACAGAGAGCAATGTGCCGGCGGTGCATATGCATCCGTCCGACTTCCAGGTCCGTCAGGGAGCGGTTGCCCTGATCAAGCATATGTTTGAGGAGGTGACGACCTCGCTTCTGCAGTGCGCCGACGACGGCTGCAAGTGGCCCCAGCTGTGCAATGCCCGGCATGCGGCTGACATTGACGACATGGTTGGGATTGCCAGGAAGCCGAGTGGCCAGGATTGTCATGTGGCGCTCCCGTGACGTTGCGATCCTGGGGATTTCGGCTTTCGCTGTGGCAGGCAAAGGACAATTGCGCACCTGGCACAGGGATGGTTTGTCCTCCCAGTTTCAACGCCGTTTCATGCGCAGCCCGGACCGCGCCGGCGGCAAAACCGGAGACAATCGCATACCCTTCATCGACCAGATGTCGGACCGGACGACGCGTCCGTGCCAACCCTTGTGGCGTTGCATTGCGAGTTCCCACAACGGCAACGCAGGGGTTGTCTGCGAGGCTCCAGCAACCTTCGTGGCTAAGAATATCGACATGAGGTCTGGCCTCCCACAACTTCAGAATTTCCCAAGTTCCGTGGATGGCTCAACCTCTGGGCCGAAACATTTGTTGTCCTGGAGGATTCACGCCATGCGGGAATGCCTCCGCATCCGGTTGCGTCACCCCTCCAGCGTCCACGACGCAAAATCGATTCCTTCACGCCAATGCACACGCAGCTTCGTCCGAAATCTCGCGTGGCTCTGCGGGTTGTCGTTTTGCGTGGCGCTGTTTAAGATCGTGAAGATCCTTGAGGCTGGACTTGACGAGGTTTGCGATGGATGATGCACGGGAGGAGTTTCAGGAGGACCGGTCGCAACTGGATGAGCGGCGGAAGACGTGGGAGAGCATTCCAGAGGCGGACCGGCAGCGGTTTGTGAATGAATTGGCGAAATTGATGGTGCGGATGGTGGACGAGGGGCATTTCGAAGATCAGTCGCCATCATCGTGAGCGCTTGACAATGATCCATGTTCGGCGGTCGTCGCTGCGGCAAGTTTGAGAGCGCCGGGAATCGACGGCTCGCCAGCATGCTCTGGCGGAACTGGCGCAACCGATGGCTGATGGGCGCCACCTGCGGGAGAGAAGGCAAGGCGCTGTGTACAGATTTGACACCTATAAAGAGGGCAAGGCTGTCGGTCATGTGTGCAAGCGTTGCACGTTGCAACATGGAGGAGATGAACCACCATCCGGTCGAATTCTCGACTGCACGGCAGCCATGGCATCATTCGAGGACGCTGTTCGTTCCCGACGATTCGGGGCTGGTTTGCCTGCCGCTTGAAATGCCCGATCCCAAGCCCACGGAGCAGGTTTGGAGCTGTCCAAAATCGAACCATTTGCTCTGACAAGAGCACAAAGCCGTCGCCGAGTTGCAGGTGGCGCCGACGCAAGTTTGGGATGACTTCGCCGTCGACTTTAAGGCGGATTGGACCGACCGTGAAGCGGAAATGTGCCGTGCCCCAACGCCACTACCGGAACTGGACGGAAGGCCATCGAAGGACACTTGAATGCATTGGGTTTCCCGTGCTTTCCGAGCGCCCAAAGTTCGTTGCCACCGAAATGACTTTTTCCTCCATGACGAATGTTCCAGCGTACAGGTTCACGACCTTGCTCCGCACCGCGAATTTCCATCAATCCTTGTGGCGGGCAAAGGCACATTCCATCATGCGGATCCTTCCTTGCCTTGCCTGCTCATGCGGAATTCACTCCTGGCTGATCACTCGGGCCGGTTTGGCCAAAGCCCATCCAGCTCCGTCTCCATGTTCATGGCTGCGATCTGCTGTTGGCACATTCGGCCCATCGGACCTTTTGCCAAGGGATGCCCGAACCTTGCCTGGATCGCCGTTGCTGCCAGCTGCCAAGAGCGACCTGACCGTTTGCTTGCCAAATGAGGGCAACGGCGGGCGCCCACTCCCCCTTGCATTCCGGCGACGGGAAGTCAGATAAAAAGCACGGGCTTGTAGCGAAATCCCTCCACACATGGATGTAGCGCGCATTCGCGTTTGCCTGCCAATCTGGCCCTTTCACAAGCACGCTACACGAAGCGGAGCCACAATGGTCCTGAAGGTTCCAACATGTCGGCTCTCCTGATACGCAACGGGAGATGCCGGAAGCTACCGAAGCCCGCTGAATCAAGAAAGCCGTTCCACAATGCGACTTTGAAGAACTCATGGAGCCTGTTGATCCGACAGTTGAAGGTGTTCGGCAACAACAGCCAACTCCCCATACTTGGCCATGCCTGCCATGTTCAGCGCAGCTTGATTGGAAGATCGGCTCTTGAAACTGAACCATCTCAAATGGTAGTTGAGGCGAGGCAGCAGAGGAAACTGCATGAGCAAGCCAAGATTGCTCAAAACGTTCAAGGGTAGGGCATCCCCATTTTCGGTAGCCCGTTTTGGAACCCCCAAATTACGGAAGTTTATCCGAATGACGCAAGTGAAGTCTCATGGCAAAGACAGCCGGAAAAACATTCTGATTGAATGTCCCAAGTGCAATTCAGTCGTTGTTTACAGCCAAATGTCGCCACCATCGGCAAGTCAAGCTGTCCAGGCGGACGACGACGCTGTCCACAAGCGTGATGTGCTCAGCTGCCCGAAATGCAGCACGATAGTCGAAACCAATCTACTGTTCTTTGGTCGGTGGGTTGGAGCAATTGTCGGCGCCCTGATTGGTTCGAGTCTTGGATCCCGCGCTGGGTTCTTTGCCAATCTCATGATGGAAATGTCACTTGGCGTGTCCGCCACTTTGGTCGGAGCGGTGGTTTGCAGCGTCATCGGATACTGGATTGGCGGACTGATTGTCTCCGTGAAATGTACAACCTGCGGCAGACCTCTCGGGCGTCGCGACGCATGAACCAAGTTCATTGGCGGACCCGAGCGGGAACATGCGCCAACCAGCAATGCGGGGCAATTGTGCATTTCAAGTGGCCCGAAAGTCGAATTCGTGCTGAAGAAAAAATCCTCGCGGGAGCTGATTCGAATTGAGGCCAGCCGCCGGAGTCTGGACCGGCAACGAGCCGAACTTGAACTGTTCCCATCGATACACGCTGCAGAAGGATGGATTGCGCAATGACTGTTGGTAGGTTGCTGCGGCCAACCGAAGCGACCATTGTCCAAATTGTCGCTGTAG
>MKWU01007497.1_pt1 | contig 10406 bp, 8 predicted proteins | sample 809101 | NCBI WGS metagenome assembly MKWU01 (sample SAMN05860141, study PRJNA318959) | sponge metagenome | host: Aplysina aerophoba | place: Slovenia: Piran, Adriatic Sea, Gulf of Piran | collected 2013-05-07
CCGTGTAGAACCGCTCGAACCGCGTGCCCGACGACGCCAGCCCGTCGATGTGCGGCGTCCGCACCACCGGATTGCCGTAGCAACCCAGATGGTCCGCCCGGTGCTGGTCGGTGATGATGAAGAGAAAATTGGGTCGATCGCTCATTTCGTTCGGTCTCCCTGTCCCGAGCTTGTCGAAGGGCTCAGGACGAACGGCTCGATTTCCCCAGGACCGTTCGTCCTGAGCGTAGCGAAGCGAAGTCGAAGGACGCCAAATCCGAGAGGCTCCCAGGACATCACTACGGATCCAGCGGCTTCTCGCCCTCCTTCGGCTCCACCTCCATGCCATTCAGGACGCAGGCAAGCAGCACATAGTATCCGATGAAGGCTGAAAGCTCCACGCACGCCGTGGCTCCCAGGGCCTTCTCCACGGCGGCGAAGGTCGGCTCGCTCACGCGATGGGAGCGCAGCAGCTCCTGCGTGAAACGGCGGAGGTCCGCCTCCTCCGGCGTGAGCCCCGGCGGCTCCCGGCGCTCGCGCACCGCCTCGATGCATTCGTCCGAAATACCCGCCGCCCTGGCGTGTCCGGCGTGCACCGACCATTCGAACAGGCAATCGACTTCCCGCGCCACGGTGAGGATCACCAGCTCTTTCAGCTTCTGGGGAAGCTCCATCTCGAAACGGACGAGGCTGCCGAGGTGGGCCACGCGGGCGGCCAGCTCCGGACGGTGCAGCAGCATGGTAAACGGCCCCTGAACCGCGCCCCGGCTCTGCGCGATGGCATCGAACACCGCATGGTGCTCCGGGCTCAGGTCTTCTTTCCCCTTGATACTCGCGATACGCGCCATGTGAACTTCCTCCTCTTGTTGTGTTGTTCCCGCGGTGTCGTGCAACCGCCGGCGGAGTTGGAACCCGCCCCTACATCAGCCCTTCGGCCGGGTAGTCCCAGCACTCGAGATACCAACCCTCCCCTTCCACCGCCAGCGCCGCCTTGTAGCCCTCACCCGCGTCCAGCGTGCGCATGGACCACCGCGACACCTCCGCCGGGTCGCCCTCGAACCGCAGCAACGCCGCGGGCTCGCCCGGCCGCAAGGTCACATCGAACCGGCTCAGACCCAGCGCGATGCCCTCGCCGTGGGCCTTGATGAACGCTTCCTTCCGTGTCCAGCAATTGAAGAATGCCTCCCGCCGTTGTCCGGGGGGGAGGCCCGTCAAGGCTTCCACTTCCTGCGGCGAGAAGGAGTGCCGGGCGACCCCCATGATGTCGGTGTCCGGACGCACGCGCTCGACGTCGACGCCGACCTCGCGGCCGACGGCGAAGGCATGCAGCGCCCACCCGTAGGAATGGGACAGGTTGAAACGCACGTCGCGACCGCCGTCGGTTTCCGCGAGCGACGGCTTGCCATGGACGCCATAACGGAACTCGACCGCGGCAGGCTCCGCGTCGAGGTAGCTCGCCAGGAGGCTTCGCAACACCCCCCGGGCTACCGTGTACCGCCGCCGGTCCTCTTCGTAGAGGAACCGAGCCGCCCGAGCGCGTTCGTCGGGCGCCAGCAGCCCGTACAAGGGCGCCACGCGGGAAGGAGGCACCTCGGTGGCCGTACGCCAGACGTGGACCGTATCGGGCGCCAGCGCCAGGTTCACCGCCGGAGGCGACCAGTGAACCGTGGGGCTCACCGTCCCAAACCCCTGTAGAGCCGCAAGGGGATGATCGCAACCGCAGCCGCCAGCAGGAAGCCACCGGACAGGTAGAACACCGAGCTCATGCCGTAGAGCCCGACCATGTATCCGGCAATGACCGGACCGGGCAGAGTGAACAGGCTGTTGGAAAGGAACGTGATGCCCAGCGAGGTGGCCTGTATACGCGCGCCGGCCACGTCCACCACGGCGGCGGCGGTAATGTTGCTGAGGGTGTAGAAGAACAGGCTGATGAGGGTCACGACGATCCCCAGCGGAATCCCCGGACCCACCAGCGGTATCAGCGTGTAGAGCACCGCCAGCATCAGGAACGACGGCAACAGCACCGCCTTCCGGCCCAGGCGGTCCGACAGGTAACCCAGGACTGGCTGGGAGACCGTGCCCAGCGCGTGCAGCAGCGCGTAGTAGTAGCCGAATCCCGTGGAGCCGTAGCCGAGGGTTTCCTGCACGTAGAACGGGAAGAAGGTGATGATCAGGATCCGGCCGGCGTTCATGAGGCCGTTGGCCAAGGCCACGCCGAGAAAGGCGGGATTACGGAGGAACTCGCCCAGCCCGGACGCCTGTGCGCTCCCGGACCGGGACTCGGGCGGCGCCGCGGCGAAGATCCCCCGCAAGCCGAGCCACAGGGGAACGCTCAGCGCCACGGCCAAAAGGAACTGCAACGCCATGAGATTGCGCCAGGGATAGAGGCTCAGCAGGATGCCGACGACCAGCGGCGTGAGCGTGTCGCCGGTGGTGGCGCCCATGCCGTGGATGGCGAACGCCGTGGCCCGGTGTTCCGGGAACCGGCTCGAAAGCGACGCCATGGCGGTGGGATGCCACAGGGCAATGCCGACCCCTACCAGCCCGGCCGCCACCAGCGCGTACAGGTAGCCGGGGGCGAGGCCGAAGGTGAGGTAGGCCACCCCGAAGGCGAGGAGGGCCGAGGTCAGGATCGCGGTCCGATGGCGCGCCAGACGGTCTCCCAGAAGCCCGGCGGGCAGGTTCGTGAGCCCGGTGGTCAGCTCCCGGGTGGTGGTCAGGAAACCCACCTGGACATAGCTCAGGCGCAACGCCACCTCCAGCGGGTGCAGGATCATGGGAAAGAGCTGGCCGAACCAGTGCACGGCGAAATGCCCGCCGGTGACATACCCCAGGAGCGCCAGCCGGTCCCTGCCGATGGCGCGAAGTCCGCTGTTCCGTTTCATGTATCGGCAACCCCCGGTGCGGCCGCGTCTCGATGCCGTGAGACGGCTTCCCGTCGCGACTCGGCCACGGCTGGATATCTTAACACGCCGGTCCCCGGGCAGGACACCGGCGACCCTTCGCCGCCTTGAGTTCAACGCTCGAAGGTGGTTAACTGGCGCCGTATTCCACTACCGCTTCGGCGCTCATGGCGACCCCTGAACAAAGCTACTTCGACCCGGCAGTGCTGGCGAGGCTCTCGAACCTGCACCTGAAGGCGCGTTGGGTGGTGGAGGGCGTCATGGCGGGCCTCCACCGCAGCCGTGCCAAGGGCTTCAGCGTCGAGTTCGAGCAGCACCGCGAGTACGCGCCCGGCGACGAGATCCGCCGCATCGACTGGAAAGCTCTCGGCAAGCTCGACCGCTACTTCATCAAGGAATTCGAGGACGAGAGCAACCTCAGGACCCACCTGCTGCTGGACGTCAGCGGCTCCATGGACTACGCGTCGGGCGAGGTCACCAAGTTCGAGTACGGCTGCATCCTGGTGGCTTCGCTGGCGTACCTCATTCTCCGCCAGCAGGACGCCGCGGGCCTGACCACCTTCTCCGACCGCATCGACTCGCAACTGCCGCCCAAGGCCACCCGGGGCTACATGGTGGAGTTGCTGCAGCGGCTGGAGGCCGAGACCACCCGGGGCGAGACCAACGTGGGCAAGATCCTGCGGGAGGTGGCCGGCGGCATCCGGCGGCGAGGCCTGGTGGTGCTGGTGTCGGACCTGCTGGACGACGCCGAGTCGGTGCTCGAGGGGCTGCGCATGTTCCGCTACAAGGGCAACGACGTGCTGGTGTTCCACGTGATGGACGAAACGGAGATGACCCTCCCGTTCTCGGGCAACACCCGGTTCGAGGACATCGAGGACCCCAAGCTTCGGGTCACCGCCGACCCCAAGGCCATACAGGCCGAATACCGCCGGGTCGTGAACGACCACATCGACACCCTCAGGTCGGGCTGTCACGAGTACGCCATCGACTATCAACTCATCTCCACCGCCACGCCGCTGGACCAGGCCCTGGTCAGCTACCTGAGCTGGAGGAAGTAAACTGGCATTCCTCTATCCCCTGTATCTGGCAGCCCTGTTCACCGCGGTGATACCGCTGGTGATCCACCTGCTGAACCGGCGGCAGCAGAAACGCCTGCGCTTCCCCGCGGTGCGGTTCGTGCTGATCTCGCAACGGCGCGTGGCGCGCACCTACAACCTGCGAAACTGGCTTCTTCTGGCGGTCCGGACCCTGGCCATCATCTTCCTCGTGCTGCTGATGGCCCATCCCCTGTGGGAGACCGGCGTGGGGCTCTCGGCCCGGGGCGCGCCGCTGTCCACCGCCATCATCGTGGACAATTCCCTCAGCATGCAGGTGCGCGACGACGGCGCGCCGTTCAGGGAGGCGAAGCAGGCGGCGGCGCTCATTCTCGAGGCCCTGGAAGACCGCGACCGGGCGGCCCTCATCGCCACCAACCCGGCCGGGCGCGCCGAGCCGCGCTTCAAGGATGCCCGGGAGACGGCCCTCAAGGACCTGGAGCCGCTGGCGGTCAGCGCCGGCACCGCCGACCTCACCGCCGCGCTGCGCACCGGCTACGGGCTCCTGCGGCAGGCCGGCGGGCAGAAGGCGATGTGGGTGCTCACCGACCTGGGACTGCCGGGCTGGGACCGCCTTTCGCTGCCGGCCGTGGGGGAGTACGACCCCACCATCCCGGTCAAGATCGTTACCGTGGGCTCGCCCGAACCCGCGCCCAGCGCCACCATCAAAAGCCTCGAGCCCCGCACCGATCATGTCGCCCCGGGCCTGGACCTGGAGATCGCCGCGACCCTGGTGAACTTCACGGCCGGCGCCATCCCGGACGTGGCCGCGCGCCTGGCCCTGGACGGCAAGGTCCGGGACGAGAAGCGGGTGACCCTGCCGGCCGATTCGGAGTTGACGGTCGACTTCCGGTTCAAGCTGGACCGGCCGGGGAGCCATGCCGGTTACGTTTCGCTCCACGGCGACGGTTTCGCCGGCAACCGCCGGCACCACTTCACCATTCACACCCGGGACCGGTTGAACGTGCTGCTGGTGGACGGAGATCCCCAACGGGCCCTGGTGGCCAGCGAGACGTACTTCCTGAGCCGGGCGCTGAACCCCACCGGCGACGTCGCCAGCTCCGTGCTGCTGCCGCAGGTGATCCTGCCCGGAGCCGTGGAACAGGTGGACCCGGAGGGCTATCAGGTGCTGGTGCTGGCCAACGTCCCCACCCTGCCGCCGGCCTTCGTCGCCCGGCTCGCCACGTTCGTCGAACGCGGCGGCGGCCTGATGCTGTCCCTGGGCGACCGGGTCATGGCGGAGGACTACAACCGCACGCTGTGGCGCAACGCCTCCCCGCTCCTTCCCGGGCCCCTCGGGGAACGGCGACGCGTGCCGTTGGACCAGAACGTCACGGTGGCGGAGATGGACCTCACCCATCCCGCCCTGGAGCCCTTCGCCGACCGGCGCCTGCTGGACTCGCTACGCTCGGCCCGGGTATCGTCCTATTTCGAGGTGGCGCCCACCGGGGGACGCACCCTGATGCGACTGAGCAACGGCGCCCCGTTGCTGGTGGAGAAACAGCTCGGCAAGGGGCGGATTCTCCTGCTTGCCTCCACCGCCGACAGCGCCTGGAACCGCCTGCCGCTGAAGACCGGCTACGTGCCGCTGGTTCAATCCCTTGTGACCCACATCGCCGGCGGCGACACCGGCTCCATGGACACGGGCATCACGGCGGGGACGGCGAAGCGGTGGTTCACGGCCACGGATCACGCGGGCAAGCGGGTGCGGGTAGTGGATCCCAACCTCGCGGAGCGGGAGGTCACGCTGGCGCCGGTGGACGGGAAGGCTTCCGGAGCCTTTGACGGCAATCACGTCGCCGGGATCTACCGGGTGGTGTCACCCGGCGGCGGCCTGGAGCTGCCGGCCCTTTACGCGGTGAATCCTCCGCCCGGGGAATCGCGCCTGGAGCGCATGACCGACGACGAGTTGCAGCGGAAGCTCGGACCGGTGGACCATGAGGTCCTGTCCGCCGGGGCGTTGGCGGGCGGCGGGACCCGCACCGATCTGGCGCTGGCCCTGGTGGTGGTGCTGATCCTGACGCTGCTGTTCGAGAGCTGGCTGGGGCAACGAAACTATGAATAGACGAAGGTTCCTGCAAGGGCTAGTGGGAACGGCGGCCGGCGCCGCCTGGGGATTGCCCCGGGCGCTGCGGGCGGCGGACACGCCGCAGCGGATCCAGTTCGCCTTCGCGCAGGTGCGCTACCGCGGCGGCGACTGGGACCCCCGGCCCCGGGCCGCGACCCCGTTGATGGAAGAGCTGATACGCCGCACCAGCGTGGTCCCGGCCCCGGAACGCCGGGTGGTCCGCCTGACCGACCCCGAGCTGTTCTCGTCTCCCTTCCTCTACCTCGCGGGCAAGTACGATTTCCAGCCCTTCACCGAGGACGAGATCCTGAGGTTGAGACGGTTTCTGTCATTCGGCGGTTTCCTGCTCGCCGACAACACGCTGGGACAACTGGGATACGGCTTCGACCGGCGTTTCCGCGACGAAATGAAACGGGTGTTCCCCGGCCGGGAACTGCGCAAGATTCCCCTGACCCACGCGGCGCTGCGGAGCTACTACCTGATCCGCCGGGTGGGCGGCCGCGTGGCCACCAGCTCGTTCCTCGAGGGCATCCAGCTCGGCGAGACCACGCCGGTGGTGTACTGCCACAACGATCTGGGGGGCGCCTGGGAGCGGGACGGACTGGGACGCTGGAGCCACCCGTGCGTTCCCAACGGCGAGGAGCAGCGGCGCGACGCGTTTCACCTCGGCGTCAACCTGATCCTCTATTCCATGACCGGCAACTACAAGCAGGACCTGATCCACGTGCCGTTCATCCGCCGGCGCCTCACACAGTAGGGAGCCAATGACGGGAATTTCGGACATCGTTCTGGGCGGAGGAGTTCCCGCGTGGCTGGCGGCCGTGCTGGCGCTGGCGGCGGCGGGTTTCCTGGTCTACCAATTCCGCTTCCTGCACCGGAGCCTGGGGCCCGGCAAGGCCTCGCTGCTGACGCTGCTGCGGGGACTGGTCTACGCCCTGCTGCTGCTGTTCCTGCTGGGACCGACGCGTACGGTGGAAGAAGACACGTCGCTGCGGCGTCCGCTGGTGGTTTTGCTGGACACCTCCGAGAGCATGGGGCTCTCGTCGGGGCAGGACGACACCAGCCGGCTCGATGCCGCCAGGGAAGTGCTTGCGGCGCCCGGCCTGACCCTGGGACTGGCCCAGACATACGACCTCAAGCTCTACGGGTTCGACCGGGAAACCACCCCTCGCGGCATCGAGGGGTTCGCGGACGCGGCCCCGGCGGGCGACGCCAGCCGGCTCTTCGAAGCTCTGGGCAGGGTCCACGAAAACGAGCCGGACGCGGCCGGGGTCATCGTCGTGTCCGACGGCATCGTCAACCCCGCCGAGGCCCTTGACGCGTTCTCGGGCCACCCCAAACCGGTGTTCGCCGTCGGGGTGGGACAGGCCGAGGGCTTCAGGGACCTGCGCATCGCCGGCCTGCGGGCGCCGGAGCTGGCTTTTCGCGGCCGCGCCATCGCCATCGATTTCACCATCCAGGCCTACGGCATGGCCGGGGTCCAGGTCCCGCTCTACTTCAACCTGGGCCGGAACCTGATCTCGACCCACCCCATCACCATTGACCGGGACGCCTACGAGAACCGCGTGACCCTCAACTACACGCCCCGGGAGCTGGGCGCCCACGGCTTCACCCTGACACTGCCCGAACAGGGCGGCGAGAGCATTGCCGGCAACAACCGGAAGGCGTTCCGGATGGAGGTGCGCCGGGACAAGATCCGGGTGTTGACCCTGTCCGGATCGCCCTCCTGGAACTACCGGTTCCTGAGGTTCGCGCTGAAGCAGGACCCGTTTCTGGAGCTGGTCTCGTTCGTCTTCCTGCGCACGCCCAACGACGTGGTGGACGTGCGCGAAAACGAGCTGAGCCTGATTCCCTTCCCCATCGACGAGATCTTCGTCGAGGAGCTCAAGAACTTCGACGTGCTGATTCTCGACGACTTCTCGCACCGCAGCTACTTCAACCCGGTGTACTTCGAGAACATTCGGGACTTCGTGCGCGACGGCGGCGGCATCGCCATGCTCGGGGCGGCGCGGGCTGTCGACCGGGGCGGTTACCACGAAACCGCGTTGAATCCGGTGCTGCCGGTGAAGCTCGACGGGCGCGGGGACTTCCAGACCGGCATCGCCGCCCGCGCCAGCCTGACGCCGGCGGGCAAGGCCCATCCGCTGACCCGGGTCTTCGCCGATCCCACTGCCAACGAGGAGGCCTGGGCCGCACTGCCGCCCCTGACCACCCTCAACGGGGTCGCGCAGGCCAAGGGCGAGGTGCTGCTGTCGGCCGAGGTCCGCGGGCGTCAGGCGCCCCTGCTGTCGGTGGGGAGATACCACAAGGGGCGGTCGCTGGCCTTTGCCAGCGACGACCTCTGGCGCTGGAACTTCGACGCCGTGGGGCGCGACCAGAACCCCCAGATCCATTTGAAGCTCATCCGCAACGGCGTGCGCTGGCTGGCCCAGGAGCCCGCCTTCGAGCAGGTGCAGATCCTGGCGGTGGGAGGCTCGCGGCGGCCCGGGGAAAAGCTCGAGTTCCGCATCCGGGTGTTGCAGGACGACCACGCTCCGGCCAGGGACCCGACCTTGCAGGTGGTAGTCACCGGGCCCGAAGGGGAGCGCTCGCCGCTGGAGGCCGCCGCCACCGAGCAGGCCGGCGAGTACCGCTCCGAGTTCACGCCACGTCTCGAAGGGTCCCACCGCATCGAGGTCCAGGCCACCTCCGCCGGCAACCCCCTGGGCAACGCCGCCGCCAACTTCCTCGTGGCGCTGCCGTCGGAGGAGAACGACGACGGGCGGCCGCGGCCGGAGTTGCTGCAGGCCGTGGCCGCGCGCAGCCAGGGCATGTTCGCCACCGCCGGTTCCCTCACCGACGCCCACTGGTCGGAGTTCCAACAGCGGATGGAGCAGGCGGCGCCGTCGAGCATCGTGGCGAGAAGCCGCGTGGCGCTGTGGAACGAGCCGCTGCTGTTTACGCTGGTGGTTCTTTTGCTGGGAGCGGAATGGTGGCTGCGGCGGACCTGGGGACTTGTATGAGGGAACCGTCCGGGACACTGGAGATTCGGGCATGACGACACACGTATTTTCCGGCAACCCGCTGGACCGGGGCGACGTGCAGCGCCGGGATGAAGGCTGGCTCCGGCAGACGGCCCAGGATCCCCGTTCCCGCTTCCTGCCGCTGTGGCAACTCGACATCCTGTTGCGGAACGGCTCCCGTACCGAGCTCGGATGGGTCAGGCCCGGGGACATCGAGGGGCTCGGCCTCGACGGCCCGCCGGTCTTTCTCGGGCTCATGGACGGCGCTGCCCACTTCGCGGTGGACGTCTCCGCCGTGTCCGAGCCGCTTCAGGCGCTGAACCTGGAAGACCCCTGGAGCTTCGTCGAAGCCCGGACCGCGGCCGCGCAGTTGCAGCCCCAGGAGGTGGGCATCCTGGCCCAGAGCAAGGCTCAGGTGGACTGGCACCGCCGCCACCGTTTCTGCGGCCTGTGCGGCGGTCCCACGGAACAGGGGCGCGGCGGCCAAGTGCGCAAGTGCACGGCTTGCAACACCGAACACTTCCCCCGCACCGACCCGGTGGCCATCATGGTCATTACCGACGGCGAGCGCGCCTTGCTGGGCCAGTCCCGCGGACGCCTCGCCCGCTCCGGACGCTACTCCGCTCTCGCGGGCTTCATCGACCAGGCGGAGTGCATCGAGGAAGCCGTGCGGCGGGAGATCAAGGAAGAGGCCGGCATCCGGGTCGGCGAAGTCCGCTATCACTCATCCCAGCCCTGGCCCTTCCCTTCCTCCCTCATGATCGGCTGCCACGGCAAGGCCTTGTCCACCGACATTGCCAAGGACGACGAGGAGATGACCGACGTGCAGTGGTTCGGACGGGACGAAGTGCTTTCCTCCCTGGCCGGCGAGAACCCGAACCTGCGTCTGCCCGACCCGGTGGCCATCGCGCACCATCTGATCCGGGCGTGGGCCGAAGGACGGGTGGTGTTTTAGTGTCGCGTCTCGCAACGCTAGTGTGGTGTCTGGTTAATTCGCGTCATAATATGCGGAGGATTTTTTGTCGTCGGCAAGGCGCGATGACTTGTAGGGGCGACCTGCGGTCGCCCTTCAGTGGCGGGCACCACGCGAGGAAGAGCAACGCAGCCGCCCTTCGACTTCGCTTCGCGAAGCCTGTCCTGAGCCTTGTCGAAGGGCTCAGGACGAACGTTTAAGTCAGATTCCGTTCGCCCTGAGCGTAGCGAAGCGAAGTCGAAGGGCGCCGACCCATGTAGACGGGACGGCCAACGCCGTAGGGGAATCATTCAATGTCCAAGCCACGCATAGCGGTGTTCTCGGGCCCGCGCGCCACCATTGCCAATACGCCGGCGCTGGTGACCAGCAACAAGGGCCGGGCGGCGG
>MKWU01007499.1_pt1 | contig 10398 bp, 7 predicted proteins | sample 809101 | NCBI WGS metagenome assembly MKWU01 (sample SAMN05860141, study PRJNA318959) | sponge metagenome | host: Aplysina aerophoba | place: Slovenia: Piran, Adriatic Sea, Gulf of Piran | collected 2013-05-07
AGTGAACGGACGCATGCGGGTCCGCACCGTTTCTCCACTTGACGTAGTCGGAGTATTGGTCGGTGCGACCGATGCCATCATCGAGGAGCACCTTGTCGAAACCGGTCGACCGCGCGTGTTCTGCGGTCGGCGGATTGAAGTGCAACTTGCCGACGGAGCCGGTGGCATAGCCGGATGCCTTGAGCAGGCTCTGAATCATGGGCTCCGGCTGCTGGTACGGCGTGTAGTTCACCCGGTTCTTGTGCGAATGCGGGTAGCGACCTGTGAAAAAGCTGAGGCGCGAGGGGACGCACACGGGAGCCTGGGCGCACGCCTGGGAGAAGTTGGCCGAGCGAGCAGCAAGGGAGTCTAGGTTCGGGGTCTGGATGATCCCATTGCCGTTGGCGCCGAGGCAGTCGAACCGCCACTGATCAAGCATGATGAACAGAACGTTCGGCCGAGAGGCAGCCGGAATCTGAGCGGCAGCGCCTGCGGCGCCAGCCTGCACGAATGTTCGACGTGTGATGGACGACATGGTTCGAAAGCTCCTCTATCCGGCCGGCGCAACCGGCCCTGCGGGAAATTGTCGCAGCCGTGGGCACCGGACGCGCTCGCGCCGCTACCAGAGTCACTAAGTCTCTTCCGGTTTGGCGACAAATCCACGCTTCAAGCAGCGAGCGCTGCCACAATCCACCTGCTTTCTGCACAACCTGTCGGCAACCGGGGGTGTACAACTACCTCACGCACAACCTGATCGAGGCGGTCGAAATGGGGGCTCTCGCCCAGGTCGTCGTCGAAGGCGGGTGAGACGACACCCTGATGACACAGCTCCAAGCTCGGTTACCGATTCCTGCCTGGCTCTTCCGGGAGTCGAGGCCAGTTACAAGAGTTCGTGCCCCCGCGCGGAGTGGCGCGATGAAGGTCGGTTGCGGTCAGGCCGGACCGATCCTAGCCAGTCCGTCGAGCATCCCGGTGCTGTGCCAGGACGGGGTGACGGACGATACCTGCCGCTGCGTCGATGTGGGACTAGAAGATGCTGCCGAAGGTGTAGTTGATGCGGGCGTAGTAGTACCCGCCGCTCAGGCCCCAAGGCGTGAACTGGCTGTAGGGGAGGCCGAAGATCTGGGCGAAAAGGTCCATCCGCTGCGAGAAGGTGTCGAAGACATTCTGGCCACCGAACGCCAACCTCACGTTATCGGTCAAAGAGATGCTCGCCTCTAGGTCGACAATGTACCGACCGTCCAAGATCGGTGAGTCGGCGCCGCGTACGAAGCGGGCGTCGAAGTGGTCGACCCACGCGCCGAAATAGTTGAGACGGCCTAGCACACTCACGCGGCCCAGCCTCTGGTTGACGGCAGTGTTCCAACGGATCCGTGGCACGCCGCGTTCCAAGCCGAGAACATCGCCCGGGCTGAGCAAGTCCGACTCCCCCGTCACTTCCGTGTGCGTGTAGTTGAGTGTGAAGCTGAACTCCGTGTTGCCGCCCAAGCTCGGCGGGTTGTACGTCGACACGAGATCAATCCCCTGGTTCCGGCTCGAAAAGTCGTTGATGAAGAACCGGAAAAAGGCCAGCGTGCCGGCGGAGGCGATTCCCTCCGACACCAGCAGCGTGCGTTCGTCCTCGGTGAGCGTGAAGGTCTGAGACAGGGCGAGGCGGTTGGAGAGGTCAACGCGAAAGTAGTCGGCGGTCAGCGTGAACGGCCCGGTGTCGACCACTAGACCGGCCGTAGTGTTGACCGACGTTTCGGGCTCGAGGGGCCTGCCGCCTCGGAGTTCCGCCGCCCGAAACGTGGAGGGCACGTTAGCGCTATCGACGAGCTGCAATGATTCCGGGTCGATGGTGGTCTGGACATTGAGCGTGTTCTGCTGGCCAGGCGTCGGCGCGCGGAAGCCGGTACTGACGCCGCCACGCACGGCGACCGATTCGGTCAGCTCGTAGCGGGCCGACAGCTTGCCGTTGGTCGTAGCGCCGAAGAGGTCGAAGTGCTCGAACCGGACGGCACCGCTGAGGGTCCACCGGTCAACGGGGTCCCGCAGCTCGAGCTCGCCGTAGAGAGCGACATTGCTGCGATTCCAGGCCCCTGCCGTGTGTTCGGGAAATCCTGGGAAGCCGTTAGAGCCGGAAACAAAGCCTTGCGCGGCAAAGGGTCCGACTTCCCAAGACGGTCTCCCGCCAGCGCCGATCTCGAAGCGCTCGTTGCGCCACTCAGCGCCACTCGCGACGTTGACCATGTCGGTCAGAGCATAGGAGACATCGAAGTTGAGGTTCACGTCCTCTTGCCTGTAGAGTCCCGGATCGAAATCCCGCGGGGTGTCGGGTCCGAGCGAGGCGTTGACCGTGTTCTGGAAGAAGAAGTCCGACTCGTGGGCACCGTAGCTGGCACTGGCGTCCCAAGCCAGGCCGCTTGTCGTGACCCCGCGCACACCCCCCACTACCGACATGTCGTTGACCACGCCTCCGAACCGTGGCGTGAACCCGCCGGGGGCGATCTCCTGGAAGGAAAAGCAGTTGGGATCCGCGAAGACCTGCGCCAGGGCCATCTGATCCGGCAGGTTGTCCCTGACCCTCACCGAGGGGCAGTTCGCCGATCCGTCGACGACGCCATCACGGGCGTCCAGCACATCGCCGATCAGCAGGGTCTCGCCATCGTCGAGGCTGTAGATGTTGGCCCGGTTATTGGGATTCCGGAAGTAGAATCCTTCCGTCACCTTCTTTCTGGCGTAGTTGGTGTGGCCGTATAGCTGCATGCCATTGGAGAACAGGTGGCCAAAGTTGCCGAAAAACTTCATGTCGTCGTCGATCGTCGGGTTGCCCCAGATCTGCGCCGGATCGGCCACGGCAGTGTTGCCCGCCGCGATGAGGGCCGACGCGTCGGCGCGCTGTACGCTGCGATTCGTCGGGTCGGAATTGCCGTATTCCAAGCTGAGGTTGGCAAACCCGCTCTCGCCGAGCGGCAGCCCGACATTGGCGGCGATGCTGTACGCATCGCCATCTCCCGCGCGGTAGGTGCCGGTGTTGAACTCCACGCTGCCTCCCGCCCGGGCATCCTTGAGCAGGAAATTCATCACGCCGGCGATGGCGTCCGAGCCGTATTGGGCCGACGCGCCATCGCGCAGCACTTCCACCTGGCGCAAGGCGATCGAGGGAATGGTCGAGATGTCAGGACCCTGTGCACCGTCCGTCACACCGGCGAACCAGGCGATGACAGACGAGCGGTGGCGGCGCTTGCCGTTCACCAGCACCAGCGTGTGGTCATGCGCCAGGTTGCGCAGGCTGGCTGGCCGCACCAGCGTGGCTGCATCACTGATGGGATGAGTGGCGACGTTGAACGAGGGAATCAACGTCCGCAACTGGTAGTCGAGGGTGGTGGAGCCCTGGCTGGCAACGTCTCGTAGCGAAAGAGCGTCGATGGGGACCGGAGATTCGGTCACCGACCGCGGTCGCGCACGGCTGCCGACGACGACCATCACAGTTTCGAGATACAGCCGGAGCGTGATAGTGACGCTACCCTCCGATTGCTCTAGCGAGCCTTCATGGACCTCGAAACCCTCCGCCAGCACGGTCAACGAGTGGGGCGCTGGGCCGAGACCGCAGAAGGAGGCCACGCCCGACCGGTCGGTCTGCCGCACTTGATCCCCGATGGTGACGCTGGCGTCCGGTATCGATGCTGACGAGGGGTCGAGAATCTGAAGATCAAGACACTCTCCGGCCTGGGCGGGATCCGCCGGGTCTGCGGTCTGTTGAGCGAACACCGGAAGCGCCATGACTCGCAGCAGAATGACAGTCAGGCCGAAGAAGCGGAGAAGACGGTTCATTGCCAGTTTGGACACCCGGGCATTCTTGCTCCCCGTTCCCCGTCGAAACAGAGAGTGCTCATTGATGATGCCCATACTGCCCATAGCGTCGCGAATGCTCTGCCTCAAATCACGGTCCGGTTGACGTCTCTCATGCAGACTCTTATGTTCACGATTTTCGCACGCGCAGCCGCTCGGCTCGCAAGCCCGCATGTCGTCAGCTCATTCCTATCATCATGGCCTCTTGGCGGATCGGTCCCGAGCACTCAGGATGATGCGCTGGCAGGGCGGAATGGAGACGTAGGATGCCCATTGCAAGCGGCGGACCGGTGGTAGCGAACGAGCGAGGCCACGGCCGCAAGCGGACCCGGCGCGAAGGCCTGATTCGCGGCTTCGGTCACGGTTCCAGCAAAGCGATCGGCAAGCGTCGAACCCCTCGCGTCCTTCGTGCTGTTGGGGCTCTCCGCATGACCGCTCATTAGATGGGCGAGTCTCTTGCTGGATCCCTCGCCCCACCACGCGGAGCCGATCGGGCAATCGCACCCGATCGAATCCACGCAGGTGCCAAACTGACTCCCCCGCCCCAAGAGGTAACTTTGGGGTCCAGGGTCCTTTCTTGACGGAGTTGAAGCCGGTTTTGCGTGCGACGAAGCGTTCCCTGCCGTCATCGGTATCGAGTGTCCGGGGCGCGGGCAGGAGCCGCGAGGCCCCAACGACGGAAAGACGCCTAGGCGTACGATGATAGGGTGCCTGACAGCTCGCGTCCCAGCGACGCAGGACTCGATCCACGAACCATGGTCCACCCGTCAGCTTCAGAAACCGGGGAACCGACAGGAGAACCGTCATCTAGCGCGGGCGGCCGGACAGTCCTGCCGCCTCTTGTGCCCGGGCGCCGTCTCCGGAACCTGATCGCCAGATACCGAGACACGCTCGGACTCTACCGATGGCTTCATAGCGAGCACGGAGCCATCGTTCGGTACAAGATCCTCTCTTTCGAGTTTTGTCTACTCTCCGATCCCGAATTGATCGAGGAGGTGCTTTACGCAAAACGGTCAGCGTTCGTGAAGGGGTTTATGTACAAACGAAGCCTGCTATTAGCACGACCGACGATCATCACCGGCGACGGCGAGGGCCACAAGCGACGGCGAGGGCTCGTGCAACCGTACTTCCACAGCAAGACACTCAGCACCTACTCCTCCATCATGGCCGACCAGGCGGTGGCGATGCGTAACAGATGGAGCGATGGTGAAATCTTCGACATGGACAATGCGGCACACGAACTGACCCTTTCCATTTCACTCAAGATCTTCTTTGGAAACACCGCCTTGGTCGATACCGAAATGTTACGAAAGGTACTCAAGCTGTGCGTCGTCGACGTTGGTTCAGCCTTGCTTCCAAGTCATGGCCTGCGGCGCTTGATCCTGTCTTCGTTTCGGAGTCTCCAGCGTGCGTACCGGAGCATGAACGAGCAGGTCGTCGGATTGATTGAGGCCGCCCGCACTGACGGGACACCGCGGTCCGACTTCGTCGCGTACATGGCTCGTGCCACCGACGAGAATGGAGAATTCGCCTTCAGCCAGGAAGAGGTCGTGGACGGGGTCGTCGAGATGCTGATCGCGTCGGTGACCACAACCGCCACCACGATCGCGTGGGCAACCTACTACCTCGCACGGAACCCCTCGGTGCGTGAGCGGATGGAGCGCGAAGTCGACCAGACGTTGAACGGACGAGTTCCGACCCTCGAGGACTACGAACGCCTCCGCTTCACGGGTGCTGTGATTGCCGAAGTGCTGCGGCTTGCCCCACCGGCCTACTACCTGGGACGGAAGGCGACACGGGACTGCACCGTGGGGGAGTACTTCATTCCTGCCGGCTCCAATGTGCAGCTATTTTATTTCTTGTCGCAGAGGGACGAGCGTTACTTCCCGCAAGCCGAGACGTTCCGACCGGAACGGTGGCTCGAAACCCAAGCCGCACGGCCGCGCTGCTCGTACATGCCGTTCAGCTCGGGGACTCGCGACTGCGCTGGCGAGGCGTTCGCGCGGATCAACATGACATTCGCCCTTGCCAGTATCGCCCAGCGGTGGCGGCTCGAATTGGTGTCGGACGAGCTACCCAAGCTGAACACCCTAGCGTCCTACGCATTCAGGAACGGACTTCTCGTCAAGGCAAGTGCCCGATAGCACGGGTCTTGATCCCCCAAGCGTCGCTCCGGCCCGCACCTACATCCGGTACAGCCTGAGATCGTAGTCGGCCTGCTCAATCCAGAAGCTCACTCCCATGTAGCGGCGAAGCTGCGGTGGTATTAGCACCGGAAAGCGCTCGAGGAGCCATGCCACCGAGATTCCCACCGAACACAGCACACGGTGCCTTTCCTTCGGATACCCCAGTCGATCTGCAAGCTCGTCTCCAAGCACGTGCCGCGATAGAGCGTACAGCAGCCTGACGAACAGCCGAGCTACGGGCGCGCTCTCGATCTTCAAGAATCCCGGGGCGGCCTCGAACAACGATCTGCAAAGCCGCACCGAGTCATTGTCTGGATCGAATTCGACGTTGAAGGCGACATCGACCAGACGCTGCTCTTCTGCACCAGAAGTGCACAGGATCTCGGAATCGACGCCCAGCAGGTATCCGATGTACCGCCAGATCAGCAGAATGCTCCCGGTCTCTTCTGTCGTGAGGCGCACGCCGAGGCGGCGCATCCCCTCGATGAGAAAGGAAGAGAAGATCACAGTACCCATCGCCATATGGGCCTGGTTCAACGGTACGCCAAGAGCCGGATCCCACTTGCCGGACGCGAGGATCCGCTGGCGGATACGGGCATGCAGGATCCGCGTGATTACCGCGAACTTGAAGCCCTCGGCATGACGATACATGCCGCCAGGCATGAACGCCTCGGTGACGAAGCGCGTCGTTATGGCATAGCGACGTGCGGTGTTCGCAACCAACGTATTGGAAAACGCCAGCGGCTTGTTCCCGGTAGCCAAGTAGGCATGCGGCAGTACGTATACCGCCAGCGACATGGCCGGCAGCAACGCGTTCCGCATGACCTTGCCACTTCCAATCTTCATCCGCTCCCAATCGACCCAGGACGGGACATGGTCAAGTTGCTCGAAGAGAGCGACCAGTTCGGGCGGCACATTGCCGGCCGAGTCAATCCCGGAATTGACGGCACGTGTCACCAATGCGAACGCATCGCCAAGCTTTCGCTCCTCGACGGCGCGAACGAAGGTGTCAGCGAGCGGATCCCCGACGTGGAGGAACTCAATGTACTGATCTACCGAATCGCCAAACTTTTCTCGGGCCGAGGCGATACGTTCCGGGGACAAGGGGGCATGGAGCGACGCGCCCGGACTGATCGTGTTGGTCATGCGACTTCACGCCTCGGGAACTCGGTTGCTGTAGCCCAAGATGGACTGACCGGGTTCGCAAGCATCCTCTAAGGCCCTACGCTGGTCCGGATCGAGCCTAGGCCAGCGAGCGCCTTGCCGACGGACGAGGGTCGCAGCTGTCTGGATCCAACGCGCATCCTCGAGTCCCGAATCGACGAACCGGATGAAACGGCCGAGTTCGTCGTGCGGGTGGGCGAGAACGGTTTCGTAGGACATATCGAGGACTCGGTCCCGTGGCAAGGCGTTCAAGTACTCCGTGCCTCGCTCGATCATGCCGCTCCAGAACCATCCGAACGATGGAAGCTCGATGACTTCCCGCCGGTAGCCCTCAGCGGAAAAGATGAACTTGAACCAGACCCAGCTCAGCCAAGGAACCCAAGGACTCGTGCCCGGCACGTTGAATGGGTGGAAAGGGTCGATCCCGAGCAGGCGCATCCTTTCCGCGGCCAGCACGCGCCAGCGAAAGAAGTGATGGCGTTGCATCGATAGCGCCGTGTCCCGGCCGTCTCGGTAGATGTGCACGAACCGCGCATCAGGAAATAACCGGGCCAAGGTCGGCACGAATGGCAGCGAGGCTCCAGAACGCTCGATCCAGACTGCCTTCCTGAAGCGGTGCGCGAGCCATTCGAAGACGAACCGGTACTGGTCCGCAAGCGTCTCCGCGCCCCTTGCGCGCAATGCTGGTGCCAACTCGTCCCAGGTGCTCTCCGCGTCGTTAGTGATATGGGGCATGGTTGAGCCCATGATTGGTGGGATGTTGTGCGGTTGGTACCGCGATCGGGGAGCGAATCTGTACAGAAATTCGTCCACGTTCATCCGGTTCTCAAGCAACGCTCGCCCTTCGGGAGTGAGCGTGTTGAGACGGCGAAAGGTCGCCTCCCCAGTCAAGCTCCGACCGAGGAACGCCTGGCTGGCCAATGAGGTGAAGAACTCCGAGATGCTGAGCATTTCGGGGTGCTGCCGGATGATGTTGGACAGCATCGTCGATCCGCATCGACCCGTGCTGACAATGAAAACTGGAGCGAGCACAGAGACCTCTGGCAACGATCAAGGCAGGCTCAATTAGCGAAACGAATGCATATCGGTACCATTGAGGCCACCAAGCACCTACGCGGGGACGCCTCGCGCACCAATCCGCCTTGCTGAAACCAGCGCAAGTAGCTGTCCAAGTACGTTCGTCGCGCCCCCCGGAACGGCCCTAGGACCGATTTCCTCTGGCGGTGCCGATGGTTCACCGTATGGATGAAACAGCTGCCGCACCCCCTTACGCCCGCCGACACGTTCACCGCCTAGCGCTGCACGTCCAGCCGCCGGGCACAACCCCGATACGCTCGCCCGCCATCGCTCAGCAGCACCGGCACCTGCTGCTTGGACAGCCCCGCCGCCGCCCGCTTTCTCAGGCCAGCAAGCTGATCCCCGGCTGCGCACGGTGCCGAATCCTGAACTGTGGCACGAACAACTTGATCCTCCATCAATTCGCCCTATCGTCGCTGATGTTAGCAAACCAATCAGAAATTGAGATGAATTGCCCGTGTCGTTCAATGATGGTTTTCTGAAATTCACCAGAGAAAGGGAAACTGTCCCAGACATTCAAGAGTCCGGGCCGCCGAGGCCGGCAAGGGCGGTAGCGGCACAAGTGAGACGGTTCCAGTAGTGCAGGCAGGGGACTTGCACGCTCGAACTCCACGTTGCGACGTTTCCACAGGCCGGCAGACTGTGCGCTCGGCGGCGAGCGCTGCAGTAGTCCCACGCCTGCCCGCTCCGGCGAGCCGGAATAGCGGATCGGACTGCACCCGGACGCTTGGCGGGCTTGTATCACACGGATCGCCGGCCGGCAATGGGGCGCTCGTTGGTGAACTGGGAGGCAGTCCGGCGGTCCCCCCCGCCGAGTCCGAGCTGCCGGTCGCGCGGGAAGCAGCCTTGGCCGCAGTCGCCGCAATGACAGTAGGCGCGCCGCAGCGCGAGTGGGCCGAGCAGCGTGGTGCAGGTCTTGGGGGAACGGCCGGCATAGCAAGCTGGGGTGCCGCAGGGTCAGGGCTGGCGCGGTCCGGACCTAAGAAGCGCTCGAGCTTGACCTCGCTGGCGCGGTCGAATCCCATGCGCGGACATTCTTTGGGCGTCGCCATGGGGCGTTCGCGCCGCCGGCTTGCAGGCGTGCCCGGCCGACTTGGTCGCTGACGCCGATCAGTTCAGCGACCAAGCGGAGCAGGCGTTGATATTCGGCGGTCTGAGCGCACGTAGCGTCGAGTTTGCCCCCGGGCCTGCCGAAGGAAAATAGTTGGCCTGCTTCTATGCCGATATCAGAACGGTGTTGCCCGCCCCCGAGGGAGAGTCCGGTCCGTGGCCGTGCCGTGGTAACATTCGGAGCGATAGGCTGGTCGCCTGATTCAGCTACGAGTTGATTCGAGCAGGCGAATCCGGCCGACGGGCACAGATTAAGCCCGCTTCACGTCTGCGGAATCCAACCTAAGAGACAGATCCCGCATGATCGATTCGCCCAAGTCGCTCGAACCTATCGCGCATAGCCTCAAGCTCGCCGCTCGCTCGTTCCTGCGACACAAGCGCTCGCATCTGGCGGTGAGCGCAACTCTTGCCCTCGGCATTGGCATGAGCGTCGCTATGTTCTCGCTCGTGGATGCGGTTCTGCTGCGACCGCTGCCGTTCCCGGGACAGGATTCGATCTATGTGATCTGGAAATCCGACCCACTCGCGGGTACTCACATCGAGGAAATGGCATATCCCGAGTTGGTGGATCTCCAGCAGAGCATCCCGGGTTTCGAGTACGTCTCTGTGACTCCGACGTCCCTCTACGGCTACGCTCGCGTGCTGCAGACCGGGACGGCCAGGCCTGTCCAACTGGAAGCATCGCCGGTATCGCACGACTTTTTCCGCGTCCTCGGCGTCTCTCCCAGGTTGGGGAGGGACTTCACCAGTGCCGACGAACGGGTTGGCGCACCTCCGGTCGTTGTCATTTCGGACCGAACCTGGCGCGATCACTTGGGGGCCGATCCGGGCATCGTCGGCCGCACGGTGCGTCTCAACGGCCAGGGCCATACCGTGATCGGCGTCATGGGACCGGGCGTCGAGTTCCCTCGGGGAGCCGCTCTTTGGGTCCCCCTGGGAATCGAGCAGCGAGTCGTCGAGCGCCGCGGCGCAACCTTCCTGCACGCAGTGGCGCGCGCCAAGCCCGGCTACCGGCGCGAACAGGTCGCTGCCGATGTTGGCGCTCTAT
>MKWU01007500.1_pt1 | contig 10398 bp, 13 predicted proteins | sample 809101 | NCBI WGS metagenome assembly MKWU01 (sample SAMN05860141, study PRJNA318959) | sponge metagenome | host: Aplysina aerophoba | place: Slovenia: Piran, Adriatic Sea, Gulf of Piran | collected 2013-05-07
CGGCGAGCTTCGCATCAGCGTCCCGATCGGTTACGTCTGGCATCCCCAGGCCGGGCTGGGGCTGGATCCCGATATTCGGGTTGACAATCGCGTTTTCGGCGCCCAGCCTCGTCCTGTGCCTTTACCTCCCTTCACGCCCGTGAATGGGTGGCGGACGACCGGTCGCGGCGCGATGCCGCGACCGGTTGGGAACGTAGAGGCGCTGTGCGGAGATGCACAATGACCCGGGCCGACCGAGACCGCGTTTGCGAACGCACGCCCTTTCTCCAGGCGACCTCCGGACACCCGCCGGAGGGAGCGATGGTTGCGGTCGGTACAACCGATTGGAGAGCCATTCGATGAGCAAGTCCAAGTCTGCGTCCGGCCGGCGCCGAGACGGCGGTCACGGCAAGACCTCCGAGGCCGCACTCGACAACTATTCTCGCCAGCGCAATCCCCAACACGACACATACTGGCGCGATCGAGGCTTCGAGGGCCGCCCGGACCCTTCCCCTGACGGCAAAGCAGGCAAGCCAGAACGCAGGAAACGCTGATCGAGCGCCCGCACCCCGGGGTTCGGTCATGGGCCACCGTATTCTTATCATCGGCTCCGAGGGCTTGATCGGCAGCGCACTTCGCGCGTCGCTGGAGGCGCGCGGGAGACAGGTCGTCGGGCTGGACCTCCGGGGAGTTGGAAGCCAGCAAGGCGACGTGCGAGACCCGTTGCGGGTCCGCGACGCAATCGTCGGCTGTTGCGGCGTAGTCCACCTCGCCGCGATCTCCCGTGTGGTGTGGGGCGAGCGCGACCCGCAACGCTGCTGGAGCACCAACGTCGGCGGGCTCCGCAACGTCCTCATAGCGGCGGGCGAGGAAGCGCGCAGGCCCTGGGTGCTGTTCGCCAGCAGCCGCGAGGTGTATGGGCAGCCCCGTCGCCTGCCGGCGACGGAGGACACGCCGCTCCGGCCGGTCAATGTCTACGGGCGCTCCAAGGTCGAGGGCGAGCGATTGGTCGAGGAGGCCAGGATGAACGGCCTGCGCGCCTCGACCGTGCGTCTGTCCAACGTCTACGGAAGCGCCCGGGACCATGCGGACCGCGTGGCCCCGGCGTTCGCGCGGGCGGCGGTCGAAGGGACGGCCATCCGCATCGATGGCGCGGAGTGCACTTTCGACTTCACCCATATCGACGATGCTGTGCGGGGCATGGTCGCGGTGATGGAGCGGCTGGACAACGGACTGCCGCAGCCGCCGATTCACCTGCTTACGGGGATGCCCACCACGCTGCGCGAACTGGCGGCAACCGCGATGACGCTCGCCGGGCAAAATGTGCCGATCGTGGAGGCGCCGCCGCGATCGTTCGACGTATCCCGTTTCCACGGCGACCCGACGCGGGCGCGGACGCTGCTCGGCTGGACGCCGCGCGTCGGTCTCCGGGACGGTATCGACCGACTCATCCACGATCTGCGAACCCGATCCGACGCCATCGACCACGAAGAAGCCGCATCATGAATATTCTCCAGGTCATCCACGGCTACCCGATGCGCTACAACGCCGGGTCCGAGGTCTACACGCAGACGCTCTGCCGCGGACTAGCGGAGCGCCACGAGGTCCATGTCTTCACTCGCGAGGAGGATCCGTTTGCGCCGGATTTCCGAGTGCGCGAAGAACAGGATCCCGACGATCCGCGGATCGTGCTGCACGTGGTCAACAACCCGCGCAACCGGGACCGCTACCGGGAGCCCGGCATCGATCGCCGCTTCGCCGGGATTCTCGATCGCGTCCGGCCCGACGTCGTGCACGTCGGACACCTGAACCATCTGTCGACCTCGCTGCCGTTCGAGGCCGCGAGGCGCTCCATCCCGGTCGTCTATACTCTGCACGACTACTGGCTGATGTGTCCGCGCGGGCAGTTCATGCAGACGCTTCCGCACAATCCGGAGAACCTGTGGGCGGCATGTGACGGTCAGGAGGACCGCAAGTGCGCCGAGCGCTGCTACGCCCGTTACTTCGGCGGCGCACCGGAAGAGCGGGAAGCGGACCTTGCCTACTGGTCAGGCTGGGTCGGGCGGCGAATGCGTCACATCCGGGAGATGACCGGGTTCGTGGACTGCTTCATCGCGCCGGCGCGCTATCTGCGCGATCGGCACCGCGACGGGTTCGGGCTCCCCGAGGGGAAGCTGGTTCATCTCGACTACGGATTCGATCTCGCGCGCCTGAGCGGACGGCGGGCGCGCCCGACGGGCGCGCCGTTCGTGTTCGGCTACATCGGCACGCACATCCCGGCAAAGGGGATACAGGACCTGGTCCGGGCCTTCGGGAGGGTCGCCGGAAGGCCGATCCTGCGCATCTGGGGCCGCCCACGGGACCAGAGCACGGAGGCACTCAAGGCGCTGGCCCGAGGTCTTCCGGCGGACACCGCTAAGCGCGTGGAGTGGCTTCCCGAGTATCGCAACGCGGACATCGTGCGCGAGGTGTTCGACCGGGTGGACGCGATCGTCGTGCCCTCGGTGTGGGTCGAGAACTCGCCGCTGGTGATCCACGAGGCGCAGCAGGCGCGGGTTCCGGTGATCGCGGCGGATGCGGGCGGCATGGCCGAGTATGTCCGGCACGGAGTCAACGGCCTGTTGTTCGAACACCGGTGCTGGGCGTCGCTGGCCGGGCAGATGCAGCAGTTCGTCGACGATCCGGCGCTTGCGCGGCGTCTCGGTCGCCGCGGCTATCTGTACAGTGAGAACGGAGACGTCCCGGCCATCGAGGATCACTTCTGCGCGGTCGAGGGCCTCTACCGGCGCGTTCTCGAACGCCGCGACAGCGCCCGTCTCCGTATCGGTCCGGGGCCATGGCGGATCACCTTCGACACGAACCCCGACACCTGCAACATGCGCTGCGTGATGTGCGAGGAGCACTCGCCCCACAGCCCCCTCCAGGCCGCGCGCCGGCGGGAGGGACGGCCCCGCCGGCTGATGCCTGTCGAGCTGATCCGCAGGGTCGTCGCGGACGCGACGCCCCACGGGCTGCGCGAGATCATCCCGTCCACCATGGGCGAGCCGCTGCTCTACGAGCATTTCGAGGAGATCGTGGCGCTGTGCTCGGAATACGGCGTGCGGCTCAACCTCACGACCAACGGGACCTTCCCGAGGCTCGGGGCGAAAGCATGGGCGGAGCGGATCGTGCCCGTCGCTTCCGATGTCAAGATTTCCTGGAACGGCGCGACGAAGGCCACCCACGAGGCGATCATGATCGGCGCGCGCTGGGAGAGGGTGCTGGACAACGTCGCGGCCTTCATCGCCGTCCGCGACGCCCATGCGGCCGGCGGCGGCAACCGTTGCCGGGTGACGTTCCAGCTGACCTTCATGGAGGCGAACGCGGCGGAACTCGCCGGCATCGTGCGTCTGGTGGCCAGGCTCGGCGTCGACCGTGTGAAGGGACATCATCTCTGGACGCACTTCAGGGAGATCGAGGCGCAGTCGATGCGCCGTGACCGGGACGCTGTCCGGCGCTGGAACGAAGCCGTGCTCGCGGCCAGGGAAGCCGCCGCCGAGCGCATGCTGCCTAATGGCCAACGCATCCTGCTTGAGAACATCGATCTCCTCGACGAGGAGAAGGCTAAGCACGACCTCGCCCCCGGCGGGCCGTGTCCCTTTCTCGGCCGCGAGGCGTGGGTGAGCGCGGAGGGGCGTTTCGACCCATGCTGCGCCCCCGACGCGGAGCGACGCACACTCGGAGAGTTCGGCAATCTCCACGAGCGGAGTCTGATGGACATCTGGCGCGGCGACGCCTACCGGACACTGATCTCGACCTATCGGAACCGCCCGCTGTGCCTCGGCTGCAACATGCGCAGGCGGACCGGATGATGACATGACCCGGCGCGGCATCGCGGTGTCGCCGTGCGGCACGCACCACCGCCTGGACGGTGTCCCGCTCTACGCCGAACGGTTCGACGAGGTGCTTGGGTTCCACGCGCCGGGCCTCGCGGCCGTGCGGCGAAGCGGCGAGGCCTGGCACATCCGTGACGACGGCCGGCCGGCGTATGAACGGCGTTTCCTCCGCACCTTCGGCTTCTATGAAGGGCGGGCCGCCGCCGTCTTGCCGGACGGCTGGCGTCATATCCTGCCGGACGGCAGCGACCTCTACGCGCGCCGCTTCGCCTGGTGCGGCAACTTCCAGGACGGCCGGTGCGCAGTGCGCGAGCCCGGCGGAACATACCTGCATATCGCGCCCGAGGGCGTCCCCGCCTACGAGGCCCGATGGCGGTATGCGGGAGACTTTCGGGATGGCGCCGCCGTGGTGCAGTCGGAAGACGGAAAGTCGACCCATATCGACCCGCGCGGGGAGCCGGTTCACGGCATCCGGTTCCTCGACCTCGACGTGTACCACAAGGGTCTCGCCCGCGCGCGTGACGGCCACGGGTGGATGCACATCGACATCTCCGGGCACCCCGTCTACACGCGGCGCTTCGCGGCGGTGGAGCCGTTCTATAACGGGCAGGCGCGGGTGGAGCGCTTCGACGGCGGCCTGGAGGTGATCGACGAGACCGCGGCTCGCATCGTGGAGCTGCGTTCCGCGCTGAAGAGCGAATTCGCCGCGCTGTCCGACGATCTCGCGGGCTTCTGGCGGACCCAGGCGATTTGCACCGCGATCGAGCTGGGCGTGATCGAGTCGCTGCCCGCCACCGCTGCCGAAGTCGCATGGACTTGCGGTCTGGACCCGGCCCGCACGCGTCGGCTGCTGCGCGCCCTGGCGGAACTTCACCTGGCGGTGGAGGCTGGCGGGGTATGGAACCTCACCGCGCGCGGCGAGCATCTGAGGGCCGGGGATCGCTTGACCCTTGCCGGCGCCGCCCGGGAATGCGGCCGTTTCTTCCCGCGCATGTGGGAGGCCCTTTCACAGGCGCTGCGGTCCGGGGCAGGCTGGCAGGCCCCGGACATCTTCGGCGAGGTTGCCGCCGATCCGGCTCGGGCGACATGCCACCATCGGATGCTGAGAAGCTACGCCCTGCACGACTACGGCGCGGTTCCCGCCGCCCTCGACCTTCGGGGCGACGAGCGGGTGATCGACGCCGGCGGCGGATTGGGCACCCTCGCGGCGCTGCTCGCAGAAGCCTGTCCGGACCTGAGCGTGACGGTCCTCGATCGTCCGGAAGTCGTAGAGCTGGGCGCGCGCGAACACGGGTCGGACCGTGTGAAATTCCGGGCCGCCGACCTGTTCGATCCATGGGGCGTCGAGGGAGACGCTGTGGTTCTCGCCCGGGTGCTGCACGACTGGGACGACGCCCCGGCCCTTCGCCTGCTGCAAAACGCACACCGGACATTGCTCCCCGGCGGGCGGCTGTTCGTGATCGAGATGATCCTGCCGGAGGACGACCCTGCCGGCGCGCTATGCGACCTCCATCTCCTGGCGGTGACCGGAGGCAGGGAGCGCACCCGGTCTGAGTACGCTGCGCTGCTTGACCTGGCGGGGTTCGCCATCGATAGCGTGCGTCCGCTACCGACCGTTCCATCCGTCATCGTGGGGGAGGCGCGCCGCGGTTCCGGGAGCGATGGTTCGGATCATGGGGCCTCCGACTGGCCGGTATCCGACGCGCCCGGTCGCCCGTGATGAGGCGGCACAAAAGGAGCTTAAGGCGCGGACGGTGACCGCGCTATACAATGCCCGACCGCAATGGCTCGACGACGCACATGCAGCCCTTGATGCCGCCGTCGCACCGGCCTACGGGTGGAACGAGGAGATATCCGACGATGAAGCTCTCGCTACGCTGCTGTTCATGAACGCGAGAGCCATACCGCCGAAGTGACCGGAGCAATAGCGCCATGACCGCCGAACCGAATTTCTGCGATAAGTTTGTGGCCTTTGTGGATATACTTGGATTCGCATCCAAGGTGGCAGCCGCTGAAGGGTCCTCCGGCGCCCAGCTGTCCGATCTTCTCGAAATCTGTGGAGAACTGGAGAGCAAGTCACATGTTCAATCAATTGCTGCATATGGGCCGATCATTTGTCCCGAGAGTCGGTACGCAAGCCGCAACCTAGACTATAGGGTCACACAGATATCGGATTGTGCCATTATCTCTACAGAGGTCTCTCCAGCAGGAATAATCAATCTGGTTGAACACATATCGCAATCTATTATCGGTCTATTGCAACACGGTGTATTGGTCCGTGGTTACGTGACAAGGGGAAGTATTTTCCACGACGATAGGCAATTTTTAGGTGTAGGCTACCAGAACGCGCTATCGGGAGAAAAAACGGTTCGGGCGTTCCGAATGTCGGAGAGCGATGGGGCCACACCGTTTGTTGAAGTTGATCCGAATGTTGTCCGATATATACGAGAAGAAACAGATGCATGTGTCGTAGAAATGTTTGGCCGAATGGCTAAAGTGGACTCCACCCAGGATGTCACTGTTCTCTTCCCGTTTCAGCAACTGACAAATGTTGTGGGAGGAAATATTTCTGAGCCGGAGAAGTGTCAACGTAGTTTAGATATCGTTCGCACGTGGATAGATTCGTACAAGGAAAAATTAGCTTCTCAAGCACCGGCTTCTGACAGCATGGCGAATCAAAAGTCGAAGTACTATATGAAGATTCTCGACAACTTTTTAGCTGAGTGTGATCAAATAGAGAACTTCCTGAAAATTGGAACGCAACCCGCAGTAAGGCTGCGATACGATCAGAACCTCGATGCTGTCCCAATTAAGTAAACGTCAGCGGCATCGACTGTATGTACACTCTGTGCAACAGGGTGACCATTATCCCGTCGTGGATCATCTCGACAGTAACGCACGCATGACCGCCTCCGGTTCTTTCTGGATCACACGCAACAGCGTCGCCGCCGGGCCGTTGACTCGCCGGACTCCCTGTTCCCACTTGCGATAGCCGGACAGGCTCATGCCCATTAGGGGGGCCATCTGTGCCTGGGTGAGCTTTGCCTGCTTGCGGACCTCGCGCGGGGTCACGGGCGCATGAACGACGGCGGGTCCTTCACCCCTGGCATGGGCCAGCGCTTCGTTGAGCGACTGGATCAGATCTTCTCCGAATGTGCTCATGGCTTCTCCTTTCTCGCTCCCTTGATCGCTGCCACGATCCCGGCCACTGCGCGCCGCTCTGCCGGGTTCAAGTCCATTCTGGCGGACTTCGCATAGGCGAGGAGCGCGTAGATAGGTATGTCATCCCCTCCGTAGAAGTAGATCACCCGCGCGCCGCCCCGCTTACCCCGGCCCAACGCCGCGAACCGCAGCTTTCGGACGCCACCGGTTCCCGGTATCTCGTCTCCTGCCAGCGGATTCTCGGCCATATGGTCGATCAGGTCGCACCGCTCCTCCTCGGTGAACAGCTTGTCGGCTTGGCGGGCGAAGGTCGGAGTCTCCGCGACTGTTTGCATTTGCCATCTTATGACCCATTGGGGTATTCCAATCAAGAGGCTTCGAACGGTCCTTACATGCGGCGAGGTCGGTCGAACCCTGCACTGGATACTCTTTGATGGTCGCTCGGCCCGACAACGGCGCGAGATCCGAATACCATGCAAAGTTCAACTTCAGACCCAGCGGCCATATCTACGGCGAACGCGGGGACGGGAAGGCGGTGGTGCGCTGTCGAGGCCCATCGCCTGGGCAATCAGGCTCCCGACCTTCTCCGCCGTCTCGACCAGATAACCGTCGGCGAGATGGGCATAGCCCGCAGTGGTCTCATGACGATGGTGACCGAGCAGGTTGCCCAACAGCGGCAGGTTTTCACCCGACATGACGGCATGGCTCGCCGCCGTGTGGCGGAGGTAGTGCAGCCGGACCTTGCCGAGATTGGCGTCGTCGCAGACCGTCTGTCAGCAGTTGGCGATGTTGTGCGGGATATTGCGACCCGCGTTCGCCGAGAACAGGCAAGCATTCGGATCGCGCGCTCCGGGCAGCGCGTCGATCACGGTCCGCGCGGCCTCGCCGAGCGGCACGCTGCGCGGGCCAGTCTTGGCGTCGCGCAAGGCGATGGCGTTCTCCCCGATGTCGCGCCAGCGGAGATTGAGAACTTCGCCCCGGCGGCACCCTGTGAGCGCCAGCAACCGGATCGCCGCGACGGCCTCGGGCCATTGGTTCTCGCGGGCGTCGAGCGAGCGCCCGAGCCGGGCGAACTCGTCGGTGTCGAGGAAAGCGGGCGATGTTGCGCCTCGGGTTCTTCTTGATGCGTGTGCAGGGGTTGGTGCCGGGCTCGCGGAAGCTGTACTCCTCGGCCCGGAACATCGTCGGGTACAGACGCTCGAGGGCGCGGCTGGCCGCGCGGGGCCGGTCCCGGCTCGCCGCGTCGAACCACGCGGCCACGTCCTCGGGGCCGACGCGGTCCACGTGCATCCTGCCGAAGGCGGGAAGGATGTGGGCCTTGAGGTAGATGCGCCCCGTCCTGCGGCCCGAGGGCTTCCAGTACGGGTCGCAGCGGCGCAGATACTCGTCGGCCAGGTCCCGTACCGTGGGGGCGGCGCACCTGCGGGGACAGTCCCCGAACCGCCGCGCGGTCTCCGGGCGGCACTGTAGATCCTATGAGGCGCGACTCTGAGACCGACGCTACGGTGTCGGTGTTGGATCCCTCATCAGGCGATGCGAAATGCCTTCAGAGAACGATACCCTAGCGCCGACCGGAACGGAACATAGCACGCTGTACGTCGCGGTCGAGGTCAGCCGGAAGGGGTGGGTTGTTGGCCTGAAGAGTCCCTTGGGCGAGCGGATCGGGTTGCACTCGATAGGCGCGGCGGATGTCGAGAGCCTCAAGGGATTGGTCGAGCATCACCGGGCCAAGGCAGAGCGCGGCACCGACTGGCAGGTGCGCACCGTGTGCTGCTACGAGGCTGGCTACGAGGGCTTCTGGCTGGCGCGCTGGCTGGACCAGGCCATGGCTGTTGAAACGGTTGTTCTCGATCCCGCGAGCCTTCTGGTGAACAGAATGGCAAAGCAGCGCAAGACGGACCGCATCGACGCGAAGAAGATGGTGCGTGCTCTGCTGGCGCATGACCGGGGCGACGCGGCTGTGCTGAGCTCGGTGCGGGTGCCGAGCGTGGAGGAAGAGGACCGCAAACGGCTGATCCGCGAGCGCCGGCGTCTGGTCAAGGAGCGCACATCACACATCGTTGAGCAATGCGATCAAGGGGCTTCTCAAGCCACACGGCATCTTCGAGCTCGATCCCCGTGCCAGGGACTTCCAGGCGGGGTTCGCCGAAGTGAGGACCGCATATGGGGAGGCGTTCCCGCCGAAAGCCCGGCAGAAGATTGTGCGGATTGCCGAACGGCTGGCGGTTGTCATTCGGCAGATCGAGGAGGTCGAGGCCGAACGCAACGCGGTTGCGCAATCCGGAGAGTAGATCAGGATTGCCCATGCTGCCACGGGCAGTGATGAACATGCCGCGGCGAAGATCGCAACATTGACCGGTCTGAAGGGGATCAGGCCGAACGACGCGACACTGCTCACCCATGAGATCTTCTATCGCGGTTTCCGCAACCGCCGCGAGCTCGCGAGCTGGGTGGGCTTGACGCCGACACCTTGGGCGAGCGGCGATGTGCAGTACGACCAGGGAATCGGCCGGGACGGTCCGGCCTGGATCCGGGCTCAACTCATCCAAATGGCGTGGCGCTGTTTGCGCTATCAGCCCGACAGCCCCCCTTTCGGAATGGTTCCACGAAAGGACCGCGGGAGCGAAAGGAAGGATCCGCCGGGTGATGATCGTCGCGCTCGCACGCAAGCTGCTAATCGCCTTGTGGCGGTTCGCCGAGACCGGTCTCGTGCCGTCAGGCGCCAAGTTCGCCTGATCGCGAGACCGATGTGCCAGCCCTGGCCGGACGCGGCTGGGACTGGGCCGGGTGGATGCGTGACCGTGTGCTTCCTTGGCTGAAAGACGCCGAACTATAGAAGGGTCCCATCGTCCGGAACGTCACGCCCGCAGAAAACGGGATCGAGGTCAGAACCCAATCCAAGGTGGAGTTCTAACCGGATACAAGGCAGGTTCGGCGTTGACTGCCGACCGAGAAATACAAGACGTTCCGCGCTCGAAAAAGTGAGCTGCTGAGAGAAGGTTGCCACGATTGGTAGAGCCCCCTTGACATGCTGTGCCTCATACAAGGAAGCATCCACCGACGACAACGGTTGGTCACCCATCGCCGGAGGACCAGACACTTGAAAAGCTTCAGGGTCACCGAGCTTGTTGACCGCCCACCCGCCGATTTGCAGGGGATTGAATCTCTCCCGCCACATGGGCATGCCGTGCTTGTCTTGACGGTCGTGTTCCGGATCACGACCAGGAATTTCCCGCGCCTTGTTCCACGCGACTTCTGCGGCGATCATGACATCGTCCTCCTAGTAGGGGCTCCGGGCGGATTCTCTGGGCAGTTTCCAAGAGCCGAAATAGGATGCACGACGCGACCGATCAATGCACGGCGGTTCGCACTCTGCGTGCCG
>MKWU01007501.1_pt1 | contig 10396 bp, 8 predicted proteins | sample 809101 | NCBI WGS metagenome assembly MKWU01 (sample SAMN05860141, study PRJNA318959) | sponge metagenome | host: Aplysina aerophoba | place: Slovenia: Piran, Adriatic Sea, Gulf of Piran | collected 2013-05-07
TTCCCAGCACCGCGGCGACATGGCCGTGGGGAAGGGAGCGGACGATGTCGAAGGCATCGTCGCGGCCGACGAGGGGTTCGTTCTTGAGCAGACGCCGCAGGGTCTGGACCTTTTCCATGGGCCAGGAGGAGAGGTTGGCGATGGTCCGCTTCCTGATCTTTCCGTTCTCGCGCCATCCCTCGCGCAGGAGGACGGCCGGCGGGGAGTTCCGGTTGGGGACGATGTCTATGTACATGGCAACATGTATAGGCCATGACGCAAGCGCTGTCAACAGACAAATGCATTATTACATGGGAACGTTCATGTGATGACATCATGCCATTTTGCGGCCAAAATCATATGTTTAGAGCGATCCGGCCGCTGGAATCAGAGGGAACTTCGGGCTATACCGACCGAGGTGGCGCGTCGAATTGCTGGTCTCCCGTTCGCCTGTCGGCTCCGGTACGCATGATGCACGCAACCGGCCCGCTGTCACGGCCCCGCGCGATGCGGGGTGCAGGGGTGTTCGCCGGCACGCTATGCTCGCGCCTCAGCGCCCCGGCTCCGGTGGCGTACCAGTGAGGGGAGTGGAGGGCGACATGCCTGTGCGAGTGGTCATGCAGTACGAACTGCCGATGGGGGCGACCGGGCGGATCAGGGAGATGGCCGAGGTCGTGATCGATCCCGACCTCGGGCAGGTCGCCGACGCCGACATCCTGGTGGTCGGGCCGCAGCCGGTGGATGCGGCCTTCCTGGACCGCGCGGGCGAACGGCTGAAGATGGTCGCCACGCCGGGTATCGGCGTCGACAAGATCGATGTCGCGGCCGCCGCCGAACGGGGGATCATCGTCATCCACAACCCCGATGCACCGACCGAGTCCACCGCCGAGCACGCGGTGGCCCTGCTGATGGCGATGGCGGCACGGGTAATGACTGGCGACAGGTTCCTGCGCGGCGACGACAGCATCGAGCGGATCGACATGCGCGGAACCGAACTGCTCGGCCGTACCCTGGGCGTTCTCGGCTATGGCCGGATCGGCCGACGGGTCGCCGGGATCTGCGCCCTCGGCCTCGGGATGGAGGTGGTCGTCCACGACCCGTTCGTCGATCCCGGCAGCAAGATGCCCGACGGCGTGACGCTGACCGACAGTTTCGACGCCGTGTTCGCCGGCTCCACCTTCGTCACCCTGCACGTCCCGCTGCTGCCGGAGACCCGCCACCTGGTCTCGGAACGGGAACTTCGGCTGATCCCGCAGGGCGGCTACCTGGTCAACGCGTCGCGCGGTCCGGTTCTCGACGAGGCGGCACTGATCAGGGTGCTCAAGGACGGCCACCTCGCCGGTGCGGCGCTCGACGTGACCGACCCTGAACCGCCGCTGCCCGACAATCCGCTGCTGTCGATGAAGAATGTCATCGTGACACCGCACATTGCTTCCGGAACCGATCGCGGGATCCACGCCATGATGCACGGGGTTGCCGACCAGATCGGCCAGGTCATCGGTGGCGAGCCGCCGCGTTCGATGGTCATTCCGCAGGCGTGGCCGGGCCGGTTTGCCGGCTGGAGCCCGGCCTGACTCCGCTCCGCGCCGCATGGCGGCGCCAATCCTCACGCCCTCGTCAATGAGCCCGGTGACGGTATCGGCCTGCATGACGTCGAGAAACGCGACACCCGCCCGGTGGCATGCCGCCTTGACCCGGCTCCGCGCGGCGAGCATGTCGGCCGGCCACGGCGGGTCGTGGGCATCCTCGTGCCCGAGCGACATTCCCATGTCGCCCGGCCCCCACTCGGCAAACGCGATCCCGGGCACGGCAAGGCAGGTCTCGTCGCCGCCGTGTGCTGGCCGCCGGAACCACGCCGGCCCTGACCCAGTCCCTCGCCGACACCGGCAGACCGGAACGGGTAGCGCGCGCCCTCCACGAAGGCCCTGACCGCCTCCGGGCATTCGGCGGCACAGCAGCAGGCCGTGGACACCGGCGGCCGGGGCCTTTTGGATCATCCAGCGGTTGGCGTTCACGGCGTCGGCACAGGATCCGTCCATGGGCAGGGAGACCACGACGGATGGAGTGCAGTGGCCGGTCGCGGTCGGACCGCCGACAACCAGCCCTGCCATGAAAGCGTGCAGTCCACCCATGTCGAAGGGCAGGTGATCGAGATCGATGGTCAGGTAGTCGGCCCAGCTGTGTGCCTCGGCGAGACCCCGCTGGCAGGTCAACTTGGTCACCATGGCGTAGTAGACCGGCTGGTCCCGGGCGAGCAGTTCGATGGCGCGATTGATCCGTGGTATGGGCAGGGCTCCCGATGTCTGGTCCGGGGCAGTCGGGGCGCACGGTATGGCCGCGGGGGGCTCCGGTCCACGGCCTCGATTGTTGCCCGCACCACCGCCTTCTGATTAGATGCCCGCGGCGGTGATCGGGGCGATGCAGCGGGAGAGTGTGGCATGGGCGTGGAAACCGTGCACGTCGGGTGCGGTGCCGGATTCTCCGGTGATCGGGTCGATGCCGCGGGACCGGTGGTGGAAACCCTGGCGCGGCGGGATGGCCCCCGCTACCTGATCTTCGAGTCCCTGGCGGAACGCACCCTGGCGCTGGCGCAGAAGCACCGGCGCGCCGATCCCGCGCACGGCTACTCGCCTTTCCTCGAGGCCTATGTCCGCCCGGTACTGGCCGACTGTCACTCGGCGGGTATCCGTATCGTGTCGAACTTCGGCGCCGCCAATCCGGCCGCCGCCGCGGCCAGGATCGCGGAGATCGCGGCGGAACAGGGGTGTGACGGACTTCGCATCGGCATCGTCGAGGGCGACGACCTGCTCGAGGTCATGTCCGAAGGCGAGGTCCGCCGGTATCCGACCATCGAGGGCCTGGAGATCGGCGAGGCGCCGCTGGTTGCCGCCAATGCCTATCTGGGCGCGCGGCCGATCGCCGAGGCGCTGGCGCAGGGAGCCGACGTGGTGGTGACCGGACGCTGTACCGATCCGGCACTGGTGCTCGGGCCGCTGGTGCACGAATTCGGCTGGGCGGAGGATGACTGGCCACGGCTTGCCGCCGGCACCATGGCGGGCCATCTGCTCGAATGCGGCGCCCAGGTGACAGGCGCCTACTACGCGGACCCCGGCTACAAGGACGTGCCCGACCTGGCCCGCGTCGGGTTTCCGGTCGCCGAAATCGGCCGAGACGGGACCGTTGTGGTCTCGAAGGCCGACAATACCGGCGGGCTGGTCTCCGCCGGCACCGTCAAGGAACAGCTGCTCTACGAGATCCACGACCCCGCGCGGTATCTCACCGCCGACGTGATCCTCGACATCACAGGGGTGACGGTCGAGGAAATCGGCCCGGACCGGGTCCGGCTGAGAGGCGCGCGCGGCTGGCCGCGGCCTGGCACGCTCAAGGCGACGGTCAGCGTCGAGGGTGGCTGGATGGGAGAGGCGGAGCTGAGCTATGCCGGTCCCAACGCCCTTGCCCGGGCGCGGCTCGCGGTCGATGTCGTGCGCCAGCGGTGCCGCGACATAGGCACGAACTGCCCGGTCCGGTTCGACATCCTGGGTACGGTCAGCGTGCATGACGGCGATGCCGGCAATGCCGCGGCCGCGGTCACGGTCCCGCCGGATGGCGACTACCGGGTGCGGGTTGCTTCGCGCGGGTCCGACCGCGCGGTCGTCGAGCGCATCAACCAGGAACTGATGAGCCTGTACTGCAGCGGTCCAGCAGCCGGAGGCGGGTTCAGGCAGTCGGTGACGGACCAGATCCATACCGCCTCGATCCTGGTTGACCGTGACCTGGTCCGCCCCAAGGTGCGCATGGTCGAGACCGCCGCATGAGCGAGGATGATGAGCCGCTGCCAACACGGCTGCACGAGATCGCCCATGCCCGGGCGGGCGACAAGGGCAATCGGTCCAGCATCAGTCTCATTCCCTACCGTCCCGAGGCCTACCGGCTGCTGCTTGAGCAGGTGACGGAGCAACGGGTGCTCGAGGCCTTCGCCCACAAGGGTGCCTCGCGGGTGACACGCTACGAGCTGCCCGGTTTGCCGGCGCTGAACTTCGTGATCGACGACGTCCTGCAGGGCGGGGTCAATGCCGCCCTGAACCTCGACCAGCACGGCAAGACCCTGTCCTCGCTGCTGCTGGCGATGCCGGTCACCGCGCCGCGACGGCTGATGCGCCGTCCCTGATGGTGTCGCGACAGGCTCGGTGACGTTGAACTGGAGAATGCTGATGGGCCGGAAGGCCGAGACGATGACGGGTGGCGAGGCGATGGTCCGGTCCCTGATCACCGAAGGGATCGAAACGGTGTTCGGGCTGCCCGGTGTCCAGCTCGACGCCATGTTCAACGCGCTGCATGACGCCGGCAACGCCGTCTCGGTAGTCAACGCGCGCCACGAGCAGAGCGTCGCCTACATGGCCTACGGCTACGCGCAGTCGACCGGCCGGATCGGGACCTACGCGGTGGTGCCGGGACCGGGACTGCTCAACACCACCGCCGCCTTGTCGACCGCCTATGCGTGCAATTCCCCGGTCCTCGCGCTGACCGGGCAGATACCGGCGCACATGATCGGGCGCGGGCTCGGCATGCTGCACGAGATCCCCGATCAGCTCGGCGTGCTTCGGGGGCTGACCAAGCACGCCGCGCGGATCGATCACCCGGGCCAGGCGCCATCATGCGTGTCGGAGGCCTTTCGCCAGCTACGCTCGGGGCGGCAGCGCCCGGTGGCGCTCGAGATGGCAATGGACGTGATGGCGATGCGCGCGCCGGTGCGACTCGGTGAGCGTACGCCGGCCGATCCCGGCCCGCCGCTTGACCTCGATGCGATCGATGCCGCTGCCCGCCTGCTCGGCGCCGCGAAGCGGCCGATGATCTTCGTCGGCGGGGGTGCGCTGCATGCCGTCGAGGAGGTCAGGGAACTCGCCACCATGCTGCAGGCGCCGGTGGTGGCCTACCAGAACGGGCGCGGCGTCATGGACGAGCGCCACTATCTCGGCCACGCCGTGGTCTCCGGCAGCATGCTGTGGAAGGACTGCGACGTCGCCATCGGCATCGGCTCGCGCCTGCAGGGTGAACGCATGACCTGGGGCATGGACGATGACATCAGCATCATCCACATCGAGATCGATCCGGAGGAAATCCGCCGGGTCATGAAGCCGCAGGTCGCGATTCTCGGAGACGCGGCCGAAGCCACACGGGAACTGATCGACCGGGTGGCGCAGGTCGGTCGGTCCCGCCCGTCGCGCGAGGAGGAACTGCGTGAGGTCAAGGCGCGTGCCGCCGCTGTAATCGAGGCGAAGGCGGGACCGCAGATGGAATGGCTGCGCGCCCTGCGCGCGGCCCTGCCCGATGACGGCCTGTTCATCGACGAGTTCACCCAGGTCGGCTATGTCTCGCGGGTCGGGTTCCCGGTCCACCACCCCCGGTCGATCGTCACCCCGGGCTATCAGGGCACGCTGGGCTACGGCTATGCGACCGCGCTGGGGGTTAAGGTGGCGCACCCGGACCGCCCGGTGGTCTCGATCAGCGGTGACGGCGGCTTCATGTACACCATGCCGGAACTCGCCACCGCGGTGCACCACGGGATCAACCTGGTTGCCGTCGTCTTCGTCGACGGCGCCTTCGGTAACGTGTTGCGCATGCAGCGCGAGCTCTACGACAACAGGGTCATCGGGTCCGAGTTCACCAACCCGGACTTCGTCAGGCTGGCCGAAAGCTTCGGTGTCCTGGGCCTCAGGGCGGAGACCCCGGACGCGTTGCGCCACGCGATCGGCACCGGTCTCGACGCAGCCCGTCCAACGCTGATCGAGGTTCCGGTGGGCACTTTCCCCGAACCGTTCGACCTGGTCCGGCCACCGCCCAGTCGCGGCCGGACAGCACCATCCTGACCAAAGGACAAGGAGGACCCATGTCTGAATCAGCACTGATCGTCGGAACCGGGCCGGGCCTGAGCGCATCGCTCGCACGACTGTTTGCCCGCGAAGGAATGGCGGTCGCGCTCGCCGCGCGCGACACCGGCAAGCTGTCCGGACTCGCCGGGGAAACCGGCGCCGCGGTCCATGACTGCGATGCGACCGACATCGACTCCGTCGCCGCGCTGTTCGAAGCGCTTGACCGGACCACGGGGACACCGGACATCGTGGTCTACAACCCGTCGGCGCGGGTCGCCGGACCGATCACCGACCTCGACCCGGTGGCGACCCGCAGGGCGATCGAGGTGACGTGTTTCGGGGCGTTCCTGGTCGCCCGGGAATCGGCGCGCCGCATGACCGGGCGCGGCAGCGGTTCGCTGTTCTTCACCGGTGCGTCCGCCGGTGTGAAGGGGTATCCGCGCTCGTCGGTGTTCGCGATGGGCAAGTTCGGATTGCGGGGCCTGTGCCAGGCGCTGGCCAGGGAACTGCACCCGCAGGGCATCCACATCGGCCACTTCGTCATCGACGGCGGCATCAGGGCCGAACACCGGCCCGAACGCCGCGATACCGGCGATGACCGCATGCTGGATCCGGACGCCATCGCCGAAACCTACCTGCACGTCCACCGCCAGCACAGAAGCTCCTGGGCATGGGAGATCGAACTGCGCCCCTGGCTGGAGACCTTCTGAAGGCATGTCGCGGCGGGTGTCGGGTCCGCCGGGTCCGGCATCCAGGTCGGCGGACGCCGGGGGAAGTGCCTGTCGGTGCCTTCCCGTACACGGTCGCAGGCCGGATCCTGTCCGGCCGGGGCCGCGGCGTCAGGCGATGCGCTCGCCGGGCTTGTCCGGGGCCGGCGCGTTCACGTCGGTTCCCTTCAGGACCGCCGCCGTGAGCTTGCGGTAGGACAGGAAACTCAGCGGGATCGTTGCGAGGTAGATGAGGATGCAGCCGGCGAGCGTCATCCACGGAGCGCCGAGAACGCCGGTGGCGACCAGTCCCACCACCAGGATCACCGGCAGTTTCCAGCCCTTGAGCGCGTAGGTCGGGATGCTGCTGACCATGAACAGCCCGACGAACACCATCCACAGCGACACCACAACCGGGTTGGCAAACGCGCTCCTGCCGGTCTCGAGATTCAGGATCAGCGGCAGGAGCCCGATGCATGCCGCGGCCGGGGCCGAGGCGCCGATGAAGAACCGGCTTGCGAACATCGGCGGGTTGTCGATGGTCAGGTTGAACCGCGCCAGCCTCAGTGCGGCACAGATCGCAAAGAACAGCGCGCAGGCCCAGCCGAGGCCACGTGCATCCTGGGTGGTCCAGAGGAACAGGATCATCGCCGGGGCTACGCCGAAGCACACGAAATCCGAAAACGAGTCCAGTTCGGCTCCGAACCGGCTCTGCCCCTTTATCAATCGGGCAACCTGGCCGTCGAACCCGTCGAGAATTGCGGCGACCACGATCGCACCGACCGCGAGTTCCCATTGATTCTGTATCGCGAACCGGATGCCGGTCAGGCCGCAGCACAGCGCCATGATGGTGATCAGGTTCGGAATCAGCAGGCGCACGCCTGGTGATCGTGCCCGGGCCAACAGCCTGATGCCTGTCCGGTGCTTCATGCGCTCTCCTCGCCCGACCGCATCCCGACCAGCGGCTCTCCCGCGCCCAGGGCCGCGAGAACGGTTTCGCCGGCTATGGACCGTTGGCCGACCTCGACAAGCGGGAGCGCGTCCGCGGGCAGGTAGACATCCACCCGGCTGCCGAACCGGATCAGGCCGAACCGGTCACCGACCGTCACTTCCTGGCCTTCGTGAAGCCTGCAGACGATCCTGCGGGCGACCAGGCCCGCGATCTGCACCAGTCCCACGGCGCGGCCGTCGCGCCGGTCGACGCGGACCAGCTGGCGCTCGTTCTGTTCGCTCGCCTTGTCCAGGGATGCGTTCACGAACCGTCCCGGCACATAGTGCAGTGTGCCGATGCGCCCCGAACAGGGCAAGCGGTTTACGTGACAGTCGAAGACATTCATGAACGTGCTGATGCGCAGGCACTCCTGCTCGCCAAGCCGGAGCTGTTCCGGGGGCGGCACGGTGCCGATGCTCAGGATCACCCCGTCCGCAGGTGCGACCAGCAGCCCGTCACGACGCGGTGTGACCCGTTCCGGGTCGCGGAAGAAATAGACACACCAGGCGGTCAGCACCAGCGCCGCGGTACCGAGCGGATGCGCGACCCAGTAGCCGGCAGCAGTCAGCGCCAGACCAATGGCGATGAACGGCCGGCCTTCCCGGGCGATCGGTACCAGGATGCTGCGTATGCCTCCGGGCCGGGCTTCTGGCTGCACGACCGGCTATAGCTCCACCTTGGGCAGTCCGAAAACCTGGCCCGGATAGATCAGGTCCGGATCCCGGATCTGGTCGGCGTTCGCCTGGTAGATCGTGGTGTAGCGGGTCCCGGTTCCGTAGACCCGGTAGGCGATGGTCCACAGGTTGTTTCCGGGCTGGATGATCACGACACGCTGACCGGGCAGGGAGCGGAACGGCTCGGCGCGCACGAAGGGAAGCACGACCCGGTGGATGACGGCTCCAGAGGTCGTCACCTGGTCGACGCGCAGTTCGTGCGTGCCCGGACTGATCGGCTGTGGCGAACGATGGACCCACTCGCCGGTGTCGCTCGCCGTGTCGGTGCCCGAGAGCTTGTTGTCGACATAGACCTGCACCGTGGCTTCGGGATCGGCGCGTCCGCCCAGCACCACGTTGCCGTCCTCGTCGTAGTCCACGGTGTCGATCGTCACCGAAGGAGTGCCGTCTGCCGACCCGTTGCCTTCCGCGACCTGGGGAATGTGGTCGCTGGCGGCATCCGGTTTCGCCGGCTGTGGCGTCTGGATGACGCGGGTCGGCCGTGTGAGCGCCGGATCGCCGGCCCGCGGGACGACGGCAACCAGCGGCGCGGTGGCGGTACCATCCGCAGCCGGTGGTGCAATCCCGATGACGATGGCATCGCGGGACTCGCGCACGCTGCCGTCCTCGCCGGTCTCGCGCAGGGTCAGGACGGTGTCCCCGGGCTCCATCGGCTCGGTGACGACGACCCATTCGCCGGCGTCGTTCGCCCGGGTGCTGCCGACGAGTCCGGTCCCGTCACCGACCTCGATCTGCGACCGGGGGCGGGCCCGTCCGGCGATGACGGCGTTGCCTTGCGGATCGACGCGCACGATGTCGATCCGCGTTTCCTGATCGCGCGGATCTGCCGATGCGGCGGCTGCGGCGGCAGCCGGTGGAGATACCGCCACCGTCTGTCCGGCGTCCTCCGCCGGTGCCTCGGCCGTCTGTCCGCCGTCCGCCCGGGTGCCGCCCCGGTCCGCGGCGGTGGCCGGCTCACCCTTCCGGTCCGCGGGGGCGGCCGGGGCAGTGGCGACGGGTACGGTGGGTGCCGCGTCGCGCGGGGCCGGCGCCGCGGCCGTCTGTCCGCTGTCCGCCCGGGTGTTGCCCCGGTTCGCGGCGGTGGCCGGTTCGCTCTTCCGGTCCGCGGGGGCGGCCGGGGCAGTGGCGACGGGTACGGTGGGTGCCGCGTCGCGCGGGGCCGGCGCCGCGGCCGTCTGTCCGCTGTCCGCCCGGGTGTTGCCCCGGTTCGCGGCGGTGGCCGGTTCGCTCTTCCGGTCCGCGGGGGCGGCCGGAGCAGTGGTGTCGGGTACGGTGGGCGCCGCATCGCGTGGGGCCGGCGCCGCGGCCGTCTGTCCGCTGTCCGCCCGGGTGTTGCCCCGGTTCGCGGCGGTGGCCGGTTCGCTCTTCCGGTCCGCGGGGGCGGCCGGAGCAGTGGTGTCGGGTACGGTGGGCGCCGCATCGCGTGGGGCCGGCGCCGCGGCCGTCTGTCCGGCATCCGCCCGGGTGCCGCTCCGGTCCGTGGAGCCGGCAGCGGTGCCGGTGTCCGCCGATGCGGTCGGGCCTGTCGCGGAGCCCGCCGGTACTGCCGAGCCGGGCCCGGCGCCGGACCGTGCGGGGCGCGTGGAGGACCCCGGTGAGAGCTTCGGTATCGGGACGTCCGGCGGCTGGCGGAACACCGGGATGGCTACAGGGGACGACGCGTCATCGCCGCGGGCGGCGTCTCTCCTCGCGCTGTCGGCGGGTACCGGCACCGAGCTGTCCGGGGCGGCGACCTGCGTGTCCTGTCCGCCGGTATCCGGCGTCGCGGCGGCCGGGGTGTCGTTGGTGGTTCCGGTCCCTGTGGCGGCCCCGGCCGGCGCGGTGTCCGCGTCATGGCCCTGCGCCGCGCCGGCGGCTGGGGTCCTGCTCTCGCCACTGTCCGTTGCTGGCGGCGTCGCTGTGCCGGTGTCCGCGGCGGCGGTCGATGTTTGCCCGGTCCCGCCACTCCCGACGGCAGGCGCGGCGTCGGCTGTGGCCGCCGGCGGGCGGGCGCCTGGGGCGGCGGTCGACTATTCTCCCCTCCCGCCGCTCCTTTCGGTTGACGTGTCGTCGTCGGTACCGGCCGGCGGTGTCGGTGCCGCGGTTGTGCCAGTGCCTGTAGCGGCGGTTGACGTT
>MKWU01007502.1_pt1 | contig 10396 bp, 19 predicted proteins | sample 809101 | NCBI WGS metagenome assembly MKWU01 (sample SAMN05860141, study PRJNA318959) | sponge metagenome | host: Aplysina aerophoba | place: Slovenia: Piran, Adriatic Sea, Gulf of Piran | collected 2013-05-07
GAGTCTTGAGGGTAACAAAGCATCGAAGACGGGGAGCCTATGACCGGCGGCCTGGGGCGGGCCTCACACGGTTGAGCCCGTCAACCTTCCGGCCCGAGCGGCCCGAGCGGAAAAGAATCCGGCCTATTGTCCCTCCTGGACGTGCAGACCTCCAGGCGCAGGCCGCCCGAGGCGACGCCGGCAGCCCCAGGACATGCCGTGGGGGCGGCGGCTGCAGCGGATTCCCCACGTCCGTTACCCTTCGACGGGTCGAGATCGTCCGTTGTACGGCAAATGCGCGGGCCGTTTTTTCAGGGGAAGGGCGGAAAAGCGTCAGACGCGGTGCTGCTTCTTGCAAGCGACCCGAAAAGCCGGTTTGCCGGAAAAGTGCAAAACGCCAGATTTAACAGGGGGTAGCGGCCTCCTGCATCAGGCCCGAGCTCAGGCCCGCGGGCAGCTCGTCCAACGCTAACAGAAGCAAGCAGACAGCTCCTGGACGCCGGAGCCAGGGCGGCCGGCGCGGGGCGGGCTGTTTGCCGCTTTCCGCCCGGCTCGTCCCGGCGCGGGGGCAGGAGGAGCGTCGGGAACCCTCGTCAGCCTCAGCGGAAAGCCGCAGTGGCCCGCCCATTCTCTACCTTGCCAACTTAAACGCAAGGAAAACCATCTCCACTCAACTCCCAGCCCGGCAAAGCGCGCCAGAACCGCTCCGCGAACCTGTCACGTTTGCACAACAAGCGGGGGGGCTGGATAGATAATGCCCGCCTGCGGCGGTGCGCGTTCTCTCTTTTTCTTTTCCAGGAGACCGAGGGGTGAGTCCTGCAAAAGAAAAAATGTTGGGTTTTATCTGGAGTTTACAACGAAATCACACACAAGGAGGTGCCCATGCCCAAAATGAGACTTCAACAAGAAACGAACATTCAGGGCGGTGACAGAATGCGGCAAATCGAGCTGTCAGCGCAGACCCGGGACGGAGAACAGCAACGCAAATGGCTGCTGGAGAAGCGCAAGCCGGCCAAGGTCCGGCGGCGGCGCGAGCCGGAAAGCCTGAAACTCTTCTAAGAGCACACCGAACGGATGGAGGAGGGAGAAACATGGACAAAGCGCAGAAAGAGTTCGTCAAGATTGAGCTGAGAGACATAAGAGCCACGCTCGAAATAGCGGAGGGGGAAGTAAACGCAGGGCTGTGGCGTGACCTACAGGTGAGTGCCTACAAAATCCACACCACGGCCAAGGGCATCGAGAAAATGCTGCGAAAACTGAGCGCCATCAACGAAAGGGAGGACTGAGAAAATGGACAAGATAAACATTCGGGCGAAGATTGAAGCCCTCGAAGCGCTGGCAGCGCTGGACATGGAGCGGATCATCAGCCGCGCAGCGGAAGAGGTCGCAGAGTTGGCCGGCCTCGACCGCGCGTATGCCGGGGACAGAGCGCTTGCCGTCAATCATATCCGGGTGCTCCTGGAGGCCGCTTACGACGAGGGGCGCTTGCATGAGGTCGCCAACGCGGAGGCCGACCGGAAAGCCATCATCATGAGCCGCCTGGAGGAGTTGGGCACCATGGAACAGACCCACGCGGGCCTGGCCGAAGAAGAAGCCCTGGTGGCCGCGCTGGGCTAGTGCCTACATCGAGCCCCCCGCGCCGGGGCTTGGCTGTGGGAATTGGCCCATCAGTAACGACGAGAGGAAGGGGAGACATGAAGAAAATACAGTGGACCAGGACGGAAGCGACCATCGCCGGGCAACCCCACTTGAGCTATGCGGCCGATATTAAGGGGCATGGATACGTGGTGCAAAAGGAAAACGGCCGGTGGTTTGCCGCCCGGCGCTGTGAGCGTATCGGCGAGGACGCGGGTTACAACTCTCATCTCTCTGCGATGGGAGTCTGTTACCACGTCGCCGGCGTGAAGCGGCCGGTCCTCACCACTTACCAGGAATCCCCGTTGTCGAGAGCGTAGTACGCCGGGGGGTGCATTTGCTGAGCGGGCGGGTGACTCACTCCCGCCAAAACCTCCGCCACGCCTCCAGTTTTGTCAGTCGTTCAAACAACGAGTTCGGGACGGGTGCCCCCCATACGGCAGAACATTGCGCGCTGCGCTGGGCTTCTGTCGTTTTTGACTCAAAAGAAGAACGGCCAGTGATTCTTTTGAATCAAAAACGTTGTTGGGGGGGGGGTATGAAGAGACGGACGCAGGGCATGAATTGGATACGCCGGGAGAAAAGGTTAGCAATCTACCTACGAGACGGCGTTGCTTGTGTGTACTGCGGAACGGGTGTCGAGGAGGGGGGGCGGCTGAGCTTAGACCACCTCGTCCCTTACAGTCGGGGCGGGAAGAACGCGGCCACAAATCTAGTGACGAGCTGCATCCGCTGTAACAGTAGTCGCGGGGCGCGGAGTGTCCGGGCGTTTTGCAAGGGCGTGGCGGCGTATCTGAATCATGAGATCGAGGGCGTTGAGATCGAGCGGACTGTCCGGGCCAGCGCCCGAAGAAAAATCGACATGGGAGCAGCGCGCGAACTATTGGAGCGGCGCGGGACATGGACCGAGGCGCTGCGGCGCAATTAACAATCGAGAAGGAGGCAAGACCATGACCTATACCGTCATCGGAGTGTACGAAGACAATTTACAGGGGGGGTGTTTCCATGTGGAGGCGAATAGCTCCCCGGAAGCCGTGGCTGCATTGGAGCGCCGGGACACGCCAGAGACCGAACACATCGCCTATGACTTCCGCGTCCTGGTGACACTTCCAGGCGCGCAGTTCAACGAGTACAGCGAACCCGCCGAATAGCCCACGTTCGGGCAAGCCGAGCTTTCGCCTAATTATTTAAGGTGGAGGGTAGCCAGGTCGCCGGCGCGGCCGGCCCTCGACCGCCCGACCCACCGCGATCCAGGCCCCGCGCCGGAGTTCCGGACACGCCGCCGCCTAATAATATTCGGCTGGCATGGGCCGAAATCCCATGACCATTACCCTTCGTCGGGTGGAGATCGTCCGGTAGAGGGCAAACAAGACACCCGTTTTCAGGGCATTTCCCCTCAGCACCCCTTTTCCCTTCAACCGGCCCCCTTCCGGGCTGTTTTGCCTCATAAGCGATCAAGGAGGGCGGTGTCGGTCGGTCAGACGGTCTGGTGGGACCCTGACACGCTCGCCAGCCTAGCCTAGCAGAGTCTTGAGGCGAACGAGGCAGCAGGGCAGCAGGTCGCCCAAGCGCTTGCAGGACTATAGCGTATACGCTATAGTCCTGGGGTGAGGTGGACGGTTGAAACGGTGGCCGCCGTCGATGTCGAAATTGAGACCCTCCCCGTGGCATTGCGTGCCCGGCTGGTCCGGCTGCTGGAGACGGTGGAGAACGTGGGCTTGGAAGCCCTGCGTATGCCGCATGTCAGGCATCTCGACGGCAAGCTCTGGGAGCTACGGGTCAGAGCCGCAGGGGGGATTGCGCGGGGCATTTACGTGACGACGACCGGGCGGCGGGTGGTAGTCCTGCACGTCTTCGTAAAGAAGTCGCGCCAGACGCCGCGCCGGGCGCTCGCAACGGCCCGGGAACGGCTGAGGCAGGTGACGTGATGACAAAATTGAAGGCCCTGAAGGAACGCTTCATGAAAGACCCGGAGTTCCGGGAGGAATACGTCCGGGTAGATGAAGAGTACGCGCTGGTCGAGGCGTTGGTACGCGCCCGCACAGCGGCAAAGTTGACCCAGGCGGAGTTGGCCCGGCGGCTCGGCACGACGCAGTCCGCCATTGCGCGGCTAGAAGGCGGCCGGGTGTCGCCGTCCGTGACGACGCTGCGCCGCTACGCCGCCGCGACCGGCACGCGGCTCACGGTAGGCTTGGTGCGTGCCGACGGATGAGGGCTCGTGCGCACCAAAAATTAGGACAGCCTCACCACTCGACCGCCCATCAGAAGGACCCCCCCGCGCGCTCCATCCCCTCCCGAGGGACACCCGGACTTAACCAGCTCGACATACCCGGTCGGCCTCCCTGCGCAGTGGAGGAACCACCGCGCCCGTCAGGGACAAGGCGGGTCGAGCTGTTTGCCGCTTTCCGCCCGGCTCGTCCCGGCGCGGGGGCAGGAGAAGCGCTGGGCACCCTCGTCAGCCTCAGCGGAAAGCCGCAGTGGCCCGACACTCTCCACCTTACCAAGCCCCCCCAGGACATGCCGCACGGGCCTGGTCCGGCCTGCTTGGCCGGGGGACTAGGTGCTTGCAGTTGATAGCGGCTGATTATGCCACGACTGAACACAATGTATGACAAAATATTCTACTGTATGGCACAGTTGCACATATAATTTTAGCGTGCTACATTTCTTGAACGCACGGTACAGGAGCGAAAAGATGGCGGACAAGAAGGACGGCGACCTCAAGGAAGCGAGCGTGTCGTTTCGGGCGAATGCGGCGGACCTAGCCTCAATGCTGGTCATTGGCGAATACATCGCCAATTTGACGCGAAACATTGACCCCGATTTCTCTGTGACGACCACGACGTCTCGCGCCGGGATCATCAGGTACGCCATTCGACAGGTTGGTCATCTGGTTCAGACACCGGCAGGACGGCGTGTATTGACCTACGCGGGGCGCAAGGAGCTTCGGATGTATCGCCGTGCACAGCAGACCGCATTCGGCGGCTGGTGGCATTGGATTGAGACGTGCTCTGGGTGGCCCACGACTAACTTCCTTGAGCAACTTGACCGCCCGCCGGGGGACGCTCTTTGCCTTACGTGCAGAACACTAGAAGCGAACGAAACAGAGACATAGTTAGACAACGAGGAGGAATGCAACATGGCTCAAGAACCTGGAAACGGTGATGGACCCATCGGACCGACGGGGATCGTCAAGGAGCTGACCATTTACATCAATGCTCGGTCGGTGCTGTGGGACAAGCCGACCATTAGCTTTGCGCAAGTGGTCGAACAGTGGAATAAGCTCGATCCGGATCGACACGTGATAGGTGATCTGCCGGGCATCAACTGGACGGCGAAGGACGGAACAAAGGGGATTTTCTATCCGTCGGATGAACCAATACTCGTCGTTGATGAACTGGAGTTCAAGATTGACGACTCGTATCTCGCGTAGGGGAAGTGTATGTCGGAGCATGAATCACGGGCTCGTCGTGAAGCGGAGCGGCGTGGGTGGACAATTGAGCGGCGAGACCTACAAATAGGTGCTTTAGGGGTACCTTGTTTTGTCGCACCGAATGTAGCAGGCGAGTGTCATATCTGGGTGGGGACCGCATCTAACTCGGACGAACTCAAAGCAAACCACGACTGGCAGCAAGGTGCTTTGCACACGGCCAATGTACGAGGTCTTCCCGACGGAAGATTGTACGACCGGTCTGGCAAGGAGTTGACAAACGGTGTGATTGGGCGAGTTCATTCCAGCCTTGTTCTTTCGATCAAGCTGAAAGGCCGCGAGTATGAGGATGCTTGGGAAGCATTAAACAATTACGTTACGCAGATATACGCGCGGTTCCTTGGCGGATTCGCATCGAGGGGGGAAGCGGTTCCTCGCCCTTATACGTTCGATGTGCTTGGCGACCAACTGCTAGAAGCAGTGGAGTGGAGGGGTCTAGTAGCTCAAGAGCGTGTAGCGATTGTCGGACTTGGTGGTGTCGGCGCATGGATAGCAGACTTTGTTGTCAAGGCCGATCCTCAAGAGGTTCATGGTTGGGACTACGACTGCATCGAACCCAAGAACATACTTCGCATGCCCGGTGGACTCGATCCGAACGTCTGGATCGGTAGACCAAAGGCCGACTGGTTCCAAGAGACCTACTCCCTCATCCACACGAACGTACATGGCCACAACGTAAAGGTGCTCCCTGAAAACGTGCAGGAGGTCATTGAAAAAACCACTTTCGCTTTCGTAGCCGTGGACCACGCTGACGACCGGATGATGGTGTGTGACACGCTGGCCAACGCTGGAATCCCGTTCGTCGTGGTGGGACTCTCACCAGTGCGTAAGGACAAGCGAGTCAAGGTTTCCATGCGGATAGTAACCGCCCATGTCGGTGTGTCTTCTTGGAGGGAGGCTATCCCTCAAGTTGGCCAGGCGGGACAGGACGACTACGGTAGCCTTGACTTGCCCGACGTCTACTCAATGGCTGCAGGCTGGGCAATGCAGTCGTGGAGAAAGATGCGCGGTCAATTCTGGCAGGAGCAAAGGGAAGAATGCCTACACTATAGTGCTAGTGACCAGTCTCTCATACCGAGGGGGGTGTAACGTGCGCTTTTGGAGATGGAGGAAGCGGGGGACACGTAATTCTCATCCTAACTATGATGTGAGGAACCGAGAATCAATAGTACTGAAGCCATTGTTTGTTGAGACAATCCCGCACTTACCTGAAATGGAGAAAGGTACACTTTACGTCAGCATGAGGTTCGCCACCCTTTCTCATCTATGTCCGTGCGGGTGTGGTCGTTTGGTCGACGTGACGCTGGACCCTGAGACTCGTAGTTTGACCTACGATGGTGAGTATCTAACCCTAAGACCTTCTATCGGGGTCAAGTTCCCATGCAGAAGCCATTACTCGATTATTCGGAATGCGATCATGTGGTACCCGCCGATCTCGAAGTCGGAAGGCAGGTGGTACAACCGTGTTTGGGACAGATGGAGCTAGACAAGGACATCGGTCAAGAAACGAAGCGCTAAATCGCGGCGTAGCTCAGACGGATAGAGCACCTCGTTTTCGACATGCAATGTGAGGGGTGACAACCAGCATTGTATGGGCGAGGAGGTCGCAGGTTCAAGTCCTGCCGCCGCGGACCCACTGAAATTGCAAACATTTCTTCGTAACAGTGAGAGAGAGATGTCCCGCAAGCGCCAGTAGATCGCAGCCAAGCCGATGCTGTAGATGACCAGCTCGGCGATCTCGACCCAAGTCGGCTGTCGGGCGACCTGCAACGCGGCCACAGCCTTTTGTCCCTCCTGGACGGGCAGGCCTCCAGGGGTCGAGGGGGCTATGGGGGTGGTAGGCAGGCCGTCATAAACACTGTTATGACCCCGCCCCCGCGCTCTGCTACGGTACTGCTGATCGGAGCCTAGATCAGGGGCAACATCATGAAGGTTGGGAACCTTGTACTGCGACTCGCCACCGCACACCCGGATTGGACGAACCAGCAAATCGCCGACGAGACGCGCCGCCAGCTTCCCGGTACGGAGACCACGCCTGCCAGCGTGTCGAGTATCAAGTCGGTCGCCAAGCGCGCGCGGCCTGGGGCATCTAAGCCGAATGCGGAAGATACACCGAAGCGACTGCGCAAGGACGTGGCACGGTACAGGTCAATGGCGATCGGAAACGCGCAGAATGGGCTGGTGCGCAACCTCCTGGGCAGGTTGGGGGAGCACAGCTTCACAAAAGGGGACTGGGAACGAGTCAGGGACGATATCTTCGGCAATCGCTGCGCGTACTGCGGCGAGGCCGACAAACTGGAGATGGAGCACGCGATCCCGACCAACAGGGAGAAGTTGGGCGAGCATCATCTGGGGAATCTGGTTCCGGCCTGCCGGCGTTGCAACCGTGACAAGGGCAACAAGGACTACGCGGAGTTCCTGGCCGACAAGCCGGCCCGGAAGCAGGCGATAGACGAGCACATGGCGCGATCCGGCTACCGGCCACTGCGCAGAAACGGTTTGTTGGTGCGGGCGCTGCTCCAAGCGGCCCATGAAGAAACTCGGGCGGTGGCCGAGAGATACGCGTCCCTGCTGCGGGAGCTGGACGAGCAGATCGACCGGGCGCAGCGGCCCGCCACGGATGGTGGGGATGACTAAGGAGTCCCTGCCATGACGTACCACGCCGTCACCACCTGGGTCCGAGCCCGGCGCGTCGGGGTCCTGGGTTTCGGGGGCCTGGTCGCCGTGTTCCTGAGTGCGTTCACGCTCGCGGGTGCCTTCTTTGGGTTCGAGTTCGCGGGCGTGCGCGAGCCGTACCCGGCCCTGCTTGATTTTGAGCCGCGCCCCTTTGTGTGTCTCGGCGGGGAGCAGCCGTGTCCGGACGACCCCAGCGAGCTCTGCTGTAAGCCCCACCCCGGCGCGCATTTCTGGCTCGGGACCGCCGAATGATGGGGACGACGAGCACCCGCGCGCCCGCGGCGGCGGCCCTGCTCAACCTCGCGGCGCTGTGCCAGCGCTGCCACCTGAACCATGACCGGGCGCACCACCTGCACAGCCAGCGCACCAACCGAGACCGGGCCACGGGGCAGCTCAGCCTCTTCGCCGCGCCCGCCCCCGGGTTGCCCCCAAAAGGCGGGTCCGGGAAGACGCCGAGGTAACGCTTGATGAGATCGAGCGGATTCATATTTAAGGCGGGACTGAAAGCACCCCCCAAGCGCGCGCGCCTTGACCCTTATTGCCGGGCGAAGCGCCCGCTGTTTTTGTCCCGCCCACCCTGGGCGCGCGCGCTCCACCCCCCCGAGGGCCACCGGGACTTAACCCCCTCGACCGGCGGGGCCTGCGTCGTGGACGAACCACCACGCCCGCCAGGACACCAAGGCGTCGGGCTGTTTGCGCACGGCTGAGCCGGGAACCCTCGGCCCGGTCGCTCGTCCCGGCGCTGGGGCAGGAGGAGCGCCGGGAACCCTCGTGCGGCCTGGCTCGTCCCGTCCCGCCGTCAGCAGTGGCCCGACCATTCTCTACCAGGCGACCCCCACCACCCCAGGACATGCCGCGTGGGCCTGGTCCGTCCTGCCCAGGTCCGCGAGGCCGTCACCAGGCCCACGCCGCCCCCGGCTTCGTGTGAAGCACACCAAGCCACCCCAGGGGAGTATGAAAGACCCTTCCTGCCTTGCTCGTTCGATGATAGCAAAAAGAATCCCCAGTCAAGGGTACAGTCGCTCTGCTCCCCTCCCTCCGGTCGGCCCTGGACTGCGGAGCCTCTTTTTTTGCCTTCCGGGTGCGCAAATTTTGTCCGGAAAGGAGGACGGTATGGAATCTGAATTTTTACAGTTGGCGCGGGAGGCGGTCGCCGCGATGCAGGGGCCGACCCAGCCGACGTGGACGGACGTGGCCGCCGTGACCGTGGGCTTCCTCCAGGTCGGCCTCATTGCCTGGGGCTTGCGCCAGATGGGCAAATCCTCGGAGGAACGCAACCGCAAGATGGACCAACAGGAGATCGAGGCGCGGCAGCGGCACGAAGAAACGCGGCAGCGACACGAAGAGAGCATGGCCGCGCTCCGGGCGCTGATCGAACGGACGGCCCCCGCTCCGAAATCCTAACTCCAACCCCTAGCCGGGCGGGGTCAAGCCCGGCACCACCAGCTCTACATACCCCCCCCGTCCTCTTTGCGCCGTGGAGGAACCACCGCGCCCGTCAGGACACCAAGGCGTCGGGCTGTTTGCGCACGGCTGAGCCGGGAACCCTCGGCCCGGCCGCTCGTCCCGGCGCTAAGGCAGGAGGAGCGCCGGGAACCCTCGTGCGGCCTGGCTCGTCCCGTCCCGCCGTCAGCAGTGGCCCGACAACTCTTCACCAGAAGACTCCCACCGCCCCAGGACATGCCGCGTGGGCCTGGTACGTCCTGCCCAGGTCCGCAAGGCCGTCACCAGGCCCCCGCCGCCCCCGGCTTCGTGTGAAGCACACCAAGCCACCCCAGGGGAATAAGGGCGCTGGGGATTCCCTTCGGAGATCCCCAGGGGAGCAGAGGGGAGGGGAGCGGGGGAGTGGGCCCGGCTCCCGCCGGCCCCACTCCCCCACGGGACCACGCTTAACTCGGCCCCCCGCTCCGCTCTCGCTCTGCGGGCGTCCCGGTAAAGCTCTTTTGCTCCGCCGCCTCCGCAACTCGCGCCAGACCCGCTCCGCGAACCTGTCACGGTTGCTCTCTGGAGGCGGCTCCAGGTCTGCCTTCCGCTCCGCTCCAGGGGCTTAGTCCCCTTTTTTCTTCCTGTCCGCAGGGGGGGTGAGAACAGGAAGAAAAAAATGGGGGGTTGTCTCTAGGAGTTGCATTGTAATGCCGCCCTCAATCCCGACAGCGCGCCAGGGGGACGCATGACCAAGAATTGGGTGATTTTTGACACGCGGGCGGACATCCGAGGCTGCATGGACCGGCTGGAAATCGAGCCGTGGGAAGAGATCGCCCTGCCGGCGGGCTTCGCCGTCAATATCGCGGGGTGGCTGGGCGTCTCGCAGACCGTGATCCTGCGCCAGTCCGTCCTTGAGACGCTGAACCGTCTGTACCAGCTCGGGCGGGACCAGGTGTCAGGAGGCCGTCATGTTCACCATTGAGCAGATCAAAGACGTCCCGAACCCCGCGATTCCGCAGTGGCGGGTGTACGACCAGGCGCGGAGCTTGACGCTTTCTGTCCGTATCCTGAAGAGCAACGGGCGGCGTTGGTGCCTGTACGCGGAGCGCTGGGGCAACGGGCGCTGGACGCTGATCGAGCGGGGGGGCGAGCAGGAGAGCCAGGCCCTGGCGTATTGCGAGGCCGGGGCTT
>MKWU01007504.1_pt1 | contig 10394 bp, 9 predicted proteins | sample 809101 | NCBI WGS metagenome assembly MKWU01 (sample SAMN05860141, study PRJNA318959) | sponge metagenome | host: Aplysina aerophoba | place: Slovenia: Piran, Adriatic Sea, Gulf of Piran | collected 2013-05-07
GCGGCAGCAGCGGCGTCAATATCGCCGGCGCGGTCCGCCTCGCCAAGGACATGGGCCCGGGCCACACCATCGTGACCGTCCTGTGCGATTACGGCAGCCGCTATCAGAGCAACCTGTTCAACCCCGTTTTCCTGCGGGAAAAGGGGCTGCCGGTGCCGAAATGGCTGGGAAACTGAACGACGCATGACTTACGCCAACCCTTCCGCGCTCGTCTCCACTGGCTGGCTCGCCGATCATCTGGATGCACCGGACGTCCGGACGGTCGACGCCTCGTGGTACCTGCCGGCGATGAACCGCGACGCGAAAGCCGAATACGCCAACGCCCACATTCCCGGCGCGGTCTATTTCGATATCGACGAGATCGCGGACACCGAGTCGCCCTACCCCCATACCCTGCCGAGCCCGGAGAAATTCTCCTCCCGGGTGCGCAAGCTGGGCCTCGGCGACGGCAACCGGATCGTCGTCTACGACGGCGCCGGCATTTTCAGCGCGCCGCGCGTCTGGTGGATGTTCCGCCGCTTCGGCCACGGCGACGTCGCCGTGCTCGACGGCGGCTTCCCGAAATGGCTGAAGGAAGGCCGGCCGACCGAGGCCCTGCCGCCGATGCCCCAGAAACGGCATTTCACGCCCCGTGTCGACCATACGATGGCGCGGGACCTGCTCCGGATGCGGAAGATCGTGGCCGAAGACCGCCGGCAGATCGCCGACGCCCGCTCCTTCGACCGCTTTACCGGCGAAGCGAAAGAGCCGCGCCCGGGCCTGCCGTCCGGCCATATTCCGGGCAGCCTGAGCCTGCCGTTCCAGAAGTTGCAGGATACGGACAGCGGAACGATGCTGCCGGCCGACGCGCTCAGGGCGGCGTTCCAGGATGCCGGGATCGATCTCGCGCAGCCGGTGGTCGCAACCTGCGGCTCCGGCGTTTCGGCCTGCACCCTCGCGCTCGGCCTGCATCTGCTCGGCCATCGGGACGTTGCGGTCTATGACGGATCCTGGAGCGAATGGGCGGCCCAGCCCGATGCGCCGATCGCCACCGGCCCCTGATTCGCCGATTATGGCCGATCCGCTCGTCCTCGCCCGGATCCGCCCCTGCACCGACGACGATTTCGACGCCATCGCCGCCCTCTGGCGCAAGGCGGGGCTGACCCGGCCGTGGAACGATCCGGCGCGGGATTTCGAGCGCTGCCGAAAGGCGCCGAACGCCGAGATTTTCATTGCCGAGCTTGGCGGTGCGACGGTCGGCAGCGTCATGGCCGGCCATGACGGCCACCGGGGCTGGGTCTACTATCTGGCGGTCGATCCGGAGGTGCAACGAAACGGCCTCGGCCGCCGCCTGATGCGCAAGGCCGAAAAATGGCTGGAAGGCGCCGGGGCGCCGAAGGTCCAGCTCATGCTACGCGCGGAAAACGCGTCGGTGCGCGCTTTCTACGAGACCCTCGGCTATTCGGATTCGGAGGTCGTTACCCTCGAAAAATGGTTCGACGGCGAAGCGGCGGCGAAAAAGGCCGCGGCCGGAAGCGACCCCGGGGCCGGAACCGCAGCGACGATCGAGGTTACCGTCACCTGGCTCGAAATGAAGGCGCGGCCGACCCATCCGTCCTTCGCCCGGCCCCGCGGCGTGGCGCTGATGCGCGCGGGCGATCCGGGCGTCGCCTTCTACCGCTATCTCTACGACCGGGTCGGCGCGGACTGGCTGTGGTACGAGCGGCGCAAGCTCGACGACGCGGCGCTCGACGCGATTATCTCCGACGAGCGGGTCGACCTCTACGTGCTCCACCGCGACGGCGCGCCGGCCGGCTTCGCGGAGCTGGACCGGCGGCAGGACGGCGAGATCGAGCTGGCCTATTTCGGCCTGGTGCCGGAGGCGATCGGCCGGGGTCTCGGCGTCTGGCTGCTGCACGAAATCGTCGACATCGCCTGGTCCCACGAGCCGGAACGGCTCTGGCTGCACACCTGCACCCACGACCATCCGCGCGCCCTGCCCCTCTACCAGCGCGCCGGCTTCGTGCCCTATCGCCAGGAGACGCAAACGATCCCCGATCCGCACGCGGCGGGGCTGTTCGGGCCAGCGGGCGGCAGTTGATCCGGTGCTCGGCAACGCTAACAGCGCCTGAGGCTATTTTCGAAAAGGCGCCAAAACGAAAAAAAACGCCCGCTTCCCGGGTCTGGTCCGCACCCTGGCCCGGAATTTTGCGGAACCCCGGACCGTAGGGGAGGGTTTGAGCAACCGGTTACATGGGTTCAAACGGGGTTTATCCAGAATGGTTGACGGAAGGCCATGTGGTGCAGTCTTTGACCGCGCCGGACGGAGCGGCCTGTCCCGGACCGCGGTCCGGGGACCGGAGTCGCCCGATCGGACCGGCCACCCCTTCGGCTTCGCTCAGGGCAGGCTCCCGACGCACCCTTCGTTGCCGCCCCGGACGGAGCGCAGCGGCGATCCGGGGACCAGAGTCGCCCGGCACGGCATCGCCTTGTGGCTCTGGGCCCCGGATCGGGGTCCGGGGCGGCATTGTCGGGTGTTTTCGGGCGTCGGCGAACGGGCGGCGTTTGGAGTTGTCGCCGGTGTCCCCCCGCCGCGCGTCAAGTAATCGGGATAACGCCCGTTCAAACCCTCCCCTACACATCCGGCCGGGGGGCGGCGTCCCCCTACTTGTCGAGAATCTGGCTCAGGAACAGCTTGGTCCGGTCCGACTGGGGATTGTTGAAGAACTCGGACGGGGTGTTCTGCTCGACGATCTGGCCCTGGTCCATGAAGATCACCCGGTCGGCGACCTGGGAGGCGAAGCCCATCTCGTGGGTCACGACCAGCATCGTCATGCCGGATTCGGCAAGATCGACCATCACGTCGAGCACTTCCTTGATCATCTCCGGGTCGAGCGCCGAGGTCGGCTCGTCGAACAGCATGACGTTGGGCTGCATGCACAGCGACCGGGCGATCGCCACGCGCTGCTGCTGGCCGCCGGAGAGCTGGCCGGGATACTTGTCGGCCTGTTCCGGAATCTTGACCCGTTCCAGATACTGCCTGGCGATTTCTTCGGCCTCTCCGGCGGGCATCTTGCGCACCCAGACCGGCGCCAGGGTCAGGTTTTCCAGCACGGTCAGATGCGGGAACAGGTTGAATTGCTGGAACACCATGCCGACCTCGCGCCGGATGGTGTCGATATTCTTCAGGTCGCGGCTCAGCACGGTGCCGTCGATGACGATGGTACCTTCCTGATGCTCCTCAAGCCGGTTGATGCAGCGGATCAGCGTCGACTTGCCGGACCCGGACGGGCCGCAGATCACGATCTTCTCGCGGCGCTCGACCGTCAGGTCGATGTCGCGCAACACATGGAACGTGCCGAACCACTTGTTGAGCCCTTCGATCGTAATAATCCGCCTGTATTCCTGCGTCGGATCGGCGGTCGCGGCCGATTTGGCGTCGGGCGCCGTAGCGGGGGTCGCGTCGGCCATGCGTCAGTCCCTCCGTTCGGTATCGAGGCGCTTCTCCAGATGGATCGAATAGCGCGACATGGAAAAACAGGCGATGAAGAAGAAGAAGGCGATGAAGACATAAGCCTCGGTCGCCAGGCCCAGCCAGTCGGGGTTCGACACCATCGCGTTGCCGATGCCCAGAATGTCGAACAGGCCGATGATGATGACCAGCGTGGTGTCCTTGAACAGGCCGATGAAGGTGTTGACGATGCCGGGGATGGAAATCTTCAGCGCCTGGGGCAGGACCACCAGGAACATCATCGGCCAGTAGCGCAGCCCGAGCGCCTGGGCCGCCTCGTATTGCCCGCGCGGGATCGCCTGCAGGCCGCCGCGGATAACTTCGGCCATGTAGGCCGACGCGAAGGCGGTCACCATGACGATGACGCGGATCAGTGAGTCCACCGTCACGTCCGGCGGCAGGAAGATCGGCAGGATGATGTTCGAGACGAACAGCAGGGTGATCAGCGGCACGCCGCGCACGATCTCGATAAAGCCGACGCACAGGATGCGGATGATCGGCAGGCGCGAACGGCGGCCCAGCGCCAGCAGGATGCCGATCGGCAGCGACAGCACGATGCCGGCCAGCCCCACTGTCAGATTGAGCATGAAGCCGCCGAACTTGTCGGTCGGTATTCCCTCCAGGCCGATGCCGCCGACCAGCAGGAAGGTCGCGACCACCGGATAGGCGAGCGAGAACCAGCGCAGCTGGCGCGCAAAGGGCACGCCCTCGAACAGCAGCGGCGCCAGCGCCGGGATCAGCAGGATGACGGCGAGATCGACCCGCCAGGTCTGATCGGCCGTGTAGAAGCCGTAGAGGAACTGGCCGATGCGCTGGTCGACCCAGGCCCAGCAGGCGCCGCTGCTCTTGCAGGCGAAGCGGTCGTCGCCGGCCGTATCGGCGTTGAAGAATGCCCAGTCGGCGATAGCCGGGACGATCAACCACAGCAAATAGAGCGCGATGAGCGTGAACGCCGTGTTGGACCAGCTCGAGAACAGGTTGGCGCGCAGCCATCCGACAGGGCCGGCGGTCGTCACCGGCGCCGCGCGTTCGGGCAGCATCTCAGCCTGGCTGCGATGGAAGGGCCGGGCCGTCATCGCTCGACCAGCGCGATGCGCCTGTTGTACCAGTTCATGAACAGCGAGGTGAGCAGGCTCAGGCCGAGATAGACCGCCATCCAGATGCCCACGACCTCGAGCGCCTGCCCAGACTGGTTGAGGATCGTGCCGCCGATCGAGACCAGGTCCTGGTAGCCGATCGCGATCGCCAGAGAGGAATTCTTGGTCAGGTTGAGATACTGGCTGGTCAGCGGCGGGATGACGACCCGCATAGCCTGCGGGATCACGACCAGCCACATGGTCTGGCCGGGCCGCAGCCCCAGGGCGCCCGCCGCTTCCGTCTGGCCCTTGCTGACCGACAGGATCCCGGCGCGCACGATTTCCGAGATGAAGGCGCCGGTGTAGGTCGACAGCGCAATCCACAGCGCCACCAGCTCCGGCGTCACGTTGAAGCCGCCGCGGAAATTGAACCGGGTCGGCTCGGGGATATCCCAGGCGACCGGCGAACCGGCGATCCAGTAAACGAGGGCCGGCAAGCCGACGATCAGCGCCAGTCCCGTCCAGACGACAGGAAAATTCTGCCCGGTTAGTTGCTGGCGCCGCCGCGCCCAGCGCGCGACGTAGACCGCGGCGGCGATCCCGGCCAGGGCGGCGGCAAGGACCCATTCGAAGCCGGACTCGAACAGCGGCGCCGGCAGGCGTACGCCGCGGTTGTTAAGGAAGACGGCGTCGCCAAGAGCGAGGCTGTCGCGCACCTTCGGCAAGCCGCTCAATACGACCCACCAGAAGATGATCTGCAGCAGCAGCGGCACGTTGCGGGTGATCTCGACATAGGCGCCGACTATGCGGCTCAGCAGGAAATTGGGCGAAAGGCGCAAGACTCCCGCGAAAAAGCCGATCGCCGTCGCTGCGACTATTCCCATCGCCGAGACGAGAACGGTGTTGAGCATGCCGACGATCAGCGCGCGGCCGAAGGTCGATGTCGAGCTGTACTCGACCAGCTTCTGGTTGATGTCGAAGAAGGCCTGGTCGAACAGGAAGCCGAATCCCGAGGCGAGCCCGGCGCGCTGCAGGTTGGCGATCGTGTTCGAGACAATGAAGGCGACGACCAGCGCCAGCCCGAGGACGGCCAGCAGCTGGTAGATCAGGCCGCGCGTACGCTCGTCGGACCAAAGGCGCTGCCATCCGGGACGGCCGGTCAGACCGACGGATGCGTTCTGGGCCATATCAGCTGCCGGTGCCTTTGCGTCGCCGGATCGGGGGACGAAAGCAGACGAGGTATCCGGGCCGCTCGGCCGGCCCGGATACCCCCGCTGATTTCAGCGATCAGCGCATCGGCGGTGCGTAGAGGATTCCGCCGTTCGTATACAGCGCGTTCAGGCCCCGTGCGAGCCCGAGCGGCGTCTTGGTGCCGAGATAGCGCTCGAAGATCTCGGCGTAGTTGCCCTCCGCCTTGATCGCGTCGACCGCCCAGGTCTTGCGCAGGCCCAGCATCGCGCCGAGGGAGCCCTCGGTGCCGAGCATGCGATTGACTTCCGGATTGTCGGTCGCCTTGGCGGCGAGCTTGTCGACGTTGGCCGCCGTAACGCCGTATTCCTCGGCATTGATCAGCGCGTTGAGCGTCCAGCGCGCGATGTCGGCCCACTGGTCGTCGCCCTGCCGCACCAACGGACCCAGCGGCTCCTTCGAGATGATCTCGGGGAACACCATGTGGTCGCTGGGCTTGGCGAACGTGGTCTTGGTCGCCGCCAGGCCCGAAGCGTCGGTCGTGTAGACGTCGCACCGCTCCGCGACATAGGCCTTGCGCGCTTCCTCGTTGGTCTCGATCGGCACCGGCTCGTACTTGATCTTGTTGACCCGGAAGAAGTCCGCCAGGTTAAGCTCGGTCGTGGTGCCGGTCTGGATGCAGACCGAGGCGCCGTCGAGTTCCTTGGCCGACTTCACGCCCATCGCCTTGCGGCCGATGAAGCCCTGGCCGTCGTAATAGGCGACGCCGATGAAGGTGAAGCCGAGATCGACGTCGCGCGAGAAGGTCCAGGTCGTGTTGCGCGACAGCACGTCGATTTCGCCGGACGCCAGCGCGGGAAACCGGTTCTTGCCGGTCAGGTTGACGTATTTCACCTTGTCTGGATCGCCGAACACGGCCGCCGAGAGAGCCCGGCAGTACGCGACGTCGAATCCGGTCCACTTGCCGTTGTCGTCTGTGTAGGCAAATCCGGGCAGGCCGGTGTTGATGCCGCATTTGAGCACACCGGCTTTTTTGATGTCGTCGAGGGTGGCGGCATGGGCCGCGCCTGCAACGAGAAGCGCCGCTGCAGCGGCAAAGGCGCCCTTGAGGATGGCTTTCATGATTTCTCCCTATTTTACAGACTGAGAAACGATTGTGGCCTCGTTTCAATTCGAACCGCCTGAAAGGGGGTTCGCGCCAACGGTCCGGATCGATGATCGGACGCTGGGCCGCCGCGCGGCCAATTGCCGACGCAACCCGGACCTTAAATCCTTTAGAACACGCCGTATTGCGCCATTCAAGCGGCTTGCAGCGCCAGATGCCGTATTTTTGTTCGCTGCCGCCGCCCGGAAGCGACGGCCGTCAATCGAAACCGTGAAAATTTCATCCCGCCAGGATCGACCATGAAAACCGAGACCAGGATCGTCAGCGCCGGCCGCCATCCGGAAGACCATTTCGGCGCCGTCAATCCGCCTGTGTATCACGCCTCGACCATCATCCGGCGGTCTCTTGCCGAATGGCGGGACGTGCGTGGGCGCATCTTCGACGACGTGGTCTACGGCCGGTTCGGCACGCCGACCACCAAGGCGTTCGAGGAGGCGGTCGCCGCGCTTGAGGGCGCGGATCGGGCGGTCGCGGTATCGTCCGGCATGGCGGCCTGCACCGCCGCAATTCTCTCCGCGGTCAAGGGCGGCGACCATTTGCTGGTGACCGACAGCGCCTATTTTCCGGTCCGCAGGCTCGCCGAAACATTTCTCAAGCGTTTCGGCGTAGAGACGACCTACTACGACCCGGCGATCGGCGCCGGAATCGCCGATTTGATCCGGGACAACACCAGCTTGATCTGGCTGGAGGCGCCGGGCTCCCAGACCTTTGAAATGCAGGATATCCCGGCGATTACCGCCGTAGCCCGGGAACGCGGCATCAGAACCGGCATCGACAACACCTGGGCGACCCCCCTGTTCTTCAAGCCCCTGGATTTCGGCGTCGACCTTTCGGTCAATGCGGCGACCAAATACCTGGTCGGCCATTCGGACGCTATGCTGGGCGTCGTCTCCATGCGCGCCGAACTATTCGAGAAAGTCAAGATCACCGCCAATTCGATGGGCAGTTGTCCGGGTTCCGAGGAGTGTTATCTCGGCCTGCGCGGCGTGCGCACGTTGGCAGTGCGCATGAAGCAGCACGAAGCGAACGCCCTGCGGGTCGCGCAATGGTTCCAGGAAAGGCCGGAGGTGAACCGCGTGCTTTATCCGGCCCTGCCCGACGATCCGGGCCACACCCTCTGGAAACGCGATTTTTCCGGCGCGGCCGGCCTGTTCTCGGTCGTGCTGGAACCGGCCAGCGAAGCCCAGGTCGCCGCCATGGTCGACGATCTGGCGCATTTCGGCCTCGGCGCGAGCTGGGGCGGCTACGAGAGCCTGGTCCTGCCCTTCGATCCGACGCCCAATCGCACCGCTACCGCGTGGCGCGCCGCCGGCCCCTGCCTGCGCTTCCATATCGGTCTGGAACATCCCGACGACCTGATCGCCGACCTAGAGGCCGGTTTCGCCCGGCTGCGTGCGGCTGGATAGGCTCGAACCCTTGACCCGGTTCCGGCAACGGCGCCGCTCTTGTCTCCGGCCGGGATGATTCCTATGATCCGGCCATGATCGAAGCCATCGCCTTCGATACTCACCGCTTCGTCAAACGCATGACCGAGAGCGGCTTCACCGAAAAACAGGCCGAGACCTTGGCCGAAGAGCATGTTGCCCTGCTCAGCGCCAACCTCGCTACAAAAGCCGATATCGCAAAAATCGAAACCGATATCGCAAAAATCGAGGCCGGTATCGAAACCTTGCGGCGAGAGATCAAGGCCGGTATCGAGACGACCAAGGCCGACCTGCTGAAGTGGATGATCGGCGCGTTGGTCGCCCAAGGCGGGCTGATCGTCGCGCTGGTCAAACTGTTGTAGCGCCTCGGCGCAACGACGCCGCGGTTGCGCCGCCCGGCCCTTTCCCGACCAACCGGATAAACCTAAACTATCCGCGAACCGCCCCGGTTGCGCCGCGCCGCCGACCTTCCTCTCCCGGAAACGAGCCTGTCATGAACATCGCCTTGCCGCCCCGGCAGATCGCCAAGGTCCCTCAGAACGCCCATCCGCCGTTCCAGTGGGACGATCCGTTCCTGCTCGACGGCCAGCTCGGCGAGGACGAGCGGATGGTGCAGCAGACGGCGCGGCAGTACTGCCAGGAGAGACTGCAGCCGCGGGTGCTGGAGGCGTTCCGCCACGAGCGCTTCGACCGGGAGATCATGAACGAGTTCGGCGAACTCGGCCTGCTCGGCGCGACGCTGCCGGAGCGCTACGGCTGCGCCGGCATGAGCTATGTCGTCTACGGCCTGGTCGCGCGCGAGGTCGAGCGGGTCGACAGCGGCTACCGCTCGGCGATGAGTGTCCAGTCCTCCCTGGTCATGCACCCGATCCACGCCTATGGCACCGAAGAGCAGCGCATGAAATACCTGCCGAAGCTGGCGACCGGCGAATGGGTCGGCTGCTTCGGCCTGACCGAGCCGGACCACGGCTCCGATCCCGGCGCGATGAAGACCCGCGCCGTCGAGACCGCGGACGGCTGGCGCCTCACCGGCTCCAAGATGTGGATCACCAACTCGCCGATCGCCGACGTCTTCGTCGTCTGGGCAAAGACCGAGGACGGCGCGATCCGCGGCTTCGTCCTCGAAAAAGGCATGGACGGCCTGTCGGCGCCGAAGATCGAGGGCAAGTTCTCGCTGCGCGCCTCGCTGACCGGCGAGATCGTCATGGACGATGTCGAGGTGCCGCACGAAAACCTGCTGCCCAACGTCGCCGGGCTCGCCGGTCCGTTCGGCTGCCTGAACCGGGCGCGCTACGGCATCGCCTGGGGGGCGATGGGCGCGGCCGAATTCTGCTGGCACGCCGCCCGGCAGTACACACTCGACCGCAAGCAGTTCGGCCGGCCGCTCGCCGCGACCCAGCTGGTCCAGAAGAAGCTCGCCGACATGCAGACCGAAATCGCCATCGGCCTGCAGGCCGCCCTGCGCGTCGGCCGCATGTTCGACGAGGGCAGCCTGTCGCCGGAGGCGATCTCGCTGGTCAAGCGCAACAATTGCGGCAAGGCGCTGGATATCGCCCGCACCGCCCGCGATATGCACGGCGCCAACGGCATCGCCGACGAGTTCGGCGTCATCCGCCATGTCATGAACCTGGAAACCGTCAACACCTACGAAGGCACCCACGACGTCCACGCCCTGATCCTCGGCCGGGCGCAGACGGGCATCCAGGCGTTTTCATAGGCGGCGCGCCGGGATTTCTCCCGGCGATCCGACCGGGGCGATCCGACCGGGGCGATCCGACCGGGGCGGAGCGGCCGTCCCGCGCCCCCTCCCCGCCCGTCATTTCGACCGGGCACGAGCGCGTGGAAGGATCATGGCTCGGCCTCCGGAACAAGCGCCGTCCGCAGCCCCACTCTCAATTGCCACCCCGGACGGAGCGTAGCGGAGATACGGGAACCAGAGTCGCCCGACCGAACCAGTCGCCCCTTCGGCTTCGCTCAGGGTAGGCTCCGGACCCACCCTTCGTTGCCACCCCGGACGGCGCGCAGCGGCGATCCGGGGACCAGAGTCGCCC
>MKWU01007506.1_pt1 | contig 10393 bp, 6 predicted proteins | sample 809101 | NCBI WGS metagenome assembly MKWU01 (sample SAMN05860141, study PRJNA318959) | sponge metagenome | host: Aplysina aerophoba | place: Slovenia: Piran, Adriatic Sea, Gulf of Piran | collected 2013-05-07
GCTCCCCGCCGGATAGGCGGCTTAGAGATCAACAAAATCTCTCTCTGTATTATCATTGAGGCTCCCCGCCGGATAGGCGGCTTAGAGATCAACAAAATCTCTCTCTGTATTATCATTGAGGCTCCCCGCCGGATAGGCGGCTTAGAGAGAATGGTGGCGGTGAATTGGATTCTGCTTTAAGCTCCCCGCCGGATAGGCGGCTTAGAGAGTCTATTTCTACCGCCCCACCGTCAATATTCAGCTCCCCGCCGGATAGGCGGCTTAGAGATATAACGCCTTCAGTCCGGTAATTATCTGATTGCTCCCCGCCGGATAGGCGGCTTAGAGAGCAAGTTGAGTGCAATCAAGGATTTATGAGAGGCTCCCCGCCGGATAGGCGGCTTAGAGATTTGCTAGAGTGACGATTTCTTGCTAATGAAAGCTCCCCGCCGGATAGGCGGCTTAGAGAGTACTGAGGGCGTTATCGGAGTTAAATCGTCGGCTCCCCGCCGGATAGGCGGCTTAGAGAATAAATTTGATATGCCGATAGATTCTTTCTAAGCTCCCCGCCGGATAGGCGGCTTAGAGATAACAGGTAGCCTAACAGGTAGGACTATGACTGCTCCCCGCCGGATAGGCGGCTTATAGATACCAGTAGTATAAACTGAATTTCTCCCATTGGCCTAATCAGAGATACATGCAGTGGCGGCATGGTCAGTAAAGCCAAAAAATTATTTCGGAGCTAAAAGTTACAATAATGGAATTACTTTCCTGCCTATGCTATTACCCTCAAAAACAGCGCTTTACAGTACGGCCACTTGCAAGGTGTTAAGATAAATCGGATCGCTCATCAGAATTTTGATGGCATCGTGGGATCTTCCCCTTCACCGATGAGAAAAGGAGCTGACTTATCTATTAGATCCTTTTCAAATACTCTTGCAAATTTTTTAGCCTTAATGAGACTATCATAAGTATCCCTGATTTTACATCCTTTAACGGGGAACCAGTCTGGATTTTTATAGCGAATTTGGCATAGGCCCCTATATCCCATGACAATATACCTTAATTCCAGTGATGCTTGTGCTCTTTTCGGATTCGGACGATAGTCTTTCCGCTTATAAAGACAATTAATCAGCTGTCGGTCAAGAAATGCTTTGACCCGATCAAATCGGTCTTTATCCTCATTTAAAACATGACGTACATCTACTCTCCTAGCCATTGGATGCGTTATGGCCGCAAGTAAATACTTATCTTGTTCTCTAGCACCTCTATTTTCCCATTCACCAAGTAAATGGTCAAAAGCAAATCGCAAGTGCTCTTGGATTCTTACCGTTCTACCAAAACCCGAATAGATCGCCCATTCTGAATATTGATTGTCCATGTTCAGTCGAGAACCGTATTTCCCTTCAGGTTCCTTCAATGCTTTGACGAGGATATCAACAACATCGTCAGGACATCCTGTAAAGAGCCATGTTAATGCCAAATGAAGCCGGTTAATCTCTGCTACCTTAAGTTCAAAATCATCTGAACCTGATTGGTTATAATATTCCAAATTTTTAACTAAAATGTTTGTTGCATGACGCAATAATTTCATATCATATTCATGATCTTCTGGGATGGATGGACGGGGTGGCTGACCATCCGAGCCCAATGGAAATTGACCTTCTTGCCATTGTCTTTGTGTACATTTGTATATTTCGTTATTCAATTCTATAATCTTTTTATCAATGGTTCCGGGTTGAATATCCTTAAATTTCACAAGCACAGTTTTAAGTTCTTCCCAAGCTATTGGACTTGCTTTAAATATATAAAGATCGGGAATACTCCGTAGTGCTTCTGGTTTTTCACTAGACATTTCACTCCATTTCACTCCCTTGCGTGTTGAAGCGATTGCTTCTGTTGTACCATCGGGACAATGCTCTATGATTTCAATTCTTGCTTCTCCTGAAAGAGGTCGGACTCTAACCAATGCATTTACACGACGAACATGGTCGCTCGGAATGATGGTATGACCCGTTTCTTTACTACTATACCGTTCTTCCCATTTCGCTTCAGTATAGGTTCGTCGCCTAAAATGAAGGTGAACATGCTCTACCCCAGCGGCAATTTCAACATGATATTCTTTATTGGGTTGGCTACGATAAGTTTTTCCTGCAGGTACAGTTTTGTTCTCGGGAATAATTTCTTGCCAAGAAAATTCATCGCCTTTTCTGACCCTTAAATCAATGGCTGGAACTTCGTCTAACCAAGCAGGTTGATCGTCGTTTTGTCCAAGTTTCTGAGCTAACGTTCCTGCCGCTTTGATGACATCACTTCCTGATACTCTCCATATCTCTAATGACTTGGTGATTTGCTTGATCAATCTTGCCATATCATCAGTCATCTCGGTACCAACCGAACTCTCAATCACTACTCCCAACTTACAGCCATCTTCACAATTAACGAATTTACTAATACGCTCGGTGAGTTTTTTAGGAAGCACACCCATGCCAAAATTTACCCTTGGTATTTCAGGGATAATCTCCCAATCACCACTTGCAGTTGGCCAACTTCGGAATTCAAGTTCATTAACATCAATCCCATATTTTTCCCAAGATTGCGAAGACATCCCAGTTGCCATTATATCAAGCATTCGTGACAATGATTGGATTTCGTCAACATTGTATTGACCCATTTGGTTTATAGTATTTTTGGACTCATCCAAGCGCTTGTGAGTCCACGATTCATCCTCATCACAATCATCCATTATCGGCCTTCTGACAATTCTCCTCGTTCCATTAGGATTACCCCGGGGCCAGAGACAGATTTCCAAAACAGTCCAAGATATCGTTCTATTGACATTAATCACAAGGACAAATCCTGTGCCATGAATTAGTCCCTTGTCCATTATAGCCTTGAGTGTCGCAACAGAACGCCAGATTAACTCTAGCCGAGACCGCCTTAAATTATTCGGACGGTTGGTGAAAAGGGTTTCGTAAAATATATCAAGTTTCGTTTTGCCTTTCTCAAGTTCCAATTTACCTAACAAGCTCCCATCAGGGATAACCACTGCAAGATGTGGGGGTTGTTCTTCAAGCTTTGACGTGTCTTTAACAAGTTGCCATAGAGTCTTTGGCAGTGCGAGTTTATTATACTCTGAACAGTGACCTAATCCGGCCGAGTACTCCAAAGCAGTATAGGCGTCAATTAAACCTTCGTGAGAACGACGATTTCTTGCTAATGAAAGAGCCTCGTTACCAATCAACCAAACTCTATTGTCATAATTGTAAAGGCATGAGCGATTGCCTAATGGTATTGCTTCACCCTTCATTGGCAAAAAATGATCAAACCACCCGTTCAGGTCAAAAGTGACAAAATTCCTCATTATAACATCACCTGCCAGCTTGATATTATTCTTAAATAAATTTCAATATGATACTCAGGACAAACTCCTTTTCATCCATTCGTTCAAAATTCTGTCCCATTCCTCACAAGTTTTATCCCATTCATTACTGTTTGAGGTGTATTCAAACCATAAGGGATTACTTAAACCCACATCAGCTATCACGCCTAAACAAGTTTGGTCATTTCCAAAACGAAAGTCAATGGTCTTTTTAGAATTCTCTAATTTAAAGTTAAATACACAATGCTCATTATTAATTCTAATATAACTCCCTTGATTAGGGGCTTCCGGTTCACTAAACACCGGGCAGTGGGATAGAATTCCAGCGTTAGGTTGTGAGCAAATATATTCATACAGTTTCATTGAAGCGCGTAGTTGAAAAAGTTCAAATATTGTTCTGTCCTGCCACATCCATTGCTTATTTGAAAGAAAGTTCATGGTCATCAGTTCTAACCAAGAACGCCATATAGCCCGATAACGATGGTCAAAGCGCAAGGAGAAATTAGGAACTACAGGGGCAATCGCCTTTGGAACTTTCTTTTCTCTCAAGAAGAACTCAATTCGTTGTGCCTTCATCTGATGGGCCGCGATAATCGAACCTGAACTACTCTTCTCACCATGTTCTTTTATCCACTTTTTTGACTCTCTTACTGTTAGACTAGCAAATGCATTTAAAACACTGTTTTCCAATGTATCAATAGTTTCGTAACGTTTTGGAGCTTTGACTTTTTGCTTAGACCCCGCACGTTCCGCAATGTTTCTACCCGGTTGAGCCGATAACCAGCGCAATGTTTTGGCATCAACACGACGCAATAACTGCAACTTAATCATGTGGTGTTCAGAACGAAGTATCGTTCGTGGTCGAGCTGCAAGTTCATCAAGAATAGTGCGAAGTGAATTGGCTTGCTTTTTTAATATTATCTCTTTTGGGTCAATTTCTTCGAAAGACTTATCATTCCATAGTGAGTGCAATTGCTTATAAGCAGATTTTATTGACGACACTGTAGAATATGCTTTTGGTACTTCTTCTAATATTTTACACGCTCGCTGAAGATACCTATCTCTGGAATTATCTTCGGGCAATGGCCATTTACTAACATTGATAACCAATTTTGTTGTCGGGTCTAAAGAAATAACCAATACGTTTTCTGTTTCGATACGGCGGGGAAGAAGCCAAACCTCAACTTTTCCTTGTGGTATTAATTTGTTATCTTGAAGTAGCGTTCTACACTGATTTCCAGGTATTTTGGGCAATGGCTGACGATAACGTCCTTCTAGCCTCGGGTATTGTTTAGGAATGACATCTTTTAATGATACGATTACCGGTGGACTATCCGTAAATTTAATTGACGGGTTATTCCTCTCTCCCAACTTTAATTCACAGGGAGAATCAAATTCATTTCCAGAAGCTGCGGAGATGAAGGACTGGTATGAGCTATAAAGCCAAATTGATCCCGAATTCAGTTTGATTTCCTCTCGTCCTAAGTGCTTTCATCATAAGTGTAGCCTGGCCAGTTAAAAATTTGTGTTGTGTCCGAATCCTTATTAGCCTTTTTGATTACTTCAGAAAATTTATTGTCTCCTAAATTTTCATCACATAAATTAATCAATTTTTCCAAGGAACCTTGACATTTATTCAATTCACATCCTGAGAGTTTTGGAAGTAGTCGCATGTTGACCTGATCAATCATCGGTTTTCTCCAATCTTGGTCTGGATAGCGTTCAATATATGCTCTGATACTTTGGGTAATTCGGTATCCAAATCCTCGATTTGCGTCCTGCATTAGTGTTGCGAGAGTAATGAGATTTTTTTTGATCTCCTTATCGCTTGCTTCCTCTTTTGGTTTGCTTTCTGCCCATTTGAGCCAATCTTCATAAGACAAATACCCATTAGCCTTAAGGATCGATTTCTTCAACTAGTTTTTCGGGAGTGGGTGGAGCAAAACGAATTGAGTTTGCTCTATCAAGCACCTTATCCGAAAGTGTCTGTGTTGTCTCATCTTCATTGAGTGTTCCGACCCATAGAACATTGTGCGGAACATAAAGAGACTTTGATTTTTGTTTTTTACTGTAAGGTAAATCAATTAATATTCGCGCATCACTTCCAGCCTGAATACCGGAATGACTTCTTGCACCACGCATTTCAAGTCGGGACAAAAATTCCGAAAAGTAGTACTCTGTTCGCGCAAGATTCATCTCATCTAACAGAATAAGTAACATTCTATTTTGCCATTTTTTGAATTTCTTAATTCCTATTTTTTTTGCAAAAACCGAATCGAAGTGTCCAAGAGCTTTGGCACGGTCAGTCGGCCGATATATTTCGGAAACGAAGTCGTAAAAGCCCAAAAGGTCTTGGGGTGAGTCCCAACCTGGTTCAACCGGCACATGAAGAAAATGGATGCCGAAATAATTTGCATAGGCTTTAGGAAGCTGACTTTTTCCTGTACCACTGAGACCACTTAGTACTGTGAGCGGTGACAGATCATTTACTTTCAAGGAAGTATGGAATGCCTTTATTATTCGGATAGGATATTTCAAACCACTTTCATCTAGTTTGCCCTTGAATTCCTTTAGCTCAACCTCTTCTTTTTGCAATTCTCGCTGAGTGTCATATCCTTCAAGGCAAGCGGGGGTATCTTTAAATGCAGCGAGTTTTTTATTAATCTTTTTAACGTCGAGTCCTTCTTTAATGGCAACTGAAATAGGCTCTTGTGGGAAACTAATTGTAGCAGCCTCAACTGTTTCCACTGCAGCAGCTGAAGCCAATTTTTCTTGGGATTTTTTTATATCCTCTTTAAGCTGATCTAATTTTTGGCTTAGCTTCTCTTTTTCGACAAACAGTTGCTCATTCTCAGGCTTCATTAAGTCAATCTGTTGATCGATAATAGCTTCTACTCGCTTCTGCTCATTTTCAACTTGTTCTTTTAAAACGTTACTTCTGTATTCAAGCCTAGCCACTTCCTCTGACAGTAGATTATTGTGGTTGATTAACCCCTCCTTCTTTTTCGAAGCCTCATCAATTTGCTTCACTAATTTTTCAAACTCTTCCATTCGTTTTTTAATGTATTCATCCCAATCCTTCTTGTTCTGAATTATCTCCAAGGGGTATCCTTTAAGTTTATCTTCAGCCTCACGAATTTTTTGAACAATTTCGGCTCTCCTTTGTTCAAGCTCATCAATACGGTTAGACTCCTCCCTTTCAAAAGCATCTAACTCGTCCTTCATTTTTTCAAGATTCTTGTAATCGCTCTTGATGTCTTCCCAGCGTTTAAGCGATACATCAGCCTCATAGCCCATTTTTATCAATCGAGAATTTTGTTGTTCCAATTGTGTTGCTTCTTGTTCAAGTGACTGAATTTTGTTTTCCAGATCACTTCGTTTAGAAATTGTGAGGAGTCGGGCAAATAAAAAGCTAAAGATCATTAGAGCGAGTATACCCGCCAGCCAAGCGAAAGTTAGTATGTCAGTAATCACTGTACTGGCTCCGAGCTAGCTTCAAGGTTTTCAGCATCAGCTAATTCATTAATCAGAGAGCGAATTTTTAGCCGCACTTGAGCGTCCAAACCTGTTAGGATCTGAAGTCGAGCTGAAAGTGCCTCAGATTGTGCTTTTAAAGATTCAAGACTTGCAGTGCCTCTTGCGAGTTCTTCTTTAGTTTGGGTGAGCTGCAACGTTGTCTCGTCTAAATCAGTACGAGTCGCCACGAGGGTTTCTTGCAGGCTATCACGAATTGCGGTATCACTTTGAATTGACTGGGATAAATTCGTTGCCTCAGTCTTAAGTCTCGCAACATTATCAACAGTATCCTGTTCCTCGCTTTGAGCCGATTGTAGCCGAATTCGAACCGAATTAAGTTCTTCCTTTACTTGCACAAGCTCAAGATTTGTTGCAGAGACTTCATCTTTGATCGAATCTAGATTTTGACGTTCCAAATTGAGTTCTTCTCTAATTTGGGTGAGCTGCAATGTTGTTCCATCTAAATCAGTACGAGTCGCCACGAGGGCTTCTTGTAGAGTATCACTAATTGCAGTATCACTTTGAATAGACTGGGCAATACTGGCAGCCTCTGTCTTGAGTTTCGTGACATTTTCAACAGTCGCCTGTTCCTCGCTTCGAGCGATTTCAAGCCGCGTACGAACCAAATTGAGTTCTTCCTTTAATTGTACAAGCTCTAGATTATTCGCCGACACTTCATCCTTGACCAAAGTCAGATTCTGACGTTCCAAATTGAGTTCTTCCCGCGTTTGGGTGAGCTGCGATGTTGAATCATCTAATTCAATTCGAGTGGCTATAAGGGCTTCTTGTAGAGTATCACTAATTGCAGTATCGCTTTGGATTGATTGAGATAAATTTGCTACCTCCATCTTGAGTGTTGAGACATTTTCAACAGTCGCCTGTTCCTCGCTTCGAGCGATTTCAAGCCGCGTACGAACCGAATTAAGTTCTTCCTTTAATTGTACAAGCTCTAGATTATTCGCCGACACTTCATCCTTGACCAAAGTCAGATTCTGACGTTCCAAATTGAGTTCTTCCCGCGTTTGGGAGAGTTGCAACGTTGTTCCATCTAAATCAGTTCGTGTGGCTATAAGGGCTTCTTGTAGAGTATCACTAATTGCAGTATCACTTTGAATAGACTGGGCAATATTGGCAGCCTCAGTCTTGAGTTTCGTGACATTTTCACCCGTAGTCTGTTCTTCTCTTCGTGCTATTTCGAGCTGATTACGAACCGTATTGAGTTCTTCCTTTAATTGTCCAAGCTCTAGATTGTTTTCAGTAATTTCATCTTTGACCAAAACCAGATTTTGGCGTTCCATGCTGAGTTCTTCTTGCACTTTATTAAGTCGCAAAGTCTCGTTTTCGGTTCTTTCAGTGAGGCCTTGTATTTCGGTTTCAAGTTGGGTGATTTCATTCGTGAGGGTTGAAATGGAATTTTGCGAATTGGCCAGGTCTGAGGATAAGGCTGCTATTTCGAAATTAAGGTTGTCTCTTGACCTTCTTGCTCGTGCTTCTTCAGCCTGCAGCTCGGGAATTTGTGCAACGAGTGATTTAGCATCATTAAAGCGACTACTTAAATTATTAAATTCCAATTGAAGTGTAGCGATTTCTTCCAACAGATTATCCCGGTCGGCTTCTAATTGCGGGATAGTCACTTTAAGCTCTGCTGCTTCAGCACGGTCGCTTGGGAGGTTTTGAATTGCTTGACCATAGACGGCGTATCCAATGGGAAGAATAGCAGCAGCAATTAGCAAACTAATATGGGACCACTTTAGTGTTGTCGTGTGTTGTTTTATCGATTTTGTCTTGGTCATTTATTTATCCGTAGTGGTTATCATTTAGTGGGGAATCTGACTGCAATTCGTGCTCTATCCTTTCAATGCAGCCTTTGGTGTCGTTCTTAATTTCGTCATCCCAGAAACGTACTGGTCGCCAGCCGAAACGTTGAACAATTTCATTTCGACGAATATCGTGCTGTCGGAGCTGTCGCGGAAGCTCTTCATGCCAAATTCGTCCGTCTATTTCTATGTCAAGGCGAATTGGTAGAGAATCTTTTTGATTTTTCACTATGCCAAAATCCAGGAAATAGTTGGCCACTGGTTGTTGTGGAATAGGATTAAGGCCTGCCTCAACCAAGACCTTCTCAAAACTATTTTCAAGTTCTGAGCGTAAGGGTTGTAGTCTTAGTGATGGATTGTTTGCCATAAAGTACCTTTTCTTTGCTTCATGCAATAGTAGATCATCTGATTGTTTTGACGACCCCATCGCCGCGATAATATGAACTACCCACCCATGCTGCCGAGCTTTTTTCAATAGTTGATTAAACTCGGAATTTGTATTAGGTGTTTTTTCCCAATTGCGCTTCGCAATGAGTACCCCATTTCTTTCAATTCGGGATTCGATTTTTGCAAGAGTCTGTTGAACTGTTTGTTCATCGGTGCTGATGAAGGGGAGAGAAACTGTCTCTCGCTTGGCGAGACTAATTTCTACTTCAGCGATGGCATTGATATTTTCAGAACTCGTGAATGTCCAACCTGTACGAGACAAATAGTTTGGATATACTCGCCAGCGATTAAAGCCGTTGAGAGCGAGTTCGCCGCGAACCAAAGCTTGACGAATTTGATCCAAGCGACTTACATGAGGAGATTTGGGAGGTTTATAATTTCTGAGGCGTCCGCCAATGGCATATCGAAGTCGCCATGACTTACAATGATTCAGACTCTCCCTCATTAGCTTTTGTAAAACCTAATTGAGAGATGGTGAAATATTACTCATGAAATTGCGTTCCATCAATCAACGCTACAAAGTTTAAAAATTTTTATCTTACGGAAGGTGAGACATAAATCAAGCAAAAATTGCATATTTCTGATTTCCTTTAGTCATAAAGCATATAGCATCTATAAACGGGAGCAGAATTGGTTCAATGATGGAGGTCGGCAGAACATGAAAAAGGTATACGTTTATCGGGGTGGGGGCAATTGAATAATTATTGGATTGAATCACGCTTGCATCGTCATGGACTGAATATTTTCATGGTTTCTTCCGGAATGGGGTGTGTATCATTGAAAATATGGTGAAAATAGGTTGAATACGTCACTCAATGGACTCTGGCAATGGCGTTAAGGAAAAAACACCAAATCCAAGATACGGATACAGGTCCATCAAAGAGTTCCAAGTCACGAAATTTAGGTATAGGCTTTACCTTGACCCATTTTTATATGTTGTTAAAAGTAATACAGAAAAATAATCCAACATCTTTATTGAGTATGGCTATTATTGTTTACCAATACATTGAGATGCACATTATCAATTCTGGATATTACCATTATTTTAATGGTAACTTTACACACACCTAAAATGAAATCATACCACTCACAAACCAAGTCTAAATTTAAGGAATAATTATGAGAATCTCCTCAAGGAGTTTAGCCAAAAAACTCATTAAATATCTTTTAAGAGAAGATATTTATTGTACGAAAGTAGTTTCACCCGCTAGGATACAACAGTTTTTATCCGCCGTTTGCCCTACTCCCATAC
>MKWU01007507.1_pt1 | contig 10391 bp, 8 predicted proteins | sample 809101 | NCBI WGS metagenome assembly MKWU01 (sample SAMN05860141, study PRJNA318959) | sponge metagenome | host: Aplysina aerophoba | place: Slovenia: Piran, Adriatic Sea, Gulf of Piran | collected 2013-05-07
CTCGATCCGCGCGCCGTCGGCGAAGAGCACTATCAGGTCGCTCAGCGCGTCCAAGAGGTCTTGCAGCGCTACCGAGACCTGCGCGAGATCATCGCCATTTTAGGCATTGACGAACTGTCGGACGAAGACAAGCTGATTGTATCGAGAGCGCGCAAAATCCAGTTCTTCCTTACCCAGCCCATGCACGTGGCCGAGGCATTCACCGGTAAGCCAGGTGAATACGTCAAAATCGAAGACACGATCCGCGGCTTCAAGGGGCTGGTCGATGGCGAATACGACGACGTGCCCGAACTGGCCTTCTTCCTCGTCGGCAATATCGAACAGGCCCTCGAAGCCGCCAAGGACCTTTAGTCCATGCCCGCCTTCTCCTTAGAGGTCGTCACTCCAGAGCGAGTGGCTTACTCGGGTCAGGTAGCCAGCCTGCAAGCGCCCGGTAGCGAGGGGAGTTTCGGCGTCCTAGCCGGACACATCCCGCTTTTGACCTCGTTGCAGATAGGACAGTTGCGCTTTGTCGAGGAGGGCGGCAGCGAGGTCCAAATGGCCATCAGTGGTGGTTTTGTCGAGGTTGGGCGCGAGCAGGTTGCGGTGCTGGCTGAGACGGCTGAGCGCGTCGAGGAGATCGACGTAGCGCGAGCCGAGGCCGCGCGGCAGCGAGCCGAGGAACGGTTGGCAAGGGCGCGGGAGGAGCGAGTCGATGTAGCGCGGGCCGAGGCCGCACTGGCGCGGGCGATCAATCGACTCCGCATTGGTAGCTGATTTTTACAGGGAATACCTAGAAAGCAAAAGGCCCTTGCGATTGCGTTCGCAAGGGCCTTTTGCATGGGGCTAATGGTCCCTTTTCACAGCCACTCACCCCCAACAGATAACCGACCCAGAATCCGCAGCCTTTGTGCTCCGGCGATAACTTGGGAGTCCGCGGCGATGACCAATACGTCTACACCGAAGTTGATCCGGTGCTACCGGTGCTAGAGGTTTAGGTATTGGCATCGCGGGATCCTCTGCTCGGCAGGACGAATGACTTGCGGAAATCTGGTCGGCTGGAGCGCGCCTAGGGCAGCACGAATTCGTGCTCTGGGTGTTTGACGGTCAACACGGGACAGGGAGCCATCTGCACGACCTTCTCGGCCACGCTGCCGATCAGGGCGTGGGATACCCCTTTCCGGCCGTGGGTGGCTAGGACGATGAGGTCGATGTCGTGGTCTCTGGCATAGCGAACGATAGCGGCGTGGGGCACGCCGGTGTTGACCGTAGCTTTGACATCAATGCCCTCGATCTCGCTCTTCACGGCGTTTAACTGGGCCTGCCTGTCCCGTTGGTATTGGGGCAGGGCATTGGCGATCACGGCACCCGAGCCTAACCAGTGCAGGTCTAGCACGTGTAGCAGATGCAGGCCCGCGCCGTAGGTCGAGGCGAATTCCCGAGCATAATCTAGCGCATATCCGGCATAGTCGGATAAGTCTGTAGGCATGAGAATGTTTTTTATGATGATCATGGTGTCCCTCGTCGCTGGTTCTTTCGGTGAAAAGTTAAATATCCAATACAAGTTTCGCTTTGGCAAAGAAAAGGGAGCGCCGTATCAAAGCTCTAATCCAAGATGAACTTGACTTCTCTACAGGAGAAACAAAGAACTCGCCAAGAATATCATAAAATTCAGTTGTCGCGAATTCGCGAGCGATGGCCAACTGGATCAGCTAGAACCGGCTGACGATCTCTCGATCGCCACGTCGCGCCCATACACCGTGCGAATCACGTCCTCGATGTCGGGCTCTTGGACGGACACGTCGCGCACCGGGTAGCGGGCCGACAGCTCCGAGATCAGCGCCGACGCAGACACCTGACTCCGCGCAAAGCGGATGCGGACAACGCTGTCTCGCCGTTCGAGGATCTCTGCGTGGGCGTGGGCAAAGCCAGCCAGCGGCTTTCCGGTGCCGGGATCGCACTCGACGATCAGATAGCGGTGCGGGGTGATCGAGTCGATGAGCGCCGCCAGAGGCCCGTCTTCGATGATACGTCCTTGGTTGATGATGATGAGTCGCTCGCAGAGTTCTTCCACATCGTCTAGGTCGTGCGTAGTGAGCAGCACAGTGGTGCGCCGGCGCTGGTTAATGTCGCGGATGAAGGCCCGAATCGCCGCTTTTACCTCGATGTCCATGCCTATCGTAGGCTCGTCGAGAAACAGGATATCCGGCTCGTGCAGCATGGCACCGGCCAACTCCCCGCGCATGCGTTGCCCCAAGGACATCTGTCGAACCGGTGTGTCGAGGAGGTCGCCGATGCCGAGGACCTCGCAGAGTTCAGCGAGGCTCCGCTCGAAGTCGGCGTCGGCAATGCGGTAGATCCGCTTGAACAGCTCAAAGGATTCGCCGAGGCGAAGGTCCCAGTTTAGCTGGCTGCGCTGACCGAACACGGCACCAATGCGCTGGACGACTACCCGCCGCTTCTCCTGGGGCGAGAGGCCGACGACGGAGACGCGTCCAGACGTGGGATAGAGGATGCCGGAGAGCATCTTGATCGTCGTCGATTTCCCCGCACCGTTGGGGCCGATGAACCCGACCAGTTCGCCTGGCTCAATCGCAAAGCTCACGTCGCGCACCGCGTGTACTTCACGTCGGTCGGGCCGGAACAGGCCCTTCACCGCACCGGCCAGCCCCTTTTGCTTCCGGGTTACGCGGAAAGTCTTGCAAACCCTCTCTAACTCTATATGTGCCATGGCCTACGACCCTGCGCTTTCGTAGCGGCGAAGGCCGGCGGCGAAGACAGCCAGCGCCAGCGCGAGCATGGCAATACCCACGACAGGGGTCCACAGGGCCACATCGAGGGGCAGAGAGGTGTTCGCGCTCTGGCCGAGGAAGTCGCAGGCGGGATAGAACCCGATGAAGCCGAGGGGCAGCACAAAGGTCAGCAGCGCCTGTAGAGGCCACGGGTACACAGTCAGCGGGTAGAACGTGCCGCGCGCCATCAGTTCCATGCTGGCGTCCACGAGGGGCTGGCTCCGCATGGTCCAGAACGCGATGGAACTGATAAGAGTGAGGTAGGACCAGTAGATCAGGGTACCGCCGGCAATGACGAGGAGTACCTCGGCGACGTGCAGCGGCGTCCAGACAAAGCCAGACAGCCGGGCCCCATAGAGGAAGTAGCCCATGCCGATGCCCAGATGCACAAGACCGACTACGTTGATTCGGTTGCAAGAAAAGTGGAAGGCGATCTCCAGGGGTCTGAGAAGCATCAAGTCGAACTCACCGCGCGTGACAAAGCGATCGATCTGCCGCGACTGAAATGACAGGATGGACATGACGCCACGGCTCATCAGGCTCAGCCCATACAGGAAAGCGAGCTGTGAAAAGGTCCATCCCGATAGCGGCTGGAACCGGTCGACCAGCACCTTCAGGGCGACGCCAATCCAGACGTAGTTGAAGCCCAGGCCAAGGCAGATACTCAGTAGCGAAAACGGATACTCCAACGCCCGCTGCACCGACAGGCGGCCGTACAGGGCTGCAACGGACAAGTGATGACGCACGTCGGCTATCACGGACTGCCTATCCTCCCTGCACGAAGACCCGCCGCTGGGCGCGCGTCCAGACGAAACCTGTGAGCAGGGCGAAGACCGCGACCCAGAGGGCCTGCACGGAGAGGATGTGGACGACCTCTGTGGCAGAGACGCGGCCGATGTAGATCTCCAGCGGTGCCTGGAACATGTACTGGAAGGGCAGCCACCGCGATGCATCGGCGATGAGGTCGGGGAACAGCCACATTGGCACCAATCGTCCCGACAGGGCAAAGACGAGGCTGGTCTTCACTGAGCTCACATCCCCGAAGTCAGTGACCCAAAAGGCCGTCAGGCCCACTAGGGCGCTTAGCTGCCACAGCAGCAGGAAGCTCAGCGCACAGCTCGGCAGAAACAGCACCCCCGCTCCCACCCCCGCTGGCAGCGGGGGAGCCACAAAGAGGAGCGAGATGGCCAGCAGGGGCAGGGCGAACTGCGTGACTGCCGCCAGTGAACGCCCCACATCTTCTGTCATCCAGTACCAGACGAGATTCACCGGCCGGATTAGGTCGAGCGCGATCTCACCTGCGCGGATCTTGCCAAAGAGCGCGTTGTCGATGCTGACAGTGAAGCATGCATTCATCAGCACGGCGACGACGGCGTAGGTGACCATCTGCGCCTCGGTGACACCGGCGACTTGGTCGATCCCGCGATACGCGGTGCGCCAGAGGAAGACGGAGCCAAGAAGAAAGAACAAATTCCGCCCAATGGAGGACAGATACTCGAAGCGGTAGGCCAGCGCGTTGAGCAGTTGGAGCTTTAGCAGGTAGGAGTACAGGCGCATGATTACTCCCCCAGTGGGTATTCCCGCACCTCGCCCGGAGCCAGCTCAACGCGTTGCCAATCGGCCGCCCCCGCCGTGCGCCATTCCAGCGCCTGTCGCTCCTCGCTCCCGTTGTAAAATAGCACTGTGCCCGGTCCACTGACCGGCGGTTGCACAAGCGCTAGGATCTGCTCGGGCAAATGGCCTTCGGCCCACTCGACTAGCGGCACCACCGCGCCCTGTATTTCGCACGTGCCCATCAACAGCGGTCCGTAGCAACCCGTCACCGCCCCGCAGCCCCAATTGCGGCCGTGTCCCGCGGCCACCGAGCAAATCGCCCCGCCCATATCGGCGTGCTCGCGCCCGCCGCGCAACACCCGCCGGGCCATGGCGAATTTGGCCGCCGCCGCCCCGAGTGACCGCCGGGCCATGGTCCATTCGCCCGTCAATTGATACCCCAGCGCTAAGGCGGCCGTGCTCGGCTCGCGCGAGGGCTGCACCGAGCCATCTTCTGCCCAATGGCCCCAGTAAATCATGTCGCTGCGCTTGCCCACTCCCGGCTCGCGCCGCTGCCGCTCTTGGGGAAAGACCATCGCCCACGGTGTTTCCGACTCGGCGGGTTGTCGCGCCAGCACCGCGCACATCGCGTCGTCCAGCGAAGAATCGGCGAAGGTGCGGCGATAGTAGGAGAGCGCGGCCGCGGCCGGGTCGGCGTAGGGATCGAGCAATTCGCCGATTAGCGGCTCGACGATTCTCTTGGCCGCGCGGCGAAAGATATCGTCGCCCTCCAGCAAAAAGAGATCGCCCAGCGCATAAATCGCGCCCGACGCCAGCAGATTTTCGCTGCCAGCGAGCGGGTCGCCGGTGATGTGGTGGTTGTTGGCGGCCATGGCCCGCTCTGCGCGGGTCTGCAAATCCTCCGGCTGCAATCCTCGCCCGTCCAGATCCCACAACACGGGCATCCGTTCGTCCGCCGCCAGCAACCGCTCGGCCCGCTTGCGCCCATAGCGCAGCGCCCAGTCGCGGTAGTGCGCCTCGCCAGTGACGCGCCAAGCGGCCAGCGCAATGTGCAAAAAGCGGAAGTGCTCGGCTAATTCGCGGTCGCCGTGCGCCCCACCGACGGTCCGCGTGCCGATCCAGTAGCTCAAAAAGACGTCGCGCGTCCAGTCGTACCAAGCGGGCACGCCCTCGACCCAGTTACCGATGTGGTGCGCTGCGTCGTCGAGCAGGGCGGCGGCTTCTCTGTCGTCGGGAAAGAGTCCCAGATAGCGGGGCAGAAACAACAAAAAAGGCTCGGTGCCGTGGTGGGCTTCGGCCTCGGGCTCGTACCCGTGCAGGCACTCGGCTCTAACCCAAGCCTTGAGATCGTTGGCCAGCGAGCGAAACCGCACCGCGATCCGCTCGTCGCCGCTGACCAGATAATGCGGAAAGAAGGCCAGCGCGAAATTGGCCTCGTCCTCGCCGCCTTGGTTTTTGTCCGGCCCATCGCGGAGAATACTCTGCTCGACCCACAGCGAGAGTTCGCGCCGCAAGGCCACATAGTGCGCGTATGTCTGTGCCAGTTCGTCGATCATGGGTCTGAATGTATCAGTTACAAGGTCTCGAAGACAAGCCTTGACACTACCCTCTTCGATTGGGAGTATGATCTACAAATTACCGTAGCCGCTCTCCTGTTATAGGAGGTCGGAGTAGCGTCCGATAGAAACAAGGAGCAACCATGCCAAACATCCGATTCGCCCAGCTCTCCTTTTGGTTTGGTCACGCGCACGGCATCTGCAACGCCGCGCAGAAACACGACAGCGTTGATCTCATCGCAATCTGGGACGCCGACGCCAAGCGCGGACAGGCCGCGGCTGATCACTTCGGCGTCGAATTCATCTCCGATCTGGATGAGCTTCTCGCCCGCGATGACATCGATGCCGTCGGCATTGCCTCGGAAACCCAGCTTCACGGTGAACACATCATCCGTGCGGCCGAAGCGGGCAAACACTGCATGGTCGAAAAGCCGTTCACCCGCACCCCCGAGCAGGCGGACGAAGCGATCGCCGCGGCTGAGAAAGCGGGCGTCCAAGTCATGCCCGTCCACAACCTGCGCTTCTCCCCTGCGCATGAGCGCATGAAGGAAATCGTCGATTCCGGTGTGCTCGGCCCCATCACGCAAGTGCGGCGGCGCCACGGGCACGACAAGTACAGCGCCCAAGATTTCGACGCGCAGAGAATCCAGAACGACCCCGCCGATCCATGGTTCGACGCGGATGCGGAAGGCCGCAGTTCGCTTTACCACGCTGGCTCCCACTCTGCTTTCTGGATGCAGTGGATGTTCGGCATGCCCGAGAGCGTCGTTTCCTTGGGCGTCGCGAGCGTCAAAGGACTCCCGGTCGAGGACAACAATGCCGCTGTCTTCCGCTACGCCAATGGTCCAATCGTAACGCTCCATACGAGCGAGACGGAAACTCGGGCTCCCCTAGCCACCGAGATCTACGGTCACAAAGGCGCGTTGGTGCAGGTCAGGGGCGACCATCCCTCCACCAAGCTGGATTTCGGCGACCCAGCCACGCTGATGCTCTACACAAGGGAAACCGAAGCTTGGCAACCCTTGTCAGAATTCCACCGCAGCTTCGTCCCTCCGGGATACAGCGTGTTCGGCAAATTCTTCGACGCCTTGGCCAACGGGGAGGAGATACCCATCACGATGTACGACGGCAGGGAATGCGTTCAGATTTTGGCGGCGGCGGATCTGGCGGGGAAGGAAGGGCGGCAGGTTGAGCTGTTGGAGATAACGGGCTGAGATCGGAGTGTGCGCCAAGCAGACTCCAGAGGTGGTCGCTGCAATGTGGGCCGCGCAAGTGCTTGGAAAAAGCCAGATATGACAAGCCCCCGAGGAAACGATCCCCGGGGGCTTGTGTTAAACAACAAACCGCCAAAGTTAGCGGCGGGAAATATGGTAGCGGCGAAGGGACTCGAACCCCCGACCCATGGATTATGATTCCACTGCTCTAACCAACTGAGCTACGCCGCCAAAAACCTGTTTAAAAGCTAGCCGGTGGGGGGGGCTTTGTCAATAGGACTCAGAAGGCGAACAGGTCTTCCAAGCCTAGCTCGACGATCTCGCCCTGCACTGCTAGAGCCTCTAAGTCCATTTTGCTCTTGTCGCCAGTGATCGAAATCAGCTTGGGGCGTCCTTGGACGTGCTGGCGGTAGAATGCGAGCACGTCGTCGAGGCCGCTGGCTTGGATCTGCTCAAAGCGCCAAGCGCGCGGGTCGCCGGTCAGCCCCTTGCGCTCCCAGCCACGCACGGCCCCCAGCACCGAGCGGAAGCCGAGCCGTTCCGTGCGGTACTTGTTGAGCACTGAAAGCTGGGCGGCGGCAAAGCGCTCGGGCGAGGAGGGAATGTCGTCGAGCAGGCCGGCGAAGGCCGCAACCGCTTCGGGCGTCTTGTCAGCTTGTGTGCCCATGCCGCCGACCATGTAGTTGTAGTCAGCTTTGTCGCGGCCGTTGAAGTAGAGAGCACCCACCGAGTAGGCCAAGGCCCGCGCTTCGCGGATCTCTTGGAATACGATGCCAGCCATGCCGCCGTAGAAGTAGTCGTTGAACAACTCGACTGCTGGTTCGAGCGCCGCTTGGTAGGGCACATCTACGTATTCGATCCTCACTAGGGCTTGGGCCATTTCCTTGTCGAAAAAGTAGATCTGAGTTTTCTCGGGCTGAGTAAACTCCAAGACCTGATAGGGCGGTGGCTCGACTGGAGACTCAGGCAGCGAATAGTGCTGGTCGAGAATGGCCTGTACGTCCTCGATAGATTGCGACCCTGTGTAGCTGAGGGTCTGGCGATAGGAGAGCAAGCCGCTGAGTAGGTCGATAAGCTCTTCGCGTCCCAGAGCGCGGACCGACTCGTTGGACAATACCCGGCGGTAGTACGCCATATCGCCCAAGCGGTGATAGCGGTAGAGAGCTTCGTGAATGGTGCGGTGATCCTTGAGCGCGTCGTCGCGCCGAGCGATGATGATGGACTGAAGCTCGGCGAGCGTGGCGTCATCGGTGGTCGGGCCGTGCATCAGTTCGGACAATAAGGCCAGCGACGCAGCGAAATTTTCATCGAGGCCCGCAATGGAAATCGTGGTCTCTTGGTCGCTGACGTTCATCCTAAAGTCGGTGCCCAACTTGTACCACTCCTTTTTCAGCTCTTCGGAGGTAAAGCGCGGAGTACCCGACTTGTCGAGCAGTTCGCGGGCCACGGGCAGGCGCTTTTCGGTTAGGGAGCCGAGGTCGATCGCGATAGAAAATTCGAACAGGTCGTTGAGCGGGTTGCGGGCGTAGTAGAGCTTGCTGCTGCCCGCGAGTTCTCGGATGGTAAAGTCGCGCTCGGGCACGAGGTAGGCCGGCTCGACCTCCGCAAAGGGCATAGCCATGACCTCGGTGAAAAAGGCCGATTGGCGCGAGGCGTCGATGTCGATTTTGTCGATGGGCGGCTTGGCGATCTCGGGTATGTCCTGCTCGCCGTCGCGGCGGTAACCGGCAACGTACGCGCCGTTGAAATACTTATTGGCGGCTTCGACGACGTCGTGCTTCTCGATCTCGGCCATGCGGTCTAAGGCGCGCACCGCGTGGCTCCATTCCTCAAATCCGAGATACGAATCGCGCATGGAGCTGACCCGAGAACTGTTGTTTTCCTGCCCCTGCTTTACGCTCTTCTTGAAATCGGTGACAATGGCCGGGATGATCCAATCCTCGAATTGCCCCTGCTTAATCAGGTCAATCTGCTCCAAAAGCAGGGCCTCGACTTCCTCAAGGGTCTGGTCCTGTTTGGGGATGCCCCACAAGTACTGGGCGCCGTAGTCGTTGAGTAGATAGGGATAGGAGCCGGCTTCACGCACCTTCTGCTGCTGATTGAGGTTGAGGTTGATCAGCCCGGCCGTGGCGTTGTCGAGGATCATGTCGAGGATTTGCAAAGTCTCGGCATCCTCGTGCGTGCGCTCGGCGGTGCGAAAGGCCAAAAGGACGTATTCCTCGCCGGGATAATTGACCTCGGTCCGTTCCACTTCGCTGATTGCAGGCTCTTTGTACTCGGGAAATGAGGGCAGTTCCTTGCGCTCCCAGAGAGAAAATTCGCGGTCGATGAGTTGGATGGTCTCGTCGATGTCGATGTCGCCGGAGATGAAGATCGCCATGTTGTTGGGCACGTAGTACGTATTGTAGAACTCGTACATGCGCTCTAGCGAGGGGTTTTTCAGGTGATCTACTGTGCCTAGCGTGGTGACGCGATAGGGATGGACCTTGTAAAACTGCTCCTGCACGGCTTTGTGGATGACGCGGCCCTTGTTGTCGAGGGAGCGGTTTTTTTCCTCATAGACGGTTTCCAACTCGGTTTGGAAGAGGCGGAAGACGGGCTCGTGGAAGCGCTCGGCCTCGACCTTGGCCCATTGCGCTAGACGATTGGCTGGCAGTTCCACCTTATAGACGGTTTCCTCGACCCAGGTGTGGGCGTTGAGGCCGCGCTCGCCCATTGCGGTGTAGAGGCGGTCGAGTTCGTTGGGAATGGCGTAGGCCGCGGCGAGTTGGTTTTCGGCGTTGATCTCGGCGTAGATTGCGGCCCTTTTTTTCGGGTCGGTTTCACTAAAATGCTGCTCGTAGAGCGCCTTGATGCGGTCGAGGTGGACTTGCTCCTTTTCGTAGTCGAGGGTGCCAATTTTTTGGCTGCCCTTGAAGAGCATGTGCTCTAGGTAATGGGCGATGCCGGTGGCGTCTTGGGGGTCGTGCTTGGAACCAGCGCGAATGGCGATTTCGGCGTAGAAGCGCGGCTCTTCCCGGTTTTCGGTCAGATAGACCGTCAGGCCGTTGTCCAATTGGTAGATATGGGCCGCCATGGGGTCTTTGGGGTCCGGGCCGTGGAGTAGTTTGTACTCGGCGGGAAGGGCCTCGGCCAAGACGAGAAAGAAGAGGGTGTACAGCAAGGGCATAATCGATCCTTTGTTCGGAGTGTGCGTTGTATAACGGAGTCATCGGAAATACGAGAAAGGAGTGAATTATGGCAAGTCTGCAAGGAAGCGAGCCGCGCGTTGGTTTGGCACGTTTTTTTCTTTCTTA
>MKWU01007508.1_pt1 | contig 10390 bp, 6 predicted proteins | sample 809101 | NCBI WGS metagenome assembly MKWU01 (sample SAMN05860141, study PRJNA318959) | sponge metagenome | host: Aplysina aerophoba | place: Slovenia: Piran, Adriatic Sea, Gulf of Piran | collected 2013-05-07
AGCGGGTCGATCTTGGCGTGGCAGGTCGAGCAGGCCGGGCTCGCGCGGTGCTGCGCCATCCGCTCGCGCATCGTCGCCGGCCGCTCCGCTGCGCCCTCCTCCTCCGCCCGCTCCCGGGTGTCCGGCGGCGGCGGGGGCGGCGGGGGGGGCGGAGCCCCGAGCAGGTTCTCGAGCAGCCACTTGCCGCGCACGACCGGCGACGTGCGGTGCGGGTATGAGGTGACGGTCAGGATGCTGCCGTGGCCGAGCAGGCCCGGCCGCCGGTCGTCGCCGTGCGTCACCCGGCGGAAGCGGCTGGTGGACGAGCGTGTAGTCGGCGCGCAGCAGGTCGTGCACGCTGCGGTCCTCGCGGAGCTGGCTGGCGAAGAACAGCTCCGTCTCCCGCCGGAGAGCGTGCCGCAGGTTGTCGTCGAACTCCGGGAACCGGGCGGCGTCGGGTGCCACGCTCCGCAGGTTGCGCAGGTAGAGCCACTGCCCGGCGAAGTTCTCGACGAGCGCGTCCGAGCGCGGGTCGTCGAGCATACGGCGCACCTCGCGCTCGAGCCCCTCGGGGTCCTGCAGGTCTCCGCGCGCCGCCGCCTCGAGCAGGGCGTCGTCCGGGATGCTGCTCCAGAGGAAGAACGACAGTCGCGAGGCGAGGTCCAGGTCGTCGACGTGGTACGGGATGCCGGGCCTTGTCCCGGCGGGCTCGCGCTCCATCCGGAACAGGAACTTCGGCGAGACGAGCAGCGCCTCGAGCGCCCAGCGGATGCCCTCCTCGAATCCGCCGCCCGCCTCCCGTCCCGCCGCGTAGGCGGCCAGGAGAGGCTCCGTGTGCGCCGCGGAGCCCGGCCGCCGGTACGCGCGCCGGGCGAGCTTGCCGAGGATGTCCGCGGCGCAGGGCCGCTCGGCCGCCGGCCGGTCGGGGAGGCAGGTGAAGACGGCGGCGCGGCTCGGCGTGTCGGCCGGCGCCTGACCTTCGTACGGCCCGATCACCGCGACCTGCTCCACGGAGGGCGCGTTCGGGTAGAGCGTGAACGCGAAGCTGGTAATCGGAGGCGGCGGCGGGCGCCCGTCGACCGGGAGCGTCTGCTCGAGAGTCTCGACGAACGAGACCGCGAGGCGCCGCATGCCCGCCCGGATCGGCACGCGCACCTCCAGCGGCCCGCGCGAGCCGAGAGCGAAGCGGGCGACGCGCGCCCGGTCGAGGCGCACCTCGAGCTCATGGCCCGCCCGCGCGCGTCCGCGCAGGGAGACGCGGATCGCGTACTCCGCGTTGAGCGGAAAGTGGTGGCGCACGGCGAGACCGCCGCGGGACCCGAACGGCAGGTCGTCGCTCACGCGGTCGTCCTGCGAGAGCAGCGGCGACGTCCGATAGACGGCCGTCGTCGGCCGCAGCGTCGGGTCGCCGACGGCGCGCCGGCTGATCCGCGCCGCGGCCAGCAGGTAGCGCTCGAGCAGGCCGGGGGGGACGGAGAGCACGTCGCCGACGTTGTCGAAACCGTAGCTCGACTCGTCCCCCGGCAGCGACGACCGGGCCGCGCCGCCCGGGCTGAGCGGCGCGGCGGCAAGCAGGTAGCGCTCGAGCAGGCCGGGGGAGACGGAGAGCACGTCGCCGACGTTGTCGAAACCGTAGCTCGACTCGTCCGCAGGCAGCAGCGACCGGCCGTCGACCTCGAGGGCCAGCAGGTCGCGGATGGCGTTCACATACTCCGTGCGGTTGAGCCGCTGCACGGCCGGCCGGCCCGGGTCGGGGTTCGCTTCCGCGTACCGGTCGAGCGCGCCCTCCAGATAGGCGACCGTGTCGGCGTAGGCTGCCGCGTCGGGGCGGGGGCGCGGGGCGGGCGGCATGGTGGCGGTGCGGAGCTTGCGGACCACCTTTTCCCAGATCGCGGCGTCGGTTCCCACCTGCGCCGGGTCGACGTCGGCCAGCGTCAGGCCGGCCGTCCGGAGCCGGTCGTTGTGGCAGGTGACGCAGTACCGGTCGAGCAGGGCGCGCGTCGACGCGACCGCAACCGGCGCGCCTTCGACCGTGCGCCGCTCGCCCGCGGCGCTGCCAGGGGGTTGCGCGAGTGCGCCGGACGGCGCGGCAGTGCCGTGCGACGCGGTGGCCAGGACGAGGAGGGCGGTGGCTCCCGCCACCCCGATCGCGCGCTTCGCCATCGTTGCTCGGGCCGGACCGGAGCGGGTCACGGTCGCGGATCCTCCACCTCGGTCTCGTCCCCGTAGCTGGTCAGGCCGAACGTCAACTGGATGCCGGCACTCGGGTCGGCCCCGAGCGCACGAAGCTCGGCTCCGGCCTCGGCGTGACGGACGAACGTGGTGCAGCAGATGAGATGCCCCTCCGCGATCCGCAGCGGGGTCTGCCGGGCCGCGTTCTGCGCGTCAAGGTCCGCGCCCCGGTCGACGAGGAAGCGGATGACGCGGTTCGCGTTGTGGTAGGCGGCGGCGTGGAGCGCCGTCTCGCCGTGCGCGTTGGCCGCGTTGACGTCGAGGCCCAGCTCCAGGCCCGCGGCGAGCGCGTCGACCGCCTTCTCCTCCGTCCAGTCGTAGTAGGTGATGTCGGTCGCCGCCCGCTTGCCGAGGCCGGCGGCCAGCATCAGCGCGGTCGTCCCGTCGTCGGTGGTCCGGCGCGGGTCGGCGCCCGCCTCGGCAAGAATGCGCATCATCCGGGCGTCGGCGGACTTGGCGGCGACGAGGAACGGCGTCGAGCCGATCTGGGTCAGCCGGCCCGAGCCGGGCGACGTGAACACCCCGATCTCGAACGCGTTCGTCAGGCGCTGCGGCCGCTCGAGGCGGGCGTCGGGGTCGGCGTCGCGCGCCAGGAGCGCCTCGGCGATGGCCGGTTGTCCGGTGGCCGCGGCAAGGTGCAGAGCGGTGTAGCCCGCCTCGGCGGGGTCGGGGTCGGCGCCCCGTTCGAGCAGCAGGTGGGCCACCGCCGTGCGGCGCTTGGTGAGCGCCAGCATGAGTGCGGTGACGCCGTCGGGTCCGGCGTCGTCCACGTCGGCCCCCGCGGCCAGCAGCACGCCGACCACCTCCGGGTCGCCGGCCAGCACCGCGTGGAGCAACGGGGTAAACCCGCCCTCCGGCCGCGGCGGGTCCCGGTCTCCGTCGCGCGGCAGCCCGGCGGGATTGACCGCCTCGAACGGGCTCAGCACGATCGCTTCCCGTACGATCGGGCGTCCCTGCCGGGTCCGGATGCGGGTGCGTGCGCGGACGTCCGCGCCGACCTCGGCGAGCAGGGTGACGACCCGCGGGTGGCGTTCCGCGGCCGCCCACATGAGCGCCGTGTGGCCGCCGCGCGTTGACCGGTCGACGTCGGCGCCGGCCGCGATGAGCAGCCGAACGACGGCGGCCGCGCCAGCGCGCGCGGCCATCATGAGCGCGGGCTCGCCGGCCGGCCGGGCCGGGGCCGGGGCCGGGCCCGCGCGAGCGCGGGCGGCGAGCTGGGGGGCGGTCCGGGGGGCGGGGGGGGCCGTGTCCGGATCCGCGCCCGCGCCGAGCAGCCGCTCGACCATCGCCGCGCTCCCGTTGGCGCTCGCGAGCATCAACGGAGTCACGCCGAGGTCGTTCGCCGCGTCGGGGTCCGCCCCGGCGTCCAGCAGCAGATCGGCAATATCGAGATGGTCCCAGTGCGCCGCCCACGCCAAGGCCGTGGCCCCGTCGGCCTGCGGCGCGTCGGGGTCCGCCTGCGCCGCAACGAGCGCCTGGACCGCGCCCACGTCGCGGCGCTCGGCGGCATCCGCCAACCCACTGTCGACGACGGCGGCGAGCGGTGTGGCACCGGCCACCGGAACGGCGCCGGCGAGTGATAGGGCACCCGCGAGCAGGACGCGCGCCGAGAGCGCTGGGCGGTGCGCGTGAGCCCGCAGACACGCCGCCGGGTCGCGCGAGGCAGCTACTCTCATGTATACGTTCGCTGGCGTGCATCCTACTGCACGGTCGCGGTCGGATTCCAGCCAGCGCGGGCGCCGGGGCGGAGCTTGGCCCGGGAACCGGAGAGCGCCGATCCGCGTCACAATGGCCGGATGCAGCGTCCGCAGAATCGGCGGAGCCCGGCTGCCCTCGGGTTGGGCGCGGTCGTCCTGGTGGTGACCGGCCTGGTGGCGGCGGTGCTCCTGCTCGCCGGCCGGGGCGGCGAGGCGGAGGTGGACCGGCTCGTGCGCCTGCTCGATCTCCAGCCGGGAGACACGGTGGCCGACGTCGGGGCCGGCAGCGGCTGGTTGAGCATCGAGGTCGCGAGGGCGGTGGGGCCGACCGGCCGCGTGCTCGCGACCGAGCTCTCGTCTGCCCGGCGTGACGACATCCGCGCTGCGGTCGCCGGGGCCGGCCTCGACAACGTCGCGGTGGTCGAGGCCGGCGAGCACGACACGAATCTGGCTCCCGACTGCTGCGATGCGATCTTCCAGCGCCGCGTCTACCACCACCTGACCGATGCGGCAGCGACCAACGCCAGCCTCTACGCGGCGCTGAAGCCGGCCGGCCGCCTGGCGATTATCGAGCTGGAGTTCGGCGGCCTCTTCGGCTTCCTCCGGGCCTGGCCGCACTGGACGGACGACGCGCAGGTGGTCGCGGAGGTCGCCGCGGCCGGGTTCACGCACATCGAGACCGCCGATTGGCCGGTGGCCGCCCACTATGCCGCGGTGTTCCGGAAGTAGCGCGGGTTCCGACCTCCATGGGCATGACCACGCACTCCGTCCGCCGCCATCTGCGGCTCGAGATCGCCGCCTACGACGAGACGATCCGGCGCTTCATACCGGGCTACGAGGCGATGATCGAGATTGCGGCGCGCGAGGTCGCCGCCGGCGCGGCGTGGCCCGATGGAGAGACGGCCTCGCCGGGCGCGGGTCTCGTCCTCGACCTCGGCGGCGGAACCGGGGCGCTGGCGGAGGCCATCCTCGCCCACCCGGACGTCGGGTCTGTCGCCGTCATCGATGTAGACGCGGAAATGCTGGCGCAGGCCCGCACCCGGCTTTCGCGTTTCGGAGGTCGCGCCCGGTTCCACACCCGGTCGTTTCACGATCCGCTGCCGCGGTGCGACGGCGTTGCCGCGTCGCTCGCGCTCCATCACGTCCGGTCGATGGACGACAAGCGCGCGCTCTACGGGCGGATCCACGATGCGCTGCAGCCGGGAGGGTGCTTCGTGAACGCGGACGCAACCATGCCGGCCGAGCCCGACGCCCGCGCGGCGACGTGGCGCGGCTGGGCCGATCACATGGTCGCCTGCGGCATCGACGAGGAGCGGGCCTTCGCGCACTTCGAGGAGTGGGCGGAGGAGGACACCTACTTCCCGGTGGAGGAGGAGCTGGCCGCGATGCGGGCGGCCGGCTTCCGCTCCGACTGCGTCTGGAGCGAAGGGTCGATCACCGTGATCACCGGCCACAAGGCCGCGGCTCCGTCGCGGCGGGCGGGGAACCCGGGGTCCGCGCGCCCGCCGGGGCGCGCCGGGTCGACCCAGGGGACCTCGCGCTTCGGGCTTGCGTTCGACGACGCGATGTTGCGATAGAATGATCGGACCGAATCGGCACGCAGTGTGCCGTGTTCGCACAAAGAGGATTCAGCATCATGGTGGAGAGCACGCGCAAGTTCAGCCGGCTGGCGGGCCTCGTCGGCCTCGCGGCGCTGGTGGTGGCGTCGGCCCCCGCGGCGGCGCAGACCGCGGTCGAGCATCCGACCTTCAGCAAGGACATCGCCCCGATCCTGCAGCGGAGCTGCCAGAAGTGCCATCGGCCGAACGCGCTGGCCCCGATGTCGCTCATCAGCTACGAGGACGTCCGCCCCTGGGCGCGGGCCATCAAGTACCGCACCGGCCTTCGCGATCAGATGGGCGTGATGCCGCCCTGGTACATCGAGAAGGACATCGGCATCCAGGATTTCAAGGACGACTGGTCGCTGAGCGACGCCGAGATCGCGACGATCGCCCGCTGGGCCGACAACGGCGCGCCGCAGGGCGACCCGGCCGACATGCCGACCCCGCCGCCGTTCATCGACGTGGACGAGTGGGAGCTCGGTGAGCCCGATCTCGTCGTCTCGTCGCCCTCGTTCGAGGTGCCGGGCGAGGCGCCGGACTGGTGGGGCTCGCTCGGCGTGGTGGAGAGCGGCCTGACCGAGGACCGCTACATCGCCGCCATCGAGTACAAGGAGCGCAACGACCTGCCGCGCGGCGTGCGGTCCGACACCGTCGGCGGCCTCTTCGTCGTCCACCATTCGGCGACGACGCTGATGCCCCCGGACACGCAGGACCCGAGAGCGGCGTACACGCTTCCGGTGCACGAGGTGGGGCGCAATGCCGACGTTTTCGATCAGGAAGCGGGAGTTCCGATGAAGGCCGGCTCGGTCGTCATCTTCCCCTCCACGCACCTCCACGCGAACGGGATCGACACGACGGCGCACCTCGACGTCGGCTTCAAGTTCCACCCGGTGGGCTACGAGCCGACGAAGGAGATGCAGCTCCTCTTCTTCGGGAACGGCCCCGACCTCGACATCCGGGCGATGGAGTCGAATCAGCGCGCGGACGCCTACTTCACGCTGCCGGAGAACGCGAAGCTGAGCGTCTACGAGCCGCACATGCACGCGCCGGGCGTCCGGATGTGCCTGGAGGCGGTCTGGGGGACGACCGTGCAGACCCTCAACTGCTCCGGCTACGACCACAACTGGGTGCGGGTCTACAAGTACGAGGACGACGCGGCGCCGCTCCTGCCGAAGGGCACCATCCTGCACCTGACCGGCTACTTCGACAACACGCCGACCAACCCGAACGTGGTCGACCCGCGCAACTGGTCTGGCTCGGGACACCGCTCAGTTGACAACATGTTCATCAACCTGATCCAGGCCGTCTACATGGACGACGAGGAGTTCGCGACCGAGGTCGCCGAGCGCGAGGCGGAGTTGATGGCGGCCGGCGGGCGCGACATCGGCTGCATCACCTGCGGCACCTCGGACGACGCCGCGAACGCGAACAACAACGAAAACTAGTGAGGACCACGGTGCGCAGCGCGGCATTGGCATTGCTCTTCGTCGGGGCGGCGGCGCTCGCCGGGGCGCCGCCCGCCCACGCCCAACAGTCGTTCGCGACGGGGCAGAACATCGCGCCGGCCTACGAGGGGTGGGAGCCGAACGAGGACGGCTCCTTCAACCTCGTGTTCGGCTACATGAACCGGAACTGGGAGGAAACGATTGACGTTCCGGTCGGCCCGGACAACCGCATCGAGCCCGGCGGCCCCGATCAGGGACAGCCGACGCACTTTCACCCGCGGCGCAACCGGTTCGTCTTCCGGATTCGCGTCCCCGCCGATTTCGGCGACAAGGAGCTGGTCTGGACGCTGACCAGCAACGGGCAGACCGAGCGGGCCTACGCGACGTTGAAGCGCGACTACTACATCAACGACCTGGTCGTGCAGGCCAACTACGGCGCTTCCGGCGCGGCCGGCGCGACCCCGGAGTCGGAGGTCAACGAGCCCCCGGGCCTCAGCGTCGAGGGCCAGTCGTTTCGCAGCGTCGCGGCGGGTGAGCCGCTGACGTTGCGGGCGGTCGTCACCGACGACGGCCTGCCGACGGCGCGGCCGCTGGCACCCACGAGCCCCCGCTCGCCGGGTCGCATCACCACCGACAGCGCAACCGGGCTGCGGATGTCGTGGTTCGTGTACCGCGGGTCCGGCGACGTCACGTTCGATCCGCCCCAGATCAAGGTCTGGGAGGACACGCGCGAGGGCGAGGAGTCGCCGTGGTCGCCGGGGTGGTCCACTCCGGAAGTCCCCGAGGACGGCCGGTGGGAGGTGGAGGCGACGTTCTCCAAGCCGGGCAGCTACGTGCTCCGCGCGCTGGCGCACGACGGCGGCTTGGCCGTGTCGGACGACGTGACCGTCACCGTCACGCCGTAGGGCCCCGGACGACACGAGATCGGATCGACGCGCGGCCGCTTCAGCTCGCACGCTGGAGCGGCCGCGTTTCTGCGTACGCCCACCGAGGTCGGGCGCAGCGCGGCGCGGTAGCCGGGCGCGGCGCGGTAGCCGGGCGCGGCGCGGTAGCCGGGCGCGGCGCGACCTAAACGCGCGCCGCGGGCGGGGCGTCATGACGTACGCGGCGCCCACCCGCGCGGGCGCCGGGAGGCTGCGGCTGCATGAACGTCGGCATCGTCTGCTATGCGTCGGTCGGCGGCAGCGGTATCGTCGCCACGGAACTCGCCAAGGTGCTCGCCCGCCGCGGGCACGAGGTGCGGCTGATCAGCAGCGAGCCCCCCGTCCGGCTCGGCGACTTCCAGGCCGGCCTGGCGTTCCACGCCGTTCAGACCCCCGGCTACCCTCTGTTTCGGGAGCCGCAGTACCTGCTCTCGCTGGCCAGCAAGATCGTCGAGGTGGCGCGCGCCTACCGGCTCGACATCATCCACGCCCACTACGCGATTCCGCATGCCACGGCCGCGTACCTCGCGCGCCAGATCCTGGCCGCGGGGGGCGACGGACCGGTGCCGCGGGTCATCACGACGCTCCACGGCACGGACGTGACGCTCATCGGCAGCGACCCGTCCTACCTGGAGACGGCGGCGTTCTCGATCGACCACTCCGACGGGGTCACGGCGGTATCGGAGAGCCTGCGCGACGACACCTACCGGCACCTGCCGGTGCGCGCCCGCATTCAGGTCATTCCCAACTTCCTCGACTGTCAGTATCACCGCCGCTCGGTGGACGAGTCGCTGCGCGCGCGCTATCGCCGGGGCGATCCCGACGCCCGATTGGTCATCCACGTCTCGAACTTCCGGCCGGTGAAGCGCGCGAAGGCGGTGATCGACATCTTCCGGCGCATCCGGGAACGATTGCCGGCCCGGCTGTTGCTGGTGGGCGACGGGCCCGATCTGGCGCCGGCGTGCCGCAGGGCGGGAGAGCTCGGCCTGGCGGGCGACGTCGAGGCGGTGGGGGAGCAGGAGCTCGTCGTCCCGCTGCTCTCCATCGCGGACGTCTGCCTGCTGCCGTCGGCCCAGGAGAGCTTCGGCGTCGCGGCCCTCGAGGCGATGGCGTGCGAGGTGCCGGTGGTGGCCTCACGGGTGGGAGGCCTGCCCGAGGTGATCGCCGACGGCGAGTCCGGCTTCCTGCACGACCCGGACGACCTCGCCGGGATGGCGGACAGCGCGGTGCGGCTGCTGACCGACTCCGCGCTCCACCGCGGTCTGGCCGCCGGGGCCTGCCGCCGGGTGCACGAGCAGTTCTGCGCGGAGGAGATCGTCCCCCGGTACGAGGCCTTCTACGAGGCCGTGCTCGCCCGCACGGCGCGTCCTGCCGCCTGACCCGTCGCCGTTGTCCGCCCTCCGCGCCGGGGCACGTGGGGGGCGCCAGTGCACGAGGCGCGGGCACGCGACGGGCCGCGCGCCCCCGGTGGCTGCGGACGCGCGGGTATACTGCGGCACGATGTCCAAGCTGCTGATCCGTTTGATGGGAATGGTTCCGGTCGCACTGGCCGGCGTGGTTGTCTGCGCGACGCTTGCCGGTGCGCAGCCGTTGGCGGCCGGCGACGGGCGCGTCGAGGTCGGGCTGGCGCTGCGGCAGTTGAACAGCGCCGGCACGTTCCTGATGGTGACGGCCCACCCCGACGACGAAAACAACGCGCTCCTGGCCCGGCTGGCGAAGGGGGAGGGTCACCGCGCCGTCCTGCTCTCGGCCACCCGCGGCGACGGCGGGCAGAACGAGATCGGCCCCGAGCTGTTCGATGCGCTGGCCGTGCTGCGGACGGAGGAGTTGCGCGCCGCGCATCGGCACGACGGCGCGGAGCAGCTCTACACGCGGGCCATCGACTTCGGGTTCTCGTTCAGCGTCGAGGAGACCTTCGAGCGCTGGGGGCGCGAGGAGATACTCGGCGACATCGTGCGGGTGATCCGCACCGTCCGGCCCGACGTCGTCTCCGCCATGGAACCGGAGGGCCGTGGCGGCGGCCAGCACCACCAGGCATCGGCCCGGCTGGCGCGGGAGGCGTTCCGTGCCGCGGCCGATCCGGCGCGCTTCCCGGAGCAGATTGCGGCGGGGCTCCAACCGTGGCAGGCGCAGAAGTTCTACTTCCGCGCCGGCTTCCCGTTCGGGTTGGGCCTGCTGCCACCCGGATTCCGCTTCCGCGTCGAACCGGACCCCGAGCTGACGACGGTCGACCTCGGCCGCTACGACCCGTTGCTCGGGACGACCTACGCCGAGATCGGGAGCCGAGCCCGGAGCATGCACAAGTGTCAGGGCATGTCGCAGCTCATCGCGCTGCCGGCCGGGGCGGTCGGCGCCCAGTACCGGCTGGCCGACACCACCATTCCGGGACAGACGAGCGTCGGCGAGACCTCGCTGTTCGACGGCGTGGACACCTCCCTGGAGGGGCTCGCGCGGTTCGCGGGCGCTACCCCGCCGGCCCGCCTCACCCGGGCGCTCGCGGGGCTCGCGGCCCA
>MKWU01007509.1_pt1 | contig 10381 bp, 10 predicted proteins | sample 809101 | NCBI WGS metagenome assembly MKWU01 (sample SAMN05860141, study PRJNA318959) | sponge metagenome | host: Aplysina aerophoba | place: Slovenia: Piran, Adriatic Sea, Gulf of Piran | collected 2013-05-07
GCACGTCCAAGCCGATATAGGCTTCATATCCGTTGTCGTCCATCTGTCTGTCCTCCTGTGAGATCAACTCTTCCGGTCGCAGACCTCCTGCTCCGGTTGCAAGGACAGATTAATCCATCATGTCTTGTAGGATTGACATCTAACTCTTATCAACATTCCGGAAGTTCCTAGTTTACGGTTGTTTACCTCCTAATTTGATATTCGGCAACTGACTTTCTAATCCCTTCCGTATCCAAACCTATTGAAGCCAACTGTTCCTCGCGGGCCCCGTGTTCGACATAGTGATCCGGAAGACCTAATTGAAGCAGTCGGGTAGAACCACCCAACTCCAATTCCTCAGCCACCGCGCTGCCAGCCCCGCCTGCCACCACGTTGTCTTCGACCGTCACTAGCAAACTATGAGTCCCCGCTACCTCGTTCAGGCACTCCACATCCAAAGGTTTGACGAAGCGCATGTCGATCAGCGTCGCGTTCAGTTCCTCCGCAATCGGGCTCACCTGATCCAATAGGCTGCCGAAGACCAGAAACGCGACCTCGCTCCCCTCGCGAACCTTCCGCGCCTTGCCAATCGGGATCGGCTCCAAGGTTTCTTCGATCTCGGTACCCGGTCCCTTGCCGCGCGGATAGCGTACCGCCGCCGGACCTTCATGAAGATACCCGGTCGTCAGCATCTTCCGGCACTCGTTTTCATCGGATGGCGCCATGATCACCATGCCCGGCAAGCAACGCAGATAGGACAGATCGAAAGCACCGACATGGGTCTTCCCGTCGTTTCCAACCTGCCCGGCCCGATCAATAGCAAGCAATACATCCAGCTCCTGCACCACGATGTCGTGAACCAATTGGTCGTAGCCGCGTTGCAGGAAAGTCGAATAGATGGCCACCACCGGCTTCGCACCCGCGCAGGCCATGCCCGCAGCCACGGCGACCGAGTGCTGTTCGGCGATGCCGACATCAAAATAACGTTCCGGATACTCTTTTTCGAAGCGGACAAGGCCACTACCCTCTCTCATCGCTGGAGTAATCGCCATCAGCCTTAAATCCGCGGCAGCCTGGTCGCACAACCAGTTTCCAAAGACCTGCGTATAAGTCGGCTTCCCGTCCGATCCTTTCTTCTGCACACCGATTTCCGGATCGAAGATCGGCACCGCGTGATAGCCCACGGGATCTCCTTCGGCCGGCTCGTAGCCCATCCCTTTCTGGGTGATGACGTGCAGCAGGCGTGGGCCGGTCTGGTCGCGCATCTGCTCCACGATTTTCAGCAGCCCCAACATGTCGTGGCCGCCGATCGGCCCGAAGTACTGCACCCCCAGTTCTTCGAACAGCGTGCCTGGCAAGATCATCCCCTTGAGATGTTCTTCCATTTTCATTGCGAATTTTTTAACCCGCGGCACCGAACTCAGCATGCGTTGGCCCGTTTCACGCACCGAGGTGTACAGGCTCCCTGCCAGCAGGCGGGTCAGGTATCGGGACATGGCCCCCACATTCGGCGAAATCGACATCTCGTTGTCGTTGAGGATCACCAGCACGTCCGCATCGGAAACCCCCAGATGATTGAGCGCTTCGTAGGCCAGGCCAGCGCTCAATCCGCCGTCCCCAATCACCGCGATCGATTTGCATGGTTTCCCTGCGTTGCGGCTGGCCAGCGCCATGCCCAAGGCCGCGCTGATCGAAGTGCTGGAGTGCCCCACTCCGAAACTGTCGTAAGGGCTTTCATGCCGTTCCGGGAACGGCGCCAAGCCGCCCCAGCGGCGAATCGTCTCCAATTGGTCGCGGCGCCCCGTCAGAATCTTGTGGCCGTAGCTCTGGTGCCCAACATCCCAAACCAGATAGTCATCCGGCGTGTTAAACGCGTAGTGCAAGGCCACGGTCAGTTCGACTGCACCGAGGCTAGCCCCGAAATGCCCGCCACAGCGGGCCACACCCTGAATCAGGAACTCGCGAAGCTCGTTGGCAACCGCCGGAAGATTCTCGCGATCCAACGCGCGTAAATCAGCCGGGCTCTCGATCTTCGATAGAAAAGGAAAGTCATCCACGACTAGTCATCCATGTCTTGGTTGTCATCGTCCATGAGATCCATGGATTGGGCGGCGGTCTCCCCTCCTTCCTGCTCCACGATCTTGTCGACCCTCTGTTGCGCCTGGTCCAGACGCTCGCGCAAGGCCCGCACCAAGGCGACGCCCTGCTCGAAATCCTGCAGGGAATCCTCCAGCGAGATCTCACCACTTTCCAGCCGTTCGACCAGATCCTCCAACTGCTTCAGAGAATCTTCAAAGGGGAAAACTTGGGCTTCTTCCGGTTGATCTGCCATACCTCGCCACCGAAAAATTAGGTTGCGGTTAGTTTATCATCGGACTTGCGCCCGTTACAATGAAAATTCAGAAATCAAGTGCCAGCCATGCCTACTGAATCCCACTCAAGCCTTTACGCCCTCGACGACTGGACCGTCCTCGGTATCGGCGGAGCAGACACCTCTGATTTCCTGCACGGCCAGTTCACCAATGACCTTCTGGCACTGCCCGAAGACCAGGCCCAGTTGTCCGCCTACTGCATGCCCAAGGGGCAGATGATCGCCAACTTCCTGGTCTGGCGTACCGCCGAGGGCCAGTATCGAATCGCGCTTCCCTCGGGACTCGCCCAAGCCGTATCGCAACGGCTGCAACTGTTCAAACTGCGCTCCGACGTTGAAATCGAATCGCTTGCGGAGTCGCTCTCCCTTTTCGGCATCACGGCATCCTACCCCGAAGAAACCCCCGCACCACCGGTCGAGTTGCCCCAATCCCCGCTCAGCAAAACGGAAACCGGCCCGTACACCGCCATCGCGTGGCCGGGATCACGCCCCCGGTGGCTGGTGGTTTGCCCTCCGGATGCGGCGGCCGCCTTGTGGGAAGGCAGCGAAGTTCCAGGCCCAGGCTCCGACCTGTGGCGACTCTGGGACATTGAGGACGGCATCCCGTTCGTGCGTGCCGAGAACCGCGAACAGTTCGTCCCGCAGCACCTGAACCTCGACCTGGTCGACGCCATCAGCTTCAGCAAGGGATGCTACCCCGGCCAGGAAGTGGTCGCGCGAATGAAGTACCGCGGCCAGATCAAGTTCCGCACCTATCGCTTGAGCGGCGATTGCGACGAAGTCCCAATCCCGGGCGACCCCATCCATCTGAGCGAGGATCCCGACGCCCGCCCCTGCGGGCGGGTGGTCGACGCCCGCATCCCGCCTGGCGGCGGTCCCTGCCAGATACTGGCCTCCGTCCGCGCGGCGGATGCCGGCCAGCCACTGCGTGCGCAACGTCCGGACGGCCCGTCCCTCGAACAGCTCCCACTCCCCTACGAACTGACCGAGGGCGATTGAAATGTCCCGAATGATGCTGATTCTTTACGTAGCGATCCTGTTGCTGATCGGCGGCTACATCCTGTTCAACCGCCAGCGCGACATAGGCATACTTCTCTACATTCTGGGAGCGATTGCCGCCGGACTGGCGGTCATCGGTTTTCTGGACGTTATCTGATTGCTCAGCCCGCTTCCGGGCGCATATGCGGGAACAGCAGTACGTCCCGAATCGACGGCGCGTCGCAGAGGAACATCACCAACCGGTCGATACCGATTCCAATGCCGGCCGTCGGCGGCATACCGTATTCCAAGGCACGGATATAGTCGGCGTCGTAGTGCATGGCTTCCTGATCGCCTGCATCCCGCTTCTCCACCTGTGCCTGGAAGCGTTCCGCCTGATCCTGCGGATCGTTCAGCTCGGAGAAACCGTTTGCGATCTCCCGCCCGGCTATGAACAGCTCAAAGCGGTCGACAAAGTCGGGATCATGATCGCAGCGACGCGCCAGCGGAGAGACTTCGAGCGGATATTCGGTCACAAACGTCGGCTGTTCCAGCTTCTCTTCCACCGATGCCTCGAACAGGTCGAAAAGCAACCCTCCCAAACCCCGCTTCTTATCGACATCCACTCCGTTGTCCCGGCATAACCCCGCCAGCAGTTCCCGGTTGGACAGGTCGGCGGGCTCCAGACTTGGATGATGCGCCAGCACCGCGTCGGTCAGCGTCATGCGCTTAAACGGCTTCTGCAGGTCGTACTCCTGATCCTGATAAGACACGGTCGTGCCGCCCAACACGGCCTGCGCCATCTCCCGTATCAGTTCCTCCGAAAGATCCATCAGGTCCTGGTAATCGGCAAACGACTGGTACAGCTCCATCATGGTGAATTCCGGGTTGTGCCGTGACGACACCCCCTCGTTGCGGAAGCTGCGGTTGATCTCGAACACTTTTTCAAACCCGCCGACCACCAGGCGCTTGAGATACAGTTCGGGAGCGACGCGCAGAAACAAGTCCTGGTGCAACACGTTGTGATGCGTCACGAAAGGACGTGCCGTCGCGCCGCCTGCGATCGGGTGCATCATGGGCGTCTCGACCTCCAGGAAGCCCCGTTCCTCCAGTTGCTGCCGCAGGCAGTTGAGCAATCGACTGCGCCGCTGGAACACGCCCCGGGCATCGCTGTTCATGATCAGGTCCACGTGACGCTGCCGGTAGCGCTGCTCGATGTCGGTCAGCCCGTGGTACTTCTCGGGGAGCGGCCGCAGGGACTTGCTCAACAGCCGCACTTCCTGCACGTCCACCGACAATTCCCCGGTCTTGGTCTTCATCAGGACGCCCTGCGCACCGATGATGTCGCCGATGTCCCAGGTCTTGAAGTCGGCGTAGGCCTCCTCGCCGAGCCCGTCGCGACGCACCAGCAACTGAATCCGTCCGGTCCGGTCCTGTACATGCGCAAACGCGGACTTGCCCATGACGCGCCGGCTCATCAATCGCCCGCCCAAGGCGACGCGCACCTGGCCGTCGGCCAACTCCTCCGCCGACTGCTCCGCATGCGCCTCGTTCAGTTCAAGCGCCGTGTGCGTGGGCCGGAAATCGTTCGGATACGTCCAGCCGGACGCCCGCAGTTCCTGCAGTTTCTCCTGACGCTGCGCAAGCAGACGCTCTTCGCCCGTTTTCGCCTTTGCCATTACAACCCCGCTTTCAGACTGGCTTCAAGAAAAGCGTCGAGATCGCCATCCAACACGGTCTGCGGCGTACCCGTCTCGACTTGGGTGCGTAGATCCTTGATCCGCGACTGATCCAGCACGTAGGATCGGATCTGGCTGCCCCAGCCAATGTCCGCCTTGTCCCCGCTCTGCTGCTCGGCCTCACGCCGCTTCTGCTCTTCCAGCTGGTAGAGCTTTGCCCGCAACTGCCGCATCGCCATTTCCTTGTTCTTGTGCTGGGAACGACTATTCTGACATTGTGTGACCACGCCGGTCGGAAGATGCGTGAGCCGCACCGCCGATTCGGTCTTGTTGACGTGCTGGCCTCCCGCCCCGCTGGCCCGGTACACGTCGATTCTCAGGTCGCTCGGATCGAGCTCGATTTCAATCTCGTCGTTGACCACCGGCGAGACCACCACCGCGGCGAACGAGGTGTGCCGCCGGTTGCCGGAGTCGAACGGCGACTTGCGCACCAGGCGGTGCACGCCGGTTTCCGTGCGCAGCCAACCAAAACAGTAGTCGCCGGTGTACTTGATGGTCGCGCTCTTGATGCCCGCCACTTCACCGGCCGAGGCGGCGATCAGTTCGGTCCCGTAGCCGCGCTTCTCCCCCCAACGCAGGTACATGCGCAGCAGCATCTCGGCCCAGTCCTGCGCCTCGGTTCCGCCGGAACCGGCCTGAATATCGAGGAACGCGTCCCCTGAATCGAAACGCCCGGAGAACATGCGCTGGAACTCCAGGTCATGCACCTGCTTCGCGCAGTGCCGGATATCCACTGCCAAGGCTCCCATCGTGTCCTCGTCCTGCTCCTCCTGGGCGATGTCCAGCAGTTCGCCGGCATCACTCAGGGAACTGCCGAGCTCGTCGAGCGTCTCGACGATGGACTCCAGGCGGGCACGCGTCTGGCCCAGTTCACGCGCCTGGTTCGGATCCTTCCAGATTTCGGGGTTTTCCAGCTGCTGTTTTATTTCGTCCAGCTGGCGGCGTTTGCCGTCGAGGTCAAAGATACCCCCTAAGCGCGTCCACCCGCTGTGTCAGGTCGCGCAACTGTTCCGGCAGTGAGAGTTCTTCCATGGTCGGGGCCTCGCAGGCGGCGAATTATACGCGGACTTGACCGTCGCCATAGACCACGAACTTCTGGCTGGTCAGCCCTTCCAGGCCCACCGGCCCCCGGGCATGCAGCTTGTCCGTGCTGATTCCGATCTCCGCGCCCAACCCGTATTCGAAACCATCTGCGAATCGAGTCGAGGCATTCAGTATCACCGAACTGGAGTCCACTTCGCGCATGAACCGCTTCGCCCGCTCCTCGTCCGTGGTGACGATGGCGTCCGTATGGTGTGATCCGTATTTTTCGATGTGATCCATCGCCTCGTCGAGATCCGCGACTACCCGCACCGACAGAACCGGCGAGAGGTATTCCTCGCTCCAGTCACCCTCGACCGCGGGCACGGCCTGCTCCAGCAAATCGCAGGTCCGAGGGCAGCCTCGTATCTCCACGCCATGCTCGGCATAAACGTCGCCTAGAACCGGCAACAGTTCTTCCGCACGGGACTCCGCGACCAACAGGGTCTCCATCGCATTGCACACCCCGTAGCGCTGGGTCTTGGCGTTGACGGCAATCTGGATCGCCTGGTCCCGGTCGGCCGTATCGTCGATGTACACGTGGCACACGCCATGCAGGTGCTTGAGGATCGGGATGTGAGTCTGATCGTGAACCCGCTTGATCAATTCCGTCCCGCCCCGAGGGATGATCAGGTCCACCCATTCGTCCATCTTGAGCAACGCGTCGATCGCGGCCCGGTCCGTGGTCGGCAGCAATTGCGCGCCCTCCGGGGGCAGCGAAGCCTGACGCAGGCCTTCCTGCAGGCATTCCACCAGTGCCTGGTTGGAACGGTACGACTCGGTGCCGCCGCGCAGGATCACCGCGTTGCCGGACTTGATGCACAGTCCGCCCGCTTCCACGGTCACGCCGGGACGGGCTTCGTAAATCATGCCGATGACGCCGATCGGCACCCGCATCCGGCCGATCTTCAGGCCATTCGGTTGATCCTGCATGTCCGATGTCTGGCCCAAAAGGTCCGGCAGTTCGGCAATGTGCTCGAGTTCCACCGCCAACGCTTCGAGCCTTGAGCCGTCCAGCGCCAGGCGGTCGATGAATGCGTCGTCCCGATGCGCCTTCGCCGCTTCCACGTCTGCCATGTTGGTTTCAAGAATCGCGTCGGCGCGTTCCTGGATCAGGCTGGCCGTGGTCCGCAGGACCTGGTCTCGCGCCTCCGTGCCAGAGGCCGCAATCACCCGCCCGGCCGCGCGCGCGGCTTGGCCCAGTTCAGTCATCCGGGTATCCAGGTTCTCAGTGGACATGGTCGGAAACTCCTTGTACGGGTAGCAGTCGATCCTTTCCTGAAAAAGCCAGGCAGGCGTTCTGGATGGCGGGCCACGGGCTTTCCGGCCCCCGTCCCTTGACCACCCGTTCCAGGTGGATGAAACGTTTCAGTATAGCGCGAAAATGCTCCCGGGAGTGCTGGCTCAAGGCTCTTTTCAGCGCATCGCGGCGGGTGAACGGGAAAACCGAATCCAAGCCGGACGGCTGCTGGCTCAGGGCCAGCAACTGGCGGACCTCGCGCATCAGCATGGCGTGCGTCGCGACCGGATCGTGGCCTTCGCTCTCCAGGTTCCGCGCCACGCCGATGATGCGGCGGCCCCGGCCCTGCAACATGGCCATGGCGAGATCCATCGCCTCGTAGCGGGCATCCTGCCCCAGGAACTGCTGCAGGGATTCCAGCGAGACCGGCCCCGGCCCGTTCAGGATGTGCAGTTTCTGCAACTCCTGCTCGGCCGCCAGCAGGTTGCCTTCCACGCACGACAGGAAATACTCCACCTCGCAGGTGCCCATCTCCAGTTCAAACCGCCGCAGGGCGCCCTGCAGCCACTGCTGCGTCTCCCTCTCGTCCAGCGGCATGATCCGCACGATCAGGCCGACCTTGTCGATGGCACGCGCCCACGCCTCGTTCAGGCCCCGGTTGTCCAGCCGGGGCACCTGCAAGGTAATCAGGCTGCCTTCCGGAGCCTGCTCGCACCATTCCTTGAGCCGGGCTTTCGCCGTCGCATCCGGCTTGCCGCTCAGCACCCGCATGTCGAGCATGGCTTGATCTCCGAACAGGGACGGGCTGCACAGCGTCGGCAGTTCCTCCCAGGCAAACCCTCGTTCAATGATCCGCAGCTCGCGGCGATCGAAGCCTTCCTGCTTCGCCCGGCGGCGAATCATCCGTGCCGCATCCCGCATCTGCACCGGCTCGTCCCCGGTGATCAGGTACACCGGGAGGAGCGGCCCGTTCAGGGCCTCGCGGAGTTTTCGAAAATAGACTTTCACGGTGCGAGTATGATGCGTTCCTATTGTATAAGGTACAGACCCCCATGAGCGAATTTTCCATCGGCTGGATCGGCCCCGGCATCATGGGCCGCCCGATGGCCCTCAACCTGTTGCGCACAGGCTACCCGGTCAAGGCGTTCGCGCGCCGCCCCGAGCAGTTGGAACCCCTGGTCGAGGCCGGCGCGACGACCGCAGGCAGCCCGGCCGAAGTCAGCGCGGCGACCGACCTGACCATCGTCATGGTGGCGGACACTCCGGACATGCTGGAAGTCGTGACGGGAGAGAACGGCGTCGACAAAGGTGCCCGACCCGGTCACATCGTGGTCGACATGAGCACCGTCTCGCCGACCGAGACGCGGGCCGTGGCCCAACAGCTGGAGGCGAAGGGCATTGCCATGCTGGACGCCCCGGTGTCCGGCGGCGAAACCGGAGCCATCGACGGTACCCTCTCGATCATGGTCGGGGGACCGGAAGAAATCTTTGAGCGCGTCCGCCTGGTGTTCGAGGTGCTCGGGGGGCAGGTACGCCGAATCGGCGATGCCGGGGCTGGCCAAGTCGCCAAGGCCTGCAACCAGCTGCTCGTAGCGCAAACGATGGCGGCGGTAGCGGAAGCTTATTTGCTGGCGGAATCGAGTGGCGTGAGTCGCGAACAGGTGCGTGATGCCCTGCTCGGAGGATTCGCCTACAGCCGCATCCTGGAAGTCCACGGACAACGCATGCTGACCGGCGACTACCAGCCTGGGTTCAAGGCCGAATTGCACCTCAAAGACCTTCGGATCGTAGACCGGGAGGCCCGGGAGACCGGCCTTTCCCTGTCCGGCGCGAAAGACGCGCTGCACCTGATGGAACAGTTGGTCGAACAAGGCGATGGCGGCCTAGATTCCACTGCTCTGGCGAAGATGGTGCGCCAACGTTCCCTCAAGAAAGGCTAACCGCTATTCGGCTTCTTGTGCTTTCGTTTTCATCCACATACCTTGCGAAAAACGGCACGTTTCCGCCCAGCAAACCAAAGGCGAATATATATTTTTCTTCCCCGCAGAACGGCCGGGTTCCACGCGAAGTGATCTGCCTCGATGAATACCAACCTGTGGCTACCCCCCGCATCAATTCGGGTGTCTGCTACTTCTCCCTCGGGTGATCCGAAAGGAACCTCTTTCCGCAAACGCCACCATCCAGATACCCATAGCAACTCCCAATGAGTCAGAATAGCAGGGTTGCCTCCAAGATTCCTAACGATAACCTCATTCCCACGTTTGTCGTCTGTGGTCAAGTACGGGACTACGCTGATGCGGAAGCGCTTTCGCCATTCCTCCCTGACCTTCAGCGCTCCTAGAGTGGTAGATAGAACCGCACCCCACAATGCTAGAAGTGTTGTCATGCCACGATGACCCTACTGTTAGATGGCTTACTCTCGGGCCCTAACCACATAGCCAGAATCACTTCACAGCATCCGTTAGACAGTTTTCGTATCCTGAGCCATCGAGTACACAGCTTCGCAATAGGTTGTTATTAGATAGTGCGCTCGAAAAAGATCATCAAGATTTGCACTGCTCGATGGATAAGGAATAGACTCTTTCGATGCCGGATACCGGAAGCGGTCACCTCGATCATCATGAGCGTCTAGCCCGCATTTCTCACCGAACTGAAAAACGGTTCGGATTTCCCGAATTATATCCGGGCCGGCCGAGGCAAGCGGGTCCTGAGCCGCATAGGCCAGCTGCCGCGGCACCAATGATCTTTCGGAACGACGGGACCGGCGATGCTGAAGAAGCGAATCCGGGAGGGAATCAGCCTGATTCGGAAATGTCTATCAGGTCGCAGGGGCATACCGAGGACGATCACTATTCCAGGCTTTCTAACCCGGATTTCTCACCAGAGGGAGGAGGGAACCGGGATCTTCTGTTAAACTTGTAGATAGATCAAGAAGCTACAGGGCAGGAGGCCCCGATTCCCATGAAGTCACAGTGTATCACGAAGCCGACCCCC
>MKWU01007510.1_pt1 | contig 10380 bp, 15 predicted proteins | sample 809101 | NCBI WGS metagenome assembly MKWU01 (sample SAMN05860141, study PRJNA318959) | sponge metagenome | host: Aplysina aerophoba | place: Slovenia: Piran, Adriatic Sea, Gulf of Piran | collected 2013-05-07
GGCGCAGGGCGTCGACGTGGGCGGCGAACCAGGGATTGTCCGCCGCGCGCTTCTCCGTCTCCCGCCAGGCCTGGCGCACGGTGCTCGCGTCGTGCGCGAAGAGCCGGCCGATCACGCCGGCGGAGAGGTCGTCCCGCAACAGGCAGCAGAGGTACATGGCCGTGTGGCGCACCTCCGCAACCCGCCGCGACCTGCCCCTTCCCGCCAGGTGCTCGACCGTGAGGTCGTGGAAGCGGGCGACGTACGACACGATGGTCTCGACCGAAGGCTTGCTCATGCGCTCTCCCTTCCGTTGCGCGCGACAGCCGCATGGCGCCGCTTCATGGCAAAGAGGCCCTGGATCGCCTTCCCCGCCTGACCGGCGGTGAGGAAGCGGAGCGCCGAGACCCCGAACGTGCGCTCCAGCCACGTGTCGAGGGCGTCGGCTCGCGCGCGGTATGATTGTTCCGCCGCAGTCACGCGGGGGCGAAGGTTGGCGAGCGGGCAGGCCGATGGGTCCCATCGACCGGACTATGCACCAGGGCGAGGCCCCTTGTGCACCGGACGGGTGTCCGCAGAGTCGCGCCGGCGGCCCGGGCAAGAATTGGCGCAGGCTCCCGCTATGCCGCGCCGGAAGCGCTTGAGCTGGAGGGTGTCCGGTCGATCGATCCAGGTGCCTGCATCGACCAGACTATGGCCGTCCGCGCGCGGCTTGTGCATCAAACCATTGTTTGATGTGCCGGCGCCTCGCGAGTGTCGTCCGGCGCGCTACATCGACCCTTCAAAATCGAACGATAACAATGGGTTCAACTGCCGATGGACATCGAAACCCCGCGCTGGACATCTCTGCGGAGCGGCTTTTCTGCCCCGTCGCCCTTAAGGCGCCGCGCAGACCATGACCTTGGCGAGAAGTCCGGGCTAACCGGCGGGGCGGCGCGACATCAAGCGGCATCCGCCGGCCGCACGCGTTCGGCGATCTCGGCGCCGCGCTCGCGTTCGACCCGCGCTATATCGTACTGGCTCTGGAGACCGATCCAGAAGGGTGCGCCGTTGCCAAAATAGAGGCCGAGGCGCACGGCCGTATCGGCGGTGATCGAACGGCGGCCGTTCAGGATATCCGTTACGCGGCCCGACGGAACGCCGATGTCCAGCGCCAGCCGGTTGGCGCTCAGGCCCCTCGCCTTGAGCTCGCGCTTCAGCAGCCTGCCGGGGTGGGCAATCGGGGTCATGGCGGTCATCCCCTGTGGTAATCGACGATTTCGATCTCGTAGGCGTCGCCCGCCCGAAACTCGAAGCAAATCCGCCAGGGCCCGTTCACCGTCATCGCCCATTGGCTGGCCCGAGCCCCCTTGAGCTTGTGCAACCCGACGCTCTTGAGCGGGCTCAGGTCGCGAAGCGCGGTGGCGGCATTGAGCGCCAGCAGCAAGTCAATGGCGGCGGCGTGGTCCAGGCCGCGAAACCGCCTCGGCGTTGCGCCTTCCCAGACCCTTCGGCTGGATGCGTTGCGCCACGAGCGGATCACGGCAAATACATACTACGTCAACCGGTGAACATCAATGCCTCGTCGAACGCGGGACCCGATGCGCGCGGTATCCGCCGGTGCACGCGCCATCGCAGCAAATCAGGCGATTCTCGCAACGGCCGGGCGTGGGCTGGAGGCTCCCGAGCGGGCCATATGTACGAGCGATCGGGGGCGACACGGTGGCGGCATGGCGCGGGCTGGAGCGCGTGGTCGCTTCGGGCCGGAGCCGCGAGGAAGCCGCCGCACTGCTTGGCAAGCGGATGGCACCCTTCCCGCCGGATCAGCGTCCAGAGCTTTCTGACATCATGGAGCGCCGCCGCGCCCTTCGCGCCGACCGGGATGCGGTGGCCAACGTCCATGAGGCCCTCCATGCGCCGGCGGAGGGGCCGGGCGCCGAAGAGGCGCCTGCAGAACCCGACCCGGCCGACAAGCCCTGAGCGGCCCCGCCGCTAGAACCGGCCGCCGCAGCTTTCTCCCTCGCCTTCGTCTGTTCGCTACGCGCCCGCCAGCGCGTCGCCGACGTGCTCGAACCCTCCGTTGGGGCCCGTTCCGGCCGACTCGCAACCGCGCGGCCTTTCATGCAGCCCTCGAAGCGGGCGGTCACGTGGAGGTGCAGGAGCCGGAAGGGCACGCGCTGCCCGCACAGGCCAGCGCCCCGATTGACGGGTGATCAGGGTGCGGCTTAGGGTCAGCCCGGAGGCGGTGGCATTCGCTGGCCCCTGATGCCTTCGGGCGAGGCAGAGAACGGGGTATATCCAAGGGCGAGGTCCATGCGATCGTTCACGACCGGCTCGGCAAGCGCGTGAGCTCCCTCAAGCAGGGCGGCACGCAGAGCCTCAAGACGCTCCTCAGCATCATGATGGCGATGGAGCGGCAGGCTGCGGGATGCGCCCTCTTGCCAGGGGCGATGCGGAAGCGCCCTCGGACCACGACGGCATCGTTCATGCAAACCGGGATGACGCGGGCGACTGGAAGATGAAACGCCTTCGGGAATTGATGGCCGCCGGATACGGCATCGACACGGAACGGGCGATTCGGACATGAACCCGCAACTGTCGATCCCGAAGACTGAGCTGGCCGCATTCTGCCGGGCCCACGGCATCCGTCGGCTGGCGATATTCGGCTCGGCGTTGCGCGCGGATTTCGGGCCGAAGAGCGACATCGACGTGCTGGTCGAGTTTGCGCCGGGCCGCGCCCCTGGCCTGTTGGGCATGGCCGGGTTGGAGATCGAGCTGTCGGCCCTGTTCGGCGGCCGAAGGGTGGACCTGCGAACGCCGGAGGACCTGAGCCGCTATTTCCGCCAGGACGTCCTTGCTACGGCGGAAGTCCAGTATGCGCAGGGATGACGCTATCCGTTTGCGGCACATGCTGGACGCCGCGCGCGAAGCGGTATCCTTCGCGCGGGGCCGGACGCGCGGCGACCTGGACAGTGACCGCCAACTGGTCCTGGCGCTGGTCAAGGATATCGAGATCGTCGGCGAAGCGGCGACCAGGATCGGCGAGCCCACGCGCCGGCGCTTGCCGGAGATACCGTGGGAGCGGATCGTCGGCATGCGCCATCGGCTGGTCCATGCGTATTTCGACATCAACCTCGATATCGTCTGGAAAACCGCGCGCGAAGAGCTGCCGGCACTGATCGCATTGCTCGAATCGGCCATCCCGCCGGAGTCCGGCCCACCGCCGGCGCCGGAGCGCTGAGCTGCGCAACGATCGGCCCGGCGTTCGGCGGGCGCGATCAAGGGCGCGTGCTCCAGTCCGGGCATGAGGACGGAAGCGCAGGTGCCGTCGACCCGGGTCTTCGACAAGACAGCTTCGATCGACCGGCTCGGCCTGTTCCCAGACGGGTCCAGCCCGCTGTGGTGGACACACACCGAGGTTTCCCCTCCCTTGCGGGAATCGCGCGTGATAGTGGAAACAGACGCCGTCTCAACATGATATAAGTATTTCTCTTGCAATCTGCCTTTATGCGCCGGTTCGCCGAGAGGCTGGAACGCGATTGCCTGGAAAGGCATCCATGAACATTGCCATTCCCCGCCCAATCGGAATCGACGGCGAGCCTGTTGCTGCCGCGTCGCTTGAGGGGTGCGCTCTTCCCAGCGGTCGGCACGTCGTGCGATCGCTGCGCTGAGCCCCTCACGCCGATGCGAAGGCAGTTGTCCGCTGCGCACTGACGAGCGACCGACCGGGATGCACCGCCGCCGCGGCTGCCGGACTGAAGCAGGAGGCCGTGGCCCCGCGCGGCGCGATCCTGACCGCCGGGCGTGCGCGGGCAAGCGGCGACCCGGCGCTGCGGCAGCTCGCTCCGGAGGCCGTCGACCGGGCCCGGATCGCCGAGAACGCAGTCGGGCGGTGGCGTGTCTCAGTTGCGGCCCTCTATGCTGCCCTCGAAGCGCGCGGGCACGTGGAGGGAGACGTGCCGGAAGCGGGCGCACCGCCCGCCCCGGCCAGTGAGCCGATTTAGGGATGACAGGGTTGTGACGTCGATGATCGGAAATTCCTCAGACTTGCCTCTACCCGCAACAGAGGCCATACCTTGGAGGCATCTGCCTCGAGAATCCAAAGGCCGCCATCGATTCCGGTTTGCGAGAGGGAGGGTCTATCGATGGTCCAGTTCATTCGCGAGATCGTCTGGCCTGAGTTGGTACTTGCCGACGCTACCGGCCCAGCCAGCGGCGGTTCCGTGAGCCCAACCTCGGAATCGCGTGACATCTCGAACACCCCCAAGCGCTGCCGTCAAAGTCTTTCACGCCAACACTCTCTTGTACGTATTGGATGTCCCAACCCAAGTGTCGCATCGTACGCCAGTCATCCATCTAAGTTTCCAGATCGTCCAGTCCTCACCCGCGTTGCGTCCAGCTAACATCGCTGTTTCCGACTAAGCAACCGACAGGGAAATATCACTTTGGCATCCTATGACTGGATCAAGCTTGATACTCCCCAAGCCTACAACCGTCTCTCTATTGTGCTGGACCCGGAGTTCGATGCCACGGGCATCGCCGAACGTCTCAAGACCCAGCTAACGGATGCCGCCAAGGGAGTGCTTGTCGAACACGGTTACATCGATAAGGACTATCGAAGCACGTTCTATAACTTCTACGCCAAGAAGGGCCGTCAATACCGGCACGATTGCGTCCGTTTGCATTTTTTTGATAGCACGGTTTCATACGACGACGCCCGGACCGATCTCTCATGCACTGACAACCGACCGGAGGACCATTACTTTGGCTACATCGTACTAAGGCCCACCATTGTTGCCACCTTGGGCCGATCGTTGCTCTCCCCCGACATGCGCCTGGGCGCGCGCGGTCGGGCGATTCAATCCCTTCATTACGTCAACCTGCTTGGTCATCGACTCCCGGTATGGGGTTTCCCCTCAATGGCTCAGCACATTGACATAGCGGTATGTGCCCACGTGTCCTGCTGGGCCATTCTACGGTATTACAGTGAGGCCTTCCCCCAACATCGGGAACACCTCCTGCACGACATTACAAAGCTGGTCGCGCCGTTCGACCCCGGCGGATTGCTGCCATCACTGGGCTTCGATATTCTTCAGGCCGAGCGAGTTTTTCGGGCCGCTGGATGCTTCCCGCTGCTCGTGGGAAGGGGTAACGCCACTTCAGACCAGTCCTTCTACTCGCAGTTTCTCGCCTATCTCGAATCCGGGTTCCCATTATTCGTCGAGATTCCGAGCATATCGCATGCCGTAGTCATCGTCGGCTACAGCTGGAAGAAAACAGCGGCATCGTTACAGACCTCACCCTCACATGTCTGGACCCAAGTCGAGATTCTTTTGACCGTTGATGACAATCTGCTTCCCTATGCCACCGTTCCGCTGCAATCGAACCCGACCTCATCCCAACTGCCGCCCTATGCCGCTGATTTGTTCAATTCGTTCATCGTTGCCCTGCCCGACAAGATTTACTATCCAGCCGACGCCATAGAACTAACCTGTCGAAGCATCAAGAAATCATTAGATTGCTCGCGCGGACCTGACAAAGATCCGCTCGAACTGCAGCGCTACTTCATCACGACCGTTTCAAAGCTGCGAGAATACGCACACGAGTATCGAACGCTCTTGGGCAACACTCTCTTGGGGCTAATCATGCGCCTGGAAACGGCTCAATTCGTGTGGGTCGTGGAGTTTTGCAGTGTTGCGCAATGGCAAGCCGGAGGCGTTTCCGCAAGGGCAATCGTGGACGCCACCGCGAGCTCGACGGACAAGATGCCTATTTGGCTGTTGCATGATGAGAAGGAGGCGCACGTTTTCGATCGTTCGTCCGCAACAATGCAGCCAACTTCCATCGACCTCGATCGCTCTACCCTCGGACCTTTGCCTCGAATGGAACTCAATCTTCGCCCCGTCTCCGAGTCGCCGACGTCCACAAGTACGGACGGAGGTACGACGCAACCAGGAGAAGACGCATGAACCGAAAACTCAAGGACTACTTGCAGAAATGCACGCCGGCGGAAGCCGACCAGACCATGTTCGATGAGCTGCGGCGAGAGATGGACCAGGCCGTTCCGGAAATCACAGAGAACATCAGACAACGCGAGAAACTTGCCGCCGAGTTGCGGATTGCCGCGTCGAGACCACCTCAAACTAGAAAAGAAAACCAGGATTAGGAATTCGACGACGGTCTCTTAAACCTCTCGTACGCCGCCGTGATGATGGCCTCCAGCGCGTCGGCGCCGCCCTCATCGAGGTTCGGATCTGAGCGAAGCAGCCTCGAGACCATTGCAACGGGCTCGGGATTGTTCTTCGGCCCCACTGTGAAGTCCACGGGATTCAGGCCCGACCACGCGGATAACGCTGTCAAGCTGGAAGCATCGGGCTGCCGACCCTTCGACATCCTGGAAAGCGTGGACTGAGACACGCCCGTCTCCACGCTCACGGTCTTCCAGCTGATGTCGCGAGCCGCTACGGTCGCGCTCAATGCCTTGTAGAATGTTTCAAAGTCGAAGTTCAGACGCTGAGTCATTGACAGGTTCCCCTATGCTCGCGCACTCCGCGCGAGCAGTATCTTGATGAATTCACTTCCAAACGCCCGCCAATGTGCGTGCGCATTCCCTTCACCCCTCCACCACGGGAAGATCCAACGCGTCGCCCATAGCGAGTCGTCCCACGCATTCCATGCAGTCAGGATCGCGCCGCGGCATGACGCGTTGCGCCTTACGGCGATGAAAATGGAAGTGCTCGTAGATTGCTTCCCCGCCGCCGCTTCGGAGTCCCAGGAAGTCGAACAGAAAGTCATTGACCGCATGGGCGGCAGCAACCGCGTTCAGCGTAATCACGCTCGGGTTGGGTTCCTGCACCCCGTACGCCTGTTCCTTTCGTTCGCGGTCTGACTTCGCCTCAATCGCGAGCTGCGTCGGATCAATCAGGCCGTTACACCACAGGCAGCCCACGCCCGGCCGAACATGACGCACCGCGGACATCGCGTCCTCCAGCCCGCCGTCAGCACCCCGCCTGATCTTGGCGCCCATCTGTATCGCTGGAATGAGGTACTGGTGCGCCAGCGCATTGACGACGAGCCGGGCCCGCATGGAGTCCGCGGCGAGGAAGATGAAATCGCAATCGCGCATCTGCTCTGACACAGACCGATGCGCGGCGTCGCCTGCGATCGCCTTCAACTCCGCATCACTTGCCATCTCGCGCACGTGTCGAACCGCGATCTGCGTCTTGAGCAGCCCCGTTTCGACATCGCCCTGGGTCGCTCCCACCACGCGCGAGAGGTTGCTCGTCTCAATTGCGTCCTGATCGATGAGCAGGATGTTCCCGACCCCGAGGCGGGCAACGTACTCCGCGACGAGTGAGCCGACCCCACCGAGCCCGATCACCGCAACCTTGCTCGAACCCAGGACATCCTGCCCGGCTGCACCGAACATGCGCACCTGGCGATCGTGCTCGCTGCCTGCTTCGCCTTCCACATGCGGCTGCGAGTAAAGCCGGCTGACTTCGTCGCCGACAATGCGATAAGTTCCGAGCGCCCGGCGCGATCCATCGGGGAGCCAAACATCTGCCGCCACCGAGCGACGGCCGTAGACCAGCGCTCCCACCGGGATGCCACGGCCGATGTCGAGCAGCGCGGGATAGCCGCGCGCGTGCGATTCCAAGTCGACGGTGCTGAACGCTACACGCCGATCGCTCCCGTGATTGTGAACGGCAAGGTAAGCCAGACCGGAGTCCCGGCACTGGAGGATCTGGCGGTGAATGAAGGTCGGAGTGAGCGCTCGGTACCCGTATCGACCCGCGACATAGTCGGTGCCAAACTGGGCCGGTTCGACGTTCCGCACCAGAAGCCGAAGCGACGATTCGCTACGCACGATACCGGCGCGCAAGATCGCCCCGTGTTCGTCTCCGTCCCCGGGAAAGAGATGCTCCATGATCCGCCGGTGATCTTTGGCCCTCACGAGGACGTCGCAGGTCTCGCCCGTCATGGCAGCTCCTCCATGAAGTGCAGCACCTTCAGCAACTTCGCCACTGCCGTCTGGGGAAAGTTCTGCGTGTGATTGTTCCTCCGTGAAATCTGCAAGGCCGGGCGTTCCAGAAACGTGGCTCCATGTGTGACCGGCGCCTCGAACGCGACCCCATCGACACGACGCACGTCATCGCCCATGAACAGCGGATAAATGTCGGCGTAGGGATAGAGCGCCGGGATATGCCCGCCAAGCCAGGTCGAGCTCGGCCTGAATCGCTCGCCGATTCCGACATCCTCCACCACGACGTAGGCCCCGCCGTTTCCGTCCTCACGGCTCGTCACCTCCGAGGACGGAAATGCCCGCTTGAGCTCGTCGATCGCCTTTGCCACTTCCTGCTTCACGTCACGTCCCTAGCTGTTATCGTCGGCGGCGATCGCGGTGAATGCGAGATGTTCGGTCAAGGCGATCTTGTCGTTGTTGCCAACCACCTTGCTCGACCCGTTCGGCAGCTGCACCTGCAGCACGAAACTGAGGTCGATCTTCACCTCCGCCTTGATGGCCGCCTCCTTGATCTCGCGGCCTGTCGCCGGTCCTGCCGGCATTTCCACCTTGTGATCGTTCACCTCGATCGTGACGGTCTTGAAGTGAAGGTCCTCGGTTACGATGTCTTGAGTTGCCATATCTTGCTTCTCCGGCACGCGATTGCTGATCTGCAATTAGAATGTAGTCCTTGCTCATCGGCATGTCAATTGCCTCTAAGCAATTTATTCTTTCACGGGTCCGCGCGACCCAAAGTAGCGCGCGCTCCGTGTGACACGTCGTGGCGATTCTGCGTGGAGGTAGTGTGACAGAGCGGAGTAGCGATAGGAGCCTCGCGATCCCCATTCTTGAGTCGCGGCCAATAGCGTGTCGCTATGAGGTGGACTTGAGGTGCCACTCCACCGGGCACGCCGTTTCGACCGCTCGCCGCAGGTCGGCGACGCCGCACGGGGCGGCGATTGTTGTCAGCCGCTTCAGACCGATGCTCTTCTGGCCTTTAGGAAGGTAGCACTCCGCCACGACGAAGAAGCGCCACTGTCGGGGATCGGTGTGGTCGGCATGGTTATCATCGCTACCGTGCCAAGCGAAGACGTAGACATCCGCGTGTCGGCCTGGGGTATCGATCCACTCGCCTTCCCTGGTCCAGTAGCCGCTGCGGGGCGCGATGTCGAAGGCCGGAGTGCGTCGCGGCGGGGGCGGCCCCTTGTCCCATGTTTGCCGCGCCGCAGCCTGTTTGATCTCCAGCCGGGCGTGCGAAGGAGCGTGCTCGCAATCCCACGCCGCCCAATCCCACCCATCCATCCAGGTCAGGCGCCAATCGGCCCCGAGCGCTGATGCGATCATGCACTCGACATAGTCGCCTCGGCTGACGTTGTTCATGATCGGACCGGCGTACCGGCGCTTGAGCATGTCCAAGATGTCTTCGTGCTCTGGTGCTGTCATCGCGAACCTCCAATCTCGAACGAATAGACCATTGCTCTGCAATATGTGCGGCTCGCGCACATTCGGCGACCTTGCCCCGGCCGCACTCGCTGCGGGGAAGTTGTCCCCGCCTGACGCGCCGGCGCGGGCCGTCCGCGCCTTCCGCCGCGTCCGCTTCCGCCGCATCCTGCCTTGGCTCCGGGCGCGCGGAGTCGCGTCATCAGAGCACCGCGCACGTTCCGCGCGATCTTTATACCGCGCGCCGTTGGCGCGACTGTGCCGCACGCGTTCGGTGCGCCCGGAGACCAGAACCAGGCAGAGGGGGAGCACTGCAATGCCGGCTGACGATCTGAGCCTCGCGATCCGCATCCGCGCCGACGCGCAGCAGGCGCTGGACGAGATGCGCAAGTTGAACGAGCGCCTCGGCGAGGCGGGCGGGCGCGGGCGCGAGGCCGCGCGCTCCCTCGGCGGCCTGGGCCGGGCCGCGCTGGAGGCGGCCGACGCGCACGAGGCCTTGCGCCAGCGCGTGGAGGCGACCTTCGACGCCACGGTCGAGCGCACGCGTGCGGCGGCGCGGGATCAGGCGGAGGCCGGCGAGAGCTGGATCGAGGGCGTGCGCGCGGCGCTGGAGCGGCTTCGCCGGGACTCCGATGGCACCGCCGACGAGACCCGCGCCGTCACCGTCGGCGCCTTCCGCTCCATGGAACACGCGGTCGCCCGGTTCGCCACGACGGGCAAGCTCTCGTTCTCCGGCTTCGTCGATTCCGTGATCGCCGACCTGGCCCGCCTGGCGGCGCGGCGCACCATTACCCGGCCGCTGACGGAACTCATCGCGGGCCTCCTGCCCGGCTCGCTCGGCGGCGGCGCGGCCGGCGGCGATGCGGCCGGCGGCGATGTGGCCCGGGCCGGCGGATCGAGCGCCGGCCGCGGCGCCGGGCTTCCGCGTGGAGGCGAGAGGGCCGCCCCGGCGGAGCGCCGCAGCATCGGGGCTGTGCTCG
>MKWU01007511.1_pt1 | contig 10380 bp, 13 predicted proteins | sample 809101 | NCBI WGS metagenome assembly MKWU01 (sample SAMN05860141, study PRJNA318959) | sponge metagenome | host: Aplysina aerophoba | place: Slovenia: Piran, Adriatic Sea, Gulf of Piran | collected 2013-05-07
CCAGATCAGCAGCTAAGGCATTGTTCTGTCATGGGAGCCAATTACCTGTCCATATATGGTCATTGTTTGGAGGACTAGTGAATTGACTATCAGTGACATGAGCAAACAGATCTCTCTCACTACCTTGTGAAGTCATCAGACACAACTTCATTGCATATGCAATTATGCATGTCATGTCAACAATATGTGAGACCTCGGATGTGTGGAATGCTTGCCAACCTGAAAGCAGCGGTCTTCGATCTCGTTATCAGGGCCGTCTTCACCAAAGCTTGCATCTTCATCTACTTACTTACTTATAACAATCCCAGTTGGTTCCACTGTTGCTGCCGCCTTCACCTGTAATGTATCCCTAACAAGTCTGAGAGCATTCTTGCTCATTACTCAGGTTCATGAGATATATTTGCAATGTCCTCACATCGGGGCGATGTGTCAATGCACACTACACACGCACACGCAGTGCGGGTCTTCTTTCATCCGCTCTATCGGCTTATTACTTGCTACTCCAGCATCCTGGTGACACACCGTGATGAACTCAAGATCTCTGACTTTGGGACCAGTAAGACCATTGGTGAGCGGAGCACCCCGATGACCATGATTGGGACGGTGGCCTGGATGGCGCCTGAGCTCATTCGGGGAGAGCCGTGCTCGGAAAAGGTGGACATCTGGTGAGTGGCTTTCAGCAGATGATAGGAGTGTGTGTGTGTCTGTATGTCTGTCTGTGTGTGTGTGTGTGTGTGTGTTGCTGGAGTTGACACTAATATGCAGCGTATAGCTCGTGTATGGTAGGCCCTTGATGCCCCTTGATGCCCCTTGATGCCCCTTGCTGGTTCTCTGCCTGTTCCAGCAGTGTACACAGTTCCCTAATCTGAGCCAATGTTACATCACCCACAGGAGATAAAAATCACTTTACAGACGTTTTGCTTGTATGCCTACTATTTCTGTCCTGCATGTAAACGAACTCCCTTATGTGGCGCTTGGTGATTGATTGCATAGGCTAATCCCAAGCTCTTTGCATAGAGTGGAATGTCCTGTTCTTGTAAGTGAATGCAATGCAATACCTTATATGCTGCTTCCCTTGCCCCTGCTCCACTTTCCTTGTGCAGGTCTTATGGAGTCCTGGTGTGGGAGCTGCTGACGATGCAGAGGCCCTACGAGGTGACTGCTTACCACATTCTAGCTCTGTTGCAGCCTGTCTGTGCACATGGGTGGGGAGATTACTGTGGGAGTGGTCCCCTAGGCACAATGGGTGGGGAGATTGCTGTGGGAGTGGTCCCCTAGGCACAATGGGCGGGGAGATTGCTGTGGGAGTGGTCCCCTAGGCACAATGGGTGGGGAGATTGCTGTGGGAGTGGTTCCCTAGGCACAATGGGTGGGGAGATTGCTGTGGGAGTGGTCCCCTAGGCACAATGGGTGGGGAGATTGCTGTGGGAGTGGTCCCCTAGGCACAATGGGTGGGGAGATTGCTGTGGGAGTGGTCCCCTAGGCACAATGGGTGGGGAGATTGCTGTAGGAGTGGTCCCCTAGGCAAACAGTTGCGCTGTGTATGTGTGGGGTAGGGCCTTCCCCCAGACTCTTGCCCCTAGCTGGTATTGGCACAGCTGTGAGGGGTCTCTGGTGTAGTGCCGCAGTCACTTCAGCAGCTGTATGAAGCTTGGTGAGCTCAAGCCAGTCTCACTGCCCGAGTGTGATGTTGCCACAACAAACATGGCTGCACCGCCTACAAGGAGCCTCCTCTTAGTAGTCTAGACCACTCAGAGCGAGAGCAGAGGAGCAGAGCAATGCAATTATTGATCACTGCAGATTGTTTTGACCATGATATCACTTCAAGACTGCTCCAGACTCGGTGTTTTGTCATGTGCATGGCTCAGGAATTATCAATCGCTGATGATTTCACACTGTCACTATCAGTGGCTATAGTTTTCTCCAAATATGTGTGAGCCTGACCTCGAATACTGGGACGGTTTTCTGAAATGTGTTTATGTCCAGACAGCTTAAAACACTGATGAGGAGTGAATTGCTTCACTGTCTCTTCTCCAATCCTGGAGGCATGCACGCCCCTTTGCACCCTGGTGCTTCCCTCCTCCCCCGTATTAGACTATCCCGGAATAGCAGCACACTATTATTAACTTGGGGATTGAGCTATGTTTACAAGGCAGCTTGGCAATGGCTAACAGCTGTTTCTAGGAGACAACCCATGTATGTGGCTTGGTGTGGCCTGAGTGTGGCTTTTGGGGTTCTAGAGTTAAAAATAGTAACACAGGAAGTTCTGCATTCCAGGCTACCTGTCCTCTGGGGATTCACCAGTCGCCATGTGGCTGCAAACATGTGATCATAGTCAGCCACACACGCGCACGTACACAAACACACACACAGAGCCTGACCAGACAGGCACAGACAGAGCATGCACACACACAGCACTCCAGACCAGACAGGCACAGACAGAGCACACACACACACAGCACACCAGACCAGACAGGCACAGACAGAACACGCACACACACAGCACACCAGACCAGACAGGCACAGACAGAGCATGCACACACACAGCACACCAGACCAGACAGGCACAGACAGAGCACGCACACATACAGCACACCAGACCAGACAGGCACAGACAGAGCACGCACACATACAGCACACCAGACCAGACAGGCAGAGCACGCACACATACAGCACACCAGCATGCAAAGAAGTTAAGAACCAGTTGCTGGCAAATGTTGCTGTCTTGTTACCATGGTACTCCACCCTGCCCCTCCATGCAGCAATTTGAGCACTCTGCCATCATCTACGGTGTGGGCACAGGCACCCTCAGCCTCCCCATCCCCGCCACCTGCCCGGATGGGCTCAAGCACCTGATGCAGATCTGCTGGGCCCCCAAGCCAAGGGGTCGGCCATCTTTCAAGCACATCCAGATGCACCTGGACATTGCAGCTGGGGAGTTCATCACCCTCCCACCGCAGGACTACCTTCAGACACAGGTGCAGTGTGTGTGTTGCTAGGATATTTGTATTTCCGCTCGATCTCCTTGGGGTGCTTGTATCCTGTGCATGGTTTGCATTCCACACATGCGTATATGTCATACACGCTCCCCTCCAACTGCTTCCTGACATCATCATACGCTCCCCTCCAACTGCTTCCTGACATCATCCCACGCTGTATACAAGCATGTGTGTCGTGACTGCAATTATCCAAGGTCAAGCAGTGACTGCAAACACAGAGATGAAGTTGCCCGGGCTGTATTTCATCTTTCAGCTTCAGCTGTGATAGTTTCTGCTTGACCTGGGCGATGTCACACAGGTGGCATGTTCGGTGTCACCTGTGCCTTTGTTCATGAGAGCCCTGGAGGGGGTTAGGCGAGCATGCCCCTTGGGGTGAGGTAGAGTAGAGCTCGGCAGTCCACGGGCATTGGTTGGGGTGGAGTTGAGGAGGCAGTCCACGGGCATTGGTTGGGGTGGAGTTGAGGAGGCAGTCCACGGGCATTGGTTGGGGTGGAGTTGAGGAGGCAGTGCTAAAGAGCTTAGTTTAAAGACACGTATGGCGAATGTGGTGATGATGGAGCTGGAGAGGCAGTTCTGTCAGTGTGCATCCCCACAGAACTTGCAGAGTGAGAGACAGCTTTGCAATGCTGAGGTGGTGAATTGGTTGGACAGAGCTAGTGAGGCTGTCGACTACCGCATGTGCTGAGGAAGATCGGTCCTGTCTCATCAGGAACTCTTCCGGAAGAAGCATGCTGAAACCTCATGAAAAGACACTAACTGAAACTCCTAGTTGGCCTAACATGTTCTGTAGGCCACTTTTTAGTTGTTCATTTTTGTACTGTTCTATATAATCATTATGAGTTCATGAGCTCATGAATTTCATCTACTGTCTGTCTCACACGTGTCATTGGGCCATGTGAGCTGCTGTTTGTAGCTATTTTGTACTATTATGAATTATAATATGTATGATGTATTAGTGTGTGTTGTGTTACATAGTGTGATATTGTGTATAATAGGTATGCACACTGTACCTTTATACAGGCTCACTGGCGGAGTGAGATTGAGCAGCTGCTGGAGGACCAGCACCGCGAGGTGATCAGCCTGCAGGGCAACACTGAACTGATCCGCAAAAGACAAGAGGAGCTCAAGTGAGTCCCTGTAGCGGGTCTAAGGCTCTGAACAACAAGGCAGCCTCAACTTATTCACTTCCCAGTGAAACTGGCTGGACCAGCATGTGTGATTGCTGTTCACTCCACCTTCCCTCCCCTGCCCCTCCCCTTCCTGTGACAGAGAGGTGCAGGACATCAAAGTGAATCTCCAGGAGAAGTTAGAATCGGCCAACAGACTGTACGAGGACTTGAAGAAGGGCAAAGAGGAACTGGATGCACGAAAGGAGATCTATGAGAGGTTAGCATTTGCACATGTGCGTACATCACACTCCTCCTGTGTGCTCATCAGTGCAAAGCGTACATTGGTACAGTGTGCCATTCATGGTGTGGGGTCTACGAATGGGAGCTCTATACACACACACTGCAGCAGCATGTTGGTTATGCCATTTCATGCATTCTTTCTGGGTGGTACAATGCACACACAGAGAGAGGTCATGGTTCCTGTCCAAGATCCAGTTGACATTTGCAGTTAAGCAGGAGTGTTTGTGATATTGGAACAGCAACAACTTCAGTCATTACTTGTGTGGGTAGCTGTTAGTTCAGTTCAGTTGCTCACTCAGTGTGCATGCCCAAGCTGTTGTTCTGGCCTTTATGGTTAGGTGCAATGTGATTTAGTGGGTGTGGTTGACCTTACACACCCACTTTGTTTGTGCAGGATCCTGGAGAGACGTACCTCACATTCCAGCAGGAAGATGTCAACTTCTGGAGAAATGTGAGTATTGGTGACACATTTTTCACACAAATGCAAGTGCCACTGAGGTTGCCATAGAAACTGGGTAGCAGTAGGTTGCCATGGCAACTAGATAGTACTATATAGCTAGGAGACAACTGGCTGGCTGGTCATCAATTGCAGTATGTGCAGTGCAGTGCGCTTCCAATGCAAGTGTTGGAGGAGTTGAGTAGAGAAGTTACCATGAGCCAATCAATGATTACCGTCTTACTCTCTGTCCTGCCTACACAGCCTAGCCGGTCTTAGCAGCAGTGATGAGGAAGAGTTATCACTGAGGCACGGTGTACCCAGCTCTCCTGTTCAAAGACGGCAAAAGCGTTATAGCCATTGCAGCAGCAATGTCAGCATGAGCCCGCTTCTTCCTGCAGCCAGCCCTGGACACGAAAGGCCGAAGCAGCTCTCCTTCTGCCCGGCTACGACCACTGCTGGAGTTGATACGGAGAAGAAGAGTGGGAGGAGGAGTGACGTGGCGATAACCCCAGGTGGCACGGTGTCCCCTGCAGTGAGGGAGCTGCTAGGAGGTTTGCGGTCTCGCTCCTCGCCTCACAGTCGATATGGTAGCCTTCCACAGAAGAGACGACAAGGGCATATGCGCAACTGGTCTGGAGGCTCAGTGAAATCCTTTGACTATGTCATTCCGTACGGTGTTGCCGTGGATAGACCCTTCCACTTGCGCAAAGGCTTGCCCGGGAAAGTGCAGAGAAGTGCGTCAGTACTTGGCACCTCGGAGAAGAAAAGGTCCAATCCAACAAGGTTAGAGTTCAGCGACTACGTTGACTCGCAGGCATCCATTTTGGCTCAGCATGGAAGCACTTCAGCTGTGGAAGTGGACGATGACATCCTCTCGTCCCCAGCTGTTACTCCCACAGATGATGATACGGCAGATGGGTGTGAAGCTGATGAAAGCAGTGATAGCGAAGACGAGACGGTGCGGCACTGCAGCCCACTCCTGAACTCGAAGGGAGAGAGCCGCCTCAGTAATGTCAAGTTCCTCCAGACTTTCTACGACAAGCAGACAGCACCTCCCACTGTTGCCGTGGCAACCAACAATGACAGCGGCTTTCAGGTGAGCGGACATGCCCCCTTGAAGTGCCGAGTCCATACACCAGTGGCACAGTGACAGGCGTGCACACCCAGATTTTGGTTTATTCTGCTGAACCAATCCTCTGCCGTGCTTTTTGGTGCATGTGTGATTGTGGCGTCGTCCCCAGGCCTTTGGTAATAACACGAAGGACCTGGGAACGAGTCTAGTGCGATTGCTTACCTGTTGTCAAACCTGACTAGATGCATCAAATGACTGGTAGTGACTCTTCCCTTCCCACACAGACCCCAACAATAGGAGAGGTTCAGGTTGAGTGCAACCTTCCATGACACTCTGGACTGGTACCTCCTCCTACTACTACTCCTTGTTTGTTCACTTGGTTCCCTCACTGTTCTCACTACCCCTCCATTCTGTGCTTTGCATGTATGCATAACCTGTGCATGTGGTCTTTGTTGAATCGTAGCAACTCTGTGGAGTTCGTATTGTTGGATACATGAGTTTAACCGGGAGTGTTTTTATTTCTTGTGTAATTGCCCCTCACTTTTTATTGTCTCAATAATTGTATTACCGATTGATTGCGTGCAATCTCTGTCATGGTTACAATTTTTGTACCGAGACTGGTTTCTTTTGGTACCCCATCCCTACTACATGATGTTTCATGTGTTAACAGTAAAATATCATCATAGCATTATCGAAAATATTTTGGTATTTATCACTATATACAATTAACTTGTGAATTAGATCATACACGCGATGCAATGGTCATGCAAATCCATTGTGGAATCAGCTATATAGATAGACATAACCATACATCAAGTACAGGAGGCGGTCATATCCTATTATGTCACGTATACAGTGTGTGTAGGGCAATCAAACGGGGATTTCCCTCCACCGTGACGTCATTCGACAGCCCGGCCCCCATACGATGGCTACAAACACAAGGGAGCTCGAAATGGAAGGGGGATGCGATTCGTGTCACTCAGAGGCAGAGGCTGATAGTACGCCCCACGGCGGCGAAGAATGGCAGAAAAATGCGTTGTCTCGCGTTCTTTCTCGCGTGGTTGAGAGGCTGGAACCTCCCTCCTTGGTGGAAAGCCTTCGTTCACAAGGGGATATTGCGGTTGAGGAGTTGTTCGACGCTCTGACGGAAGAAGGGCTGCTGAGGAAGGAAGGGCCTCCTTCGGGTGAGTGCTAGTGCATTGGTTCGACGTATGTACAGTACACCTGGTGTCGCACTCTGTAACCACACAATCCACTCCAGACCTACGTATCCTTACAGCTATAGCTACCTCATAAGAGTTTAAAAATTGACCAAGCCGCTTTAGTGCAATGAGCTACTGTTCGTGGTCCATTCTTCTTGTTTTGTGTGCAGGAAGTGGAGATGAAATTTGTACTATGCCCACTCGGTACAAAGATTTTGAGGTTTCGGGAAAACTTAAAAGTATGCATGCGTGTATGGATGCTCATGTGTGTACATGTGTGAGTACATGTGTAGTGTGTGCATTGGGGCATGCGTGTATGGATGCTCGTGTGTGTACATGTGTGTGTACATGTGTATATAGTGTGTGCATTGGGGCATGGATGTGTGCAGAAGACTACTGCCAATCAGTATGTTCACCAGATGTGTGCTGGGCCAGGTTTGGTAGGCCATGCAGACTGCCTTGTGATCACCTCAACTGGACCAGTGGACCTCCAGCTGGGGGCAGTCCCAAAGATACCAGCAACGGACGGCAGCGGGATACAGGATGAGGTGAGGAGGATCGTTGAGCTAATTGATGGAGACAGGCGGAAGGAGCTTCCTGTTCTTGGCCCATACCGTGTTGAGGGCGAGGGTAGGGTGGTTCCAGTGTGGGTTGACGGTTTGGGGACCCGGCACTCCAAGAAGTTCTACCTCAAGTTGATTGAAGACTTTCTTGCTCAGTCCAAGAAGCAAGCAGGTATGGACACATGATGACACTGTATGTAAAATGAGCTGATGTGCATAGCAGTTGAACGAATGGGGAATTATGTACATGCACACAGTGCGTCTGTAGATATGCAGGTGCTCTTAGTTATAATGTGCTTCATCAAGAATGTATTAGAGGTCTCTTTTCTTTTGGTCACTTGGCATCACACGTGAAGCTCATGCAGTTTACAGAATTAATAAGCACTGTACTATACTAGCCCTTATCATACTCTACTGTTGTTATGATGATGTATGCATATAAATGTAACTTGGTGTTTTTGTATACGTAGTTCTCATCTGGTATTCCGGCCACGGCCAGCGTGGCTCAGGAAACTGGTGCTTCAAGGATGACGTGCTAGGGCTCGAGGAGCTGCTGATGCTGTACGAGACACACTTCAGGGGGCGTTTGCTCACAGTGGTCACTGACTGCTGCTTCTCGGGGCACTGGCCATACCAGCTGGCAGGGATAATGGATCAGAAGGGGATTCCACCTTGTGGGCATCGAGCGGAGGAGGAGGGGTACCTGCTACAGTTGTTTGCAGCGTGCCAGCCTTATGAAAGGCCCACGATGTGCTGCTATTCATCTGAAGGCGTGTCTGCTGGAAATGAGGGACTGATAAAGTTTGAGATGCAGGCAGTTCTTACACGACAGAAAACCTGCGGAATTGACACCACTCGCCTTGGTTGCTCTGTTCTCGAGAGGGGGTTTTCCTGTGGGTTTTCCCTTCAAAACGTTGGCTGGAGGGATATCCCTCAATACCAATCCCTGAACCGCTACATCCACTTGATCCACGAGGGCAACGGTTGGCTATACCTGCTGGTTTATGAGGAAGATGAGACCACCTTCAGGGTCAAAGTGCGTGAGGGCATTGGCAATTTGGTTCAACATGGCCGCATATTGTGCTCAGGCTGGGGTGAAGAGCCCCCACCAGATGTAAGCAGGGCAGTGGCAGCATTTTTTGACTTGTGACTATAGAGCACACGCACACAAAAGCATAATTATGATACAGCTTGCTGTATACTTTTTATACTGGATGTACAGTGTATGCACTTAAGAAACTGGACAGAGTGCATGTATGGTGTATACATGATATAGCACTTACTAAAGTTTACATGTGTGATAATGTGGCATATAAAGAGAGTTCATGGTCATGGGTGAAACCGCATGAATTACGTACATATACATGCATAAAAATCATACAGTTAGATAGGTAGATCATGGAAAGAAACTGTTAATTTGGCTCTTTGTTTCATCAGGTGGGTCAACGCCCCAACCAGAGTATAAAACTCTGCCATACTTTGCCACATCAACATTTCCTGAAGCCACTTGTTCACGAAAGTTGTTGATGTTCCCCTCATCCACCATCACATAGTGCCAAGCTGCACGGCCTTTGTCCTTGCCGCGAACAAGATACACCAAATGGCTCTTTAAACGATCACTCCATTTGAGTGAAGGCATCTTGGATATAAGCACATCATCACAGAAGTTCAGCATTTTGCTTTCACAGCAAATGTAAATGCTACTAAAAGTCAGATGTCGATGTTCGCGACTCTGAAATGTCAGGAATCTCTCATCATCGATCCTCATCACCTCCCTTACACCATGCAGCATCTTAGCTTGCTCTGACTTCCTGCACGTTGCCCACACCTTCAGCAGCATACCTTGATCCAAACTGTGGTGACCACAAGGGGGAATTCCCAACCTGTCAAAGCACTCCACAGCCTGTATCACCCATTGACCAGAGAAACTACAATCTGCTATAATGTAAAGCATGCGGTGCTTGAAGAATCTCTGATAGAGGTCCAACAGTTCTTCCAAGCTGATGACACCATCTCTAAAGCACCAGTTTCCAGTGCCTTCTTGACTGAGTCCAGTGAAATAGAGGACAGCTACGCACACATGTACATGAACAAAAGGAAATAAACAATCATGCATGCAATCTAATTGGCACATTAGCGTTGTGTGCTCGTATGCATGCATATTAAATCAGATGAGATCAACCTACGCACCTCCTGGGGTCCTACACTCTTGGAAAAAGTCTTGCAATAGTGCAAGGTGAAATTCCTTTGAATGTGACACCATTTCATCATCCACCCACACATCGTTAAGTCTTCCCTGTCCTTCTACCCAAAATGGAGCAAGAGATACAGTGTGTTTTACTTTGCAGCGGTTCAGTAACTCCGGGATTTCAGTAATCTCCTTCTCCATTCCATTTGAGTGAGGACCAGGCAGCTTTGAAGTGGCCCTACCACAGGCCTTTCCAATAGAAGCGATAACAAGGCACTCTGAATATGGAACAAAACCTACAACACACACACAAGGAAGATGGAGTGAATACTATTGTACTCAAGAGCCAATGAAGTGAGAGGTGGCCCAGTCACCTTAACGACCGGCAAACTGAATAACACAGATAAGAATGGAATATGAAACAGTGGTAGCTTAATACAATGCATGTGATCCCCTTGACACACTGTACCATAGTATTGCGACATGAAATACTCACTGAAGTTTTTAG
>MKWU01007512.1_pt1 | contig 10375 bp, 4 predicted proteins | sample 809101 | NCBI WGS metagenome assembly MKWU01 (sample SAMN05860141, study PRJNA318959) | sponge metagenome | host: Aplysina aerophoba | place: Slovenia: Piran, Adriatic Sea, Gulf of Piran | collected 2013-05-07
CAGTTTGCCCATGTTTTTCAATGTGTCATGTGACTGCGCATGATGTACACGTAACTCATTGAAAGAATCTTCCAGTAATGCAGCACTCATTGTACATACATACCTCCATCATCCATGGACAACAGATTACCTGTACAAAGCAAGGTATAAGCACAGGCCATGAAGGAGGTTACACTGTCATTTACCTGAGGCCTTTTTATTAAGGAAAAGGTATATGATAGAATGTCACGAGGTTGTCAGGACAACAGATTTCATATGTTAAGTGTTTTTTAGCTATTCAATGTGCCCATTTGTGATACATATATTTCCAATTGTGAGTATTGTAATGTGAACTTATCTCGCAAAGAAGAAAGCCACCCTTTTCGACAAAGTCATTTGGAAAAGTCACCCATCATATAATTGCCTCAAACACGGAATGCTTTCATAATACAGGTGCAATGTAAATGTACAATATTCTGCTGCAGTATTTATATTATTTACTTGCCTATCTATGAACGTGAACCACTAATTAAGACATCCTACTACTGAAGTGGTCCTATGGTCACAAACACACCACGACCAGTAATGTAAGTCATGTAGCCTAAAGAAACGTTTGACCATTTCCTACTCTCTTCAGTTGTAAGGTTGTCACTGTAAACAGCAGTGCTTCATTTCATTTCTCATGTAGTGGTGGTTGAACAGCTCTATTCCTGATAAGTATAATTTGAAACATCTGCTGGAAGTATTCCGTGTCACATTATGCTTTTCTGCGTACAGCACCCATGTACGTATGTATGTATGTTCATTCTCCGTAACCGTTCGTTTCTTCTTTGTGTCTCTGTTGCAGGTGGCCCACTTCTACAACACTATTGACCAGCAGATGATCCCCAGTCAGCAGCCAATGCTGTTGGATGCTGCTCTTCACTTCGAAGAGATCATTAAACAGCCTAAGGCAGATGCAGATAAGGTACCTACAGTGTACATATATGTGGCATTCTAGGTGTGTAATTTGTTCAGTTGTTCATCAACTTAGCACTTCCCTTAAACCCTTTTCACATGAACACGAAACTGAGTCAAACCCGTTTCAAGGAAACAGGGTTCGACCCGGGTCAAACCTGGTTTCCGTTCACATGTATTGCATTATGTGTTCAAGATGTTGTTAGAAGTAACCACTCGTTTAGGTTGTTTTATTAGCGATCTACTGTTCATTCTTGTTCATGCATGTGGAGGACATGGCACCGAGAACATGTTTTCTTCAACTCACTCCAGCAATGCTGAACAGCGAGTGTTTTTCACTAGTCCATGTTTTGCAATACTTTATGGTGTAAGTCAACTTCGGGCCTGCAAGATTATTTATTTCCCAACGTCTCTACTGCAGTCAATCACTGGCAATCATGCTCCAACGTATGCTGGAGGATTTATTGCTGCTAATAATGACCTTACACTTTGTCAAAACAACTGAAGCTTATGTGGATGTGCTTGAGGTCGTCATTTGAAAGAAAGCCCATGCCACTCCACCTCAGGCTGTCCACTGTCTCCTTGTACTCCTTCAGTGCTCAGTACCTTCATTTTCTCATGGTACTGTTTGTAAACCTGCACAAGTCCCTGCACACATCGCTCTTCAGCAATTGCCTGAGATCGTCTGTGCCTGCCTCGACCCACTGCCTCTGGATGGGTTTCGTCCCTCCACCTAGCCAGGAGAGTGCCATTCGATTTGTCAGTCCACATCTGGCTGCTTTCCGACTTTTTAACTCGCCTTTACACCTCTGTAACAGGGTTCGACCCTACTCCAGTACATGGTCGAACTCGGTTGTTAACCCGGGTTGAACCCGGATTCGACTCACACATGTGAAAAGAGTATAAGAGGTTCCAGTTATGGACAGCCATCAAGGCGTTGCTCATCAACATATTGTCTTACATATCTGTTTGCCTAACAAATTTTTTAAGGACACAGGCAGCCCCTATATTGTTTTCATATTGTGCATGTCCTATGGCTTCATTTTGCAATTATATGTACATAATCTTACTATAATACACTGTTTCTCTGTTTGTTTGTTTGTTTCTTTGTTTGTTCCCCTATACAAATTTGTGCTGCTGCAAGGAACTCCTCGAAACGCTCCAATTCCGCTGATGAGGTCCTAGGACGTGTTCTTATGGGACCGGCGTGCAACTACCTGCCCCGTGGGAGATCGTCGAGCAATTTGTTATCCCGGGGCCCCAGAAGCCGTTTTAATCCACGTCACCTACTCTTTATCGATACCGGTTGCCTCGAAACGCTATAGGCCAGTGAGGGAGACCCAGGATATGTTCTTAGGGAAACGGCTTGCGCCGACCTGCCCTATGGCAGACGATAGTTATGCATTTGGGACCGGGAGGCCATTTTCCTATACGTCATATGACACCTTTAGTCACCTTTAGTCACCTTAGGCTGTGCCAAAATAATTAGATGGCTTAACTGCGTGGTTCGCACAAGTAAACACCTTGCATTCCTTCATCTCAAAGTTTAACTAACGTATATACGTGCGTCCATGTGACCAATGCTTAAACTTCATTTTTTGGTTTCTTCAGCATTTGCACCATTACACTGAGGCTCCATTTGTTCGTCATCACTCTATGCGCTCCATGGCACTTGCTACGTAATTTACATCGCAGTCATGAGCCATTGCTCAATAGCTACCATGCCATGTTTTTCAAACTTGATCAGTCATGTGTCAACCCAATTACGAGTACAAAATCATCACTCTCACGAAGTTCAAAAAACTAGTGTGGACATGAGTAATACTGTTCCAATTCGCATTTCAATCTGCATCGAGTGGATGTGGATTGAGTCGGCATCAGGTGGGGACACATATTAATTGGCCATGTTCGTGCTGACGCATGACTATGCACTGGAGCACCAAGGCCAATGAAATTCAGATAATGTCATGGCAGGACTGACTATGCAGCAACTGAATTTTCACTCTGCAAAGTCAGTTTCAGAATGACTGAATTGCCAGAGGCACCGAAGCACTGGCCATAACAACGAGTTAATTTTGAGAATGTTTGCTTTTTTGGTGATTAACAGCATTGTGTGTGTGTGCCTCTCAGTAACCATATATATTTAACTGCTAAAGCACTTAAGCATACGTATGTCCAAGCTATCATACTACACAGAGCGGTCAAATGTAACATGCATTCTGCTCAATACACAGCTGGGGTGGGCTGTGAAGACTCACTGTGTCATACCCGTTGCTACCTGTGTTGCTGATCTACAAAGTGCACAAGTGCCAGTACAGATTCTCTCCTTCTTGCTGTAGGCCTCTGATGTTCCCCTCACCTGGGAGAATCCTGATGAGGTGGACAAATATATCTTCCATCTGCAGCAAGCAGCCGACAGGCTGACTAGCATGAACCGCCGACTACGTCACTGCCATGCTCACCTCCTGGATGTGGTGGTTCATCTAATGGGTGTGGACCTGCTCCGTCAGCAGGCCAAATGGAAGGATGCCCTAGGGGAGATGAGGACAGTGGTTAATGGACTGGTGCAGGAGGTGAGCTGTGGACCAAGGAAGCGATTACTTGTGAATGAGTGATTGTGGCAGAAATGTGTGGCAGACTGATTGAAAGTTAAAGCTCTTCCTTAGTGGTGCTTCCTTGTGTGCAGTGCTGTATTTATCCTTGCTTAAGAGGGTGCTAAGATGAGGTACCAATTTTAAGTTGGGACCCAATGCACCTCTAGACTGCGAATGTGCTTTGAATGTGTTGGTATTGAGAATGATGTTAATGCAGACACCCTTGTACTCAGTGCAATTCATCACGTGCAATTCTTGATTCTTGACATGTACGCACGAATGCACACACCTGTGGTCACCCCAACCCTGTAGGGCTACTCCCCACCCAACATGCGCAGCTGGTGCCTGCACTGGGACCACCAGCTGTACAAGGCACTAGAGCACCAGTACCAGATGGGGCTGGAGAGCCTCAATGAGTGCCTACCTGAGATCAAAGTGGAGCTGGTCTACAGGTATGAAAACAAGGCACCTTCACTAACATTTACATGTACAACATGTGCAAAGTTAGTGCAGCCATAAGTGTTACATGTTTTAGTTCATTGTTGTTTGACATGTTCATTTTGCTTCCTTGCTAATTCTGTTGTAATGCACATACAGAACGCGACACAGATAACGTAAGTTTTTCAGGCGTTCATGAGAGAATACCGTGGGTGGCTTTGCACCAAAATATGGGCGGCCAAGAAGCAAATCACAGATCTTTCATGCGCGGGTGTGTATGAGGCCGACCATTACCGCGACTTTATGGTTTACATATAAGCGACTTCTTCACGTCACGTTCAGTGCAGCAAACCCTTTGTAGTTCTTTTGCTGTTACACGGACATTGACTACAGAGGTCGAGGTAGTGTGGCTTGCTATTCCCTAGTTCGTTCCCCTGATTGCACATATTGGGGATTCGGGGGCACAGAGTTAAGTAGGTTGCATCTCAGAGCAAGCTCGAGGTGCTCCCACTAGTCGGCCAGTTTGCCATCTGCATACGCTTTACCTAGGCACTACCGCTCACTTGTTGTGAGGCGATGACTGAAGTTCATGTGCATGGTCATAAATAAATATCCTTTTATCAACCAAAAGAAACCTTGCGCAAACAGTTGCTGCTCTTCACCCCAGATGCATTAGCAACTGCGTACACCATAGGCATTGCTTACCGCCACTTACCTTACGAATCTGCACGGAGATCATACATACAGCTAGCTACACCCACTGGAATAGTACGGAATAACTATCACTTTCCTTTGGGATATCCGCATAATGCCAGCAACGAAAAAGCTCGGATGCCTGCAAAATAGTTAAATTATCCATGTTGCATGTCGTACACACCCTGGCTTATTCATTGTGCCAGACGATCTCCTAACTATATTATTTTCTGTAGGCAGCAGCACTTGCAGTTCCGTCCACCTCTGGAAGAGATCCGCTCCAAGTTCTACCGTGAGATGAGGCGTTTCATTACTATTCCTCTCCACTTCAGGGGAGTGGGACAGGGTGAGGGGCAGCTGGGCAAGCCACAGCAGACCATCTTTCCTCGCATGATTGATAGAAATGCCAAAGGGCTACTTGCTGTCTACAGGAAGGTTAGTGGAGTATGGGAATGAGGTGGAGGTTGAGGATTGGGTATTGGTCTAAAAATATGTGTAACTGAGAATTAAGTTACAAGCATTCAAAGTGTATGCAGTAGTGTAATTGTATTGCTGTTTGGTTCTATGAAGCAAAGGTCGATGATGTCGTAGAGGCTCATGCTATAATACATGTGTGCATAGGAACATTATTTCTGAGCATTCAGGTGGTAGTGATGCATAATGGTAAGACGTTTTGACCACAGAGGTCTTTGTGTTTGTCAGTTGCAAAGAGAAGTGTAACTGAGAGGAGACTGACTTCTATACAGCAACATGGGACTTCAGAATAATTTTCAATGAAAATGAGAAGAAATTTAGAAATGGCCAGAAAAAGTGAAAAAACAAGTGATGTCAACTCGGTACATTGACCCATCTCGTTCTTAGCAAATCACAACATTCCTAATCCCTTGCAGAGTATGCTCACAAGTACACTCCAAGCTGCTACAGAGCACATTTATGACAATTCAGTGCATACACGCCCAATAGCATGTGTTCATTAATTAGGAAATCAGTGGGCATCTTGAATACGTACATCCTATACATAGAGCTTAGAGTGAGCTGTAGCTGCAAAGGATTTAGTAATACTGTGGATGCCCAAAGAAATGATATGGGTAAATGTACTAAGTTGACACCACTTGTTTCTTGGCTTTATGGGCCTTCCTAAGTATCTTGTCATTTTTATAGCAGATATGGTGACAACAGCACCGCAATGTTATTTTGGTCACACTTATGTTACGTGAACGTGAATGTGGCCTACATGTCACGTGACTGTCAGCATAACAATGTGCATGACGGCACCTGTGCCAAGACCATGGGTAATGAACAACAAATAAACGGCCACAAAAATGATTCCTGTGATGTTCAAGTCAACATCAGGCTGAAAAAGTAAGGGAATGTAGATCTATAACATCAGGCACCATTGTCTTTTGAGTATAGCCAATTCATTCTTGTCACCATATAATATTCTAGTCGCCGATAATTCTGCTACTCTTATTATTGAAGTATTGTAAACTGAGTACCCTTTCATTATTTTCTAGGATGTTGTAGGCTCAACACTGTCCAATGCTGCATTTAGAAATTTCTTCAAACGGGTGCAAAGTTAAGGTTTTAAGAAATAAGGAGGGGCAAGCCTTTCTGGATGCGAATGACATAAGGTTTAATGAGTTGTAATCAGAGTGAATGGATACTTGCTGTGTAATTTATGCGAGTCAAGTACGATCAGAAGCAAAATCACAGCAGAGTGATTCCGATTGCTGGGACTCTCTAATGGTACGAAGACCGTTAGAGATAGTGTCCAACACAACCCAGAGACACATACAACTACGTAGGCATAAGCTAATTACTCTCGTATAATCTGCCTAAATGATACTATTCCTTTACTAATGCATGTCCACTCCTATGTGTGCATGCATTAGAAAAGGAATAGTATCATTTAGGCAGATTATACTATTCCTTTACTAATGCATGTCCACTCCTATGTGTGCTTCCACTGTTTTACTTCCATTTCCTTCCATTCTTCGCTCACTCATAATACATCCAGTCTATACCACTTCATTTTTTCATTCAACATTTAATAGCTTTCTCTTTGTTCTGTATTACTCTGTGTTTGCCTGTTTGTTCTCTGTAGGCTGAGTTGCTGTTCCAGCGCATTATACGTGTCTATGACCGATTCAAGGACTGGATAGTGCTGGGCCAAGTGGACCTAGACTCACTAGTTGAGCAGAACTGTCTTGAGGTAGGAGATTGGGAGAAGTGCTTCAAGGATATCAAAGCACGGGGCAGAGAGGCAGAGAAACTGCCAAAGTGAGCACTGGCAAGGGGGGTATGTAGGCTTGTGAACTGTAATTCCACTGTGCAAGCATTCACTGCATTATTATTTTGTCGTGACTGGCACACCAGCCGAAACTTGTATCTGCCCCAGTGCTGGTCTCCCTGTTCCATATTTATTATCAGTGTAACAGTATTGATGTGTATTTAGGAAATTACCCGATGCAAATGGTGGATCTTATCTGAATGCATTAGTATGCATCGTCAAAGCTATTGAAATGGTGGCATAGAGAAACAATTGCAGGCTTATTTAAGGAGGTGACAGCAGCAGAAAACCCTAAAGACAACCTGGAGTGCATGTGAAGGAAAAGCATTGTAGGCCACAGTTACCCTATTTCTGCTTTTATTTCTCTTCTTTTTATGCTTTCTACTGAGTTTTTGCACACTTTCTGACCTTGACACATGACACCTATGGAACCTAGTCATGCATGAGAACATGCATGCATGCATATCTGAACCTCTAAGAAATGTGCACCATTGACAATCCAATTAACAATGTTTTGAAAAGTGTGTGAAGTTTGTTTCCTAGTTACGTAGTTTGTGTACAGGTGATAAAGGCTTTACACCAAAATGTAGTTGATTCATTGTTTCCTGTTACGTCTGTTCTAGAAAAGTTACCAAGCCGACTTCAAAAATGCACAAGTTGGGCAAATTTAAGTACCATTCTATTAGAATAATTTAGCTGAAAGAACTTTTAGGAATGCTGAGATGGGTCAAATTACTGAGTTGGCACCACTTGTTTCTTTGCTTTCTTGGACACTCCTAAATCTCTTTCCTTTTGTAGTGAACTTTCGAAAAAGCTCTATGATAATGTACAGAGTTGAATCTGCTTATGTCACGTACACTTGGCCTCCCCTACCCTTCCTTCCCCCTCAGTGTGATACGGGTAGACTGTATCACTGTGTCCACTCTGCCCGTCAAGGCCTCTGTTGAGGATCACATCCAGCAGCTGTTTGATGCCCTCCTAACATCCCTCAGGCGTTCCATTCAGACAAACCTCTCTGCAATTGACCAGTTCTTGGTGAAAGGGAAAGACGCTCTCTCTGTCCGCCCTCAGACCATTGAAGAGATAGGAGATGTCAACCAAACGCACAATCAACTGGCAATAGAGAAGCCATCGGTGAGTTAACTGTGTTGGAATACGCGGAATGTTTGCAGAATGAATGCCCTTTGTTATGGTACAGTAACACATTGTACACTATGAGCGAAGCAATGCTCAACTGCTTCTAACTCTGTTGTTGTACAACAATCATCATACTGTTGTTCAGTGACAAACTGTGTCAATCGCCTTATGACCCTCTTGCCTCAATGATTTACATAGTGCCATCACCTGTATACTTTTGCTGCTTATTCCTCTTTCCTTGCAAGTGTTCTTGCTTTGTAACCCTAGTGATCTGCATCAGCCCCTTCCATCAGTCTGTAACACCTCTCTCTGTATTCCTCTTCTAGACACATTTAAGATGGTGTTCACAAACGTAGCTTTGATGGATGCATCTTGTAGAAGCTTCCCATCAAATTTCTGTACCTTATGTTTCCGAACTGTACCTTTTCTTCAGTGCTATCCTTGTTGGTGGGGGCATACACCACTACAATCATCGGCATGCTTATGCATAAAACATTCAAATGCCATGCATACACAGCCTATGGCCATGCAATTGTCATTCAAATGTGTTTGTCAGGTATTCTTACCTGTATTATACCAGTGATAGTCAAAGAGATACGTATGTGGCAGTCAGGGCTAGAAATCAAACATTAGGTCACTTAAACTAAAATTGCATTGTGAAGGATAGTGCAAATAACGAACGAATTGCCATCTAAAGTGAACACGAAGTGGACTAAGGCAAATGGAAGGTATACAATATCGAGCACTATTTATATCCGTATTCATCACTAGCTTTGAGAGGCAGTGAAATTTATGGTGAGAAACAAGAGATACATGTTGTCCGTTTGATCGGCTGTCTTTTGGTCTTTGTTCGACGCTGATATCATGTTCCTCGGCCGAGAAAGGTTCACACAAAGAGTTTGTGGAGGGTTCCAGCAGCTTATTTTTTTGACGATGACAATGAAGGATCCACATTGCCTCCTAACGCTTCGTTTTCATGTCTAACACCATCGCGTACTCTTTAAGACTGTCCATCAGCAGGCCAGAATACCGGCTATTCTCAGCCCAAATATTCTCCTAAGCAAGATTCAAAAGCGTAAACACCTGGAAAATGTATTTCAAGGGAAGGCCAGCTGTGTACAGTTCCCTTCTGAATTGAACAGCACATTGAGTTGTTCTTTTCTGGGTGTACCTTCTAGCATTGTGGCAGCCTCGTATCACCACTGGCAGGTCCACGAATTGACAGCGCAGCCTCTTGGTTCTTCCTCTGTTTCAGCAGATGGTCTGCTCTCTCCATTTTAGCTTGAAGGGCCATAGCATTCTCTTGCATTCTTTTTCATGTTGCATTTGCCTGAGTTGGGCTTGCTCCACCATTTCTTCGTACACAAGGAAGAACTGTGCTGCTGCTGTCCCTTCTCCCTTATTCTCCAACTCCTCAGGGATGTCTGCCCAGATGTCAATCAGCTTTCTTTCCACCTCAGAATCCCACCTTGCCCGTGTCTTCTTGCTTTTGGTCACCATCGATCACCTCATCCTTCACTTCTTCCTTTGCACACAACTGAAAAGACACCTTCGACTGCCATTGCCGTACCTGTCACGGCGATGGTACGGTCACAGTGATGTCATGGTATAAAACGTGTAGTGTGTCTATGGTGTGACTGACAATATGTGACCGTACCATCGCTGTCAATTCTGTCGTAGTCTGACGACTGCCTCAGCAACTGCAGATGTCATTTTTCTTGTCCTCTGCCGAGGCGCGACTACCACTATTCCAAAGTCAATGATTGCACTCAGTTTGTAAGAAAGGGTAAAAATGTCAGGGCTGGAGGCTTCTCAGACCAGGAGCTACCCACTCCATAATGGGACAATAATGACACCATCTGGGCATTTACCATCACCATGCTCTTGTTGGTTTAAGGCAGGAGGGTGGATTGACTGTACCCAGTGAAGAGTGTATATCATTTAAAGCAGTATGGCAGTGCAGTGGTGGCATCCCTGTTTTCGTTGTTAAGGTCATTTGTGGCTTTGAATTCTGCCCAACATAGCATACATGTGTAGGTTGTACATAAGGGAATGTAAGGCACAAGTCCATTGCTGCTCTAACTGTTTCTCTCTTGGTGAATACAGTAAGTTAAGTGTTACAATAGATAGTATAGATGGTAGGCAGTGCATCCTCTCTTCATTTGCTATGCCTGCAGATTGAGCCCTTGTTTGCTGCTGCTGAGCGAAAGAACCGCCTACTACGGTCCATTGCTGGCAGTGGGGTGGAGCAGCTCGTGGAACACCAAAACAGATGGGATAGGCTGGA